>Ga0302278_10003723_pt1 | contig 16351 bp, 13 predicted proteins | sample III_Bog_N3_2_FD_194543 | JGI IMG/M metagenome (GOLD analysis project Ga0302278, IMG submission 194543) | Peat permafrost microbial communities from Stordalen Mire near Abisko, Sweden - III_Bog_N3_2 | ecosystem: Environmental > Terrestrial > Soil > Wetlands > Peat | place: Sweden: Abisko...
ACGCCGCACATCCGTGGCATCCATAACGCGCCCGGTCGCCATCGCACGATGGCCTTCGTAGCAAGGCTCCAGGTTGATGTGCGGGCAGTGCGGTTCCGTTCGCCAGTCCACGCTCGGCGGTCCTTCGTTGATCCAGCGGAAATTGTCATCATCGTTCCAGTGCCCGCTCTGGTAACCGTTGAAGTCAAACCAGGGCTCCGTTCGGAATTCGGGTACCGACCAGAGCTTTCCGCCAGGGTGAATCGTCGTCGGGCGTGTGTTGCCCGATAAGGCCATTCGCCCGATGCGGCGCCACCGCTCGGCCTCGGCGCCTTCGTAGATCCCGTCGCCGGCGAGAATCCACACAACGTGGTGGGCGCCGTAGCGGGCCACGATGTAGCGGATCAGCAATTCCAGTTGGCCGTCGGAAAGGGAGTTACCCGGGTTCAGGTGGAAACTGTCCGGGTTCCAGCCAGCCGCCCACGCCAGCACCGGCGCGGCGACCATCCCGAAAGCGTTGATCGCATCCACACGCCTGTCCAGCCGCCGGAAAAACGCCGGCTCGATTCGTATACGTTCCCGCCCCAGGTATGCGGGCCTCCCCTCGGCGTCGCCCGCCGCGCTGATCCACTGCGTCGCGACGAACTGGATGACATTGAACCCCTTCTGCGCCCGATCCGAAAGGTACACCGTCCAATCCGCCTCGCTGGACTTCAGCGGACCGTTCCAGGCGGTGTCTCCGAGCCAGAAGAAGGGCGTTCCGTCGGCGTGTACGAAGTGGCGTTTGTCGTCCGAGACGCGAATGGGGCCACGGTTGTAGAGAGCGTTTGTGCTGGCCGCCGGAACGCACTGGAACGATCCTGCCTGGTCCTGGAAGCCGCCGTCTCCGTTGGGCGAGCAGTTCACTCGCCACGTCCAGAGCCCGGCTATCTCCGGTGAAAAGCGCACGGCCCATGTACGTTCGCCGTCCCAGAACGCGTTCACAACGACTCGCGTGCCCGCGCACTGGAACTCAACCTCGACAGAGACGTCCTGCACTGGATTCTCATAGTCGCGGGCGCTCTCGAATAAGGTCTCGAATCGGGAATACAGAGCAATCGTGTTCATTGGCGCAGCGGCGTCCCAGGCGCGGCGAATGATTTCGAAGCGTCATCAAGGACCAGTACCCAATCGCTTCCAAAACCCTCCGAGGGAGGAGTGAACTCGCGTGTCTGGCTGCTGTCGAATTCGCCGAACGCTTCAGCGGCGCCAGATCGCGGGTTGTACCACCAGCCCTTTAGACGCGTGCCCGAAATCTTGCCGGGCCGAACCGCGAACTTCCGTCCTTGCGCGCTGTAAACGAACAGGTAGCCGTCGCCGCGAGTGGCGCTGATGTGGTCGGCCCCATCCAGAGGATCTATGACAATCGACTGATCTGGAACCCGTGACAAATACGGCCGCGATTCCAGCAGCGCCCGCACGTACTGCATCTGCGTCGCGCCGGGCCGTAGGATGGCGTGTCTCCAGTCCATCAGCGGTCCATTGATCGGTTTGCGCGAGGGCGCGTAAAACTGCCACATTGCGTGGTTGCCGTAGGTGTGCCCGCACGCTCCGCTGAACGTGTCCGCGTAGGCGTACTGCCGCACATGCGCGTCGAAGGAGTAGCCGAATTCCTTTGAGTTGAACGCCAGCGGGTGGTCCTCGTACAGGGGTTCGCCATCAAGCACCGGTTTCGTCGGCAGCAGGTCATAGTCGTGTTTGACCTTCGCCCAGGATTTCGCCCGTGCCGGCGGGTTGTGCCCGTCCTGCTGCATGTTGAAGTCGAGCCAACGGTCGTTATGGAACCACGTGGACGACGTCTGTCCACCGCTCGGATGGAAGCTCATCAGGAGGGCATCGTAGTCCTCTTTACCGCTCACCCCGATAGCAATGCCGCGCGCCAGCGCGCGCCAAGTCTCTTCGAATCCCGTCGGCGTCCGGTCGCCGCCGAGAATCCAGATGATGCCCTTCTTTCCAAAGCGCCGCCCCAGGAACTCTCCGTAGGTTTGCGCATTGCCCGGCGTGATGAAGGGCTTGACGTGGTCGCTTCCATTCACCCAACTGCCCCACGTCGGCAGCATGGCGATGTAAAGCCCGCGCGCGTTCGCCTGATCCACGATGTACTCGACATGGTCCCAGTAATCGTACTGCTTTGGATCCGCCGGATTGGCCCCCGGAGTGACCGCGGGTTTCGTCGGATCGAAGTCAATCAATGGGAGCTTGCCGTAGGCGTTCGGCACGGTGATCCCGTCAAATTCGCCTAACGCCACAGCCTGTATCACCGTGAACTTCTGTGCGACGCGTATGTCCAGATACTCGACGGCCTCTTTGCGGTTGAGTCGGTGAAACAGTTCCCAGCCCGTGTCGGCCAGATAGAAGAAGGGCTTCCCGTTTTCCGTGACCAGAAAGCGTTTGTTCTCGCTCACTTTGAGGCGCGGCAGCGGCTTAGCGCGAACCTGTCCGGCCTCGGCGCCATAAGTCAGCGCCGAGGTCAAGGCAATCGTGAATAGAACCGCGAGTGGATTGTGTTTCACAGTTGTATGTCCTGTCCCACTAAGCGGCAACTACGCCGCGAGGCTTGAGTATGTCTCGAATCGCGCCGGCCAGCGTTTCGCGCTCATACACATGACGCCACTCCGGGTTGATGTACTTGTTCGTGCCCCACTCGATCGCGAGTTGCGCGGCGTCGGAAAATGGCGACTTCTCAGCCCCGAATACGATCGCCATTGCAATCTGTGCGTGACCCGCGGTGAACGCTTCGGCCGCTTCTCTCGGCACACCCTTCTCGATGGCCAGTTCCATCGACTGTTTCACCCAGTTCGCGGCGGCGGCCATGACGATCTCGGACATCGCGGGTTCCAGGAACGCGAACTGTTCGGGGGTCACCCGGAGCGCCTTGCTCACCGGCGCAAAGATCGCGCGGCAGATTTCTGTCCCTTGCGCGAACGACTCCTCGGAACCGCCAATCAGCGAAACGATAATGTTCTGCACCGCCGTCCCGCCGAAGTAATCCCGGCGAGCCTCGGGGGTGGCTTGCTCCGTGAAGAAAGGCGGATGGCAGGGATGCGTGATCATCTGGGTGATCCCCTCGCGCTCTGGGAGTTCGCCAATGTATGCCGCCGCCGCGTCCAGCATGATCAGGGTCCCACCCTGCTTCATCTGCGGTGCGAGTTGCCGGGCGACCGCGCCGATGACGGCATCCGGCACCGCCAGCACCACGAAATCCGCCGCGGCCATCGCGTCCCCGGTCGCTGTGACCGTCAAACCCATGTTCACAAGCGCCTGCGCCCGGTTTGCGTTGCTCTCGCACAGCATCACCTGGCACGCATCGCTGAATCCAATCTTTTCCGCAGCGCGGGCGCCCATCTTGCCGCCGGCGCCGATCACTGCCACTGATTTCTTCATACTCACTCCTTGATCAGAGTCCTCAAATACGTCACGCTCTCTTCGGCCCACTGGTGTTCCATCGCGATGGTCTCGCGCAGCGAGGCTTGCTGCGGCGGCCAGAGTTCCACGATCGCGTTGCATTTCGCACCCGCCGATTGCAACAACTCCAATAACCGCGGAACGTTCAATTGACCTTGCCCCGCCGGCCGGCCTTCCACGCGGAAGCCCATCATGTGCCACTCCCGCGACACCGCAAAATCTTTTACGTGCAGGCAACACGTCCAGGGCGCAAGCGCTGCGGCCACTTGCTCCGTTCCTTCCGGAATCGCAAGCGAATTGACGGTGTCGAGCGTAATACCCAGGTATTCGCTATTTACCGCACTCAGCGCCTCGCTCATGGCCGACGCGGGCATCAGGCTGTTTTCCATGGCGAGTCGCACACCGGCCTGTCGAAGCTGCGGCTCAATCGCTCTGAGCAGTTCCGTCAACTCACCGCTCGCGGGAACCCGTCCGTCGATCTCGGGCACGGTGCGCAGCAGCGATGCTCCACAACGGAGGGTGAAGTCGATCAGCCGGCGCAAGTGCGGCGTCTCGGCGCCTCGCGTCCCGATTTCCAGTTCAAGATCCATCTCGCGGCTCGCGGACAACACTTCGTCGAGTTCCGCCGGGGGCATCCCAAAAAGCGGCAAATTCGGCCCGAATTGGACCACTTTTACCCCCATTTTGACCGCTTTTTCGAGCAGATCCAGCGCACGCATCGGCACTTCCGGCTCTGCGCCCGGGAAGCCGATCGACCACATGTAGGTGTATGTGCCGATGCCGAGTTTCACGTTGCTACCCCCTGTCTCGTAACCGCGTACGGCTCGAGGGTCAGCGTCTCCGAATGCCCTTCAACCGCGATTTCGCAAGGCTCGCCGGTCAGATTCGCAATCAGCATCCGGTGTCTCACTCCAGACTCAAGCGCCAGTGCGGCGACACGGGACTCGTCGCTGCTTTCGCACTCGAGTACATCGGCTCCGGCAAACTCGCCGGCCGCTTCGAGAAAGCGGAAGACAGGATATATCTCATCGCCGTCCAACACGCCGCCGGCGCCGCGTGTTTCGAAATACGTCACGCTCGACGCCCCGGCTCGGGTGAGCGCCCTCAGGCTCGCCAAGGTCCACGCAGCGCAGAACGGCAGTTTCTGCCGGGGATCCGGCTCAGGCGGCTCGACGCTTCCCGTCGCGTCCGGGTTGAAGCGTGGACGTAGCGTTACTGGGGAGACCAACACGGGCCGGCCGCCAAGGAAACGCCGAGCGCCGCGGACCGCGTCGAACTGGCCCGATGCATTCGCCATCACGCTCTCGTCGTCGAAGGCGTGCACCTGCGGGTTCACTGAGAAACAGGCGGCGTCCCACCCATCGCCCTCCGGTCGATTCCGATTCAGCTCCGCGAAGTAGAAGTTCGTCCCGACGACGATCAATGCTTCTGCCCCCAAGGCCGTCCGCAATTTGCAGGCTGCCGCCGCGCCCGTCGCCTTTTCGTTCTCGCTGTAAACCAGCCAGCGTTCCACTGCCGGAGCCCAGTTCCGTAACGAACTGGTGTTGCCGGGGAGCGTCACTGCGACCTCCAGCTTCGCCCCGATCGCTCTCGCTTCCACCGCAGCCAATTCCAGCCTGGGCCGCCAGTCGCCGCGGGACGGCAAATCCACTCGCAGGTGACTCAGTTTGAGCCGCCGGAGTGCGTATATCTCCGTCTCAGAGAGTGGCCGGCCGTCACTCGCCATCCCCAATCCGATCCTCGGAAGTCGCGCCCCGGACGTGTTTGCCATTCGCAAACGCACCACGCGCTCGTGCGACGGTTCCGGCATTTCCGACGCACCTCGAAGCCTGATCTCTATGCGCTGACTGACCTCCGCGCCCGCGGGCACCTCTACGGGGAACAGAAGGCGCAGCGGAGTACCGTAGGTCTTGAAGTTCGCATCCGTCCAGTTGCGGTGATCTTCTGTCTCAAAAACGTCGCCGAGAAGCCGCACCTCGGCGCGCACGCCTGGCGCGACCTCGTGCGTGATGGCTCGCACGTTGAGGAAGGGTTGATGCGGCGACACGAATTCCGGGAACTGCGTTCGCTCATGCGCTCCATCGGCAGTCTCTACAACGCAGGGCGTACCCGCGCATTCTCTCAGCGGATGATGAACGCAGAAGCCGATCCGGTTGCGGAAAAACGCCGAGTGCGTCTTCCCGTCCATCGAGAAAGATATGTTGCCGGACTCCGTGCCGACAATCATCCCGCGCCACCGGAAATCGACGCCGCCCTGCTGGTGAATTGCGTCGAATACGATTCGGAATCCACTGCTCCCCACGTGCAGGGAAACGTTCTCCAAACGCCCCGGCCTCGTACCCCAGTTGTGGTCCCTCACTGCGACATAGATGCGTTGTACAACCTCGACACCGCCAAGCCGGACATGGCGTAATTCACCGCCCGTAAAGGTCGCTTCGAGCGGGCCGGCCCGCAGTGTGTGCACTTCACCCATCACTCGCCTACGCTCACCGCTTGCCCCTTCGCGGCCGATTCGTACGACGCGAAGACCAGCCGCACCGTTTTCAGGTTTTCCTCGCCCGAGGTCTCGGCCACACACTCGCCCCGCATGGCTGCCAACAGATTTGCCTGACAACCGACAATGCTCGAATGGACGACGTCGTATCGGGGATCCGCCCACGAATAACGGGGCGGCGGGCAACGCTGGATGTGGGTCCCTTCCTTCGTCGTGACACGAATCCAGTGGTCGAGTTCGAGTTCCGCTGATCCTTGCGTCGCTTCGACAAAGATCGCCGTCTCGGGAAACCGGTCGCGTTCGAGATAGTTTTCCGCGTACCCCATCTCGACCGTCACGGTCGCGCCGGTCTTCATCTTCAACATCACGGTGGCGACGTCTTCCCCGCGGATGTCCTTGTGCGCCTGGAAGGTCTGGCAGTAGAGTGACTCCGCCTCGCCGAACAGGAATCGGGTAGTATCTAGGACGTGGCTGCCGATATCAGTCAGGACGAACTGGTCCAGGTCGCGGAGAAACGGCTGGTTGTCGAACAGCCGGAATCCCGAGACCATGCGGATGCGGCCCCGGAAGACTTCGCCGATGCCGGCGCCATCCATGCGCCGCTTCAGTTCCCGTATCGGCGTCTGCCAACGCCAGTTCTCGTTCACGTAAAGCGGCACGCCTGCCGAATGGCAGGCTGCGAGCATTTCCGCCGCCTCTTCGTAGGAGACCGCCAGTGGTTTCTGGCACACCACGGAGATGCCCAGGCCCGCCGCAAGCCTGGTGTACTTCGCGTGCGTCCCGACATCGGTCACGATGTCCGCGAAATCGGGCCGCGTCTCACGCAGCATGGTTTCCACGTCGTCGAACACTTGAGGCGAGCCAAAGTCCCGTGCCAGAGCTTCCGCCTTCGCGCGTGTCCGGTTGTAGATGCCAACGCATTGCGCTCCTCGCGCCTCGTGCCAACCTGCCAACTGATAGCGGGCCCAGAAGCCGGAGCCGATCATCGCGAAACGGAGGGTGCGCATGCGGTTATGGTATACTCATCATACCAGTGAGTCAACAAGCTCCAACATCTGAGAAGATTCGCCGCCGGAAACTTTCCGACGAGATCCTCGACCGGCTGCTCCAATTGATTGAGCAGGGCGAAGTCGAGCCCGGCGGATTCCTGCCGTCAGAGCGGGATCTCATGGCTCGTTTCGGTGTTGGCCGGCCCGCAATCCGTGAAGCGTTGCAAGCGCTGGCGGCAATGGGGATCATTCAGATCCAGCACGGCGAACGGTCGCGCCGCGTCTCCCTCGGACCGCAGACCGTTCTCGAACAGATTGACCGGTCCGTACGATATCTGCTGCAGACCTCGCCCGAACTCCGCGGCCACCTGAGGGAAGCGCGCCTGTCGTTCGAAGCGGGAATGGTTCGCCTCGCCGCTCACAACGCCAAAGCCAGCGACATCACCTCGCTGCGAGCTGCGCTGGAACGCCAGCGTGCCGCCGCCGGTGACGCTGCCCAATTCGTTGCCGCGGACATCGCCTTTCACAACGCGATCGCGGCAATATCGGGCAACCCCATCTACGTCGCCGTCAGCCAGGCCCTCCTGCAATGGGTCTTTGAACTGTTCCCACGCCTGCTGCGCGTCCCCGGGGTGGAGGATCTGACATTGCAGGAGCACGAAGCGGTGCTGAATGCGATCTTTGCGCATGATGAGGATGGCGCAGTACACGCTCTCGCGGCCCACCTGCTGCGTTCAAATCCTCTCTACGAATCTCGCGGATCCAGAGCCGGCAAGAGCCGCAAGCCGCGCAAGGGCTCTTGAGCGGTGTTTCTGCCAATCACAGGTTGTGCGTGCAGCCGACAGGATGAAGAAATACCGGATATGCAACGGAAGCTGTCGCGCTGCACCCAAATCCAGGATTGTGACTTGTTGATGCTAAAGTTCTGGCTCGAGTTGGGAGATCGAGCGGACTGAGCTTCCAGACGGCCATATCGTTGGGAGGGCAGATAAAGATGACGAAGAGCGGCTATATACTTCAGACCTTGCCGATCCTCCTCGCGCAGATGTTTTCGCTCGCCCTGGCGGCAGATCCGGAGTTTGGCAATGCGGCAACGCAGATTCGACTGGCCAATGGAGCGCGGCATTGGTGGTCCTATCAACTTCGTGCTGGCGGACAGGTGCATGAGTTCACGGGACCGGCACTGGAGATTGGCGGGGTTGTGCTGCGGGATTCGCTCTCGGAAATTCGGCAGGCCGCCGCGCCGCGCCTGCTGGCGTCAGGCGTAACGGAGTACCGGTTTGAGGGCGTTTTGTCGCAGCATCGGTCGATGCGGGCCACGCTGGTTTTCCGCCTGGCTCCGGACAACCCGGTAGTGCGTTTCCGCTACGAGATCAGCTCTCAGAGCCGGAAGGTGCTTTCCCGCTCGACCGGCAGAGACCGGCTGGAGTATTTCGGCGTCTCCACCGCGGGGTTCCCCATTCTGCGCGAAGTGCGATTTTCGGAGTTTCAGGAGGCCACGCATAGCTTCACACTCTCCGAACGTCCCGTGGCTGACAAGGACTTCGAAGACGCCCAATCCCTCATGGGCCCGCTGGTTGCCGCTTCCAACGGCCGCGAGTCTCTGCTGATCGCCTACGAACACGGGTCTCAAGTGCCGGATGCATTTCTCGAGTTTCGATTGACGGAGCCGCGCCGCATCTCGCTCGCGGCGGTGAAGGGCAACTACGTCGATGGGCAGGCGCTCACCGGGCAGGCGCCATGGTGCAGCGTCTGGATGCACGCCGGCGCGGTGGCAGGCGACATGGACACTCTGGCAGGCGCCTATCGCCAGTTCATCCTGCGCTATCAGAGCGAGTCCAAAGAGAGCCGCAAGCCTTACATCTTCTACAACACCTGGAATTACCAGGAACGCAATAAGTGGTGGTACGGGATGCCCTACCTGGAGTCCATGAACGAGCGCCGGATCCTCGAAGAAATCGATATCGCACACGCCATGGGCGTGGACGTCTTCGTGCTCGACACAGGCTGGTATGAGAAAACAGGCGATTGGCCGGTGAGTTCCAAGCGCTTTCCGAACGGCCTGGCGCCGGTGCAGCAACGGTTGAAAAGCTACGGCATGAAACTGGGGCTGTGGTTCAACCCGACCGCCGCCGCCGTCTCCAGTCGCATGCTGAAAGACAATGACGCCTATGTCATGTCGAGGAACGGGCACAGAGCGAAGCCCAACGAGATTTGGGAAACCGAGGCCAGCCATTCGATGTGCCTGGTCAGCCGGTATAGCGACGCCTTCGCCGCCAAGCTGATTCAGGTAGCCAAAGAAACGGGCGCCCGCTATTTCAAGTGGGATGCGATTGGACAGTACGGCTGCGATTCTCCCGATCACGATCACGGCGCCGCGGCCAACACGGCCGCCGAACGCGCGGACTCCTACGCCTTCAACTTGCCGCTCTACATGGCGAAGATCGTCGAAAAAGTCAGCGCGGAAGTGCCCGACGCGATCATCGATTTCGACATTACCGAGGGCGGCCGCGCCGTGGGGCTATCGTTCCTGTCGGCGGGCAAGTACTTCCTGATCAACAACGGCCCATACAAGTTCAACTACGATTTGCCGATGGACCAGGAGAAGGAGAACTGGAACCTGTTCTTCTACCCGGGACCGGCGCGCACCTGGATCTGCCGCACGCCTCTGACTTACGATAAGTGGCTTCCATCCGTTCTCTTTCTGACCCACTATCTCCCGGATGATCCGATCGCCTCGCAGCAGGTGAATCTCGCTTCGCTCGTCCTCGGTCAGAACGGCATCTGGGGCGATCTGTTGCGCGTATCACCGGAGGGCGTGAAGTTCTTCGGCGAAGCGCTGCGCCACTACAAACAAGTGCGGAACGACATCACGGCAAGTTCGCCCATCAGATCGGGCGGGGTCGGCGGAACGCCGGAGATTTATGAAAAGATCGCCTCCTCGGGCCGTGGGGCTGTGGTTCTGTTCTCTTCGGCCTCAGGCGACTTCAACTATGTCACGACCGCCCGTGTCTCGAAGGAGGTTTGGCAGACCGGCAACGCCAGTGTCGAGTTCGATGCTCACGGCCGCGCACGGGTGAAGGTACATTTTGATCGTCCAGGGGCAGTCGTCCTGTTTTTCGGAGCCAGCCAATAAGCTGGCTCGCGCGGAACCAGTTGCGACGAGGCAACGCACGATGTTTCCGGCTTCCTGGATACTCGCGCAAGAGCGTTGCGGGTTGTTCTTTGCAGGCACTCTCATTCTTGCCGAGGTGCCAACGGCGGCCGGCGAACCGCTTGCTCCGGGATAGCCCGATCAGCGACCGAGCCCATTCGACGCGAGAGTTGCATCGGGTCCGCGTTGCGCTCCCAGTCGAACCGGATCTGATCGGGCGACTTGCTGGGGTCTATGCGGCCATTTTTGAACGCCGATCCACGATCGTCTAATTCACGCATAGCGCTTCCGCGATTGCCAGATTATCGAGTGCCGTAGGTCAGGTGGAAACACTGGAAACAGGTGGAAACTCCGGATTTCCGCCTGTCCCCGGGCATTCTCTGCGCTGGGCGGCGCCGGCATGATTTTGAGTCACTTTCATGTACAAGAAGCCTCCTATAGTCAGGTATTCGGCAGGATGATCTCGATGGATTCGCGTGTCACCTGCCGATGTGGTCGCCGGGATTCAAATACGAGACGAGCCCTCGATTCTGGCTCGACGGTTTGCCCATCGCGTAGAGCCGTTCATGCTTCCACCCGAGGCCAATTGCTGGCTCCTGTATGGCATCGACCATGGCGAGCGCTTCCGTGTGAGCGGGCGGGTTCTCCGCCGCAGGCCGCTTTCCGCGGCGGTCCCATGGCTCGGCCACAGGTGGCCTGAAATCCGCTGCATCCAGGCTGCGCACGGCCGCGTTCAGGGCGCTTCTCCGAAGTGAGCTATCGCCCACTCATGGACTCGGTTGAAGCTGCTGCGCAGGCCTTCAAATGCTTCTTGTGCGAGTTGCCCGGCGAAAACGGCCCGCTTCGCCCGGCGCACCCTGCTGCGTAGCCAGGCGTAATACTCAGGATCCAGGCGCCGGTAGTCGTGAGCGTTATTGGGCAACATCGGTAGCCATGTGGACCTTACCTTGGGGGGTAGGGCACATCAAGCGAAATAGAGATGTGCCGAGTCACCATCCGGAGCTGGCAGACTCCCAGTTGCCGATCTGTATGCCGAGCGTTGAGCAACGAGGCGGGAGCACTCCTTCAGCCCCAATCCTGATCGGAACCGACTCGGAGGCAAGTCGCAGAAGACCGGCTGGCGTTCGGTCAAGCACGCCCGTTATCAGCTGCTGATACTCGTCGAGTAGCTGCCGGTTGCTGAGCCGTCTCACAGCCCACGCGCAACGAATCCTCGAAATCAAAATGCCGTAGGCGCTGCCCCATGATGTTTCGGATGCGGCTCGGGAATGCCTGGTGGCCGGCGATGCGCGAGCCGTATCAGGGTCACGCGAAACACCTCGCCCAGCTGCAAGGGCGGAAGGTCGATCTGAGCCGCACCTGCGACGACCGGAGCGTTGATCTCCGCAACCAGCTTGAGTTCGTTGACCGCGGCTTCGCCCGAGTCTGGGATCAGCTCGACGCGGACGTTAATCAGGGGGGCTTGGCCAAACTCGGGCATGGCTTGCAGATTGGTCAGCGCCAAGTTGACATTCAATGGATTCGGCGCGTTCGACATCGTGTTTTGGTAGTTGAAGTTCCCGACGAGAATCTGCGGCGTATTCGCGCTCGTAATCGAATTGCTTGCAAGGATGACGAGGCTCGGGTTTGACGCTACCGACTGCACTCTCCCGCTGACTCCATCCGCGTAGGCCTTATGCAGCCACCACACTGCGCGTGGCTGAAAGGTGGCGTCAGTAAGGAGACCATCGAGAGCGCCGGGCGGCACACACCCGCTGGCTCCTGTGCTATCGAGCCAACAACTGTGCGCCGCACCGTCTGCGCCGCTGATTTCGAGAGCGTTGTAATACGCCAGCGTACCGGCGGGTTGGGGCGTGAATCCCGGCCCCACAATCTCATTGACATCAATACGTTTGATCTTCAGCGGCGCATACCTTGGATTCTCGAGAAACGAGGTGCGTGCATCCTGGACATCACCTGGTAAAGCGGTAGCACACACTGAGTCGTTTAACTCGTGCCAAGTGAGCGAGTTCACCTCGCAGCCATTGGCCAGGCAGAATTCGAGAAAGTCCTGCATGCCTCGATGGTCGTAACTGGCGAAGGAGGGGCCGGCGACCTGGGAGTTGGGTCCAAGCACGGCCCGGATGGTTTGAAATGCAATCAGGTATGTTTGATAGAACTGCTCGGCGGTTCCGTTCCAGAATTGCGTGTAGGCGGTTCCGCCCATAGCCCAGGCAGCCCATCCGTCATCCGGCTCGTTCCAGGGCTCAAAGATCAGATCGGACGCGGGCGGCACGAAGCCGGCCAATAGCTCTTGCAGGGCTCCCTGATAAGCCGGCCAGTCCTGCCACGGCGGTCCATTCCCATCGTAGTTGCTGGGCGGATACCCCACCCCATCACTCAACACAATGTCGATTGGGATCGCTGGGGCAAAAGACCTGATGAATTGAAAAGCGGGGAGACTTGGCGCGGTGCGCCAATACTGCGGCTGCAACGGAGAAATCAGAGCAGCCGGTGACGGACTATTCGAGCTGAATGGGTTGCTTAGATCGAACCCGTGGAGGAAACCCAAAGCCGGGTTTACTGTGACGAGTGTTGCGAAGTCCACGCTCACGACGTCGTACTCCGTTGAAATGGATGCAGAGAACAGAGTGGTGTCGCTGGTGTCCATGCCGTTTGGCGCGACGGCAAAGTCAAGGAGGTCTCCGGGCTTCACTATGAGGTTTAGGGAGTAGTTCACGCCCGCGCTATCCGTCCCCTCTATGAACTGCTCATATACCAATTGATGGTCGCAGTAGATCCGTCCGTACACGCCGCTGCTCGCGGGAACTGCCGCGAAGGCAGCCTTGGCGAGGTGCCCGCGAACTATGATCTGACCTTCGTAGTTGCTCACCCACTCTCGAGCGGCCCATTCCACAATCCCAGAGTTAGCGCCATTCGGATGCATGGCGGAGTTCGCACCGACCATCGTCCATGGAGGGCCGAACGTCGTGTGTTGCCAGTATCCCGCCTGTGCGTTGTACACCGGCAACTGAGTGAACGCATCGACGTTCCCGTTCGGGAAGTATCCGTAATACCAGTTCTGCGCGCCTTGGGCGCCAGAAAAATCCGTGCTGGAATCGGCGAGCACGCTGCCGAAGCTCACTCGACTCGCCAGAATTGAGATGAGGCACGTCAACTTCACCAGCGCTGACCTTGGCATGCGGGTATCGTAGCGCACGTCTGCCTATTCCTGCGAAGTCGATCAATGAATTCAATCTGGTGGCGATCACTCTCCCGGGTTGATGTTGATCACCGTCGCAGCGAGGCGACGGTGGGCGTCCTTTTTATCAAAAAGTTATCGGTACCCGGCAGCAGAGTCAGTCCCTCGCCCGAGTGGATGGGATAAGCGGGCATGGGCCAGACATTGGGGCATTCGTGGTTGAGCCGGCAGCGTCAAGCGCCTCAGCGTAAAGTCAGGCGGAATCGTTAGCGTCATCTGCGGGCAGGCAATGGGAACCGCGCGCTCTTCCGGCGATTGGTGAATCACTTCATGGCCGTCCGGGCAGGTTCGGTTAGGCCATCGCGGTGAACCTCCGCGTTGGGCGTCGGGCTATCTGATGACGAAGTAAGCGGGCCGCGGAGGTCCGCCGCCCTCGCCAGCGGCGGCTCTCTCCTGACCACGCTGTTCGTCTTCGCATCGACGGTTGGGTGCAGGGCTAGCGCGGCGATATCTGGTGTTATCGGTATCTATACGGCGCGCGGGGAGGCCCACGGATGGGAGAGGAGGCTCAGGTAGCCCTCGCTGTCGCCGGTGGGTGCCGTTCGACTTCAATGCCAGAGCAGCTTCACATCTTCTATGAACCGCGGTCCATTCGCCCAGAGCGTGGTGCTGCGCTCCATGCCGGACTCCGGTCCCCATGGGCTGTAGTCTCCACTCATTCCAAAACAGCCCCGGCGACTTGCAGGCCGCTCACCAGCCCGAACCTTCAGGACATTGACTTTCATGACCCGCTATGGACAGCTTACGGTTGTTGACGGTTCAGCCCGCAAGGCGCATGGGATCAAAAGGCCCGCTTGTACGGCAATGGAGGCGTGATCTCGATTCCGAGTGCCTTCGCGGCGTGCAGCGGGAAATACGGATCCCGTAGGAACTCGCGTCCCAGCAGCACCATGTCGGCGCGCCCTTCGCGAATGATGCGATCGGCCTGCTGCGGTTCCGTGATCATTCCCACCGCGCCAGTCAATAGGCCCGTGTCGCGGCGGATGCGCTCCGCGAACGGGACTTGATAGCCGGGCCCCAACGAAATCGTCGCGTGCGGCGCCGACCCGCCCGAGGAGCAGTCGACGAGATCGACCCCGAGTGGCTTGAGCAGGCTCACGAGCCTCACGGAATCATCGATGGTCCACCCGCCCTCCACCCAATCGGTCGCCGAGATGCGAATGAAGAGCGGGAGCGAACTCGGCCACACGCCACGAATCGCCTCCGCGACCTCCAGCACGATGCGGGCACGATTCTCAAGCGAGCCGCCATATTCGTCGCTCCGGGCATTTGAAAGCGGCGAAAGGAACTGGTGAAGCAGGTATCCATGCGCGGCGTGAATCTCGACCACTTCGAACCCGGCTGCCAGCGCACGGCGAGCCGCAGCGGCGAAGGAGTCCACAATCCCGCGAATTTCGGACTTGCTCAGTTCAAGCGGCGGCGTCTCGGTGTCGCGAAATGGGATGGGACTCGGTGCGACGGTGCGCCATCCACCTTCGCTCTCCGGCAGGAATCCCCCGCCTCTTTCCGATGGCACATGCGTGCTCGCCTTACGCCCTGCGTGCGCGAGTTGAATTCCGGCGACGGCTCCTTGCGCCCGCAGGAACGCGGCAATGCGTCTCAGTGGCTCAATATGCTCGTCCTTCCAGATCCCGACGTCGCCCGGGGAAATGCGCCCCCGCGCTTCAACCGCGGACGCCTCCACAAGGATCAGCCCCGCACCGCCTACGGCGCGGCTACCCAAGTGCACCAAATGCCAATCGTTCGCGAAGCCATCGTCGCTGGAGTACTGGCACATGGGCGAGACGGCGGTGCGATTGCGGAAGGCGACATCGCGAATTCTCAACGGCGAAAACAGGTGCGCTTGCATGGATGAGGGTGCGGGCACGTCAACGATAGATTCAGGTCGTTCCATTCCCCTATGATGCGGCTTGCATGACTGGAAGTGCTGGTGCACGAGGTCGCAAACCCCAAAGAATGCACTCTTGAGTTTTGGATGACGGGCCACGCGTCGGGAATCGGCGATCACGCCGCCATCAGCCAGCCGTTATTTGATCCAGGCCCGGATGCAGAGCGCGCAGCAACTCTGGGAACGCTCGAAAGTAGTCTTCGAGAGTCAGCGGCGCGGTTCCGGTGAAACGGAGGACCGTGTCGCTTGTGCGCTGCAACTCACCTGCCGCGATCGCCTCGAACCAACCAACGGATAAATCGACGCGCCAAGCCAGTGGTTCGAGACTGCTCAACCGATCTCGTGCAGCTTCCCCGGCCTCATCCTCATATCGAAGCGGCCGGCCCGCCAGAATGGACAGCCGTCTGGCAATGTCGGCAACGCTGAGCGCTTCGGGTCCGGTCACATCGTGAATGCCTCCGGGCTGCCTCCGCAGTGCCGCGGCTGCGGTTTGTGCGACATCCTCCCGGGAAACGAAAGCGCCGCGTCCCTGCTGCGCCGGCCCGCGGACCACGCCGCCGGCGTCGAACTTCTCAAGGAACATGTCGATGTAAAAGGCATTGCGTAGCACGGTGCAGGGGAGGCCCGTAGCGAAGAGGTATTGCTCGCTCAAGTAATGATCGCGGGAGAACGGATACTTCGAGTCCGGAGCTGCTCCCTGCATAGACAAATAGACGAGGTGTTCTACACGCGCACGCGCGGCCGCTTGAAACGCATTCCTGTGCAACTGTGCGCGCTCCCCCGGCTCGCCAGACGCAGAAACCACGAGCGCCGCGCTCACTCCTTCGAACGCACTCTCCAGTGTCGCGGTTTCGGAAAAGTCGCCGCGCACCGTCTCCGCTTCCGGCAGCTCCGGTGCGCGCTGCGGGCTGCGGGTCATCAAGCGCAGGATATGTCCGTCGCGCGCCAGCAATTCGGCCGTGCGCCGGGCGACCCGCCCGGAGGCGCCAGTAATCAGGATCACACCGGGCCAGGGAGTCTTCATGTTGAGCCACCAAATCTTATGGCGCCGCGTCAACAGCCATGGTATCGCGAGGCGGAGGTCAGGGCCTGAGTGCGCGCGGCGAGCATCGCTTTGCAGGACATGCAGCACCTGGTCGCGGGTGGCCCCGATGAAACAGTG
>Ga0302278_10003724_pt1 | contig 16348 bp, 16 predicted proteins | sample III_Bog_N3_2_FD_194543 | JGI IMG/M metagenome (GOLD analysis project Ga0302278, IMG submission 194543) | Peat permafrost microbial communities from Stordalen Mire near Abisko, Sweden - III_Bog_N3_2 | ecosystem: Environmental > Terrestrial > Soil > Wetlands > Peat | place: Sweden: Abisko...
GCACCGACGGCTACCCCGCCGTTGGCCGCCAACAAAGCTCTCGCAACACGAGAGAACCAAGGCAACTTGGCCCCCGTTAATAACGGGGGCCGTTTTTTTGTTCTGGTAATCCTTCTGGTGATTTAGATCACGCTCCAAGCGGATTCCGCCCGTTAAAATCGACAGCAGTATGAATCCAGCCAATCAGATCCCTGTCATAGAAGCCGTCTCCGACACCATTCTCGACGGAAGCCGCTTTGTCCGCGCCTGTCTCCGTCGCCCCGTAGATCGCACTCCCGTGTGGTTTCTCCGCCAGGCCGGCCGCTACATGCAGGAATACCGCGACGTCCGCAAGCACCACACACTCGTCGAAATCTGCAAGCAGCCTGAAATCGCAGCTGAGGTCACCATCACCGCCGCTGAAAAGCTGGGCGTGGATGCCGCCATCATCTTTGCCGACCTCTTGCTCCCGCTGGAGCCCATGGGCCTGCCGTTCGAGTTCCAGGCCGGCGAAGGTCCCGTCGTCCATCATCCCGTCCGCACCGCGGAAGACGTTCGCGCCCTCCGAACCGACCGCGCAGACGATCTCGCCTACGTCGCTCGCGCCATCCAGAAGGTCGCCACTCACTTCAAAGACCGCCTCGGCATCATCGGCTTCTGCGGCGCACCCTTCACCCTCGCCAGCTACATGATCGAGGGCGGCGGCTCCAAAAACTACATCCACACCAAGACCATGATGTATCGCGACACCCTCACCTGGCGTCTGCTCCTCGACAAGATCATCAAGGTTCTCGAAGACTACTGCCGCCTCCAGGTACTCGCCGGCGCGGACGTCATCCAGATCTTCGATAGCTGGGTCGGTGCCCTCGGCCTTTCCGACTACCGGGAATACGCCTTTGAAGCCTCCAAGCGTCTTGTACGTTCCGTCCAATCCATGGGCGTTCCCGTCATCTACTTCGGAGTCGAAACCGGCGGCCTGCTCACAGAAATGGCTGCCACCGGCGCAGACGTCATCGGCCTCGACTGGCGTCAGCCGCTCGACGAAGGCTGGCGCGCCGCGGGCTACAACCACGCGGTGCAGGGAAATCTCGATCCCATCACCCTCTTCGCGCCCCTTGAAGTCCTTGAACTCCGAGTCAAAGAGATTCTTCGCTCGGCCAACGGTCGCCCCGGCCACATCTTCAACCTTGGCCACGGCATTGTCCCCACCACGCCGGTAGAGAATGTCCAGGCCGTAGTGCGCATGGTCCGCGAATTCCGCCTCGAGAAGCCTGCTTGAAAACGCCATGGCTGGAATCCAAAGCGGCACACATGTTGTTTTCCGGCTCTGCCTGGACTTTTGTGTGCCTGCTGATAATCGTGCTACTGGCCCCAATTGGCAAACCGGTCGTCGGGAACCAAATTTGGCTGTCATTGTTGTTCGCAATCGGAGCCGTTGGTATGCTGGCCATGCTGATCATCATGATTGGAATGGCGATCCACTGCGTATTCCTTGACCGATCGTCAGCCGGCGCAAAGGTCCTTTGGTTTCTCTCTTTCCTCTTAACCGGTCCATTTGGGAGTGTTGTGTACTTTTCCAAGGTCTACAGAAAACAGGTAGCGGCTCACAAGGGGGAAGCAAATGCCTAAACAAGCTGTCCTCCTGCTAGCCCACGGAACCCCCGAAACCATCGACCAGATTCCCGAATACCTGCGCAACGTAGTCAGCGGCCGTCCCATGCCGCAGTCCGTTGTCGAAGAAATCCAGCATCGCTACTCCCTCATCGGCCGCAGCCCGCTCACTGAGATTACCATCGAGCAAGCCCGCCTGGTGGAGGCGGAACTGGCCTCCGATTCGCCGTCCTCCTCCGATCCCGTCAAAGTCTACGTAGGCATGCGCAACTGGCGTCCCTACATTCCAGACGTTGTCAAACAGATGCGCGCCGACGGCGTGGAAGAAGCCGCGGTTCTCTGCATGGCGCCGCAGAACTCCCGCACCAGCGTCGGCCTTTATCGCCGCGCTGTTGAAGCGGAAGCCGGAGGCCTGCGCATCAATTTCACCGAAGGATGGGCGCAGAACCCACTCCTTGCTGAGGCCTTCGCCGAGCGCCTTCGCCCCACACTGAGCCAGCTCTCTGCTGAAGTCGGCTCGCCCGTTCCAGTTCTGTTTACCGCCCACAGCGTGCCCTGCCGCACCATTCAAACCCCCGCTGCAAATGAGGGCCAGCCGCGCCTTTGGCCCGGCGCCGGTGCCGACCCTTATGCGGAAGAGGCCAAGCATACGGCTGCCCTCGTCGCCGCGCGCATCCCTGAAATTCCCCGCTGGTGGTTCGCTTTTCAAAGCCAGGGTGCCAGCGGCGGCCCATGGATTGGACCCACCGTCGAAAGCACACTCGACTCTATCGCGGCCGAAGGAGTCAAAACCCTCGTCCTCCAGCCCATCGGATTTCTATGCGATCACGTTGAGATACTCTACGACGTCGACATCCTCTTTCGAGGCGTTGCTGCGGAAAAGGGTATCCGGCTTGAGAGACCACCGTCGTTAAACGATTCACCCATTCTGGCACAGGCCGTTGCCGGCCTCGCACGCCAAGGATTAGCTAAGCTTTCTGGAATCTAGGGGCTGCGCAACTGAAAAAGAGATGGCTAGTAAGTCACCTTTGTGCGGATTCAGGTTACTATCGGATGAAAATCTCTTACAATGAAATGACAATTACCGTGTAATTTTTCCGATAATCTTTACAGGTTTGGATTATAAGCAAGCGTTAGTGCAGTTGAGCTTAGAGTGTCCATCGAGGCACCGTGCCCCCTCTGCGAACCCGAGCATCCCACTGTTCGACTTTTGTTGCTTGGAACCTACGAGAGGTATACATGACGAAGGAATCGCCTTCCAGGTATGTCACGCATAAGAACGATCCGAAGTGCAAGCGCTGCGGAAACGTCCTGCGCCGATTAAAGAGGGAAGGCTTCCTGGAAACAAATATCTGCACCTTCTTAGGCTATTTCCCTTGGGAATGCCCCCTGTGCCGACGTCGCGTTCTGGTCAAAAAGCAGTATCCCCGCAAGAAGAGAAGCACCGTCCCGGAAGCAACTTCCATCTAACCCAGGTCCAGGGCATGCTGTCTAATTCCGGAAGAAGTTCTTAGCCAGAAACAACACGTTGGCAGGCCGCTCGGCTAGCCGCCGCATGAAATACGGGTACCACTCGCGTCCAAAAGGAACATACACGCGCACGTTATATCCCTCTTGAATCAGCTTCCGCTGCAGGTCCCGCCGCACTCCGTATAGCATTTGAAATTCGAAATGGCTGGGATCGATCTTATGCTTGCTGGCAAAAGCTTTTGCCGCCGTAATCATGGCTTCGTCGTGCGTTGCCAGACCGTGATAAATCGGGCTGTCCAGCAGAATCCCGCTGAGCTTCACGTAATTCCTGTCAACATCGGACTTGCTGGGAAACGCGACCTCGGCCGGCTCCTTGTAAGCCCCTTTGCACAGCCTCACCCGGATCCCTTCCACAACCAGTTGTTCAATGTCTGCCTGCGACCGGTAAAGATAGGCTTGGATAACTATGCCAATCGATCCGCGCAGTGCAGGGATGGCGTGAATCCGGCGCACAATGTCCAGCGTCACCTGCGTCAGCGTCGAGTCTTCCATATCGATGCGGAGAAAGTTCTTCGTCGCGCTCGCATGTCTCGCCAGGCTCTCCGCAATAGTGCCCGCCAATTCAGGCGATAGCTCCAACCCCATCTGCGTCAGCTTCACGCTGATATTGGCATTCAGTTTCCGCGCCGCAATCTGATCCAGCAACTGGTGGTAGATTTCGGCTGCCTTGTGCGCTTCAACTTCCGTCGACACGCTTTCACCCAGCGAGTCCAGCGTCACGGAAATCCCCTGGCGGTTTACGGCCTCGGCAACCCGAAGCGCATCCTCAAGCTCCAGCCCTGCAACAAAGCGCGAACTCATTTTACGGCCCGCGCTCGAGCTCTCGCTGAAGCGCCGCATCGTACGATTTTTAGAAAGAGCAATAAAGGCGGAACGCAAAATAGGCATTGGCAAACGTCCTGTCGGCAACCGGCATGCATCCACCGGCCGTTGCCGTACCATTCAGTTTCGCACAATTGGCACAATCGGCAGGACCAACCAAACCGCCGTTTGCCTGCGAGTCAGGGCTTCGCCATGTGTCTATGATTGCTTCCAGGGGGTGCAATTTCCATGCACGGGCTCTTCTCAGCACCGGCACTCTCTTTCGTGTTCGCAATCGCTGTTGCAGCCAATGCGCAAAACATGCCCGCCACCGCAGGCGAAACTCTAAGCAATCACCGCATCGTTCTGGCCCAGGCCGTCAGCGGACATCCAGCGCTGCTGGCAGCGTGTTTCAGCAAGGAAGCAGGACCATCCTGCAGCGAATGGGTCAGACAGGCCCAAACCGATCCCGCGCTAGCCGGCGTAGCCGTGTACGAACTTGCCATGTTGGGAAGGGCTCCCGGCTTTATTCGAGGAACCATCGAAAGCGGCATGCGCAAAGGGCTTTCCGTTCCGGAGCAGGACCAATTCGTCATCCTCACACAGGATGAACCGCAATGGCGCAACTATTTCGGCGTCACCATGGACAAGGACGCCTGGGTCGTTCTGATCGACCCCGCAGGCAGAATTCTCTGGCACGGCCACGGTGCAGCGGCCAACCTGGAACCGCTGCTGAAATCCGCTCTCAAGTAAAGTTCTATTCCACCCTGAACAGGGCGCATCCATGCGCCGGGATCTCCACATGCAGAGTCTTTGCAGGGGCCATGTGCTTCTGATTCCAAATGTCGAATGCCGCATGAGGCTTATCGGAGAGATGGAAATCCGTCCAAGGCAAGTCCCAGGTCGCAGCGCTATCGCCCACGTTGAAGACGGCGGCGTATGTCTTCGGTTGCGCCCCGCCGGTGCGGGCATACCACGCTCGCCATGGCAGCGGTGCTCCGTCATTCATCGGCATCAACGCCGGTCCGCTCTTCACGCTATTCTGATCGATCTCCGTCGCTTCCTTATTCGTCAGCAACCCTCGCGTAAAATCATCCAACTTAATCAAATTCCCACCATAAATCAGCGGTGATCGCGAAATCGCCCACAGCGTGAACTCGGTCCGCTGCTCATCCTGCGTATACCGCGACAGCCGTGGCTCCCCCCATCCCGGATGCGGCGTCAATGACCCTTCCGGCAGCATATCCGCATCGGGCCAGTTCCCCGGCTTCGCATAAGGCGCCCAAGCCGCCAGCCGGTCAAACTCGTCCTTCACTCCAAACGGAAACTCACTTTCACCCGCCTTGTGGTTGCCTGCCCACACATCCCAGTGATCGTCCGCAATCCGCCACATCTGCGCATACTTCGCCACCTCGGCCGCGTGTTCCAGATTCGTTGGCCCCGGCGACAGGCTCAGCACAATCGGCCGTCCCGTCTTCTTGATAGCTTCCGCAATTTGCTTGATCTCTGTTATCCGATAAGGGCGGTCGCTGATGCAATCCACCTTGATGAAATCCAGCCCCCAGCCTGCATAGAGCTTCAACATGCCGTCGTAATACGCTTGCCCGGCTGCGTTGTCCTTGACACCCCAATTGCCCTCGTCCCATGGACAGGGTGAGTCCATATCCGCCACATCGGCCGCATGAAAGCTCGACCCGGCAATCGGCAGATTATCCTTCACCACCTGTCGCGGAATGCCACGGACAATGTGAATCCCAAACTTGAGTCCCTGCGCATGAACCCAGTCCGCCAGCGGCTTGAATCCCGCCCCGTTCGCGGACGATGGAAAACGCTTCTCCACCGGGATCAGATACCCATTCCCATCCCACAGATACTTCCGCGCCTCGAGATTTTTGCCGTAGGGATCGGCCATGTACCAACCCTCGTCGATCACCGCATACGACCACCCATACTGCTTCATTCCAGCCAGCACGGACACGTTGGCCTTGAAGTCGTTCTCATCGATGGTGAAGCCGTAAGCGTCCCAGCTATTCCATCCCATGGGCGGCGTGGGTGCCAGCGTCTGTGCACGCAGGGAATCGGCTACGGAAAGAGTCAGGGCAGCCACGGCAAAAATAGCGGCGAAGAAAATACTGCGTCGAGTCATGGGAAAACGTATACCACAACGACCGCATTCTCCGCATGCAGCCCATGCCGTACGCTCTCAATCAAAGCAGTTCGACGAAAACTTTACCAACCGCGCTTCAATCACGCTAGTATGAATGCTCATTTGAAAACGGACCGGCCCGCTTCCCCTGCAGCCTGGTCCTTCGCGAATCGTTCTTCTCCGCGCGGAAATGAAGGCTCCATCCATTTGCGGTATCCCATGCAGTAGACAAAGAATTCAGGTCGCTTCGCCGTTCAAAGTATGGAAAGAAGGCTCGAAATGAAAGCAGGACTCCGTACCTTCCTCACGCTGGCAGCGGCCTTTGCCCTGGCCCTAACATCCACACATGCCGCCAGCGCACAGTACGTCACCAAGAGCGAAACCGCTGAGGCCGTCGGAGTAGTCATCGGCGTCGGCGCGGCCATCGGGGTCGGCATCTACTTCGCCGTTCACGCCAATCATTCAGTAACCGGTTGCACGGACTCTGCGGCAGGCGGACTTCAACTCCAGCAAGACCAGCAGACGTGGTCTCTCGTCGGAAGCATCGCAGCCATCAAGCCTGGAGAACGCATCCGCGTATCCGGCAAAAAACAAAAAAAGAGCGCCGGAACCCCAAGACCGTTCCTCGTTGAAAAGCTAGCCAAAGACTACGGCCCCTGCACACCCAGAGCCACACCTTGAATGCCGTCCCTGCACCATGAAAGGCTTCCCCATGACACATAAGATTAGGATCCGTAAGTTCGGGATAAGTAAGTTTCGTAATCGCAAGTTTGGATTCATTGCAATGGCAGCACTCGCGCCGTTCTTCCTCTGCGGCGCCACCTCTCCCACAGGCTGCCAGCCGCAGCAGCAGCCCAGTAACGCTGGAATCTACGCCACCGCCGCTGCGGTTGGGGGAGGAATTGTTGTCGGTGCAATCATCCTTGTCGAAGTGAACAAGTCGCATCACACGGTCAGGGGATGCGTCAGCGCCGGCCCCAACGGCCTCGTGGTGCACAATGAGAGCGACAACGCAAATTACGCTCTGGTTGGCGTCACGGCCAATACCAAGGTGGGCGACCGCGTCAGGCTCCACGGGTCGAAGGACAAAAAGACCAAGGACAGCACAGCCAACCGCACCTTCGTTGTGGAGAAGGTCACGAAAGACTACGGCCCCTGCACTGTTGGCACCAAGCCGTAAGGCCTCATGCTCATCCCTCTAGCAGGGCGGCCTGATCTCGCTTGAAGTTCCGCCCGCCGCAGGAATATAGCACTTGCGCGTGTAGTCCATCACCATCCGGTCGGCGTTGAAGCGCCATCCCAACGTGCGGATCGTCCGCTTCATGCGCTTGATCCATCCGCGCGGAAGACCATCCCGATCGCGCTGGTAGAAGAGCGGAATCAGTTCGTCGCGCAGTACGCGATAAAGGTCCTCGCCATCGCGGGTATCATGCACATCGAAGTTCGAATGCGTTCTGCCACCACCAATCGCAAATCCATTCATGCCGTCGTACGCCTCAGCCCACCAGCCGTCCAGCACGGAAAGATTCAGCCCGCCATTCAGCACCACCTTCTGCCCGCTCGTCCCCGACGCCTCCAGCGGTCGCCGCGGATTGTTCAGCCACACGTCGACACCTTGGACAAGGTACCTGCCCACATTGATGTCGTAGTCCTCAATGAACAGAAACTTGTCTGCGAACTTTGAGTCCCGCATCATTTGCGCAATCTGTTGCAGAACCCTCTTGCCCGGCTCGTCGTGTGGGTGCGCCTTTCCCGCAAAAAGAAACTGAACGGGCCTTTTGGGATCATTCACCATCGCCGCCAGTCGCTGCATGTCTGCCAGCACCAGGTTGGCACGCTTGTAAGTAGCAAACCGCCTCGCAAATCCAATCGTCAATGCATCGGGCGATAGCACCTTGCTCAGCGTCTGCAGCGCCTCATGCCCCTCGCCGCGCCTGTCTGCCTGCTCCCGCGCGCGCCTCCGCGCAAAGTCCAGCAGTTGCGACTTCAGACTCAGATGCGTCTCCCACAACTCCCCGTCATCCACGTTCTCAATCTCTTCCCACGTCTTCGCTTCTCCGCTGTTGGCCTGCCATCCCACTCCCAGGTGGCGATCGTAAAGGCGACACATCTGCGGCGCCAGCCACGACGGAACATGAACTCCATTCGTGATGTGGCCAATCGGCACCGCGTCTTCAGGCTTGCCCGGATACAGGCACTTCCACATCGCTCGCGACACCTCCCCATGCAGGGAAGAAACCGCATTCGCGCGCCGTGAAAGCTTCAGCCCCAGCACCGTCATGCAGAACAGCTCTCCATGATCCGTCGGGTACTCGCGGCCAAACCCCATCATGTTCTCGTGCGAAATCCCAAGCTGTTCGCGCAGCGGTCCCAAGTGCTCTTCCATCAATTCGGCGTTGAACCGGTCGTGTCCCGCCGGTACTGGCGTATGCGTTGTAAAGATTACTTCTCTTGGTATCTGGCTGGCGGCCGTGTTGAAGTCCAGCCCTTCTTCCACCATCCGGTTGCGGATGGCCTCGAACACTGCAAAGCCGCTGTGCCCTTCGTTCAGGTGCAGCACCCCGGGAGAAATGCCCATCGCCTTCAATGCGCGAAATCCACCCACGCCCAGCAGCAGCTCCTGACGAATTCGTGTGCGTCCATCGCCGCCGTAGAGCCTTGATGTCAGCTCCCGATCCTCCGGAGCATTCCCTTCCACGTTCGAGTCCAGCAGCAGCAGGTCGCAGCGTCCCACTTTCAGCCGCCATACCTTGGCCTTGATAATGCCGCCCCGTGTATTGATTTCCACCAGCACTGGCTCGCCGTTTTGCCCAATCGCAGGCTGCATCGGCAGATGGTTCACATCGGTCTGCAGGTACTCTTCCCGTTGCCAGCCGGTCTTATCCAGCCGTTGCAAAAAGTAGCCCTGACCGTAGAACAAGCCAATGCCAACCAGTGGAATGTCCAGATCGGATGCACTCTTGATATGGTCGCCCGAGAGCACTCCCAGGCCGCCGGAATAAATCGGAATCGATTCGTGCAGCCCGAATTCCGCGGAGAAATAAGCCACCGGCCGCGGTCGAAGCACGCCGGCATTTCCCGCTCCCCATGTGCGGTCGGCATTCAGATATTCCTGCTGACGCCGATAAACATAGTTGATGCGGCTATGCAGAACCAGCTCCGTTGCGCGGCGCTCAATCTCTCCCAGCGGCATCTCGGCCAGCAGGGCAATCGGATTCTGATTCAGTTCACGCCAGCGTGTTGGATTCAGATCGCGAAACAGGCTGACGCAATCGTGGTCCCAGCTCCACCATATATTCCGTGCAAGCGACCATAGCCGCTCCTGCGCCGGCCCAATAAAACGGTCAAGGGTCCGCGCTTCGCTCACCACCGGCGCCACCTGGTTCGCAGCCTCCACCAGCATGCGGATTTCGTCCTCGCGGAAGATGCGCGCGTCCTTCGTCTGCACCACCAGCACGCCCTGCAACAGGCCGCGGTCAATCAGCGGAACGCCAAGGAACGAGTGGTACTCTTCCTCTCCGGAATCCTTGAAGTATTTAAACCGCGGATGCTTCTTCACATCGTCAACCGCAACCGGCATCACCTGCTCCGCCACCAGGCCCACCAGCCCTTCACTCAGCGGCATGCGCAGTGTCCCGATACATCGCGGATGTAAGCCGAGACTTGCGGCCAGCACCAGGTTCGATCGGTCCGGCTCAAGCAGGTACGCGGAGCAAACATCGGTCCGGAACCTGGTCGCAATCAGGGCCACCACATTCATCAGGGTGTCAGCCGGCTTTCCGCCCTCATGCGTCAAGTTCGTGATCTCTTCAATTGTCAAAACATGATTGACATCCGCTTCATAGGACTGAGTCATCGGCTTGCCCTCGCTTTTCCGTTGCGCTCAAAAAAAGATGCACTCCCACCAAGGCCCGGAGGACAGACTCGCATTCCAATTGCTCTCGTCAATCGGTTTAAGCGGCAAAATGAAAAGGTCTGATTGCGGCCTGGAATCCCGTGTGCCCGGAATCCCCGTCGTGATTTGGTGCAGGATGAATCTGACAATATCACCATTCCGCCCGCAGGCCAAAAAACCACGCTACGGCGCCGTCTCCATTCCATCACGTCTGCGAATAAAGGACATAAAAAATCCCGGGTCGCCCTTTGCGGAGCGGCCTGGGATTTCTTGTTCAACGGATGGTTGCGGCAGTTTAATGATCGTGATCCTGGGGAACGCGGCGCACTGAAACAATCGTCCCGTCCTGTTTCGCCATCACGTAATTCCCATCAATCTGGCGCCACTCATGTCCCTCTGGCGGACGGCGAAGGTGGTTCTGCCGGTAGTCCACCTTATCGCCTCTGTTCCAGTCTTCCGTCTGAACCTTTGAGCCAGCCTTCCATTCCTGGTGCTGTTTGTAAGTGTGATTATCGTGATGATCCTGGTCCGGATGATCCTGGGCCATGGCGGGCATGCTGGCCAAAGCCATCGCCAACAATGGTAGTGCGAAGGCTGCTCGTATAGTTTTCATCGGTGCTCCTGCGGAACTCGATCCCGCGTGGGGGAAACGTTGTGTGGAGGAAACTGGCGGAGTCGTGCGCGCCATTACTTCTTTGATCAAACTGCCGTCAGGGTTACGCAGTCAGCCGAATGCAGGCTGCTCAATACAGCACAGCTCGCGTCGGTTCCGATATGAGTCGTGCAATTCCGATCTCACGGGGAACAGTCCGCCCACACTAAGCAGCTTGCAGCCCCGGAGTTCATGTCGATTAACGTGCGGACCAGCCGAACGAACGCTTCCGTCCGCTTTGCCGACAATCCGACCGGAACCAGGCCTGGACGGTAATTGATGCACCAGAAGGCTATTTGCTGGCAGGTGCCCCAACACTCTCCCTCGCCAGGGTCACGACGGTAATGTCGTCCTCCTGCCCAAACCGGGCGGCTGCTTCCGCAATGGCGTTCGCGGGCTGGTTGCTGATCTCCCGGGTGCGCTCAAATCCGTAGAGTTCTCCTTGTGGGCTGGTCGCCTCAACCACGCCATCGGACACGAACGTGAGCCGGTCACCCGGAGCCAGCCGGAAGTGCGTTTCTGCATAGCTGACGTCGCCCAGCAGGCCGAGCGGCAAACCGGGTTCCACTGCGAGTTCCTCGCCATTGCATTACGGAGGAGGGTTGCCTGCATTGGCAAGCGTCATGGTGCCGTCCACGGCGACGAGCGCCGCGCAGCAGGTAACAAATCCGCCAATTTGCCCATACAGCGCGCGGTTCAGGTGGCCCAGAACTTCAGAGGGTTGCCGCGATGGGTAGTCGCGCAAAGCGCCCATGATCGCGCTCACGGTCATTGCCGCCTTCAGCCCCTTTCCGCTCACATCGCCCACCACAATCATTACGCTGCCATCGGCCTCAGGCAGCGTGCGGAAAAAATCCCCGCCCACCTGCTTCGCCGGCATGTAGGCGCTTTCGAGTCTGAACCCCGGTGCATCCATGGCGGGAGCAACCATCTGCTCCTGGATCTCTCGCGCTGCCTCAAATTCCACGCGAAGCTCATCGCGCGCGCGCCAAGCCTTCCAGGCATTCTGGCCTAGGAGAATGAACAGGGCGACATCCAGCACGAAGGTAGTGGACGCAATCATGTGTTCGAAAAATGGGCCCACCATAAGCCCGTAGGGCAAGATGTGCAGCCCATCCGTCAGCATCGATATGAGTGGGTTCGCCAGCAGCGCCAGCGCAAGCAGCGGATTGGTTCTCCTCGCCCGAATTGCCCAGATGCCCACACCAACCAGACCCAACGACCAGGTCACCGCCCCAACGACAAGCGCCACCGCGGACAAGAGAGCAATGGTACCCGGAGTCGTCACCGCCGCGAGACTCACGGTCCCCAGACACCAGACCACGGAAGCAGCCAGGCAGACATACTTCAGCGCCCGAGCGCGCAGGCGATGCACAGTCCAGTTCAACTCGACAAGCGCCAACTCGAACAGCGCAATCGGTACCACAACCGCCGCCACCACCAGTAGCACTGGAGGCCTTTCCAGGGTTGGGTTCCATGCAAGCAGGGCGAGTGCTTGCCAAATCATGACCGAGGCCACTAGCCGCAGGTTGCGCTCGCCCGTCCACCGCCAGGCGATGAGCATCCCAAAACCCAGGATGGCAATGCCGGCGTTGAGCACAATGTCGAGCCCGTTGGCGTAAAGGTATGCCCACTGAGCGGCCTGGTGGGCAAGCTCAAGATAGCGGCTTTCACCGATTGAAATGTGCAGGTTTCCCGTGGCAGTCTTGACTCGCACCCACGGGGGAACCCAGGCTCGGATCGCCACCACGGCGGTTTTTCCCGGGGTCGCCGCGGAAACCGGTAAGCCGGAAACCATGTCCCACTGAGGGTCAAGCCGCGCATGGGGTGGAAGGCTGCCCTGGTGAGCCGTCAGCACACCGTTCACATAGATTTCGTCCGCTAGATAGAGTTCGCCGGTATAGCTCTGCGTGCTGCGGATGGCGAGCGGGCCGGAAGCGTCGGCGCGCACCGGAATGTGGAAGCGAATCCAAATGAAGCCGTCCGAATTGAAGGGCGGTATCGGCCATTGGTCGTTCTCGGCAACAGGCCACGCGCTATCGTCGAAGCTGGGATCGGCCCAATGCGCGTCGTCGCCCAGGTGGTAGCGCCCCGCCGCGCTCGTTTGTGCCTGCTGCGCATCACACAGCAACCCAGCCAGGCTTGCAGAAAGAGCTGTGAAAAGGACCATGAGTCCTGACGCGCGGGGAAGCATGTCGAAATCTTACGCTGAGAATATCTTGCAAGCCATATCTTGCAAGTTCATCGGCCCTATTCGATTGCTTTTGCCGCGAAGATTTGGCATAAAGAAGGGTAGGCAAATCTTCGCAAGGAGATACAGATGAAGCCTTTCCTCCTTCCCCTCTTGCTTTCGCTCGCTTTGATTGCCTCTGTTGCGGCGCTGGCGCAGTCGTCAATACCTCAGACTGCCTTTGCTGCCAAGACCATCGCCATTCGCAACGACACCAAGACAGGAGAAGTCTCGGATGGCGCGCTGGAGCAGTTGAAGCGCTGGGGCCATTTCACCGTTGTGGACGATACCGACAGCGCCGACATCGTTCTCCGCTTCAACAAGAAGACGGACCATGAGAAGCAAAACAGCCAGTCCACGGATGACAACGGCACCACCACTTATTCGGGAGGGATGACCTTTTCCTCCCAGGTTCACATGCGCGCCTACCTGAAGGGAGCGGATTCGCCTTTCTACACCACGAAAACTGACGATTCCAAGAAGAAAGCCGGTGTAAGCTGCGTGACAAGTTTCCAGAAGGCTTGGAACGAGGCGAGGTAGGCACTACTAACACGTCGAGGGTGAACCCGGTCCCTCGCCTTTGAGGACCGGGGATGTAGAATCCGCTCCAACTTTCGGTAACACCGAATCACTGGTTAACCGGCAGTCACTGGTCCGGGCAATAACTTACTTAACTCGCCCACTAATCCTCTTCGCGGCGCTTCAATTCTTCCCGAGAGACGGAGAGTATCCGTCGTACAGTTGTGTCGAATTTTCGAGCTTCAGAGACTGACATCTTCGTTGATCTCCTGTTCCAGCCAATGATCCAGGTCGAGCGGCTCCCCCGGTTTGTTTTCATTAACAATCGCCTCCAAGTGCTTTTTGTCAGCATATGCAACCATCCAAATCATCTTGTAGTCGATTAGTTGTTTCATCTGCCAACGAACCCCGCTGTTCCATTTAAGAGATTGTTTCCATCTTCCCAGTACAGTCCCCAAGGACCGTCTGACTTCATATACCAAAGCATCCGCAGCCTGTAGTGATCCCGATCGCAGATCGCTAAGACTCGTAAAACTACCCATGTATTTCGCTGCGTTCGGGTTTTTCTTTTTTAGCTCATCGTATACGTCCTTCGCGATAGGGCTGTGTTCTTGATCCTCATCGCAGACAAATGCAACGTAGTCGCGCTTGGTGCGCTTCATTACGTCTGCAGCTTCGATCATCGAGGCACAGTATGCGAACCAATATGGACTCTTTCCAAGGATAGATTTTGCGTAAGGATCTTTAATGACTTCGTAAAAGTCATCCTGAACAACTCCTATGCCATAGCCAAGGAAGCGTTCCAATGAATCTCCTCGCAGCAATTCAAGAAACTCTCTCCAAATCCCATCTAGCTTCGCGCGTTCTGCGTCGGTGATTGAATCTGGATTCGAGACAAATTTCTCGAATTCCCCAGTTGCACGCTGGCATTCTGAGGCCTTGAAATATGCGATGTCGATGTCCGGCCTCTGCCGAAGTGCGGTCCATTTACGGTCAAGTTCAAACGTCGGACGGCCGCGACCCATAATTCCGCCAACGGCAAAGATTCCCCGCTGGCCGGTATCGAAACTCTCGTCAAGGTAGCATCCGACGGTCATGGAGTAAAAAGTCTTCTCGAATCGCGCCGGTTATATGAAGTGCGCGATTTCCCTCAAGGGAATTTCTTCCGAGAATACTCATTCTCCTCTCCCGGAATAATTGATCCCATGCTCGCCACAATACTCCAATGGGCCAGTCAAGTCGATTATTACCCTGTTCCATTACTGAAGGATCGCCCACCATATAACCAGACCCACCATTGCGTTCCTAACTGGCGTCTATAGCGTTAGGGTGTCTCGCGATCCTTCCAACGGTTGCGCCGCACAGCCGCCATACCGCGCCACTCAGTTTTCCGTTGGCTTCGTGATGTGATCCACCACCAGGTTGGGCACGGACTCGTGCGCAGCTTCGAGCTTCAGCCCAAGCTGCTCCTGCACCGCGGTGAAAATCGAAGGCCAGCTCTCCGTATCACGCTCCGACCATTCGCGGCCAAACTGAAGCGTGTAATTGTAGGTGCCGGTGAGACCGGTCTGGTCAACAACGGGCGCTTCCACCATCGAACTCAGCGCGCCGCAGATGGCCCGCATTGAAGCATTTGATCCGTCAAACTCCAGGCCATGCTGCGATCCATGCGCCTTCACGTCGGCAGGGGGCGGCGCCGGCGGTGCCTCTCCATTCGCGGGCGGCGGAGGTGGAGGCACAGCCTGCATCTTCACTCCGCCTTTGCCCACAACAAGGTTGTAAAGGGAGGTGCTGCGAGTTTCAAGGTGCGTCTTCAGGCCCAGGCGCTCGGCCAGCAGTACGCGAATCGCGTTCCTCTTTTCAAGCCGAACCTCATTATTGGTGAGCTTCGCGAGCCTTGCATCGGCCGCTTCATCCGAGCGGGCCTCGATGTTGTAGAACGTGTTCGCTACCCAGTCCGGTGCGCCCACGACCGGCACATCGAAGCCGTAAGCAATCTGGAGAAGCGCCTTCACAGGAAGGTTCGTCGCTTCAAAACGGCTTGAGTGCGGCGGGCTGGAGACCGATACGTGGAAATTGGCATCCGGCGGCGGCGTAGGACGAATGGTGGCCACATCAAAGGTCAGCGTAGGCGTGTAGTTGGGCTCTTCCACAATGGGAGCCTGCGCGTGAAGGTACAGGCCGCACTGAAGGACGAGGAGGCCTGCGAACAAACCGATACGTCGTTGAAAGATGCGGAACATGGGCGTAAGACTCCTTCCCGAATGATACGGGTGCACGAACGGTCCAGTTCCCTCATCGACAAGAAAACGACTCGAGATGTCCGCCCTGAGCGCACAATGCGTATGCTCCTGATTCAATGCCGCGCCCCGTTCTGCGTCGCCAGCGGGATCAAACCAGGTCGGCATCAATGAACGGCCGGATCGCGAGTTCATCCCCATTGCAACGGACCCGCTGACGACGAGCCTCGTTACTGGTACAGTAATCACACATTCCCCGGTTGGGCTCGGTCGTGACAGGGAGGAACCTCCAGTGCGGCTCCGGCATCACAACTCATTGTTCGCAGTTCTCTCCCTCGCTGTGGTCTTCTGCAGCTGCGGGGGCGGCTCTTCCACGCCGCCAGTCACGCCTCCTCCGCCTCCGCCGGCCGCAGCTCTCGGCGGCTCCGACTATGGCTGGTATCAGCTCGATTCCCCCTGCATTCGCGAGCCGTATGGCGTGGTCTACAACTATGACACCGCAACTGCCACCATCAACGGGCAGCTCCAGCAAATGTACTCAAATGGTCAGCGCCGCTTGCGCATCCCCATCTATTTCGCCCGCGGCCTTAACACCGGCACCATTATGGATTCGACCGGAGGCAACCTGTCGTCGCGATTCCGCTCGAATCTTACTAACCTGCTGGCCGCTGTCAAAGCAGCCGGCTTTGTCGAAATCGAAGTCAGCTTCAATCCGCAGAGCAACAATAATCCCATCGGCTGGAGC
>Ga0302278_10003726_pt1 | contig 16347 bp, 15 predicted proteins | sample III_Bog_N3_2_FD_194543 | JGI IMG/M metagenome (GOLD analysis project Ga0302278, IMG submission 194543) | Peat permafrost microbial communities from Stordalen Mire near Abisko, Sweden - III_Bog_N3_2 | ecosystem: Environmental > Terrestrial > Soil > Wetlands > Peat | place: Sweden: Abisko...
AAGTGACACCATCGAAGCGAACATTTAGCCGGGCGAACGCACCCGAGAAGCCAACATTGCGCCTGATTCCGCACCACTTAGCGTTACATCCCCACCCCAAACTCGAAAATGGAAATTTCTCGACTTGCGGATAAGTTCCGAGTCCCTGGGCGATCAGCGTCTCAGGCCGGTGGGGGCGCAGTTTCTTCTTGCGAACGCACGCGGAGGACGATGATGGTCTCGTCGTCGAAGCGGTCCTTACTGCCTTGAAAACGCGCCACATCCGCCAGGATGGCGTCGGCAATTTCGAGTGCAGGAAGGTCGCGGCTGGCGCAGAGCAGTCCGGCGAGGCGGTCCTGCCCGTACATCTCTTCCTTCTCGTTTTCTGCGTCCAAAATCCCATCCGACACGAAGACGATGGCGTCGCCCGGCTGCGTCGAGACGCTGAGCTCTTCGTAGGTGACATCGGGAAACATGCCCAGCGGAAAACCCTCTGCTTTCACCGTGATAGATTGCCCGGCGCGGCAGAAAACCGGCTGCACGGCTCCCGAATTCGCCACCTGCAGCGTCTGATTCTCATCGTTCCAGACCGCGAAAAGCATCGTCACATACTGCGATTCCAGCTTGCGTTCCTGCAACGCGTCGTTGAGCAGAGTGAGCATCTGCGCGGGGCCCGGCTGCTGCGCGGCCGCGGCGCGCATAATGCCGCTGACGAGGGCCGCGAACAGCGCTGCCGGCGCGGCTTTGCCGCTTACATCGCCGAGCACGATCGCGGTGCGGTTTGGCCCGTATTCTAAAAAGTCGTAAAGATCGCCGCCGATGGTGCGCGCCGGCAAAAAACGCACCGCCAGCTCGGCATGGGGATGCGTCGGAGCCTCCGTGGGCAACAAACGCAACTGCACTTCGCGCGCCATGGCAATGTCTTTCTCCAGTTGCCGCTCTTGGCGCTTGACCGCCTGATAGAGGCGCGCGTTTTCGATGGCGATGGCAATTTGCGAGGCCAGCGTCGACAGCATCCGTTCGTGCTCATCGTTGAAGAACGCCGTCCTGGTGTGCTCCAGGTCGAGCACGCCGATGATGCGACCCTTGTAGAACAGCGGCACAACCAGCTCCGAGCGCGTCTCGGGATTCATGGGGACGTAGCGCGGATCTTTGCTCACGTCGGGCACGTTGAGCACTCGCCACTCGCGCACCGCTGCGCCTACCAGTCCGCTGCTGATGGGAATGCGGCGCGTGGGCGCGTGCGCGTAGCCGAATCGCCACGCATACCGCGTGATCAGCGTGTCGCCTTTCTCGTCGAGCAGCATGACGGCGAACATCTGGTAGTCGATCAGGCGCCGCAGCAACTGCCCGACTTTTTCGAGGAGCGGATTCAGATCGAGAATTGAAGCCAGCTCTACCGCAATCTCGTTCAGCACTTCCAGGGTTTGCGCCTGGCGGGAGACGCGGGCATAGAGGCGGGCGTTCTCAATCGACTGCGCAATGCGCGACGCCGTCATGGTAAGCACGTTCAGGTGTTCATCGCGGAAGAAATCGGGCTGCTCGCTTTCGATGTCCAAGACCCCGATGAGCCGGTTTTTGGCGATCAGCGGGACGGCCAGCTCCGAACGCACTTCGGGATTGGCGCTGACGTAGTAATCCGCCTTCGAGACGTCATTCAGCAGGATGGGTTGCCGCGTGAGCGCGACTTGTCCGGCCACTCCCTTGCCCACGGGAATGCGCATGCGCTCCACCTGCGGCGTGTGACCGATCTGGAATCTCATGCGCAGCTCGTGCGTGCGCTCATTGAGAAGAAAAATTGCGAAGATGCGGTAAGGAATGAGGGCGCGAACCAGTTCCGAGGTGCGGCTGAGCAGGGTTTGCAGATCGAGCGTGGTATTGAGCGCGTCAGTCAGGCGCATCAGATATGCCACATCGGCCGGCTCGATGCGGGCGTTCACGGGATCCAGACGCGAGGGCTCGGCGGGGCGGTAATCGCCCTCGAATTCATGCCTTTCCGGCGGGGATGGAGGTGTGTCGCTCATAGAAGGGTCGAAGGGAATGATACAGCAGGGAGGCAGGGAGCAAGGGAGCGAGGGAGCAAGGGAGCAAGAAAAAGGACGCCATCAGCCTTTCCCGCGTTCTGATTTTCACCCAAGCTGCTGCCCGCGCAAAACCAGCAGTCAACAACCTAGTTGTAAGGGGATGCCGTTACCACTACGGTTTCTCCCGGCACCTTGGGCAGACCATCGTCTGGAGGTGTCGGTTCAGGTTTCATTTTTGCAGCGAAGTCCGAATACCGCCTGCACTCCGGCGCCGAATTCAAATTCGCGCCACGGCTGATCAGATAATCTGCCATTCCCTTTTGTCCGGCGCTGCAAGAGTTTCCGAGCGCGGTCTGTTTATAGCGGTTGGGGGAATCCACATTAACCCCGCTTCGAAGCAGGGCGTCCACAAGGTAACGGTGACCGGTGGATGCCGCAGCCGTTAGTTCATCAGCTGCTCTCGCCCCAGGCCCTGCAATTTCAACCGTTGAAAACTGCCACCATTCGTAGGGAATCCAACACACCGACAGGACTAAGACGGACGCCCCGAGCTGCAGCCACTCAACCGTCAAAGCCTTTTGCCCACGTTTCGTTCTCCTATATCCGAAGGCGATGAGAAACATCGTGCTCCACACGTAGAGCCCCAATGTGCCTGCCATGCCGAACAGTAGGAAACCAATATGCTCATGCGCCAAAGTGAAGCCGATCATCTGAGGCCCTTCCCAATAAGTGAGGAAGGTCTGTTCGTAAACGGTTTCGGCCGCCAGCAAGCCGGAGGCTCCTAGAAAGATCAGGCCAATGACTCGTTGTGTTGTCGACAGCATTCCATCGCCTGTCCTTGGCGTTATCTCTGGCGCGTTCTCCACACAGGAATTATAGGTCAAGTCCGATGGCTTCGGCGTCTCGTTCCTGCTCTATTCCGCGCCAAGCTCGCGCAGAATTGCCACTGACGCTGAGCAGCCAATGCGGTTGGCGCCGGCTTCTAGCAGCGTACGCAATTGGGCCAGGGTGCGGATGCCGCCGGAAGCTTTGATTCCGCATCGGGCTCCGGCTACGCCGCGCATCAGTGCTATATCGGCGGGGATGGCGCCGCCTGCAGCCGATCCGGTTGAGGTCTTGATGAAATCCGCGCCGGCCTGGATGGCGATTTCGGAGGCGCGCAGCTTCTCTTCCATGGTGAGCAAGGCAGTTTCGAGTGTGACCTTGAGCAATGCGCCATGATGATGAGCCACGCCAACCACTGCACGGATGGTGCGCTGTACGGCGGTGTGGTTGCCGCTCTTCAGCTGGCCGATGGGGAGGACCATGTCGAATTCGCGCACACCCAGGCGGATGAGCGCGGTAATTTCCTGGCGGAGGGTGGAGACCAGTGAGCCGCCGAGCGGCGAGCCGATCACAGCACCGGTAGGAATGCCCGTGCCGGCGAGCGCACTCACCGCGATCGACGTCCACATGGGATTCACGAGGACACAGGCGAAGCGGTAGCGGGCAGCCTCGGCGCAGAGCGTCTCAACCCGCTTGCGGGTAGCGACAGGCTTCACCAGAGTGTGGTCGATCACGGCGGCTAGAGATTGCCAACTGGAGAGGGTATTCGCGGTAAATCCTGCCGAGTCAAAGGTCCCGTAGTCAAAATCCAGGTCGTATTCCTGGAGGGGGGGTGGCTTCATGAAGGCGTGCTCCTTGCAAACGCAGGATAGCGGCCGAAACGCGACCCGTCCCACGGCTCCGGAAACAGAGTATACGTCGGAGGCGCGATAGAGACCAAATGTGTCCAGAGTAAAGAGGCACACAGCGGTAAAGAGGCGCGCGGCGGTTGTCTCGAAAGCAGTACGCTGGCGATGGAATTATTCCTGATTTTCCACTGGCATCAGGCAAATATCGGGCAGATTGCGATAACGCTCGGCGAAGTCCATGCCGTAACCGATAACAAACAGGTTGGGGATGGAGAATCCGACGTAATCGGCTTCGATTTGCTCGATGCGCCGCGAAGGCTTGTCGAGCAGCGTGGCAATGCGCAGCGACTTGGGATGCTGCTGTAGAAAGAGCTTGCGCAGGTAGGCCAGGGTGAGGCCGGTGTCGAGAATATCTTCAACCACCAGCACGTTCTTGCCTTCGATGGACTGGTCCAGATCCTTGATCATCTTGACGGCGCCGGAGGAGCGCTGGCCTTTGCCGTAACTGGAGACGGCCACGAAGTCGAACGTTGCCTCGGCCTGGATGGCGCGTGAAAGGTCGACGAGGAAGAACGCCGCGCCTTTGAGCACGCCGATCATTACCAGTTTTTCACCATTCAGATCGCGGCTGATCTGCGCGCCCATTTCGGCTACGCGGTCGGCAATCTGCTGGCGGGAGTAAAGAACTTCAAGGCCTTTTGCGGTCACGGTTTCCATGCTGACAGTATCGCGCGATTTATTGCCTCGCCGCCTGTGAAAATCGGGGACTGTAAGTCGGAAATCGGCTGGCGGGCATTACCGGTCCGTGCGGCGATCGCAATCCATCGCGCGTCTATACTGATAGAGACATGCTTCCTTACCTGCATCTCGGATGGTTCAGCCTGCCCACGTTCGGGCTCATGCTGTGGTGTGCCGCAGTGGCGGGCGCCCTTGTAGTGGACCGAGCGTTCAAGCGCGAGGGCATTGCTGCCGATGCGGTGGGGATGGTGGCCATTGCCCTGGTCGCAGGCATCGTGGGCGCCAAGCTGTGGCACGTCCTCGATTCTCCGAATGAATTCAGGGCCGAAGGCTGGCGTGTTTTGTGGGATACGGCTGGATTTGCCTGGTACGGCGGAATGACCTTCGGCATTTTGGCGCTGGTTCTGCAAGGTTTGCGCGCAAAAATCGGGGCAATTCGGACGCTGGATCTGTGCGCGCCGGCGGCGGCGATTGGCTACGGCATTGGACGCATCGGCTGCTTCCTTTCGGGAGACGGCTGCTACGGCATTGAGATCAAGCCGGTGCATCTGTTCGGGTTCACGTTCCACCCATGGGGAATGGCTTTCCCTCCGCCTGCCATTGAGCCGGTGTTCGTGGCGGTTTACCCAACGCCGCTGTATGAGCTGGCCATGGGGCTGCTGATCGGATGGTTTTTGTGGTGGCGGCTGGGAAAGCCGCACGCCGTGGGCGCGATTCTCGGTCAGTATTTGATGCTGAGCGGCATAGCTCGCTTTTTGGTTGAGTTCATTCGGCGTAACCCACCGGTTCTATGGGGATTATCGAATGCGCAATTGGCCAGTGCGGGAGCCGTTCTGGTAGGGATTGGGCTCACCGCATGGGCTGCCACGCGGCCTGCGTCGGTAGCAGTGCGAGAAATGAAGAAGACGCAGGCCGCAGTGGAGAAAACGGCGTAAACGTACAAACGTGCATCATGCCGGGGCTTTCCCGCTATTCATTCCATTCCCAGGGATTTACTACATTCACCTGGCAATCTGCGAAATCGCCGACATCACGGGTGGCCAGAGTGGCGCGATTCGAGAGTGCGATGGCGGCGATCTCCGCATCCATTTCATGAATCGGCCGCCCGGTGCGCCTGCGTGACGCGACAATTTCCGCGAACTGCCGAGCTGAAGCGAGGTTGAAGGGAAGCACTCGACCGCCAAACTTCTCGGTGATCGCCCGCTCAATGGATTTGCGCAGGATTTGCTGCTTGCGCCCAACAGGCATACATTCAATCCCGGAGAGCAGCTCCGCAATGACGACCGACGCGGTGCAGAGGTTCGCGTCTAATTGCGAATCCAGCCATGCCAGGACCGCGCGGCTGGGCCTCTCCCGCATCGTCTCCGAGATCACGTTCGTGTCGAGCAGGATCATCAGTCAAAGTCAGGGATCGGGCGATTGGAGAATGTGCGCGGAGGGATCTCGAGGTCCACTCCGCCGGCTGAGGCAAATAGCTCGTGAAGCTCGGTCCCAAATCCTGGCTGCCGTCGCGGTCCCCTCTTTCGCAGCTGAACGCCGCGGGCGCTCCTGGTTCCTGTCGCAGGACGTGCTACTGTGTCGCACGCTGCGCCCAGGACGTCGCGCGCTTCAGCCTCCATGGAGCGGCCATTGAGCGCGGCGCGCACCTGTAGCTTGCGCTTGACCTTCTCGTCGAGATTGCGGATGACAATGGTTGCCATACATAGAGGATAGCAGAAAAATGCTAGCATCGCTAGCAATGCTAGCGCCATCCCGTACCTCCGATTGCGCAGACTTCGAACGTGCGGAAGCCGAGAACTGGCGGTGTGACCCAAATCACATTATTGCCCCAGCATGCACCAGAAATGTGATTTGTGACACCTGTGATGACGCTCACAGCCACTCGTGCTTTTCGCTGCGTAACTTCGGTCACATTAACTGGCAAATCTCAGGGGTCACTCATGGCCTTTACGCTGACCTGAGATTTGCCGGAGCAGCAATGTGAGCGAGGGAAACATGGGTGATACGATTTGGCAGTCAATGCAGAAGAAGGGCTATAGCCGCAGAGATTTTCTGCAATTCTGCAGCGCAGCCGCGGTAGTCGCCGGTTTGGGAAAGTCCGGTGCGGCTCAGGTTGTTTCAGCCTTTGAAAAGAAGGAAAAACCGGCCGTGGTGTGGATGCACTTTCAGGAGTGCACCTGCTGCAGCGAGTCGTTTATCAGGGCGTCGCACCCCATCGTGGCGGACGCGCTGCTCGATGTTCTATCGCTCAACTACACCGAAACCCTGATGGCGGCTTCGGGCTTCCAGGCGGAAAAGAGCCTGAACGACACCATCCAAAACAATAAGGGCAAGTACATCGTGCTGGTGGAAGGCGCCGTGCCAACCAAGGACGACGGCGTTTACTGCATGGTGGGCGGCAAGACTGCGGAGTCGATTCTGCAGACGGTTGCCGCGGATGCAGCAGCGATCGTGGCCTGGGGCAGTTGCGCTTCGAATGGATGCGTGCAGGCGGCAAAGCCAAATCCGACCGGTGCTACGCCGATCTATAAGCTGGTGGGCAAGCCGGTGATCAACGTGCCCGGTTGCCCGCCCATCGCCGACGTAATGATGGCCGTGGTCACGCACCTGCTGGTGCTGGGACAAGTTCCGGAACTCGACAATCAGGGCCGGCCCAAGGAGTTCTACGGCCGGCGCGTGCACGATACTTGCTATCGCCGGGCCAATTACGACGCCGGGTTGTTTGTCGAGGCATGGGACGACGAGGGCGCGCGCAAGGGGTATTGCCTGTACAAAATGGGCTGCAAGGGGCCCGTGACCTACAACGCCTGCTCGGTGGTGAAGTGGAACGAGGGCACGAGCTACCCGATTCAGTCGGGCCACAATTGCATCGGCTGCAGCGAAGCCGGCTTCTGGGACAACGGCCCGTTCTATCAGCACCTGACGTCGTTCCCTGGATTCGGCATCGAGAGCACCGCCGACACCATCGGCACCGCAGTTGGTGTTGCCACACTGGCCGGCGTCGCCGCCCATGCCGTGGTGACCAACATCCGCAAGCGCAGCGTGATCGCGGAAGTCCACGCTGAAGATCAAAAGGAGTCGTAATCAGTCATGGCAACGCGTGTAGTCGTCGATCCCGTAACTCGCATTGAAGGCCACCTGCGCATTGAAGCGGTGGTAGAAAACGGCGTCATCACCGACGCATTCAGCGCAGGCACCATGGTGCGCGGCCTGGAAAAGATTCTCATCGGCCGCGACCCGCGCGATGCCTGGGCCATCACTGAGCGCGTCTGCGGCGTCTGCACCACGGTGCATGCGCTTGCCAGCGTGCGCTCGGTGGAAGATGCGCTGGGTATCTCGGTTCCGCCCACGGCGGAGCTTATTCGCAACATCATGCTCACCACGCAGTACGTGCAGGATCACGTGATTCACTTCTATCACCTGCACGCGCTCGACTGGGTCGACATCGTCAACGCGCTCAAGGCCGATCCCAAGAAGGCTGCGGAACTGGCCCAGTCATTTTCGAAGTGGGACAAGAACACCACCTCGTATTTCACCGAAGTCCAGGACAAGATCAAGGCCTTTGCCGCCAGCGGCATGGGCATCTTCGCCAACGGCTATTGGGGTCATCCGGCCTACAAGTTGCCGCCGGAAGCCAACCTGATTGCAGTCGCGCACTATCTCGATGCTCTGCAATGGCAAAAGGAAATCGTCAAAATCCACGCCGTGTTCGGCGGCAAGAACCCGCATCCCAACTACCTTGTCGGCGGCGTTCCTTGCTCCATCGACGTCAACGAGCTGGCGGCCATCAACGGGGAGCGGCTGAACCTGGTGGCGCGGCTCATCAGCCAGGCCGACGAGTTTGTCAACGAGGTGTACATTCCCGACCTGCTGACCGTGGCTTCGTTCTACAAGGACTGGGCCAAGTACGGCGGCGGCCTGAGCAACTATCTTTGCTACGGCGAATTCCCGACCAACGGCTACAGCCATCCCGAGGCGTTCAAGTACGCGCGGGGCGCCGTGCTCAACCGCGACCTCTCGACCGTACTTCCTGTCAATCCCAAGGACCAGCAGGAGATCAAGGAGTACATTGCGCACTCCTGGTACACCTACGACGGCGGAAATGACGTGGGCCTGCATCCCTGGGCGGGAGAGACAGAGATCAAGTACGCCGGCCCCAAGCCGCCCTTCGATACGCTGGAAGGCTTCGACAAGTACTCGTTCCTCAAGACTCCGCGCTGGAAAGAGAACCCCATGGAAGTGGGACCGCTGGCTCGCCTGCTGGTTTCCTATGCCGCCGGCCACGCGGATGTGAAGGACACGGTGGGCATGGTACTGGGCAAGTTAGGCGTGCCTGTCGGCGCTCTCTTCAGCACCCTGGGACGCACCGCGGCGCGCGGCATCGATGCGGCGCTGGCCATGATCTGGCTCAAGGAGTTCTTTGGCCAGTTGATGGATCGCGTGAAGAGCAACGATGTATCCACGTTCAACGGCGAGAAGTGGGAGCCGAAGTCCTGGCCCGCCGATGCCGAAGGCGTGGGCCTGGTTGAGGCTCCGCGCGGAGCGCTGGCGCACTGGATCAAGATTCACAACGGCGCCATCGACAACTATCAGCTCGTCGTCCCCACCACGTGGAACGGCTCGCCCCGCGACGCCAGGCAGCAACGCTCCTCCTTCGAGTCTGCGCTGATCGGCACACCGGTGGCGAATCTCGATCAGCCGTTGGAGATCATCCGCACTATCCATTCCTTTGACCCGTGTCTGGCCTGCGCCGTACATCTTTACGATCCGCAGGGACGGCACCTTCACCAGATTTCCTTCGAGTAGGCCCATGAGCACACAGAACACTGGTGTAAGAGATGTCTTTACGCTGAACGGCGGCGCGCCGGTCGAGTACCGGCGCGTGTATGTGTGGGAAATGCCGGTTCGCGCCTATCACTGGATCAACGCCATCGCGCTGACCCTGCTATGCGTCACCGGGTTCCTCATCGGACATCCGGTGCGCATTGCGTACGCGTCCGAGGCCTATCAGCAATATTGGTTCGGCTGGGTGCGCTTCATCCACTTTGCCGCTGCCTACGTGTACATCTTCAACTTTGCCGCCCGTATTTACTGGGGATTTGTCGGCAATAAGTACGCCCGGTGGAACAACTTTTTCCCGATCACAAAGAAGCAGCAAAAAGAGATTGTCGACGTCCTCGAGACCGACGTCTTGCAGGTCAAGATGCACGGCGAAATCTCTACGGGCCACAACTCGCTGGCCGCGTTCATCTACTTTTTGACCTTCCTGGCCTTTATATTCCAGACCATCACCGGCTTCGCGCTTTACTCCAGCATGAGCAACGCGTGGCTGCCGAGCCTGTTCAAGTGGATTGTGCCTTTAATGGGCGGCGAGTTCTCCGTGCGCTTCTGGCACCATCTCTTCCTGTGGTTCTTTGTCACATTCATCATCGTTCACATTTATCTCAGCTTCTATCACGACTACATCGAGGGCCGGGGCACGATTTCCTCGATGATCGGCGGATGGAAGTTCGACCGTCAGAGCCCTGAGCAAATGGCCGCCGCGTGCAAGCTGCTGGACTCGAAGGACGCAGACAAGCAGAAGTAAGAATGCGCGGTCGCTCCGCATTCGTAACGCCCGGCAGGAGCTTGCGCCTCCTATCTCTCGGCGGGCTCGAGCGGGGGTCTGCAGACCCCCGCCATCTTCTCTCCATGAATTAAACTCTGGACTTGATGAACACCAATAAGACGCTCGTACTCGGTCTCGGCAACGTCATCATGGGCGATGAAGGCGTTGGCGTACACGTGGTACGAGCGCTCGAAAAGCACACACTGCCGGCAGGCGTGGAGTGTCTTGACGGCGGGACGGGCGGCTTTATCCTCCTGGAGCCGCTCGAGAACGCCGGCCGCATCATTCTCATCGACGCCGCAGCCGACGGGAACCCGCCCGGCACCGTGACCCGCACCACGCCGCGCTTTTCGAAGGACTACCCTCCCACGCTCACCGCGCACGACATCGGCGTCAAAGATCTGCTCGATGCGTTCTACATGCAGGGCGGATCGCGTGACGTCGTGCTCTACGCCATCGCCATCGATCCCAGGCAGCCCATCTCCATGGAACTCTCGCCCGTCACAGCCCGGGCCGCGCAGGAAGCCGAACTGCGCATTCTCGCTGAACTGCTTGCTGGAGAGCCACTTAAATGAGAGGTTGCCCTATCCTTTTCCGCGCTCCTTGAAGGAAAGGGTGGGAGCGATGCCTGACTTCACCCGGGAATCAATGAACCAAACTTGCAAATCGGACCATTTCGATCTATATTCATTTCATGGACGTTATGGCCTGTTGTTGCTGCTCGATGCACGCTGCTCGCGTGGCATAGGTAGCCTCGGCCGAAATCCAGAAATATAGTCCGGCTTCCCACCAATGCCCGCGATACAGCAAAAGCTATCGCGGGCATCTTGTTTTTTGTAGCCGGTTTTGATCCCAACAAACAAAGGAAAGACATGAGCGAGATTCCGCAAAAAGAGACCAAAGCCCAGCGCGCGGAGCGCCTCAAGCGCGAAAAGAACCCATGGGAGGCCTTTGACGAGGTTCGCACGTTCGCGCGCGAAGGACGGACCAGCGTGGTGCCCGAATGGGCATCGACTTACTTCAAATGGTGGGGCATCTACACCCAGGGCGACGGTGTGGGCGCTACCGGCGGCAAGGGCGGCGAAGGCCTCGCCACGGACTGGTTCATGATGCGCATTGGCATTCCCAACGGCATCATTTCGGCCAGCCAGCTCCGCAGCATCGGTGGCATCACGCGCAAGTACGCCCGCGATCTGGCCGACATTACTGTGCGCCAGAACCTTCAGTTGCACTGGCTCACCATTGAGTCGCTGCCTGAGGTTGTTGACGCGCTCGACGCCATCGGCCTCTCGCCCAAGGGCGCCTGCGGCGACGTGGTGCGCAATGTGACCGGCTGCCCGCTGGCAGGTGTTGCCGCTGACGAGCTCATCGATGCCTCGCCTGTCGCGCGTGAGATCGCGCATCACCTTACCGCGAATTCTGAGTTCTACAACCTGCCGCGCAAGTTCAAAATCTCGGCCACCGGCTGTCCCTCCTGGTGCACGTATCCGGAGATTAACGACATCGGTCTCACTCCGGCAGTGCGTGGCGGCGAGGTCGGCTACTCGCTGCGCGTGGGCGGCGGCCTGTCGAACGAACCGCATATTGCCGTTCGCCTCGATGCTTTCGTTCGCCCCGACCAGGCCGTGCGCGTGGCGCAAGGTGTCGCCGAGATTTTTCGCGATCAGCAGGTGCTACGCGAGAGCCGCGATCGCGCGCGCCTCAAGTACCTCTTCATGCGCGAGGGTTGGACGGCGGAGAGCTTCCTCGACGAGTTAAACCGGCGCATCGGCTTCAAGCTCGATCCCGCCGTTCCCGAAGAGATTCCGGACGAAAGTTTGCGCGACCATGTGGGCATCCATCCGCAGCGCCAGCCGGGACTGGCCTACGTGGGTGCTTCCGTGCTGCGTGGCCGCTTGACCGGCGAGCAGCTTGAGGCTGTGGCCGATCTGGCCGAGCGCTTTGGCTCGGGCTCGCTGCGCGCCACCGTCTCGCAGAATCTCGTCATCGTCGACGTGCCCTACGCCAAGACCGGCGAGTTGGCGCGTGAGCTGGGCGAAATCGGCCTGCACGTTGAAGCTTCGTCTTTCTGGCGCGGAGCCATCGCCTGCACCGGCACCGAGTTTTGCAAGCTGGCGATTACTGAAACCAAGGGCTTCACGCGCTGGCTGGTCGACGAGCTCGAGGAGCGGCTGCCGCAGTTCGATCAGCATCTCAAGCTCCACGTGACCGGCTGCCCCAACGGCTGCGGCCAACATTGGATCGCCGATATCGGCCTCGAGGGCAAGAAGATCAAGCACGAGGGCAAACTGGCCGACGCTTACTACTTCTGCCTCGGCGGAGCTGTGGGCGAACACGCAGGTATCGCGCGGCCGGTGGGCTATCGCACGCCCGCGACGCTGGTTCCCGAAGCCATTGAGCGGCTGCTGCGCAATTACCTCGGCGGCCGTGAGTCGCAAGAGAGCCTGCGCTCGTGGTTTGCGCGACACAGCAACGATGAGCTGCGCGCGCAACTTGCCGGCGAGATTCTGGAGCCGGTGGAGCGCGACTTGCCGGCAGGGCGTGTGCCGCATGCTGTCGCGGAGTGAGAAAAACAGTAATTAGTGGGTAGTGATTAGTGAGTAGCTCGGCAACCACTAACCACTAATCACTCACCACTCACCACTAACCACTGTGAACTTCGAACTGTGAACTGATATGACGCTACTTCCGATCTTCCTGAAACTCGATGGCCGCCCCGCACTGCTGGTGGGCGCGGGAACGGTTGCGCTCGAAAAGATCGGCAGCCTGCTCAAGACCGGCGTCAAGCTGCGCGTGATTGCGCCGCAGGCGCGGCCTGAAATCCGCCAACTCGCCGCTGAGGGCAAGCTTGAGTGGATCGAGCGCGAATTCCAACCCTCCGATCTTGACGGCAACTTCATCGTGATCGCAGCTACCGATGTGCCCGAAGTCAACGCTACGGTTTATCGCGAGGCTGTTGCGCGCGGCATTGCCTGCAATAGTGTCGACGACATTCCCAACTGCGATTTCTTTTTCGGCTCCGTGGTCAGCCGCGGCGACTTGCAAATCGCCATCTCCACGGCCGGCGAAAGCCCCGCCCTGGCGCAGCGCCTGCGCCGCGAGATCGACGAGCAGCTTCCCGAGGACCTTGGGCTTTGGCTGGTGCAGGTCGGAGAATTGCGCCGGGAAGTTCTCTCTACGCAACCCCGCGGTGAAGAACGCCGCCTGGTGCTCCATGAGCTTGCGCAGCGGCAGATTTGCGACTCCGCTCTCTGCTCCACGCGCCAGTTGGCGCGGACGGGAAGGGAAGCTACGCGCGCCGTCGCGGGCCATGTGGCACTCGTCGGAGCCGGGCCAGGCGATCCAGAACTGCTTACCTTGAAGGCTGTCCGCTTTATTGAATCTGCCGATGTGATTCTGCATGACGATCTCGTTCCCGAGGCGATTCTTGGTCTCGCTGCACCCGCGGCAGAGATTGTGAATGTTGGCAAGCGCTGCGGCACGAAAACCATTACCCAGGAAGAGATCAATGCGCTCATGATCGAGCATGCGCGCGCCGGCCGCAGAGTGGTCCGCCTCAAGAGCGGCGATCCGCTGTTATTTGGCCGCGCCGCCGAAGAAATGGATGCGCTCAATGAAGCCGGCATACCTTACGAGATCGTTCCCGGCATCTCGGCTGCCTTTGCTGCGGCCGCGGCTCTGGGCCGCTCGCTCACCGATCGCGACTGGGCCTCGCATGTCATCTTCTCCACCGGCCATCACGCGCAGTCGCACAACCGCGAGGCGTTGCCCGCGTTCGAAGCCGGCACGCGCGTAATCTACATGCCCGGCCGCGACCTCAACTTGCTGGCCGCCGAGTGGCTGGCCGAAGGGCTTCCCGCCGATCTGCCTTGCGCCGTAGTTTCGCGCGCCGCGCAACCCGATCAACAGGTCGTGCACACCACGCTCGGCGAACTCGCGTCCATTGCCCCCGCCGCTGCGCCCAGCATTCTCATCGCCGGATGGGCCGTGCGCGAATTGGGCGAAACCAGCAACGTCAAAGACGCCCAAACCTCGCAAGGCGCTTGTCGACTCAAGGCGTAGCACACAACTCACAAATTTGTTGATGCACCCGATCGCTGGTCTGGCCTCGCTGGCGACGGACTAGAAGAGCGCCGGTGGCGAAGTGGCTAACGCACGGGTCTGCAAAACCTGTATTCGCGGGTTCAATTCCCGCCCGGCGCTCCAATTTCATAGACCTCATTCAGAGCATGACCCAACTCATGTCCTGGTCCGCCTCACCCATCGAAGCGAAACGCGCTGATGGCAGCGCCCATAGGCTCGTCGGTGAAGATGCGCTCGCCTGGTGCGTCCCCGCCTGCGCCCGCAGCCACCAGAAGAGGAATGAAGTGCTCTTCGCGTGGATGGGCGAAGGCGGCGAAGGGCGCATTGCGCCAATTCGCGAGATGTGCATCGCGCTCGGGCGCGGATGAAGCTACCGCCTTTGTCAGCCAGGCATCGAAAGCGCGGGCGCGCTCCAATGTCTGTGGCTGGAAATAGGCGCCGAGGTTGTGGAAGCTCATGCCGCTGGCGATGATGAGCACGCCCTCGTCGCGCAGCGGGGCGAGTGCGCGGCCTGCCGCAAGATGGAGCTTGGGATCGAGTGAAACGGCGAGCGAGAGCGGGACAACAGGGATCTCCGCGTGCGGAAACGCGACCTTAAGCGGAACGAAGACGCCGTGATCGAAGCCGCGGTGCGCATCCAACGCCGACGGCAGGCCGGCCTTCTTGAGAAACTGCGCGGCGCGCTGGGCCAGATCCGGATCGCCGGGCGCGGGCCACGTGAGTTGGTATGTGTGCGGCGGAAAACCGGAGTAATCGAAAATCAGTTCCGGGTGCTCGGCAGTGCTGGCCGTGAAGGCGCGCTCCTCCCAGTGTCCGCTGACCACGAGGATCGCCCTGGGCGGCGCGGGTAGTGTCGCGGCAATCCCTTCCAGGAAGCGCTGCGTGGCGAGCCATGTATTCGCCGGCCCCCAGGTCCAATCCATGAAAAAGCAAGGGCCGCCGCCGTGAGGCAGAAATAGGACGGGTTGGCGTGTGGGGTTGGCGTTCATAAGAGGCGGCTCCAATTGCCGGCTGGGAGCCGGCGAAAGAAATACTCGTTCAAACAGCTATTGGATGCGGAAATTGAATACAGGATTCACGGAACAGATCTTGCATTTTCGCTGCGATGAGCGTTTCTTCTCGCGCTTCAGGCGGCGGGGTGCGCACCGGCATAAAGTCTCAAGCCAAGCTGATACCCTAAAAACATGAAATTCGGAGTGCTGGTTTTTCCCGGATCGAACTGCGACCACGACACTTACAACGTGATCGCCGAAATTGCGCACCAGCCAGTCACGTTCCTTTGGCACGACAGCGCGGATCTCGAGGGCGTGGACGCGGTGCTGGTGCCGGGCGGGTTTGCTTACGGCGATTACCTGCGCACCGGCGCCATTGCGCATTTCTCGCCAGTCATGCAGGCCGTGAAGCGGTTTGCCGCGGGCGGCGGGCTGGTGCTGGGAATCTGCAACGGCTTTCAGATCCTCACCGAGTCGGGATTGCTGCCGGGCGCATTGATGCGCAACGCGGGCCTCAAGTACATTTGCAAACCGGTGCACCTGCGCGTCGAGACCACGGACAGCCCATTTACCAATCAGCTCGCGAAAGGCGATGTACTCGAGATTCCCATCGGCCACATGGAAGGAAATTACTATTGCGAGCCGGAGGAGCTGAAGCGGCTGGAGCGCGAGGATCGCATTGCGTTCCGCTACGCTACGCCGAAGGGCGAGATTACGGCGGAGGCAAATCCCAACGGATCGCTCGCGAACATTGCAGGCATCCTGAACGAGGGACGCAATGTGCTGGGGATGATGCCGCATCCCGACCGATCGAGTGAGGCGCTGCTGGGTTCGGTGGATGGATGGGGAATCTTTGCCTCGATGCTGCAAGTGCAGGGAGTAGGGAGTAGGGAATAATGCACAGGGATCGGTGGGCAATTGAATCCCGATACCTGACACCTGAAACCTGATTCAACAATGATCGACATTCATCATCATCTGATTTACGGAGTGGACGACGGGTCGCCGAACCTGGAGAGTTCGCTCCAGATGGCGCAGGAAGCAGCCGACGAGGGAGTGGCTCGGATCGTTTGCACACCGCACTCGAGCGGCATGTTTCCCTACGAAGCTTTGCTTGTTGAGGAGCGGTTTGCCGAGTTGCGCGAGCGGCTCACAGGCATCGTAGAGCTGAGCCTTGCTTGCGACTTCCAGTTGATGGCGGACAACATTCTGGACGCGGTTGCGCATCCGTTGCGCTACTCGATCGACGG
>Ga0302278_10003727_pt1 | contig 16345 bp, 8 predicted proteins | sample III_Bog_N3_2_FD_194543 | JGI IMG/M metagenome (GOLD analysis project Ga0302278, IMG submission 194543) | Peat permafrost microbial communities from Stordalen Mire near Abisko, Sweden - III_Bog_N3_2 | ecosystem: Environmental > Terrestrial > Soil > Wetlands > Peat | place: Sweden: Abisko...
GCACAGGCCCCAGCGAAAGATTTCCGAACGCAACCCGGCCAAAGTCCACCAGGAACACACCCGGCGCGATTTTGCGGATCGCCTCAGGCGCCTGTTCTACCAGATGTACCGGCGCGGCTTCCTGCCCTGCCGCCGACCCCAGCATCACACCAAACACCGCCGCGATTAGAAACCACTTACGCATACTTGCTCCTGTTCCCGCCTTGCCGCGCATAGCTTGCTATGCGTTCCAGCGAGCGCCGGCTGAGCGGCGGCTCCGCGGCATGACAGGCAGGCGATATCCGCGGGATTTCATGCCCTCCAGGTCTCGCGTGATGCTGGCCATTAGTTCTTGGAGCTTGGTCATTATGTCGAATTGTCGCGTTCTCAAAACGGACCCTCGAATGCCGTCCGAATAGCCTTGGGTAACAATATACGGGTCGAATAGCCGAGGTCCTCAGTGGTATATTCGACAATTCTGGTGGACAAAATGCGCGTTGCCCAAGAACAGCTTTCTCAGCGACGATTCTACTTTCGCTATTTCCGCGCGGACGCAAAATCGCGCAAGTGGGGAATGTCGGTGACTACATGCGGCAAGTCGATTATCTTGCCGGAAGATGGTTCGTACCCGCCACGCCAACACCCTCCTCATTATCACTTTGATTGGGAACATGGTCGTGCATTGAACGAGTACCAGATTGTCTACATACCGGAAGGATACGGTCTTTTTGAAACGAAGAACCAAAAGATAAAGATTCGCGGTGACAATGTGATCCTGTTGCGGCCTGGGCTGTGGCATCGGTACAGGCCGAAGCCAGAGACGGGATGGCGCGAATATTGGGTTTGCGGGTCCCGCATACAAAAAGATCTTCGACGCTCACGTCTTTCCCGACAAGAGCGTCTTTCGCGTGCGCGAATCGGCCGGGATGCACGAAACCTTTGAAGCCCTGATCACCTGTGCGCAAGAGAACGGAGCGGCACTTCAGCAGACCATGGCCGCACACACATGTCTTCTGCTTGCGCAGCTATATGCTTCTACATTGGTCCATACGCCGTCTGCTGGAGAAGCATCGAGAGTGATACAACATGCACAGGAGATGATGTTAGATTCTAAAACGCACGATCTGCCTCTCGAAGAAATGGCGCGGCAGCTTGGAACGAGTTATTCAAGTTTCCGTCGTACGTTTCGTGAACACACCGGTGTTGGCCCACATCAATACCGATTGCACTTAAAGTTGAGGCACGCTCGCGATCTTCTGTTGAAAACAGAATTGTCGATAAAGGAAATCGCGTTTCAAAGTGGATTTGAAGAGGAGCAATACTTCTGCCGCTTCTTCAAGAACGCAATGGGTAGGACGCCAAGCAGCTATCGAAAGCAGTAACACCCCCGGCTTGCACCTCATCTCCAGGGAGATCTTCTGCCCTTCGCTAACAAACGCGCACGAATTCAACGCGTAGCAGTGAAGCCAACTTTTCGAGCATGGCCGTATGATGACCAACGCCGATGGCACAATGGTGCGCAGTTCCCTGCGCGCTCCATTTCTCAAGAAAGTCGCGAACGCCAATGGAAAATCGATACCGGCTGTTGGTATTGCCAATTTCTAGTATGGGACCGGGCACCGACTCGCCCTCGGCTACGACAACCTTCAGCGCTCCGTCACCCGTTTCCGCGATAGCCAATAGTGTCACGGGGCCGTGCTTGACGCTCATCTCGATCGATAACCCTTTTCCCACTTTGCCATGGTAATTCTTAAGCGGCCGCAACTTCGGTTTCCCTTCTGCTATCGCTATGTGTCCAGGGCCATCGTGCCCCATCAAAATCACGCCATCGTTAAAATCGTTCGCGTAATACTCCGTGAAGGATCCGCCAACGCCAAACAGGTCCAGGATTTTCATCGCCTGCGCATTTTTGATCTCCAGTTCTCCTGCGACCGGGACGCCGCGCGCAGTGAGCATGCTCGTCCCAACGATGATGGAGCTCATTGTGTCTTCGTTTTCGGCGACGCCGGATCCCTTGTAATAGTAGGCAAGGGATCCGAGATGATATCGCTCGACGATCCGGTCGAGCGCGACCGAAGTGCGCGCGGCACGCTCCAGCTCGCTTGGCGTGCAATCTGGCTCGACGTCAAACATCTCGCGAATCTCTTGGACGCGGCCGGCAATCTCGCCCGAACTCACTTCGCGGCGCAGTGCCGAGAGTTCATCGACCTCGATCAGTTCAATGTGAGTCCCGAAAGTCGATGACTGCAGCGTGAGGTCGGAATAGATGTCAAGCATGCCGCTGTAATAATGCCCCATGACGCCCAAGCGGTTGTGTTCCATGCTGTGCCCGACTTGCGAAGCTTGCACCCACTCACCAATCTCATCCCAGACCGCTTCCTCATCGAGCACTCCAGTGACCTGTTGAAACCGGACCCCGCACCGCCGGAATACATTCGCGATCTCCGGAACCGAACAGGACTGGCAGTGAGCCAGCCATTCGCCCGTCATCGCAGTTCGATCTCCCATCGCATTGAAGCGAGCATAGTCGATTGCTGCTTCAGGGGCGAGATTCAATAGAACGACTGGCGCCTTCGAGCGACGCACGACTGGCAATACGGTCGAGGACAAGGCGTATGTAGAAACGTGGAGGAAGATCAAATCCACGTCTTCCTGTCGGAACAGGTGGCTGGCTGCGACTGCCTTTTCCGGAGTATCAATCAGGCCCGCATTCACCACCCTTGCGCGCAGCGCTTCGAGTCTGCGGCAGATGGTCTCGTTGCTCGTCTGCAAACGTTCACGCAAACCGACGAACTGCTCCCAGTACGCTTCCAACCCAATGCTGAACAGGCCAACTCTGTGATCCTGATTTATGGCGTCAAGCGATCTAACGTTATTCACGGTAGAGAAACTATAGACCCAAGACCGAGCCCTCAGGAAGAGGACAAAATGACTTAAGTGTTGCAGAAAATGATCGGCAGCTGGCGTGCCGGCCGGATTCTTTGCACAATGGGTCCGGGCATCGCGACGCTTTGATCGTAAACGGCACGCCAAAGCCATGCGCAGTTTCGATCACTAGACCGTGGTTATTTCGATCATGAAACTGCGATGGACACTGCGATCATTTTGTCCAAGGAATCTGTCAATTTTGCTATTTCCAGGCCTTATGCCGAGGCGTCGATTGGATGGTCATGCGGGAGATGCCTGTCTAGAGAGATTGCGAAACCGGCACATATTGCCGCGATGGCTCCGCGTAGCGGATCGCAAGCGTGGCCGATGCCTTGGTGTGGCGTGATCTTTGGGGTGAATTGCCGCTGCGGCGATCCAGTGTCTCCGCAAAACCAAATCAATGCAGAGGGAAACTAGAGTTCTCCGCAACTCACTTTGAAAGGACAGTGATGAACACAATGATTAGAACAGGAAAGGCGAGCAGTAGAAAGGTCTATGGGCGCATCCCTTTCGATCGTTGTTGTGGCCATTTTGGCCATGCTATGCGCGACGACGTACAGCCATGCTCAAGCAAAATATCTCGGCGCAATTAGTGGCGTGGTTAGCGATTCAACCGGCGCGACGATTCCCGGCGCAGCCATTTCTGCCAAGGACACCACCACGCAGTACGTTTCCAAGGTAGTGACAGACGCGACGGGTGCGTACACGATTCCGTTCATCACGCCTGATACATACGAGGTAACGGTTTCCGCGAAGGGATTCGGCCCACAAACCAAAACGGACGTAGTTGTGACAGCCGGCGGCACGGCCGATGTTCCCTTTACGCTTTTGGTTGGCTCGGCGAGCGCAACCATGACGGTAACTGCGGACGCCATTCAATTGGATACCGACTCCGGCCAGGTGGCAACGACCATCACTACGCAACAGGTTGTCGATACCCCACTGATTGGGCACAACCCGTTCATCTTTACAACGCTCGGAGCCGGTGTTTACTCCGGCCAATACATGCAGTCGCACGCGGGCTCGCAAGCCAACCAGTTCAGCGGAACTGCCGTACAGCTCGTCATCAATGGCATCAGCAACCACGTCCGGCTGACTCTTGACGGCATCCCTGACGATCCTGCGGAGCGGTTTTCCGGCACCAATTATTTAGGTTTCGTTCCCTCAATGGAGGCAGTGCAGGAAGTCAAGGTGCAGAACACCTTGTTCGATGCGCAGGTTGGACACGGCGCCGCCGTTGAAAACACCGTACTGCGCGCCGGCACCAATCAGTATCACGGCGCAGTATATTACGTTTTCCAGAACACCTACATGAATGCAAATACCTCGGAGCGCGTTCCTCTGCAGAATGCAGCTACGGGCGCAACTCCGAGAACCAACGACCAAACCAGCCAGCCGGGATTTGTAATCGACGGGCCGGCTTCGATTCCGCATGTGTACAACGCGCACGACCGCACCTATTTCATGGTGGCTTACGAGCGAGTCCAGGCCAAGCTGCCGATCACATCGGTTGCCACGGTCAACGGAATTGCGCCAACTGCGGCCCAGCGCAAGGGAGATTTCTCCGGACTTTGCTCGAATTTTGTGAGCGGCATCTGCGCACCGGGAGCCGGGCAGCAACTCTACGATCCAACGCAGCCTACAGCCGCAAACGGGGACCGAGTTCCCTTTTTGAACAATCAGATTCCGTCGTCCTACTATTCGTCCTCGGTCGGCGGGGCATTGATGGCATTGTTCCCGCAACCCAACGCGACGCCTACGAGTTCGTCGCCGAACAACTATATCCCGACCAGCGGCTTTACGTATGACGAGAAGTACTTTTCCCTCGTGGGCAGGGTCGATCATTCATTCTCGAACAACAACAAGATGAATGCGTCCTTTTTCAAAGCAATCTTGAATCAACTGGTGCCGAACGACGGCTTCCCGACAGCGATCGGCCAGACGGGCATGGACTATACCGTCTACCGCAACAACGTGGGCGGCCATCTGCAGGATGTCTGGATGGTGTCTCCGACACTCGCCGTTGAGTCGCACATCGGTTTGATCTATCACCCCTTCGGCCTGGTTTACAAAGGCCTCACATACAACCTGAGCTCGATAGGCATCAATCCCAACGGTGTCACTTATCAATCGTTCCCTGGAATCACGATGTCCGATCCCCTTGGCGGGTACCTTGGACTCGCACAAGGAGCCAACGGCCAGGTCAGCACGTTTGCCATGATCGCTCCAGGCGCGGTGGTGTCGAAGGTGCGCGGCAAGCACAGTCTGCGCCTCGGATTCGACAGCAACTTTGACCGGTATGACGTGCAAAACCCGCAAAGCGGCTTCGGGAACTATACGTTCAATCGCGAGTTTACACAGAAGAATTCAAACCCGAGCTGCCCCACTGGCGAAGTGTGCTCCGTGAACGGTGACACCAATTCCGGAAACGCTTTGGCGGCCATGTTGATTGGTATCCCCTCAAGCGGAAGCTATGGAAACGATATTGCCTACGCGCTGCAGGACGTTTACTACGGCGGCTTCGTTCAGGACGACTGGAGCATTTCGCATAGGCTCACGGTGAATCTGGGATTCCGCTGGGACTTTGAATCGCCCTTTACCGAGCGCTACAACCGCATGGTCAGCAGCTTCTGCACAACCTGCATCAATCCTATGCAGGCCCAGGTGTCCGGTCTTCCGTTGCCCGGCGGCCTACAGTACGTAACCTACGGCAATCGCACTCCGTATCCGAAGAACTACAGCAACTGGCAGCCCAGAATCGGCGGAGCCTATCAATTAACCAGGAATATGGTGATTCGCGGTGGATTCGGCATTGTTTATCTGAACACGCTGGAAACCCCGATCAGTACCGGTTACAGCGCCTCCACAAGCTATGTAGCTACGACTGACAATATCCATCCCGCGAATTCTCTCTCGAATCCATTCCCGTCCGGTGTCGTCGCCCCCTCGGGCAGCTCCCTGGGGTTGGCCACCGCGCTCGGACAAAGCGTCTCTTTCAATGATCCCAGCCACGTTCAACCTCGGGATACCGAGTGGTCGATAAGTGCGGAATATCAATTCCCGTGGAACGTCCTGCTGTCAGCGGCTTATGTGGGGCAGAAGGAATCGCGCGAAGAAGTAAATAAGTCGATCAATGGCCTCCCGGTTTCGTACTACAACAACCTTTCGCAAGCTTCCTACCTGAATACAAAGGTGACGAACCCGATGTATGGGGCGGCTTTGCTGCCTACATCGTCGTCGATCGACACGGCCACCATCCTGCAATCAACTCTTTTGCTGCCTTATCCGGAATTCACAGGTGTCACGGACAATTTCGCGTCGGTGGGCAGCCAACTCTATAACTCTCTGCAGATTTCCGCTTCGAAGCGCATGAGCCGCGGATTAAGCCTCCAGGGGAACGTGACCTGGGACAAGCTGATGGACCAGAACTCCTACCTGAACGCGGGCCAAAACACTTTCAACCAGTTGTTCCGCTACCAGGACTCGAGTCCGACGTGGATTGAAAATTTCATCGCCACTTACCAGATACCGACGCTTCTTCATTCCTATGTGGGAAAGACGATTGTCGGCAACTGGAAGCTCAATACGGTTCTGCGCGAAACCAACGGTGGCCTGGTTTCAACTCCGGGCGGCTACACACAGATCGCAAATCCTAAACTTTCGAATCGAACCTACGGGCAGTATTTCAATACTTGCTACCAGACTGTGAGCATCGTGAACAATGCGCCGGTTTGGACAAACAAAGTGGGCACGGGTGCTTGCGCCAGTGCGTCCTCGACTCCGGCGTTCCAGCAGAATCCATCGGGATTCTGGCTGGCGACGATCGGCCCGGATATGGAAAGCGTCCGCTTCCACGTCCACCCGCTTCTCGATGCCTCGATGTTCAAGGCGTTCCAACTGCACGACAATTACACCTTTGAAATCCGCGGTGAGGTGTACAACGTCGCCAACACTCCGAACTTCGGCAACCCGAGCAACAGCATTGGCGGCACGTCGTTCGGATCCGTGGCTGCTACGCAGGCCAATGACCCGCGCACCTTGCAACTTACTGCTCGCTTTAACTTCTAGGAGCAATTTATAGAAGTGGTTCGTAGCCTCCTTCCGTGACCCACCAAGGTAGTGGTGGGTCACGGATTTTATTGCGCTCTTTCTGGTTTTTAAAGGATTGACCGGCGGCACAGTGGTGCGTCGCGTTGTTTTCACTCAATGGTCCTTATTCACACACATTCATCGAAAGGGAAGTGGCGCATGGACAGGCGAAAGTTTTTGGAACGGGTGGTTGCAGCGGCATCAGTGACAGCGGCTTCGCCAATGATAAGCGGAGCGGTTCGGGGCATTGGACTTCGAGAGAGCAGCCCCAGCGAGTCGCCTGCCGGTCCCGCAGAACCGAAACGGCAGGCCGTTGCACGAGTCACTGAAGCTGAGCTGCCGAAGGGCTTTGCCCATCCGCCTGAATCGGCCGCGCCATGGGTTTATTGGGTGTGGCTTAATTTTGATACCACGCCCGCCGCGATGACCTATGACCTGGAGCAGATGAAGGCCAAGGGAATTGCAGGCTTCATTCTTTATGACTGCGGAGCGGGGAATATACCACCTACCGTGCCCAGAATGAATCTCGTCGACAAGGATCACAAATTTGAATACGAGTTCGTAAAAGAGGGCGAGTATACCGGTTGTTACAACACGCCTATTCCGTTCCCGCCGCTGCAAGCCTGGACGCCGCTATGGCGGGAGCGCATTCGCTATGTAGCAAAGGAATCGGCGCGTCTGAATTTGAAATTCTGCCTGGCCATGGGATTGGCTGGAACGTCGGGACATATCTCCGACGAATATGGGAACCAGGAATTGGCCTGGAGCGAGACGGCGGTCGATGGAAGTGCTGAGTTCAATGGAATCCTGCCGTTGCCAACCACTCATACCTTGCGAAGAGGAAACCACTGGTCAGATGATGCGCTGGCTGCTGGACAGCGGCCTTTCCACGATGTGGCCGTCCTTGCGGTTCCAGATCGTGCCGGATTCTCGGCGGACGAGGTCGTCGACCTCACCTCGAAGATGGATGCCGGCGGGAATATTGCCTGGAATCCACCCGCCGGGAAATGGAAGATCCTCCGATTTGCGCAGATTCCAACCGACGCTCGCGACAGTTTCGGATTCTTCTCCGATGCCATGAGCAGCGAAGCTACCGACCAGGTTTGGGCCGTCACCATGGGTCCATTACTAAAGGAAATGCTGCCTGAAGAGCGCAAGGGACTAATGGGTATTGAGGACGACAGTTGGGAGGGAGGGGAATTCACATGGACAAAACATTTTCCTGAAGAATTCAAACGGCGTCGTGGTTACGATCTGATTCCTTACCTGCCTGTGCTTGCGGGAGCGGAAATGTCCGACGCGGCGACCCGGGAACGGATTCGGCGCGATCATCAGTTGACGACCAGCGATTTGATGGCTGACTGCCATTACGGCCATCTCGAAAAACTCTGCAAAGAGAATCGTCTGATCTTTTTCTCTGAGGCAGCTGGCCCCAACCTGCACACCGCCGACTTGCTTCAGAACCTCAGCCGGGTTGACATGCCAATGGCTGAGTTTTGGGTGCCGAGTTTTCATCGCCCCGCGCCCAAGAACCGGTTTTGGGTGCGTAACGGCGCTTGCGCCAGCCACATCTACGGAATGCCGGTGAATATGGACGAGGCATTCACCAGCATAGGGCCGGAATGGGAAGAATCGCTTTTCGATCTGAAGCCGGTGGCGGACCGCGCATTCTGCGATGGCGTCAATCGCATCTGCGTTCACAATTTTAGCCACTCGCCATCCCTGACCGCCAAGCCCGGATACGTTTATTATGCGGGCACGCAATACAACGCGCGAACGACTTGGTGGGACCAGTCGCCGGCGTTCAACACTTACCTCGCGCGATGTTGCTATCTATTGCAGCAAGGGAAGTTCGTCGCAGACGCGATCTTCTATGCAGGTGACAACCTCGGAGATGGCGATCCGATGCAGGTGATTCATCCCACACTGGGCGAAGGCTATGACTACGATTGCTCGAATACGGATGTGTTGCTGAACAGGATGACCGTCAAAGATGATCGCATTGTTTTACCGGACGGTATGAGTTACAGGGTGCTGGTGTTGCCAGACAGCCAACCGATGGCCCTCAACGCGCTCCTGAAGGTGGCAGATTTAATCAAAGCGGGTGCTACTGTCGTAGGGCCACAACCGACGGGACTCGCAGGGCTCCCAATCCATCCAGACGAAGAGAAGAGATTCGATGCTTTGGTCGCGCAATTGTGGAGTAGCGACCGGGGCAGTGCAGCCACAATCAAGCGCAAAATCGGCGCAGGTTGGCTGGTGTCGGGACAATCCGCACGGCAGACATTATTGGACTCCGGCGAACTGCCAGACTTTGAGCATAACGGCCTTAGTGATGGTGGCGCGATTTACTGGATCCATCGAAAGATGGAGGGCGCCGACATGTACTTCGTAACCAGTCACTGGCAACCTGAGGAAAAACTGGAGTGCACATTCCGCGTATCCGGCAAGCAGCCGGAGATATGGGATCCGGTGACGGGCACGATGCGCGACGCCATGGCCTTTCGCCAAGAAGGTGGCCGCACGATTGTTCCCTTGGAGTTTGGCCCGTGCGGCTCGACGTTTGTCATTTTTCGCAAACACATCGACGCACATTCCGCTGGAAAGGCCAAGGCGAATTATCCATTGGCTGATGAAGTGTTGCACACTCTTTCCGGACCTTGGGAGGTGAGCTTTGATCCGAAGTGGGGCGGCCCAGAGAAGGTAATCTTCGATCAACTCGTCGATTGGACGATACGGCCCGAATTTGGCATCAAGCATTATTCAGGCTCCGCCCTTTATCGAAAGAGGTTTGACCTGACGACCGCCCAGGCGAAAAGCGCACGGGTGCTTCTCGACCTGGGCGAATTGCACGAAGTGGCCGCGGTGCGTCTCAACGGTGTTGATCTTGGAGTTGCCTGGACCAGGCCCGCACGCGTGGAATTGACGGGCGTCCTGAAGGTGACTGGCAACGATCTTGAGATAACTGTGGTTAATCTCTGGCCTAACCGTTTGATTGGAGACGAAGGCTCGCCAAAAGAGTCGCGGCTGACCGAGACCAACATCCACAAATTCAATTCATCTACGCCCTTGCTGCCGTCTGGGCTGATCGGCCCGGTCAGAATCCTGTCAGTGAAAAAGCCAAAATAGTCTCAGGCCCCGCTCACTTGCCCTATGAAGTTGGGGTTGTCGGAACCTTGAACAGGGCTCGATGTGGAGGTTCTGTCTTGCGCTGCAATTGTGGAATGCGTTCTCTGCAAGACGCCAATCAGGGGCAAAGGCTGGTTGTTACCAACGAAATACCTTCTAAGGAAAGGAACTTTGCGCCGGCGGCGGTATTGAAGAGAAAGGCTCATTCGCATGCATTCGCCCGTTTTAGGATTCGCACTGGTTTTCATCGCCGCAATCTCCCGGGGTGGGCTTGTCAGACATTGTTGTCCCCGATCTGCCCGAATCGGTTTCTTCAGATTCGAAAAAGCGCGTAATGGGAAGGAGGCACTAAAGTTGAGAACATGACGACGCGAAGGGATTTTCTCAAGACAGGGGCCGGTGCGGTAGCCTGTTCCGCTCTTCTACGGGCAAAGCCGGCCTCAGGAGCCCGCGAGTACCACGTTGCTCCAGATGGAAATGACCATCACGAGGGGACGCTTTCCCGCCCCCTCAAGAGCATCTCGGCGGCTTCGGCAGTTGCAATGCCCGGTGACGTCATCTGCGTGCACACAGGAATCTACCGCGAGCGGGTAACGCCTCCGCGCGGCGGCGCTTCCGACGCAAATCGCATTGTCTATCAGGCCGCGTCCGGCGAGCGTGTGGAGATCAGCGGAGCGGAAGTGATCAAGGGCTGGACGCCCATTCAGGGCGATATATGGACCGTTACCGTTCCCAACAGCTTCTTCGGCAGCTTCAACCCATACAGCGATGTGATTCACGGCGATTGGTTCAATCCAAAGGGGCGTGTGCATCATACCGGCGCAGTCTATCTCGATGGCGAATGGCTCGCTGAGGCTGCGACACACGATGAGGTTCTGCAGGACAGCGCCACAGCGGCGCTCTGGTTCGCCCAGGTGGACGCTGACACGACGACGATCTGGGCACAGTTCAAGGGAGCCGACCCAAACAAACGCCTGGTTGAAATCAACGTGCGCCAGACGGTGTTTTATCCAGAGAAGACCGGCATTGATTTCATCACCGTCCGGGGCTTTGTTCTATGCAAGGCGGCAACTCCATGGGCGCCGCCAACCGCGGAACAGATCGGCCTGATCGGCACTCACTGGAGCAAGGGCTGGATCATCGAGAAAAACGTGATCCGTCATTCCATCTGTTCCGGCGTCGCGCTGGGGAAATACGGCGACCAGTGGGACAACACTTCGGCTAACAGCGCCGAGGGTTATGTCAAAACCATCCAGCGCGCACTCGCCAATGGCTGGTCAAGAGAAAACGTAGGTCACCACATCGTTCACAACAATACGATTTACAACTGCGGACAGGCTGGTATCGTCGGCAGTTTAGGCGCGGCTTTCAGCACGGTTACGGGCAATACCATCTACGCCATTCACGTACGGCGATCGTTTACAGGCGCGGAAATGGCGGGGATAAAGTTTCACGGGGCCATCGACATTCAGATCACCGGCAATCACATTTATCAAACATGTTTAGGCCTGTGGTTGGATTGGCTGGCGCAGGGCAGTCGTATCTCTGGAAATCTCTTCCACGACAACGATGAGGACGTGTTTGTCGAGGTGGATCACGGGCCATTTATTTTTGATAACAACATCTTCCTCTCATCCTTATCGCTTCGCGATCGTTCGCAGGGCGGCGCCGACGTTCACAACCTCTTTGGCGGAGCGCTGGCGTTGCTCCCTTACGACAGCCGCCTGACGCCATTCTTGAAAGCACATTCCGCTGCGATTGCGGGATTTCACGATAATCCGCCCGGCGATAGTCGCTTCTACAACAATGTGTTCGTGCGGCGCGCCGATTTGAGCGTATATGACAAAGTCCCATTGCCAATGATGATGGAGGGAAATGTATTTCTCGATGGGGCCAAGCCGTCCAGGTTTGAACAGCACCCCGTGGTGAAAACGGACATTGATCCTGGGCTGCGATTGATACCGAAGAAAGACGGACTTTATCTCGCAATCAAACTGAAAAAAGCGTGGATCGATGCAGAACCGCGCAGGCTTGTGACCAGTGCCCTATTGGGGAGGGCCTCGATTCCGGATCTGCCGTATGAAGAGGCTGACGGCTCGTCAGTGAGCGTTGACCTTGATTACTTTGGCAAGGCCAGGAACAAATCAAATCCGGCGCCGGGACCATTTGAGTATCCGAGCCGAGGAGATCTGATGCTAAAGGTTGCGCAAAATTGAACGCCAGGATTGCGCCTTTGCTTTCGCGCAATGAAACCCGCCGGGTGCAGAGATCTTATTTGGTACACCGACGGTTTAAAGGTGGGGCAATTAGTCAAGCTCGAAATCTTGCGCAATCAAAAGAGAATGACAGTTTCGTTCTGTGCCCCACCGAAATGCAGTACGTGGGCAAAATGAGCTGTATTCCTGGACCCAGTGTTGACAGCGGTACAAAAAGACTGGGCCCATCACCGTCGCGCTAAACTAACTCTGCCATTTGTACAGAAGATCGGGTAGGCCAGAGGGAACGGGAATATTACGGTTCGCAGCCGAAAGGCAAAACGAAGATTCTGGCTAATCCCGGCCCGCAAAGAGGCAAGCAATATGAATGCGTCGAATTCCATTCTTGGTTCTCTTCATCCATTGAACTTCAGAATGTGCCCGTGCGCTGCAAGCTTGTTGGGGATAGTCACCTTGCAAATCGGTGATTGAACGGTGCGGTCCTACGATGGCACGCATGTCTGGAGATCTTTGACTGTGGCAGCATTTACTATTTACCTGACCGTAAACTCACTTGCCAGGACCAACGGCACTAACGAGACTCGCCGCAGTTCCTGCGGCCAACTTCTCGACCGCCGCCTTCCCAATCTGGCTGAACGCAGCATTGCGCTTTTCGAAGGTATTCGAGAGGGAAAATAGAGGTTCCGGCTCCATCGAAACCGGACAGGAGCAGCTATGAAAACCACTCTGAGATTGTTGACACTCCTTTTGAGCGTGCAGTTTTCGCCTGCAACTAGGGCTTTTAGCCAAAATGCGATTCAGAGTCATCGGCAGGTTACGTATTGCAATCCCATGGATTTGCCTTATCGGTTTCGTCTGGAGGCGCCAAGCCGGCGCGAAGCAGCAGATCCAACCATGATGACTTATCACGGAGAATACTGGCTCTTCCCCTCAAAGTCCGGTGGGTATTGGCACTCGCTCGACTTGATGGATTGGAAGTTCATTGAGGCGTCTGGCTATCCCGTCGAAGACTATGCTCCGACGGTGCTGGTTATGGGAGACAAGGTCTACCTCACAGCGGGCGGTACACATAAACTCTTTGTCGCCGACGATCTGTTTGCTGGTAAATGGACTGAAGCTGCTGACTTTGGTAAGCGTCAGACCAAACGCATGGATGACGTCCTTGCGGCCCAGGTGGCAGGAGTAAGGTCTGCGACGCGCTGACGCGGCGCATTCGCAAGCCCGGGTAGGATGTCTGCGAGGTAATCGCGCACCGGGATTTTGAGACGGCGGCAGCTTTCGATCACGGAGAGGATAGCGGCCACTCGCGGTCCAGCCTGCTCGCTCCCGATGTGGATCCAGTTGTTCCGACCAACTGCTATAGGCCGCATTGAGTTCTCCGCAAAATTGTTGCTGAGCTCCAGTTCGGGGTAATCGAGGAAGCGGATCAGCTTCTTCCAGAGGGCAAGCGTGTATCTGCAGGCCTGACCAGGCGCGCTGCTGGGCAGCACCGTCTTGCTCATCTCGAGGATGTGAGTGCGGATTTCGTCGAGCAGCGGCGGAGCCTTGTCGCGGCGTAGGGCAGGGCGTGCGGCATTGTCCATCTTTTCGTTTCGCGCTTGAGCATCGATCGCGAATAACTCGTTTATCAGTTCAACTGCGCGGATGGCTGCAGCATCCTGTTTATTGAGTTTGACCGCGTCCACGAAGTACCTTCTGGCGTGAGCCCAACATCGCGCATGCACCATCTTCGGACCGCCCACGCGATCATATGCAGCGTAGCCATCTGTTTGGAGAAGTCCTTCGAAGTTGCCGAGGAAGTTCAGCGGGCCCTCGCGTTTGCGGCTCATGCGGAAATCAAAAACCGTCATGCCCTCCGGCGTCCCGTACTGCCAGAGATAAGACTGATGGTTTGTACCGCTTCCGTCGTGCGTCTGAACATCGACCGGAGTTTCATCCGCCTGGATGTAGGTGCCGGCAAGCAGCTGGTTCCGCAGCGCTCCGGCTACCGGCATCAACATCTCTCCGATGGTCATCACCCAACCGCACATCGTAGCCCTGCTGATATCGATGCCCGCGTCACGCAACAAGGCTACGCTTTGCCGAAAAAGTGGGCTGTGGTCACAGTACTTGTTCACCACCGTGTTGATAATCACCCGGTCCGACACCAGACCTTTATCGATGATCCGGATGGGAAGCGCCGCCGCCGTCACGCCTTGCTCAGGACAGGATTTGCAGGCCCGCTTTTCGCGCTTGGTCACCTGCACGAAATACCGCGCCGGCTCGACATCCAGCACTTCGCTGACTTCGTAACCGATCACTGATGTCTCAGCGCCGCAGTTACCGCATACGCACTGCTCCGGCGTGCAGGCAATCACCCGTTCCACGCGGGGAAGATCCGCGGGCAGAGTCTGACGTCCGGGATGCTTGCGTTTCTTTTGTTCCGTAACAGGCGGCGGGGCTTTGCGCTCGCTTTCGGCAACTACTTCCTCCCGGCTGACCCCGGGCTCTTGTTCCAGCAGCTCCAGTTGCAAATTGCTTAGCTTCTCGCTGCTGGGTCCATATTTTTGGATCCGCTGCAAACGAAGACGCTCTTCGAGAACCTGAATCTTCCACCGTGCGTACTCGAGCTCTTTCTTCTGCGACGCAACTTGCTCCTCCAACTGCGCAATGACCTCGGCCATGAAGGGTTCCGAGTACGGGGCAAGAGTGGGCTCAGAAGGTGTGCTCACGATGTCTTTTTAATAACAGATTTCCTTGTGGATAAGTATGCGAAATATGCAGTGTTTATGCGGTCTTGAGTGACTCTTTTGGTTCTTCCACCGGAGGCTTGCGATACCACTTCCGCCGCTCGGTCTGCGCCAGATCAATGCCTCCCAAAAGCAGCGCCAGCTCCTCGCAACTCAGTACGATTTTCTTCACCCCGCTGTCTCTCTGCGGCCACCGAAATCTTCCTCCGTCCAACTTCTTTGCGCATACCCAAAGCCCGCTTCCGTCATATACGAGAAGCTTCAGGCGATTGCGCCGCGCATTCGTGAAAACAAACACATGGCCGCTGTCCGGATCGCAGCCCAGATGATCGCGTACCAGGCCGTAGAGGCCATTGAAATTCTTCCTCATGTCCGTCGCGCCGGCTGCAACGTAGATCCGCGTCGCCGGTCCAAACCCGAACACCGACTAGATCCTGTCCAATACGGTCAGCAGACGTTCCAATGTTCCCGCATCAAATCCACGGCATACTTCGATCCGACGCCCGCTTCGCAATTCAACTACGAGAGCACCATCGCGCCCGGCGACGCCGTTGACATCCTGCGCTATGGAGGAAACCACTTCGACGGGAACAAAAGGCCTGCCTCCCGAATGCCGTCCACCTTGCACGCGCTGACGATATTTATCCAGCGTCCCTACGGCCAAGCCCCGCTGCTGGCAAAACGCTGCCCGCATCAATCCACTCGCTTCAAACTCTGCAACCAGGGCCTGGACCTCGACCAAACTACGTCGCCTGTGCACCACTCCCACTTCGCTCATAGCTCCAGTCCACCACTAAACGCGGAGCAAGAACAGGGTGCGTTGCTCAGATGGATACAGTTGGTCGACGCCGGTCTGGTGACAAAAAAGACTCTGGGAACCCAGACCCTCTTTAGCGCCAACGAGGCCAGCCCCATCTTCGCCGAGATGCGGGCCATTGTCGCGAAGACGGTCGGAATTCGCGACATTCTCCTGGCTGCGCTCAGCCCTCTCGCAGCGAATATCGACCTTGCTTTTGTCTATGGCTCCGTGGCGCGTTCCCGTGAGGGCCAGCAAAGCGACGTCGATTTGATGATTGTGGGTGGGGTGCACTTCGCGGATGTGGTCGACCGAATCGCAAACGCACAGAAAACGCTGAACCGCGAGATCAACCCTACGGTTTATACGGCGAATGAGTTTAGAGGCAAGCTGTGCGGCAACTTCCTGAAGACGGTGCTTGGCGAGAACAAGCTCTTTCTGATCGGAGACGAGGATGTCCTTCGAAAACTGGGCCAGTA
>Ga0302278_10003734_pt1 | contig 16328 bp, 12 predicted proteins | sample III_Bog_N3_2_FD_194543 | JGI IMG/M metagenome (GOLD analysis project Ga0302278, IMG submission 194543) | Peat permafrost microbial communities from Stordalen Mire near Abisko, Sweden - III_Bog_N3_2 | ecosystem: Environmental > Terrestrial > Soil > Wetlands > Peat | place: Sweden: Abisko...
CACAGCGTTCCATCAGAACCTTCCGCGGGTCGCACGTCTCCTACCGCTTCCGCGGCGTTACGAAGCGAAGGGAGTGCGCCGCTACGGCTTTCATGGGCTGTCGTACGCCTTCCTGATGCAAGAACTCGAACGGCTCGCCGGATCGGCGGCGGCGCGAGGCCGGACGATCTTGGCCCACCTCGGGAGTGGCGCCAGCCTGACCGCCGTGCGCGAAGGTGAGCCGCTGGACACGAGCATGAGCTTCACGCCGACGTCGGGCGTGCCTATGAGCACCCGCTCGGGCGACCTCGACCCAGGATTGGCTGGGTATTTGGCCCGCACGGAAGGAATGACGGCCTCCCAATTCAGCGAAATGAGCCGTAAGAGCTCTGGTCTCCTCGGGATCTCCGAGACCAGCTCGGACATGCGCGATCTGCTGGAGCGCGAAGGCAATGACGTCCGGGCCGCCGAAGCCGTGGCAGTGTTTTGCTATCAGGTAAAGAAGTGCATCGGATCCTTCGTCGCCGCTCTCGGGGGGCTGGATACGTTGGTCTTCGCGGGTGGCATTGGCGAGAACGCCCCAGCCGTGCGCTCTCGAATCTGTCGCGGTCTCGAGTGCCTGGGAATTTCACTCGAGGAGCCATGGAACGATTCGTGCGAGTGCGTCATCTCCGCCCCTTCCAGCCACGTGAGCGTGCGCGTCATTCGCACCGACGAAGAACAGATGATCGCGAGGTCCGTACGCCTTGTGCTGGGCCTCTGATGAACCGTGGAGACGAGACCATGACCGCCGACGTTCTATCGTCCGACCTGCTCCTCAAGATGAACGCCTACTGGCGTGCCGCGAACTATCTCGCGGTGGGCCAGATCTATCTCTACGACAATCCGCTGCTTCGGGAACCGCTCAAGCTCTCCCACGTGAAGCCCCTCGTCGTCGGCCACTGGGGAACGACGCCAGGCCAGAACTTCATCTACGTGCACCTGAACCGGGTCATCAAGAAGTTCGACCTGAACATGATCTACATTGCCGGCCCAGGGCACGGTGGGCCCGCCCTCGTAGCGAACACCTATCTGGAGGGCTCGTATAGCGAGATCTACCCAAACATCAGCCAGGACGAAGCTGGCCTGAAAAAGCTCTTCACGCAGTTCTCCTTTCCCGGTGGCATATCCAGCCACGTTGCACCCACCACGCCGGGCTCGATTCATGAGGGGGGCGAGCTCGGATATTCGCTCAGCCACGCCTTTGGGGCGGTGTTCGACAACCCCGAGCTCATCGTCGCCTGCGTCATTGGCGATGGCGAAGCCGAGACGGGGCCGCTGGCCACCGCGTGGCAATCGAACAAGCTGCTCAATGCCGCCACCGACGGCGCAGTGCTCCCCATCCTGCACCTCAATGGCTACAAGATCAGCAACCCCACTCTTTTAGCCCGCATCGAGCCCGAGGAACTGGAGCAGTTCCTTCGTGGCTGTGGATGGACGCCCTACTTTGTAGAGGGCCACGATGCCGATCCGATGCACCAACGGATGGCCGCGACCGTCGATCAGGCCATAGAGGACATTCGCTGCATCCAGAGCCACGCGCGAGCAAACACGAACGCCGCCCGACCGCGTTGGCCGATGATCGTTCTGCGGTCGCCGAAAGGATGGACGGGACCCAAGGTCGTCGATGGCCTTCGGATTGAGGGCACGTTTCGCGCGCACCAAGTGCCACTCTTGGTCGACGACGCCCATCCCGAGCACGTCGCACAGCTCGAGGCATGGATGAAGAGCTACAAAGCCTGGGAGCTCTTCGACGCGTCCGGGAAGCTCATCCCCGAGCTCGCCGCGCTTGCGCCGACCGGCGCCCGACGGATGGGGGCGAACCCGCACGCAAACGGGGGGATTTTTCTCCGTGACTTGCGAATGCCGGACTTCCGCACGCACGCCGTCAACGTGCCGTCACCGGGCTGTGTCTACGGGCAGGACACCGTCGTGCTGGGGATGTTCCTGCGCGACGTGACGGAGCTGAACAAGGAAGCCAAGAACTTCCGCGTCTTCGGCCCCGATGAGACGCTCTCGAACCTGCTGGGCGCGGTCTTCGACGTCACCAATCGGCAGTGGGATGCTCGGGAGCAGGAGAACGACGAGTTCCTCGCGCCTGCGGGGCGCGTACTCGACTCCATGCTGAGCGAGCACCAGTGCGAGGGATGGCTTGAAGGATACCTCCTGACCGGCAGGCACGGAGTGTTCAACTGTTACGAAGCCTTCATTCGCATCGTCGACTCAATGTTCAGCCAACACGCTAAGTGGCTGAAAGTCACAGCGGAGTTGCCGTGGCGACGCACAATTGCTTCGCTCAACTACGTACTCGCGTCGCACGTATGGCAGCAGGATCACAACGGGTTCACCCACCAAGACCCGGGGTTCCTCGACCATGTGATTAACAAGAAAGCCGATATCGTCCGCGTGTACTTACCGCCCGACGCGAACTGCCTCCTCTCCGTCATGGACCACTGCCTGCGTTCTCGGCACTACGTCAACGTGGTCGTCGCTGGCAAGCATGCTCTGCCGCAGTGGCTCGAGATGGAAGCCGCGGTCACCCATTGCACGGAGGGCATCGGCATATGGCAATGGGCGAGCAACGACAAGGGATCCGAGCCGGACGTGGTTATGGCCTGTTGCGGTGACACTCCGACTCTGGAGGTCCTCGCCGCCGTCTCCATCCTCCGCGAGCACCTTCCCGACCTCAAGATCCGCGTCGTTAACGTCGTAGACCTGATGAGGCTGCAGTCCGCGAGCGAGCATCCGCACGGACTTAGCGACGTGGACTACGACTCGCTCTTCACGAAAGACAAGCACATCATCTTCGCGTTCCACGGATACCCGTCGCTCGTGCATCGCCTTACGTACCGACGCACGAACCGCGAGCTTCATGTTCGCGGCTACAAGGAAGAGGGAACCATCACGACGGCGTTCGATATGAGGGTCCAGAACGATCTGGACCGGTTCCACCTCGTAGAGGACGTCATCAATCGCGTGCCTCAGGTGGGCGCGCGAGGAGCCGATCTGAAACAGCTGATGGAGGACAAGCTCATCGAGCACAAGCACTACATCTGCAAGCACGGGCAGGACTTGCCCGAAATTCGCAATTGGAAGTGGGACGCGCAAGCTCGATGAGCGCCGTGAACGGCACTCAGGCGAAGAATCGCGGCGTCGTCGTGGCTGTACGGGGAAGCGTCATTGACGCCCGATTCGATGACCGTCTGCCGCCGATTTACGCCCTTCTTCACGCGGGAGACAAAGAGCAGATCGTCATGGAGGTTCTTGCCCAGCCCGACGCGCGTCACGTGCGCGGCATCGCACTGACGACCACCCACGGGCTCGCCCGCGGAACCGTGGTCCTTGATACGGGCGGACCTCTGAAGGCTCCCGTGGGCAAGACGATCCTCTCCCGCATGTTCGACGTGTTCGGTAACGTCATCGATCGCGGGGCAGCGCTCTCCGACGTTCAGTGGCGGTCCGTACACAGGCCCCCACCGCCGCTCGCGCAACGCTCGACGAAGTCGGAAGTGTTCGAAACGGGAATCAAGGTCATCGACGTGCTGATGCCGCTCGAACGTGGGGGCAAGGGGGGGCTCTTCGGTGGCGCCGGAGTCGGAAAAACGGTCCTCCTCACCGAGATGATTCACAACATGGTGGCGCACCAGGACGGGGTGAGCATCTTTTGCGGGATCGGCGAGCGCTGTCGCGAGGGAGAAGAGCTGTACCGCGGCATGAAGGAGTCCGGTGTACTGCCGCGCATGGTGATGCTCTTCGGTCAGATGAACGAGCCCCCCGGCGCGCGATTCCGCGTCGGGCTCGCCGCCCTCACGATGGCTGAATACTTCCGCGACGACGAGCATCGCAGCGTTCTCTTGCTCGTCGACAACATCTTCCGCTTCATTCAGGCGGGAATGGAGGTGTCTGGGCTCATGGGCCAGATGCCCTCGCGTCTCGGCTATCAGCCCACGATGGGCACCGAACTCTCTAGTCTGGAAGAGCGCATCGCCAACACGGCGACCGGTGCCATCACGTCCATTCAGGCCGTGTACGTGCCTGCGGACGACTTCACCGACCCAGCGGCCGTTCACACGTTCTCCCATTTGTCTGCGTCGATCGTGCTTTCGCGTAAGAGAGCCGGTGAGGGTCTCTATCCCGCCATTGATCCTCTTGAGTCGAACTCGAGAATGGCCACGCCCGACATTCTCGGCGAACGACACTATCGTCTGGCGCAAGAGATCCGAAAGACGCTCGCGCAGTATGGAGCACTCAAGGACATCATCTCGATGCTGGGCCTTGAGCAGCTCTCCCCCGAGGATCGGGCGGTCGTTGGGCGGGCTCGCCGGCTGGAACGCTTCCTCACACAGCCATTTTTCACGACCGAGCGATTCACCGGCCTCAAGGGGAAGATGGTCAGCGTCGCGGACGCGCTGGATGGGTGCGAGCGCATCTTGGCGGACGAATTCAAGGACCGCCCCGAGAGCGCGCTTTACATGATTGGTGCAGTCAGCGAAGTAAAGGGAAGGCCGCCGGACGCCAACCCGGTCGCTCGAACAGAGCCCACTCCCCACGCAGCGACTGCAGCACCGGCGCGGGGTGCTCCGACGCACTCGCCGCCTTCGACTACGGCCGCGCCGCGATCGGAGGTCCCTCATGGCACTAGCCCGCATGAGCCTTAAGATCCTGCTTCCGTTCGAGGTCTTTGCGGAGACGACTGGTGTATCCCGCATCGTCGCGGAGGGGCGTAGCGGCTCGTTCGGTCTCTTGTCCCACCGCCGTGATTGCGTGGCGGCCCTCGCACCCGGGATCCTGACCTACCAAGTCGAGGAGGAGGCCGAGGTCTACCTGGCGCTCGACGAGGGCATCCTCCTCAAGGTTGGACCCGAGGTCCTCGTGTCCGTGCGCCGCGCACAGGGTGGTTCCGACCTCGGACACCTGCGCGAATCCGTGGAGAGGGAGTTCCTGAAGCTCGACGCTCGCGAAAAGAGCATGCGAGAGGTCATGGCGAAACTCGAGGCTGGACTCTTACGGCGCATGGCGGCGCTCGGACATGCCTGACCAGCCGACGATCGACACCGCGCGACATCGATCGACCCTCGTCGACCAGATTGGCGGCAAGGCGCGCCGCAAGAGCCATGCGCAGCACAACCCGGCACAGGTTTGGTTCGGGATCGGCATGATGGGCCTGATTGGTTGGTCGGTCGCCGTCCCAACCCTCCTCGGAGCGGCGCTTGGCGTCTGGCTCGATCGGCGCCACTCGGGCCACTCGTGGACGCTCGCGTTGCTCGTGGCCGGGCTGGTGATGGGCTGCCTCAACGCCGGACGGTGGGTTGCCTCACAAAATCAGAAGATCCGCGAAGAGACGGAGAAGCAAGATGACTGAGGCACTCGCGCTCGTTTGGGCGGCGGCCGTGGGCGCACTGCTGGGCGGGATCTTCTTTGGAGGTCTCTGGCACACGGTTCAACACGCCGTCCTTTCCAAGCAGCCGTCGCTCTGGTTCGCCGCCAGCATGCTGCTTCGGACGACGGTCACCCTCTCCGGATTCTACCTTGTCGCGCGTGGTCGCCCGGCGTGGCTGGCAATCTCCGTGCTCGGCTTCGTCGGGGCCCAATGGGTCACGACGCGCTACGCGCGGGCGGTGCGGGGAAGGGCGACCCGTTTGGCCAGTGAGGCGACCGATGCCCCTTAGCCCGGACGAGCTCATCCTCTGGCGTTACGGCTTCCTGAAACTTAACGGAACGATCGCCTTCACCTGGGCGCTCATGCTGCTTCTGGTCGTCGGCTCGAAGCTCATTACTCGACATCTCTCCACGGAGATCGAGCGATCACGGTGGCAGGCTCTCGTCGAGATCGTCGTCACGACCATGAACAAGCAGATCGAGGACGTCGGCTTGCCTCATCCCGAGAAGTACCTTCCCTTTCTCGGAACGATCTTCCTCTTCGTTGGCACCGCGAGCCTGTGCACCGTCATTCCCGGGTTCAAGCCGCCAACCGGCTCGCTATCGACGACCACGGCGCTCGCCCTGTCCGTATTCGTCGCCGTCCCCTTCTATGGCGTCAAGCAGCAGGGGTGGGGCGGGTACCTGGGGACGTATACGCAACCCACGGTCCTGATGCTGCCCTTCAACATAATCAGCGAGCTCTCACGGACGCTCGCCCTCGCGGTGCGTCTCTTCGGGAACATGATGAGCGGCGTCATGATCATCGGCATCCTGCTCACCATCACGCCGTTTCTCTTTCCGATCGTCATGACGGTCCTAGGTCTGCTCACTGGCATGGTTCAGGCATACATCTTCACCATTCTGGCGGCCGTCTACATCGCTGCTGCCACGCGCTCGCGTGACCGCAAGCGCTCCCCGGCCGCACTACCCGACAAAGGACACCCGCATGGATGACATGAGCATCACAACGATTGCCGTTGCGTCCATCGTGGTTTCCGGAATGACGATCGCGATTGGGGCGGTCGGCCCGGCGCTGGCCGAGGGTAAGGCTGTTGCGACGGCGCTCACGGCGCTGGCGCAGCAACCCGATGCGTCTTCGACGATCACGCGAACGCTGTTCGTCGGCCTCGCCATGATCGAGTCTCTGGCCATCTATTGCTTCGTCGTTTCCATGATCCTGCTCTTTGCCAATCCCTTCTGGCACTACGCCATCGCGCATGTCGCCGGAAAGTAGAGCATGCTGATCGACTGGTTCACCGTAGGCGCGCAGGCTCTCAACTTCCTTGTCCTCGTGGCGTTGATGAAGCACTTCCTCTACAAGCCGGTCCAGAACGCGATTGACGCGCGCGAGAAGCGCATTGCGGGCGAGCTGGCCGCGGCTGCTACCGCAAAGCTCGGAGCCGAAAAGGAGCGATCGGACCTCCACGAGAAGCAAACTGAGCTCGAGCAGCAGCGCGCGGCGCTCTTGAAGAGAGCCAGCGACGACGCTGAGGTGGAGCGTCGGCGGCTGTTGGATGAAGCAAGAAAGGCGGCCGACACTCTCCGCGCGCAACGAGATGAGGCGCTCAAGACTGAGGCGCAAGCGCTCGGACGAGCTCTCCGAGGTCGCACGGAGCAGGAGGTGTTTGCGATCGCACGAAAGACTCTCGCGGATCTTGCCACGGCAAGCCTCGAGGAGCGATTGGGCGAGGTGTTCACGCGTCGGCTTCGAGAGATCAGCGGCACGGAGAAGTCGACGCTCACCGAGGCCCTAAAGAAAGACTCGCCGGCCCTCGTGCGCACGGCGTTCACTCTCCCCGAGAACGAGCGTTCCACGATCCAGAACGCGCTCAACGAGACATTTTCGGCCGATGTGCACGTTCGATTCGAGACCGCGCCGAGCTTGGTCTGCGGCATCGAGCTTGTCACCTCGGGTCTGAAGGTGGGGTGGAGCATTGACGGGTATCTCCAATCCATGGAAGCAGCCGTAACCTCCGTGCTGCAGGAACAGGCCGAAACCGTGGCCGTGTCGCAGCCGAAGGCCGGGCCCAAGGTGGGGGCCAGCGCGCCCCACGCGGGGGTCCCCTGAGCGCCTCCCAGGAGAGCCTCGAGAGCGCGTTCGACGACGCATTCTCTCGGATGAAGCGCGCTCGGGAAGCGTTCGCCCCGCGACTGGCCGGCCGCGAGATCGGGACCGTCACCAGCGTGGCCACGGGAATCGCGAAGGTCTCCGGGCTTGCGAACGTGGGCTTCGAAGAGCTTGTGAAGTTCCCCGGCGAAGTACTCGGCCTCGCGTTCAACGTGGACGAGGACGAGATCGGAGTCGTGCTGCTCGGCGACTGCTGGCTTCTGCATGCGGGCGACGAAGTCGAGCGTACGGGCCGCGTGATGGATGTGACCATTGGGGACGGCCTCATCGGCCGCGTCATCGATCCGCTCGGCCGACCTCTGGACGACAAGGGCCGCGTCGTGTCGAGCGCTCGTCTGCCCATCGAGCGCCCCGCACCCGCCATCATGGACCGCGCGCCGGTGACGGTCCCCCTCCAGTCGGGACTCAAGGTGGTCGATGCACTCATCCCTATCGGGCGCGGCCAGCGCGAGTTGATCCTGGGCGACAGGCAGACGGGCAAGACCGCCATCGCGGTTGACACGATCAAGAACCAGGCGGGCCAAAACGTAGTCTGCGTCTACTGCGCGATTGGTCAGCGCGCTTCTGCCGTGGCAAAAGCCGTCGCTTCGCTTCGTGCGCAGGGGGCCATGGACTACACGGTCGTCGTCGTTGCGGAGGGCAACGACACGCCAGGCCTTACCTACATCGCCCCGTACGCAGCCACCAGTATCGCGGAGCACTTCATGGAGGCGGGGCGCGACGTGCTGATCGTCTACGACGACCTGACGCATCACGCACGAGCCTATCGCGAGCTGTCGCTCCTCCTCCGCCGTCCGCCCGGCCGCGAAGCTTTCCCCGGCGACATCTTCTACATCCACTCGCGCCTCCTGGAGCGTGCCACCCACCTTTCTGCCGAGAAGGGAGGCGGCTCGATTACTGCACTTCCCATCATCGAAACCGAAGCGCAGGACATCTCTGCGTACATTCCGACGAACCTCATCTCGATCACCGACGGTCAGATCTACCTCTCTCCGTCGCTCTTCGAGCTTGGCGTGCTCCCAGCCGTCGACGTCGCCAAGTCGGTGTCTCGTGTCGGCGGTGATGCGCAACGGGCAACGTACCGCTCTGTCGCCGGAGACCTCAAACTCGCTTATGCGCAGTTCGAAGAGCTCGAGACTTTCGCCCGCTTCGGCGCGACGCTGGATCCGAACACTCGCGCAAGCATCGAGCATGGACGTCGCATCCGTGCCTGCTTGAAGCAGGCGGAAGGAGCTCCCGTGTCCATGCCGGAACAGATCGCCGTGCTGCTCGCCCTTACCGCGAAGCTCTTCGACAGGATTCCTCTCGAGCGGATGGGCGACGCAGAGCACGCCGTACGCGAGGCGGCAGCACAGATTCCTGCCGCGGTGCGCGCTCGGTTCGACACGGCGAAGTCTCTAGACGAAGGCGACCGGACCTCGATACTCGACCTCGCCCGCGGAGCTCTCGCACCGTTTCAGCCCAAGCCGTCCGACAAGCCAGCCGCGAAGAAGGCAGGCACCGAGGCGAAGTCGGGCCCAAACGGCGCCGCACCTCGCGAAGTGCCCGTGGAGAAAAAGTCATGAGCGAAACAACCGCGAGCCTCCGCCGGCGCCTCGACAGCGCGACGGAGCTGCAATCCGTCGTCCGCACGATGAAGTCGCTGGCCGCATCGAGCATCGGGCAGTACGCCCGGTCCGTGCGCGCGTTGGGCGACTATTATCGCACGGTAGAGCTGGGCCTCGGCGCATGCCTGCGCGCCGATGAACCAAAAGCCTTGATTGGCGCTCAAGCGGAGCCAGCCTCCTCACGTGTGATCGGCGCCGTCGTGTTTGGGTCGGATCAGGGGCTCGTCGGTCAGTTCAACGATGTGGTGGCAGAAGAAGCCGCGAAGACCCTCGCTTCCCTGCCGGGCCAGGCCCGCGTCTGGGCGGTGGGACGTCGGGTCTATGCGCGGCTCATCGACGCTAACCTAAACTCACCACGGACCTTCGATGTGCCTAGCTCGATCGAGGGTATCACCCCTCTCGTGGGGCAGATTCTCACCGAACTCGAAGCCTGGGACGATGGGTCCCCCGTCACCGAGCTCTACCTCTTCTACAACCGGTCCGAGCAGGGCGCCGCGGTTCGGCCTGTGAGTGAGCGCTTGCTCCCACTCGACGACGTCTGGCGTCGGGCGCGGGCCGCGCTACCTTGGCCGACGAAGGCACTGCCGGAGGTGATGGGCAGTGGAACGGAGGCACTCCGCGCGCTCATCCGGGGATACCTCTTTGTCTCCATCTTCCGGGCGAGCGCGGAGTCGCTCGCGAGCGAGAATGCGAGCCGTCTGGCAGCGATGGATCGTGCCGAGAAGAACATCGACGAATCGCTCGAAACTCTAAAGCGGGCGTTTCACCGAATGCGTCAAGGCGGCATCGACGAGGAGCTGTTCGATGTCGTCTCGGGCTTCGAGGCACTGTCGAAGAAGGCGACCCCGCAGGCCGGGTCGCGAGCACGCGGAGGCGACACGTGAGCACCGAAGACATCGTCGCCACCGCGCTCGCGCTCGTCGCGCCGGGCAAAGGTCTGCTCGCGATGGACGAAAGCACCGGGACCTGCGACGAGAGGTTTGCCCGCTGGGGGATCGCTCAGACGGTAGAGAGTCGACGCGCCTATCGCGAGTTGATTGTCACCACGCCGGGACTTGAAAAGTCGGTCAGTGGCGTCATCTTTTATGACGAAACGATAAAGGAATCGACGGGCTCGAGAATCTCGTTTGTAAAGGTCCTGACGGACGTGGGGATCATTCCTGGCATCAAGGTAGATACCGGCGCCAAAGACTTGGCCGCGTGTGCCGGAGAGAGGATTACCGAGGGGCTGGACGGACTACGTGACCGTCTGCACACCTACCACGAGCTCGGCGCCCGGTTCGCGAAGTGGCGCGCGGTGATTGCTATCGGGGACAGCCTTCCGACCCGAGGCTGCATGCAAGCCAACGCGCACGCTCTCGCCCGCTACGCCGCGCTGTGCCAAGAGGCTCGCATCGTCCCCATCGTCGAGCCCGAGGTACTCATGGAGGGGACGCACACGATGGATCGCTGCGGCGCCGTGACGGAGGAGCTGCTGCGTACGGTCTTTGACGAGATGTACGCGCAGCGGGTCTTCCTGCGGGGCATGCTCCTCAAGCCGAACATGGTGCTTCCGGGGCTCGACTGCCTCGTTCAGCCTTCGGTGAACGAGGTCGCAGACGCCACCGTCGCGTGTCTACTCCGAGCGGTGCCGGCAGCCGTGCCCGGCGTGGCGTTCCTCTCTGGTGGCCAGCCGGGCGATCTCGCATCGGCCCGCCTGAATGCCATGAACGTTCGGTTCAGGTCACGGCTCCCCTGGGCGCTGACGTTCTCCTTCGCTCGTGCGATCCAAGAGCCAGCACTGGAGATCTGGCGCGGTAACTGCGCCAACGTCCGAATGGCGCAGCGCGCGCTCTCTCACCGAGCGAGTTGCAACTCTGCAGCGCGTCGCGGCGAGTACAACGCGGAGCTGGAAGCCAAGTGAGAACGCACAAACATCCGAACGCATGCGACTACGGCGACCTGATGGGTCGGACCTTACTATGCTCGCCGAGCCCTCGGCCGCGAGCGTCGAGGTGGCAACGCCGGTTGCGCGAAGTGCGCAGAGGCACCCTGAGCGAAGCCGTCTCAGTCCGCGAGGACCGCGGATCACTCCGGATCGACGGACGGACGATCGGCGGCGCTCGCTTGGGCGATTCGTTCGGTGGTTTGATCGGGGCACGCTTTACAGCCTGAGCCGCGGCTTCGCCATCGCGTGAGCGGGGCGTTTCTGTCCGATTGTGACGTCTTTGCCCGTGTCGAGCCGGCCCGGACACTTTTTGCGGCACGGGCGCCGACGAAGAAGGGGGGCGTCGAGCGGAAGCGAGTCCGCCGCCTCGCGGAAGCCGACGCGGCCCGCTTCCTGCAGTCCGTCCAGACGCGAACTTTTGGTCGCTCCTCACCGTGCCCGTTCCTCTTCGCACGGTCCCATTCGAAAGACGATGACCACGCCATGGCGACCGTTGACGCTTTGACCGCGCATACGAACTCACCTCTAGATCTGCGACCGCGCACGGAGACCGGCGCACGCCCCGCGCCGTCCGCGGTGGATGGAGTCGGCCTCTCTCGTCCGATCGAGGCGAAGCATCCCGGACGTCGGATCCTGGTCTGTTTGGACCGCTCGACCCTCTCGGAAGTGTGCGTACCCCATGCGGTCTCGCTTGCAAAAACGTTCGGGAGCGCCATGACGCTCGCGCACATCATGCAGCCCCAACACGAAAATGGCGCACCGCAGACGAACGACGCGCTGGGATGGGAAATCTCCCGACAAGAAGCGCAAGCGTATCTCGAACGACTTCAGAAGGACGTCCTGCAAAGCCTGGGGAAGCCGGTAGACATCCGGCTTGAGCAAGGGCGCCCAGCTGATCGCATTATCGATCTTGCCCACGAGGTGTCCGCCGATCTCATTGTGATTGGAAGTCGTGGCGAGGGAGGGGCCGGCCCGCATGCTCTTGGAAGCACAGTGCTGCAAGTACTCGAGGCGGTCAGGACTTCGCTCTTCGTCGCTCACGCGTGCTTGAGCGCCCCTGTCGAGGCGGCGCCGAGGCATATCCTCGTGCCACTCGATGGGTCACCTCGAAGCGAGAGCGTCCTACCCGCCGCCGTTCGCATCGCAAGCTCCCATGGGGCCGAGCTGCTGCTCGTCCACGTGGTGCAAGAGCCTCTTCCAACCGCATTGCTTCCCGCTGCCGAGGACATGGCTCTCGCGCAGAGGCTCGCCGGTCTCCTCGAGTCTGGCGCAACGCGCTACTTGGACCTTCTTCGGAAGCAACTCGCCTACGAGGTGACCTCCGTGCGAACGCTGGTCCTCCGGCATGCAAGCGCGCCGCAGTGCCTTCTCGACGTCTCTGTGAAGGAGAAGGCCGATCTCATCGTGCTGTCGGCGCATGGCTCTGCCTGCGACTCTTCGCGATCGTTCGGAAGTGTCACGGCCTGTCTTCTCACGCATACAGCGGTCCCATTGCTCACGCTCCAAGATCTCCCCGAGGCACAGCTGCATAGCGCAGAGGGCACGGAGGCGACGCGGGCTTCACCGTCGCTGCGAGCCAGCTACGCCGTGGAGAGCGTGTGACTGGTGCTGCGGGGCCTCTAGCGCCCGCGAATGCTGTGGCCAGCCCTGGTCTCGAAGCGAATGCGCGCGCGCTTGCTATGGAGCAAACGCATCCAACCCGAGTTCGCCCATTGGACGCGCGCTTGTTCGCGCCGCCGCGCGTGGCGCGTCCCCTGGAGGCGGCGCAGAGGAGTCTTGCCGGAACCTCCTCGGCGGACGGAACGCTGTCGAAAGCCGCCGAGTGGTTCCTCGACAACTATTACCTCCTTCGTCGAGTCGCTCGACAGGTGGAGGAAGAGCTTCCGCCTGCGTTCGTTCGTCGTCTTCCACAAATCAGGAAAGATGCCAACACACATCGCCCGCGCATTGACGTGCTGGCTCACGTGCTCGTCGTCAAGAGTGAACTGGTCGTGGATTTGGCCGTGCTCCGCCGCTTCGTCGACGCGTATCAGGAGGTTTCTCCGCTCACGATTGCCGAGCTATGGGCACTTCCAACGATGCTTCGGGGCGCGGTGCTGGAGCACCTCCTCGGGTTTCTTCACGACTTACATGTCCCCATTCGAGCAAGCCTACTGCCTTCGAGCAAGGTCGACGGAAGGAATGAGTCACTCTCGCTGGAGCCCGGAGCAGGTGTAGAGCGGTCCATTCGCACGTTACGAGTTCTCGATGCCCTCGATTGGAACGCCTTCTTTAAGAAGACGAGCCGGGTCGAAGCCATACTCTTGAGCGACCCCGCTCACGTGTACGCTCGCATGGACTTCGAGACCTGCGATGCGTACCGCAAAGTGGTCGAAGCACTGGCGTGGGCCACGGGTCAGCCCGAGGAAGACGTAGCCACCTTGGCGGTCACTTTGTCGCGCGACGCCACAATCGAGCACCGCGCGCACGTGGGCTATTATCTGATAGCGGAAGGAAGACGTGTCCTTGAGGGGCGGGTTGGGTATCGCGCCAGCGCTCTCGACCGCGTGCGCCGGGCGGCAACCTCCTGGCCGACGACGTCGTACCTCCTGCCTGTCGCACTGCTGACCGGGGGCTCTCTGCTAGCTTTAGCCGGCTACGTCGCTGGAACCGTGGGCCATATCTGGGCGTTAGCCGCGGCCGCTCTCGCCGGCATTGTGCCAATGTCGGCTGTCGCCATCGCCGTCGTGCAGTTCGTGTTTGCTCGGCTACTCCCACCGTGCACGTTGCCGAAGCTCGACTTCAAGGCGGGCCTACCGAGCGACACGCGAACACTCGTCGTCATGCCGACGTTGCTCGGCCGCACCGAAGACGTCACGAGCATGTTGCGCCAGATCGAGCTTCACCATCTCTCGAATCCGGACCCACAACTTCAGTTCGCGCTTCTCACCGACGACGCAGATTCAAAGACATTGCGTGCGGAGTCGGTGCAGAACTCGCTGCTGGACCGTGTCTCACAGGGCGTCACGGCGCTGAACTTTAAGCACGGGAAGGACGGTGTCGGTCCGTTCCACCTTCTTCATCGCGATCCCCAGTGGAATCCAGCCGAGGAGCGCTTCATGGGCTGGGAGCGGAAGCGCGGAAAGCTTCAAGAGCTCAATCGCTTGCTCCGCGGGGATACCGGGACGAGTTACTCCCTTCACATCGGAGACCCTTCCGCGCTTTTGGGAGTCCGATTTGTCATCACGCTCGATAGCGACACCCAACTCCCCATGGGCAGCGCGCATCGGCTGGTTGGTCTTCTTGCGCATCCGCTCAATCAAGCAGTCTTCGACCCCGAAACAGGTCGCGTCCTCCGGGGATACACGATTGGTCAACCTCGCATCGAGACGTCACCCTCGAGTTCGCGTCGAACGATTTTCTCACGCGTCTTCCCGGGCGACATCGGATTCGACATCTACACGCACGCGTGTTCCGAGTTGTATCAAGATCTTTTTGGTTCCGGGATCTACGTAGGCAAAGGGATCTACGAGGTCGACGCATTCGCGCGCAGCGTCGAAGGACGTGCCCCTGACAACACCCTCGTCAGCCACGACCTCTTCGAGGGTATCCAGGGCCGAACGGCGCTCGCGACGGACATCGTTCTATTCGAGAATTACCCGTCCAACTACGCGACGTATGCCCTGCGGCTGCACCGGTGGACGCGCGGCGACTGGCAACTGTTTCCATGGCTCCTACCAACGGTGCCTTCCGCCGAGCGGAAACGGCTATCAAACACGCTGACGCGCGTGGACCGTTGGAAGATCGCCGACAACCTTCGCCGAAGCCTGGCAGGCCCACTTCTTCTCCTCCTTTTTGTGCTTGGGTGGACGTCTTTGCCGGGAAACGGACTCTACTGGACGCTGGGGGTGCTGGCGTTGTTCGTCACGCCGTCCTTGCCGACCTTCCTGAACAGTCGCCGCGTGGACCTCGTCCGTATGGGGCGATGCGCCCTCGCGATGGCGTTTCTCGCTTACGAGTCCGCCGTCGTCGTCGATGCGATCGTACGCGTCTTGATTAGGACCACAATCACACGAAAGCGTCTGCTTCAGTGGACGAGTGCCGCAACCGCGGAGCTCGGAATCGGGTCAGGCTTCCCTAACCAACGGTATTGGAAGACCATGATCGCATCGCCGCTTCTTGCGGTCGCAATCGGGGGTCTCCTTGCCTGGGTGCATGCCGAAGCGCTCCTCGCGGCGGCGCCACTCCTGGGGCTCTGGCTTTTTGCCCCGGCGCTTGCCCAATGGGTAAGCCAAGCCCCGCGGTCCCGCGCGCCGCATCTTACCGCGAGCGACCGCAGGGCGCTGCGGCTGCTCGCGCGCAGGACATGGCGCTTCTTTGATGCATTCGTTGGACCGAACGATCAGTGGTTGCCGGTCGACAACTACCAGGAAGGCCCACGCGAGCAGACGGCCCATCGAACGTCGCCGACGAATATCGGACTGATGCTCCTCGCGACGATGTCGGCCTATGACTTCGGCTACATCGGTCCAAGTGAACTATCCCTCCGCCTGCGAAGAGCGTTCGACAGCATCAAGCGCCTTCCCCACTACCAGGGACATCTTCTAAACTGGTACGATACGAAGAACCTGCAGCCGCTTCTGCCTCGGTACGTGTCGACGGTCGACAGCGGCAATTTCGCAGGGTGCCTCATCGCGTTAAAGCAGGGGTGCGAAGATGTGGCGGCTGGGCCTGTCCTTCGCGTCGAGGCGTGGGACGGGCTTCGTGACTCGATCGACCTTCTCGACGGAGTTGTAGCGTCCGCTCCCGGCAGTGAGGTGCTCTCGCTTCGGTCCGTGATCGCGCGGATGCAGCACGCGGCGCAAGACGCGCGCGACACGCTGAGCGAGTCTTATAGGACCCTTTGCGTGCTTTGTGAGGACACCTCCGCCGAGCTCGATCGAGAGCTGCACGCGTTTCTCGAACGGGGCGCGCATCAGCACGAAGCGGATCTCCTCCGTGCGCTCCGAGCTTCGAGCGACCGACTTCATCAGCAGCTCCAACAGATGCGACGGGAGGTCGACGCGCTCCTCCCGTGGCTAGCACTGACGAACGATGCATCGGCGCACAAGATGGTTCTGCCCTGGGAGATTCGGCTGGATGAGGTTTCTAATGTCTCTAAGGCGCTTGGAGTTGCCCTCGGCGTGACGGAGACTGAACGACGTCGGTGCGGAGATGTCTCTCCCGAGCTCGATGCATCGGCACAACG
>Ga0302278_10003737_pt1 | contig 16323 bp, 15 predicted proteins | sample III_Bog_N3_2_FD_194543 | JGI IMG/M metagenome (GOLD analysis project Ga0302278, IMG submission 194543) | Peat permafrost microbial communities from Stordalen Mire near Abisko, Sweden - III_Bog_N3_2 | ecosystem: Environmental > Terrestrial > Soil > Wetlands > Peat | place: Sweden: Abisko...
AGTGTCGCCGAATTTCCCTTCGTGCTTGACGTCGAGGAAGAGATTCGCCTCAATGCCGCTACCCCAATCGTCGTCCTGATAATCGAATGCGGTGACCGGCCCAAACCAGTCGATCACGCTATCGAGCATGTGGACGCCGAAATCGACGAGCGCGCCGCCTCCAGCCTTGGCGCGGTCAAAGTAAAAACCCGAAGCGCTGCGCCAATCGAATGCGCCCCCATATTGGAAGTCGTAACTCTGAATGGCCCCGAGCAATCCTTCTTCAATCACAAGCTTCAGCAAAAGATGGCTTGCCGCAAAACGGCGATTCATGCCGACGGCGAGCACCAGCTTCTTTTCTTCCGCAAACTCAGTGCAGACGCGCGCTTCCGCCGCGGTGATCGCGAGCGGCTTCTCACAGAGGACATGCAGTCCCGCGCCCAGGCAGTCCATATTGCTCGAAACATGCAAATGGTTCGGAAGTGCGTTAATCACCGCATCTACCTGATCGAAGACTTCGCGGTAGTCCGCCACCGCTTTGCAGGTGAGGTTGCGACTTTGGATAAGAGCGTTTGCGCGCGCCAAATCTGTATCGATCAGCGCTACAAGTTCAACGCCAGGATGCGCACTGACTGCGGGTATGTGTTCACTGCGGGTGATCGCGCCGCAGCCTAGAATAGCCAGCCGGATTTTATCGCTCATCCCCGATTTTCCCCGAGGAAGGTCGCACCTGTCAGTTGCGTCTGGTCGCGTTTGACTCTTGCTTCGTTCTTGTCAGCATCGATCGCATTGTTCGTTTTCCCGGCGACCAGTTCGTAGCCGAACTGCTGCATAACGTTGCCCCATGCCGCTTCAATTTCAGCTACCGATTCCGCGCGTAGCTTGCTCTTCCAGCCTCCTGACGATGCCGTGCGAATGAAGGGGATGTCGCTGCGCTTATCCTTCGTCGACACCCAATCCTTGCCCTGGGTCCTTTCCATTTCCCGCATCCGATCGGCGGAACTGCGCTCGAGGGTCGTCTGCAGGAGCTGCGGCGTGATCCTGATTCCGTAGAAGTCCGCGATACGCGCCAATTCCTGCTCGGGGCGTGCCTTCATGTCTTCGTAGCGCAGCAGCAGAAATCCCGGACGCGCTCCGCGAGCGAAGGCCCAACTGGCTACGTTCTCTCCCCAGGTTCCCCAGTCCGCCGCTCCCGAATGACCAGTTACAAAGTCGCGGACGTAGCGTTCCAGCGGATAACTGTCTTCAATGTGACGATACTTGCGCGAAAAATCGTAATAAGAAAGCGCAACGTCGCGAGGATCGCGCATGATGTAAATCACACGCGGATACCGAGGATCAAAATAAGAATGGCTCTTAATCGTGCGCGGACTTGGAATCGAGCGCATATAGCGGCTCGACTGCGCTTCTGTATCCGGAACCCAGCGCTCGATGTTGTCAAACGTCGCGGCTTCTTGCGGATGCAAGAGATTCGCCACCAGGAAACGCGTCCAGGTGTTGCCCGATCGCGGATAGGAGACGATAAAAGTATCGTCGGCACGGACAGCCAGCGTGCGTCCCGCAATGTCACGGCCCAACGCGTACTTCATTACTTTCCTGATGCCGTAAATCATCGCGACATTCCATGTCCGCTGAAAACGGCTTCCAGCAGACGCGAATCTGAACTCGCGGCGATTGACTTAGCCGCGTCGGAATGCAGTTCGTATCCGAGGTAGCTCATCAGCGGCCCCCAAGCCGCTTCCAGTTGAGCCACCGCAGCTTCGGGCAAACCCGTTTTCCAGCCTCCCGCTTTCGCGGTGCGCACAAAAGGAACATCCTGGCGCGTGCTCTGCGTCGAAGACCAGAGATGGGCCTGCAACTTCTCGAGATTGCGCATCTCGTCGGCGGAACTGCGCTGCACTGCGTTCGCAATGCGCGCCTTATCTGGCGGAATCTGCAGGAACGCCGCGACCTTCTCGAGTTCCAGGTTCGCGTCGGCCAGCATGTCTTCATAACGCAACAACAAAAATCCCAAACGATTCTGCCGCGTTGCCAGCCATCCCGCGACGTTCTCGCCCCACGATCCGTACGGACTCGTTTCACCCGCCACGAAGCGCGTTACAAACTTCTCGGGCGCATATTGGTCGTCGATGAGGCCACGTTTACGGTGAAAATAGAATTGCGAGAGTGCTACATCGCGGGGATCCCGTACCACATAAATCACCCGCTTGTACCGGGGATCGAAATATTGGTGGCTCTTGATGATTCGCGGGCGCGGCATCTTGGCCATTTCACGCTTCGAGAGCGCTTCCGGATCAGGCGTCAAACGGTTGATGTTAGAAAAGTCCGCGGGCGTCTCGGGATAAACCAGATTGGCGATCAGAAACCTTGTCCACGTATTACCCGACTTCGGAAACGACAAAATAAATACGTCGTCCGGGAAAACCTCCAGGTTTCGTCCCGGATGGTGTAGCCCCAGTCCTCGACGCACGACACGGATCAGCTTTTCCATCATAAAGTTAAAATCTTCCAACGCTTTGAAGCATCCCGCTCGGTCCCATCGACCGGGGAGAAATCAGCCGCCACCCGTGGACGCGCCGCTCGACTCACTACTTTTCCTTGGTTTCCAATTCCCTGATTGTAGCTGAGGGTCGCGGCACGCCCTTGCCCGTACCATTTCCTCCATTCGCGGTCGTCCTACCGGAAGAACCCATTTTTCGACCCGTCTTTCGCGCCAACCGGGCTTCTTGAAAAGCGAGAAACTGTCGCACGGCCCAAGGCGCAATCCGAATCGCTCTCGCCATCCGTTGGCTCTTAGGATCGGGCGACAACGCTGCCGCCTCCTCTGCTGCTGCCCGTGCTTCGGAGTACTGTCCTTCCCGCAAATAACGCTTGACCAGATCTTTTTGGCAGAGCCATTCGGTCCGCACGATGATCTCTTCAATCAGAATTTTCTGCTCTGCCGAAACTGGCAGAGTTCTTAATAATTTCTTCAGGATTTCGATCTGTGCCTGCTTCAGAACATAGCTGTCCGCCGCTAGTCCATCGGGAAGCAAATGGTGCACAATCCCGACCTGCGGTAGAAGGCCGATTTTCGCTCCTCGAAATGACATGCGGGCCCACAGATCGAAGTCTTCACAGCGTCGATAGCGCTCGTCGAAAAGTCCCGCGTCGATCATCGACTGCCGCACCGCGACCGTAGCCGACGTCGTTACGCCGCATTCCTCCGTGACCAGCTTCTCAAACGTTACGGGCGGATTCTGTGGCTGACGCTCGAAGGCGCGTCCCACGTGCACCCCGCCTCTCGTAAAATCCGAGTCGCTATAGACTAGATCAAACCCTTCTCGCTCCAGCAGCTGCACCAGGCTTGCCACATGCCCCGGCAGATAAAGATCATCGCTATCGAGGCAGGCAATATACTTTCCTCGCGCCGCCCGAATCGCCGTATTTCGCGCACCCGACGGGCCACGATTTTCCTGTCGTATATAAATGAGCTTCTCGCCGTAGCTGCGGATGGCGGCTTCCAACGCCTCGGTATCGGGCGAGCCGTCGTTCACCAGAACAACCTCAAGATTTGGATAGGTCTGGGCGAAAACAGAGTCGAGCGTTTCCCGTATGCGTTCCGCAGCCTGGTATGCAGGAATAACGACGCTTACCAGGGCTTGTTGACTGTCTTTCAAAGTGCGCAATCTCCCAACTTGGTCTGAGCAAGCGAAAATCCAAAGAGGATCGCGCCGCCCAACCCAACTTTCTGATTTTAATGGATGTTTGTGACCGTTTTATGACGAAATAGAAAGCCATGGCAACTTGGGGACCCAGTTGTGGGAACTTTTTTTCCTCTTTTTGACCCGCCATCTGTTCCGCCGATCTTTGGGCCGAAGTCGGCGGACCCGGCTCCATACTTGGCATCTAACCTCTCAACGGCGTCAATTTTCGTTACGAAATCGGTAACTGGGATCGTTACTCCGACGCTGAGAACCGGTGTCCAACTGCCCGCGAATCCGACACTACCCCGGAAGTGCTATATGTACCATACGGTTAGGCTTTGCACCGCAACCGGCTTTCGCATATTCTCAGGTGCACACGCGTCTTATGAGTAATTCTGCAGAGGCCGCTCCCCTCCTCTCGGCGAGGGAGAATCGTTTGTCAAACGGATTACCCCGTTGGCAGGCAGCGACCCTGCTCCTGCTGATCGCCTGGATTTACTCCTCGATCCTTACACGACTATTCCTGCAATGGGTGGGTCCGGCGCACGACCCAAACTTCCAGCACGGAATCTTTGTTCCGCTCTTTGCCCTGTATGTGCTTTGGCAGAATCGTGCAGAGTTGCAACTCATCCCCGCACACCCCTCTTGGGCCGGTCTGCCGCTTATCGCCTGCAGTGTTGTGATGTTGATTCTTGGAGAATTGGGAGCCGAGATATTTCTCTCCCGCACTTCTTTGCTAATACTGATCGCGGGTCTGATCATTCTATTTCGGGGATGGACATTCTTCCGCGCCGTGTGCTTCCCCTGGGCGTTTCTGTTTCTGATGATTCCCATCCCCAACTTACTCCTGCAGCATGTCACGTTTCCGCTGCAGTTATTGGCCTCGCAACTTGCCACCAGCTTGCTCGATTTCGTCGGCGTTCCGGTATTGCGCCAAGGCAACCTGATTGTACTCGCCGCGATGCCGCTGGACGTCGCCGAAGCCTGCAGTGGCATTCGTTCCCTCTTAACCCTGGTTACCCTCTCCATCATTTACGGCTATCTGATGGAAACTCGAATTTGGGTTCGCGTCGCGCTCGCCTGCTGTGCCGTGCCCATCGCGGTCGCGGCCAATAGTGTTCGCATCTTCGGCACCGGACTTCTCGTCCAATATTGGGATCCGGACAAGGCAGAGGGATTCTTTCATACTTTTTCGGGATGGCTGATTTTCGTGGTGGCGCTGGTCATGCTCTTCGCCGTACACCGCATCATCTGTCTGTTCTGGAAAGATCCTCAGCCTAAGAAACACGCCGTAGCGTCCACGAAAGGTCGACTAAGTCAAATATGAACTCTAGTTCTCTACGTTTCGGAGTCGTCGGCGCGCTGCTTCTGGCGACGGCCATCCTGCTGCAGGCGCACTCGCACAACGAAGTCTTTCCGCCGCGAGAACCTCTCAGTTCTCTGCCTTCGCAGATCGATGGGTGGACAGGAACCGATGAGACGCTCGATCAGCAGACTCTCGAAATTCTCGGGCCCGGAGAGTTTCTGCTTCGCGATTACGAAAACGCCCGCGATCCGCAGCCTTGGATCAATCTGTACATTGCTTATTTCCCGACACAGAGGTCTGGCGATACCATCCACTCGCCCAACCACTGTCTGCCAGGAGCAGGATGGATTCCGATTACAAAAGAAGTGATTCGGATTACGCGTCCCGACGGCTCGACTTTCCCCGCAAATCGGTACGTCGGTTCGAAGGACGGCGAACGCCAACTGGTTCTTTACTGGTTCCAGGCGCACGGCCGCGTCGTCGCCAGCGATTGGGCGGCAAAATACTATCTTGTGGAGGATTCGATTCACATGAATCGAAGCGACGGCAGCCTGGTTCGTCTGATGACTCCGATGGTCAATGGTGAATCAGCGGACGCTGCGCAAGCCCGCATGATGAAGCTCGGATCGACTTTTCTGCCTCTGCTCGACAATTACATTCCGCGCTGAATTACCCGCAGCTACTGTTATTTCTTCTTCTTGGTGGGAACCTTCGGCTTAGGCGCGGGCTTTGTTGGCTTGGCGGCTTTACCGCCCGCCTTAGCCGGAGCTTTCGTCGCCGGAGTCGACGACTTCACTTCTTTGACTACCGCGGTCGATTTCGTCGCTGCGCCATGTTTCTGTTTCTCGGCAGCTTTCGGAGCAGTCACGGCTTTCGGTGGAGCGGCTTGCACTGAAACCGCGGACGCGGCATCTTTTTTCTTGCCCTTTCCTTTCGCAGCCTTGTCGACCGCTGCTGGAGTCGCAGCAGCTGCGGCGGCAGCCGCAGCTGCGGCGGCAGCCGCAGCAGCGGCCTTCGCCGCTCGTCCGCGCTTCGCTGGTGGAGGCGGAGGCGGAGGCGGTGGGGGTGGCGCGAGCGGCTTTAAGTATTTCAGAGTCTCCGTCCGCGATCGCAGCTTTCCATCCAGCAAAAGCAGGAACACATCATGCGCAATCTTCGGATATTCCGGCATCTGCGTCGTGATATGAAGTTCGGTCATCTCGGGCAGGGGAACTTTTTGTTGCACCTGACGCCACTTGGTAAAGAAGTTCTTAATCTTCTCCGACACCGCCTGCTGTCGAGCCGTTATCGCGAGAAACAGAATCATCTCTGGACGCGCGGACGACAACAATTGCCACGTTCGCGAAGGCGTCGCCGCCTCCTTGCCCGTCAGTCTCTTCGCCAGGCCTTTAGCATTCTCTTCCAGATCTTTCCAGGCTTCGACCAGATCCTTGCGCGGAATCGCCTTGCGCAAGTCGGCCACATCTTTATCACCTAACCGCTCCGTCAGAAAATACAGCACTGCAGGCGCCGTGTCCGGCGTGTAGCCGAGATCGTTCATTTGCTGGCGCGTCTTCATCAACGAGCCCAGCCCGGACGTGTCTGCCTTGGCCGTGCTCCAGTGCGGATTTAGAACCTTCAGCCATCCTTCTTTTTCGTACGCTTTCAGAATGCCCAGCGCATCATCTTCGTACGCGATCTGCTCGATCTCATAGCCAATCGTCGAATTGCGGATGTACTCGATGTAGTTATTTTCTTTTCCCGATTCATAGCGCGCCTGGGTGCGCTCCTCCAGCGGCCAATGGAAGCGCGTCGTAAACCGCGTGGCGCGAATCATACGCGATGGATCTTCCAGGAACGCGTAATTGTGCAGGACGCGAATGACCTTCGCTTCGATGTCCGCCACGCCATTAAACGGATCCATCAGCAAGCCCCGCGATCCTTCATTCATCGACAGGGCCATCGCGTTGACCGTGAAATCACGCCGCCGCAGATCTTCAATAATCGTGGCTGGCGCCATCACGGGAGGTTTTCCCTGCTTCTCATAGCGCTCGGACCGTGCCATCGCAATCTCGGCGCGCACGCCGCCCGGCAACGTCAACAACAGGGTCTTCGTTTCCGAATCCGTGTGGCTGATAACCGCGCCAGCGCGTTCGAGATCTTTCTGTAGTTTGAGCGCGTTGCCCTGAACCGTAAAATCAAGGTCGCGGATGGGAAATCCAGTGATGATGTCGCGGATGGCTCCGCCGGTAAGATAAAGGTTCATCCCCGCCGCCTTCGCGGCGTCTAGGACGAGTGTGACTGCTTTCTGCTGGTCCGGCGAAAGCCGGGTCTCCAAGGTATATATGTAATCGGCCATGCCTTCCTAGTCGCCGAGCGGGGGCCCTTCAGGGGGGCGGCCGGGGGCGTTATTCACATGTTTTCCACAGGGAATCCGCTCGCTTCGCGGCGAGCCGCCGGCCAGCGGAATCTAACTACTTCTAGACATTAGACTTATATCCCAAAATCTCGCTTCCGGCAAGCTACAGAAAATAACACAACGTTTACCGTTTGGCTACTGGCAAGACCCAAATTGTTCAGAATCATCAGGAAAGTGCGAGAATCCCATCTGAAGCTTTCATCCCTTCGCCTGGACACCGTTGAGCCGAATTGGGATGCAACCAGCCCTCATGTCGTCGACTCACAAGAAAGTGATCGTACGGAAGCACGACCGCGACTCCGTCAGCGGCCACGTCTCCCCGTCCAACTTCGTGGTCGACGGCAAGCTTGAACTGCTCAACACCTCCGGGAACGTGGTCGCAATCGACCTGCGCGACATCAAGGCCGTCTATTTCGTCCGCGAATTTTCCGATACGGACTTAATGCTGCGCAAGACTTTCACTACTCGTCCTCGAACTGAAGGCCTCTGGGTCCGCCTGAAATTCAAGGATAACGACATCATCGAAGGCATCCTTCCGAACGACCTCACACAAAATCCCGCCGAAGGATTCCTCATGAACCCTCCCGACCTGCGCTCGAATACCCAACGCGTCTTCGTCCCCCGCGAAGCGTTAACCTCAGTCACCGTTCTCGCCGTAATCGGCTCCGCCAACCGCAGAAGAAAAGGCGGACAGCCCGACCAGCGCCAAGTCACGTTGTTCGAGCAATAGTTTTTCGTAGGGACGCACGCATTCGTCCGTCCGGCCGAGCGCAGCAAAGCCCCTGCTCTCTAACAGTCTCGAAACGCCCAAGGCCAGATAATCGGCATGAGCGCAATGATTAGGATTTTCTCCACCAGCGGCACGTCTTCGTAGTACGCGCCATCTCGCTTCACTTTCTCGTCGTGCTCCACCACTTGAACAGGGATATTGAATTCGAGCGCTTCCGGGTTAGAAAGTCCAAACTGGCTGATTCTCTGAAACCCGAGTTTCCCTCGAATGATGCGGTCCCCAAGAGCCAAGTCCCGGTCCGCGTGCACTTTTACATAAATTCTCGGTCGATCGGTATCGATCACTCTGCCCGAGCCGACTTCTGACACCGACAACACCTTCGGCAACTTCCGCGGTTTCGGATAAACGACGCTAACCACAGTGATACCCGGGCTAGCCTCAATTTCAAGCTCCATCGGCGCAAACCGGCCATTGTTCGGTCGCGCCGCGCCTATATACACGGGTACGTTGGACGAGTTCAGCGCAGGCATCAAAAGGATCTTCTCATCCGTTCCACGCCGTAGAGCAGAGTGTTCGTTAGAAACCACCACTTTCTCAGGCCACGCCTTCGTCGATTTCGTACGTGTGGATGGTGGAGCACCAGCACCCCCCACCTCAGTCTGAGCCCTTGCCACTGCCACCGCCAACAATACTGCCAGCACGTTTCGCCACATAGTCGCCTCCAGTCAAGGCAACGTGTCTCACGCATGTTGAGAATGAAGCAATGCTCCGTCGCTCAATTCCTCGTCAACTACTAAGCCCTTAACCATCTGATGTTTGACAGGACAAATCTGGGATCGCTGCGACGCACCTCGAGCCCTCCGTTACAATCTTCCTTCACCCAAGGTGCTCTCCTATGAAACTTTCCCAGATTTCTGAAGCGCTCTGCGCCACACTCGACAACGCCTCCCCCAATACCGAAATCATCGGAGTCGCCGGCATCGAGCACGCCGCCGCCGGGCAGCTCACCTTCGTCTCCAATCCCAAATACAACGCCGCCGCGAGAACCACGCAGGCCTCCGCTGTCATCGTCTCCGAGTCCTTCCCCGCCCTCGCCACCGGAATGCTCCGCAGCAAGAATCCTTATCTTGCCTGGGCCAAAGCCATCGAGCTTTTCTACCGCCCGCCCCAGTACGCTCCCGGAATCCATCCCACCGCCGTCATCCATCCGACCGCTCAAGTCGGAAAAAATGCCCACATCGCCCCCTACGTCGTCATCGATCAAGACGTCGTCATCGGAGACAACGCCACCATCCTCCCCCACGTCATCATCTATCGCGGAGCCACCATCGGCCATAACTTCTTCGCCCATGCCCACGCCGTCGTACGCGAGTTCTGTAACCTCGGCGACAACGTCCTCCTGCAGAACGGAGCCGTAATCGGCTGCGATGGCTTTGGCTTCGCCAAGACTGAGGAGGGCAACGGACCCGACTCCCACTGGCACAAAATCGTCCAATCCGGAAATGTCGTCGTCGAGAGTGACGCGGAGATTCAGGCCAATGCCTGCATCGACCGTGCCAGCATTGGAGAAACGCGTATCGGCCGCGGCGCAAAAATCGACAACATGGTCCACATCGGACACAGCTGCACCATCGGGCACGATGCCCTGCTCTGCGCCCAGGTCGGCCTCGCCGGCACCACCGACGTCGGCAACCACGCCATCCTCGCGGGACAAGTAGGAGTCAGCGGCCACGTAAAGATCGGCGACGGCGCCATCGCCATCGCTCAAAGCGGCATCCCCCACGACGTTCCGGCGGGGGCCATGGTCAGCGGAGCCCCCGCCATCGATCATCGCCTATGGTTGAAGTGCTGCGCCGCCTATGCCAAGCTCCCCGAGATTGTCAAGGCAGTTAGAAAACTCTCGGAACGTGAATGAGGAGTCTCTAGTGTTCCACGTGGAACAATTTATACTGGCTTTTATATATGTATATCTATGTACTTATCACTATGTACATAAGTCAATTCAGCCAACTGCGCGTGGACGGCGATGCTCGGGTACGTGGTGGAGCTTTCCCGCGACGGATTTTTTACTTTGTGTAACCAGCATTCACGTATGGTGAATGGATGCCACTAAGCGTTCAAGAGCAGTTTGGACAGATCGATATTTATGTCTTCGACCAAATCCTTCGCGGGAACATCACTCATGAAATGCGCGTGCTCGATGCCGGGTGCGGGTATGGACGCAACCTGGTCTATCTGCTGCGGCAAGGCTGCGAAGTATTTGCTTTGGATGAAGACCACGATGCCGTCAACCACGTTCGTCAACTCTCGGCGTCCCTCGAAACTGGGCTACCAGCGCAGAATTTTCGGGTTGGGTTCATCGAGCAGATGCCGTTTCCGGACGCAGTGGCCGACGTCGTGCTCTGCAATTCGGTACTTCACTTTGCCCGCGATGAAGATCATTTCACGAAGATGTTATCCGAATTGTGGCGTGTTCTAAAGCCTGGCGGAATGCTCTTTTGCCGCCTGGGTTCACGGATCGGAATGACCTTCAAGCATGTGCGGGGCAATATCTATGTCGTTGGCGACGGTTCCGAATGGTTTCTGGCCGATGAGGCCATGCTCTTGGAATTTGGCGAGAAACTGAATGCTATCCTCGTCGATCCACTCAAGACCACCATCGTTCAGGATTATCGCTGCATGACAACCTGGGTGTTACGAAAGCGAACCTGAGCGCGTGTGGTAAGAGTGAGAGAGCGTCAAGCACTCTTTATGGAGCATCCCGAGCAAAACGCGGGAGCTGTAGTTGGCCGGGAAATTCAGATCCGTCGCTGGGCTCGGAATGACAAAAGTTATTCCCGCAGGTCCGCCGGAAGTCCCTTATTGATCGCGATTCGAACTTTCGTCATCAGGCAATCGCGATCACCGAACTCCGCGGGCTCGATCGGATCGTGGAATTGCACGGTAACGATGCCCGGATAAATCGCAAAACGCGCCTTGGGCATGACCTCTTCCGTGCCTGAAATGGTGATCGGAACAATAGGCACTTTGCACTCCTCCGCAAGATAAAAGGGGCCCTTCTTGAAGGGCAACAGTTTGCCATCGAAGGAGCGCTTCCCTTCCACGTAGATCGTCATATTCAGGCCCTGCCCGATGGCTTTGACCGCGTCGCGAACTGCGGTGATGCCGGCATCCCGATTCTTGCGGTCGACGGGAACAAGCGAACCGATCCGCATAATCGGGCCTAGAATAGGAACTTTGAATAACTCTTTCTTCACCATCACGGAACTGCGCCTGGGAAGCAGCGGCAAGGTAATCGGCGGATCAAGATTCGATATGTGATTCGACATGAAAATGTAGGTTCGTGCCGGATCAATTTTTTCCAGTCCGATGGTTCGCACTTTCACGCCCGCGATGCGCACGCCCGTAAACATCGCCGACATGCAGGTGTTGTAAAGAAAACTGATGTCTTTCGTGAGATAGGTCCAGGGAAAACCGAGCACTGCCGCGATGGGCAGCGAAACTGCCCAGAACGCCAGCATGAGGAGGGTGCGAAACACTTATAATTTCACTCCAGGTTGTACTCCGAGCAACTTTGGGCTGAGCTTGCGCGCGCCGAGTTCGCGCAGCCGCTGAGGAAGCTTCTCATAAATCCCGCCGAAGCCGCCATTGGACAAGATCGCGACGACATCGCGCTCGCGCAGTTCAGGAGAGATCGCATCCACGATGGCATCGGCGTCGGCCAGAATGCGCGCTTGCTTACCACTCCTCTGGATTTCATCGACAACGCGGTTCAGGTCAAGCCGCTCCGCTTCGGGAATCGCCTCGGACTTGAAAATGGCTGCAACAATCACTTGATCGGCGAGCGACAAACTGCGCGCAAGAGCGTCCTGCAGTACGTTACGGCGCAAGGTGTTGGAGCGCGGCTCGAGTATGACCCACAAGCGAGACTGCGGATAGCGCGCTCGCAGCGCGTGAATCGTTTGTTCGATGGCGGTTGGATGATGCGCGAAGTCGTCGATGATCGTGACGCCATTCACTTCGGCCTTCACTTCCAATCGTCGTTTCACGCTGCGAAACGTTTGCAATGCTTGCGCAATCACGTCTTTCGGAACTCCGTAGTTCGCGGCCAGAACTGCGGCGGCTGTTGCATTCCAGACGTTATATTCTCCGCCAAGCGTGAATTCGAAATCTTGCCAGGGCTTGCCCACGCGCGTCACCGACCATGAAGTTTGGTGTTCGCCGAGAATTAGATTCGTGATTTTCCAAGCAGCTCGATCGGAAGCGCCATAGCGCTCGACCGGACAGAATGCTTTCTTCAGGCATCGATCAACACTCGTGTCCTCGCTCCCTCCCGAGTCGAATCCGATGATTCGCCCGCGCCGGGGAACCAGGTTCACAAGGCGCTTGAATGCGGTCTCGACCGCATCGAGATCTTTGTAGATATCCGCATGATCGAATTCGACCGAGGTAAGAATGACGGAATCGGGAAAGTAATGCAGAAATTTTGGTCCCTTATCGAAGAAGGCGGTATCGTATTCGTCGCCTTCGAGAATGAAGTGCTTGCCGTCTCCGAGGCCAAAGCTGCGCCCGAAGTTCTCGGCAATGCCTCCGATGAGAAATGAGGGCTGAAGGCCAGCAGCTTCGAAGATCCACGCGAGCATGGAAGTCGTAGTGGTCTTGCCGTGGGTTCCCGCAACCACGAGAACCTCTTTGCCCACTAGAAATTCATCGTGCAGAATCTGCGGAAGTGAACAGAAGGGGATGCGCTGGTCGAGCACTAATTCGAGTTCTAAGTTTCCGCGTGAGAGCGCGTTGCCGACGACAACGAGATCGGGCCGCGGATCAAGATTTGACTCGGCGAAGGGCTGCGCCACAGGAATGCCGAGCGATTCCAGAAACGCGGACATGGGCGGATATGAAGCAGCGTCGGATCCAGTGACGTGAAAACCCCGCTCTTGCAGCATCCCGGCGAGCGACGCCATCGCGGTCCCGCAGATTCCGATCAGGTGAATGTGTTTCGATTTTGTCATCAGATTATGAATAGCGAACGGCTCATTCGAGGGTAGCGGACTCCAGGATTGTAAGCTTCACCTCGCCGCTAACGTCAAAGCGCACTTCCAGTCGTGCCTTGACTCCGAACGGCAGAGTAATGTTGGCGGTCGAAACATGGCCCGAACGCAATCCGAAGGCTACAGGAATTTCCAGATCGCCGACGATGCGCAGGACAACTTCCTCCAGCGTGTAATCCTGCGAAGGACTTTGCCGGCAGTCCAGCATTTCGCCGAAGACGATACCGCGGACCTGTGTTAGTTTTCCGGCAAGTTTCAACTGCATGAGCATGCGGTCGACTTGGAAGGGCTTCGCCGCAATATCTTCCAGGAAGAGAATCGTACCCGCCGTCTCGATATCAAACGGCGTGCCCAAAGCAGCGACCAGGATAGAAAGACAGCCACCGTAAAGAGTGCCTTCGGCTTCGCCGGCCACGAGCGGCTTCGCGCCTGTTTCGTTGCCGATCGTCCATTCCGTACCGCCGCCCGTCGCATTCTGCCAGGCAGGCAGGTCGACTCCATCGGACAACGCGAAATCCTTGGCAACCATTGGACCATGAAACGTGACAAGGTTGGTGGCGTCTGTAAACCTGGTGAGGAGCGAAGTCAGGTCGCTGTAGCCTACGAAAATCTTGGGGTGCGCCACGATTTTTTTGAGATCGAGCGCGGGCAGCAAGTAGTTCGACCCATATCCTCCGCGAGCGCAAACGATGGCGCGGATGTCGTCGCGAACGAACATTTCTTCCAACTCTTGCTTTCGGCGAGCGATGGATCCCGCAAAGTAGAGGTCGCGGTCCAAGATGGAGTCGAAATAAAACGGCTCGTAACCGGCACGCCGGAGACCGTCGCAACCCGCGTCCAGCATTTCACGTTTCAGGTTCGATGCGGGCGCGACGATTCCCACCTTATCACCGGCGCGAAGGGCGCGTGGCTTGACTCTCGGCTTAGGAGTAATCGAAGGCACTGTAAGGTTTGCCAATCGTTCAAGGCCAATCTTAAATGAAGAAGTGTCCCCTGCAGACCAGGGTTGCGGGGCCTTGCAGATAAACCTGAGTTTCCCAGCGAACGACCTGCGCGCCTCCGGGTGCGATTACAGTGACGGGCGAGGCAACAAAACCAGAGGCAATTGCGGCCACCGCCGAGGCACACGAACCGGTGCCTGAGGATTGAGTTTCTCCAACGCCGCGTTCGAAGAGGCGAATCTCAATATCGTTTGGACCCAGCACTTTCACATATTCCACGTTCGTGCCTTCAGGAAATTGCGGCTGCGATTGGATGATGGCTGCTTGCTGCTGCCATCCTTCCTGAAAGCTGTCGACGAAGATTACGAAGTGGGGATTGCCCATCGAGACCTTGATGCCCGACGCTCGTACCAATGTCGCAGCGATGGACAACTCGCCGCCAACTTCCGGTTGGCCCATTTCCACGTCGAACTGAAAGGTGGAATCCTTCTGTCCGAGGAGTCTGCAGATTTTGAGTCCAGCGCCGGTACGCACTAGCACTTCAGACTGGGTTTGTCGGGAACAAAAATCGGCGGCGACGCAGCGAGTGCCATTGCCGGAGATCTCCGCCTCGGAACCGTCCGCGTTGATGAGGCGCGCGTTCACGTCCGCTTCCGGATCGGGAAACAGCCATTCCACGCCGTCCGCACCAATGCCGTTGTGGCGGTCGCACAGACGACGGGTTAGAGGGCGCAAGTCGACGGTGACTTCGGACTCGTCAATGATCAGGAAGTCGTTGCCGCAAGCGGATGCCTTGGTAAAAGCTATTTGCGCACTCTGCCAAGGCCGGGCTGAATCACTCATATCTCAATCGTAATGCCAGAGACCATGGGAGTGCATTATTCGTGTTCCGTGGACGCAAGGGTGGTAACGGTGGCGAAGGCGGTCGACTCGTGCAAGCGCACAGAAAGTACTGTTTGCTGATCGCGTTCGCCATCGACGGAGAAAACCATACGAAAATCGGGATCGGCGTTCGCGATGTGAATGCTATGCATCGTCAGTTCTTCACTATCGAGTATGCGATTGACCTCGCACAACATGGCATCCACGTTGCGGCCGGAGACTTCGTAGCTGGTGGCAAATCGTTTTAAGGAGAAGACGGCTTCGATCCTTCCCAGAAGCACGAGCGAAATCAGGATCATTGCAGTGGCAAAGGTAGCCGTGAGATAAAGGCCACCGCCAGCAGCCATGCCGACCCCCGCCACGACGAACAGGGTGGCGGCCGTGGTGAGCCCCGTAACCGAAGTCTTCGCATGGAGGATCGACCCAGCGCCGATGAAACCGATTCCAGGGATGATTTGCGCGGCGATCCGCGCACTGTCGGATTCAACGCCCGCGAGCTGCCGTGAAAGAACGGTAAACATCGCCGCTCCGAAGCAGATAAACATATGGGTTCGCAGGCCGGCGGGCCGATGGCGCAATTGCCGTTCCAAACCAATAATGCCCCCGAGCAGCGCCGCCAGCAACAAGCGCGCAAGCGTCGAGCTCAATACAACTCCGAGCTCATTACGCAGCAATAGGATAGTTTGGTGAATCGGGTTCATGAGCGAAATCGCCCCGCGTTTGCGCTTTGAGCGGATTCTATCACCGCAAACGACCACTTTCTGTTCTGGTTGCAGGCGGGGGTTAACGCGATTGATTCAGCTCGAGCTCGACGTGAGTCGCGTAGATGTGAGCGTGGGGTTGACCAGTCGCGTGAATTTCGGCAAGGGGCACCAGATTCGTGCGATTCACGGTGCGGTCCACGGGATCGCCGTCGAAGGCAACGACATAGTCGACATAGCGGGCAGGATCCGCGAGGGCGCGCTCCCACAGACCTTCGGGATCGGTCGGGCGCTTCCAGGGGCGGTGATTTTCGTTGTTGATGACTTGCCGCAAGGGGATGCCCGCTTCTTCCATCACGCCGACGTGTTCACCGAGGTCCATCAGGTAACGCGAATTCCGGGGAAGGCGGGTAACGACGCGCTCGACGGCGGAGTTCAATGTGTGCCGGATGTCCCAATTTCTTTCGCCCTCCAGGAAACATTGCGGCTTAGACTTCCAAATGGACGCGTAGCTGGCGACGATCAGGGCCAGCAGAACTGCGACAAGTTTTCCGGCGTGGCGTCCGGTTGCGCTGAGCAGAAAAAGAAAGCTGGTCAACACGCCCGCGGAAACCGCAAAGCTGGGCAGCAGTTGGAGTCCATAACGCTG
>Ga0302278_10003740_pt1 | contig 16317 bp, 7 predicted proteins | sample III_Bog_N3_2_FD_194543 | JGI IMG/M metagenome (GOLD analysis project Ga0302278, IMG submission 194543) | Peat permafrost microbial communities from Stordalen Mire near Abisko, Sweden - III_Bog_N3_2 | ecosystem: Environmental > Terrestrial > Soil > Wetlands > Peat | place: Sweden: Abisko...
TGGTTAGTGGAGAGTCAGTGGTTAGTGGTTAGTTGCTGCAACTGTTCACTAACCACTAATCACTAGCCACTAATCGGCTACTGCTGCCAAATCCGGCGCGGGGAGCTTCTTTATCAGATCCGCGCGCTTGATCAGTTCCACATCCAGGCACAACGATTGCAATTCACGAATCAGCACGTTGAACGACTCAGGCACGCCCGGCTCAATCGCCGCTTCGCCCTTAACGATTGCTTCATAAATCTTGGTCCGGCCATAGACATCGTCACTCTTCGCCGTCAACAACTCCTGCAAAATGTAAGCCGCGCCGTAAGCTTCCAACGCCCACACTTCCATCTCGCCGAAACGCTGTCCGCCGAATTGCGCCTTGCCGCCCAGAGGCTGCTGCGTAATCAGCGAGTACGGCCCGATCGACCGCGCGTGAATCTTGTCGTCGACCAGGTGCGAGAGCTTCAGCATGTAGATGTAGCCCACCGTCACCGGCTGCTCGAACTGCTCGCCCGTCATGCCGTCGAAGAGCGCAGTCTTGCCTGAGGAAGGCAAGCCGGCCGAAGCCAGCAGCGCCTTGATCTCGCTCTCCTGCGCACCGTCGAACACCGCGGTTCCGAACCAGATGCCACGCTTCATGCCTGCACCGACGCGCAACAGCATCTCGTCGTCGAGCTCAAGCAACTGCCTCAGTGTCGCTGTGCCTTCGAACTCTTTCTTCATCAGTTCGCGCACATACGCCGCATCGGTGTTTTCCTTGATCAACGCCGCAATCTTCGCGCCCAGTGCATGTGCCGCCCAGCCAAGGTGCGTCTCAAGAATCTGACCGACGTTCATACGGGAAGGCACGCCGAGGGGATTCAAAACAATCTCCACCGGTGTTCCATCGGGCAGATACGGCATATCTTCCTCAGGAAGAATGCGCGCAATCACGCCCTTGTTGCCGTGACGGCCAGCCATCTTGTCGCCCACGCTCAGCTTGCGCTTCATGGCGATGTATACCTTCACCATCTTGATCACGCCCGGAGGAAGCTCGTCGCCCTTCTGCAGCTTGGCAACCCGCTCGTTGGTGATCTTGCGCAGCACTTCGATCTGACGCGACGTCATCTCTTCGATCTCGTCGATCTGCTCGTTAACCCGTGGATCCTTGTCCGTGTAACGAATCCTCTTCAGGTTCCTGGTCGCGATGCGCTCAATTGCTTCGCGGTCAAGAATGGTTCCCTTGGTCAGCAGGCGCTTGTTGGTCCGCTCATCGTGCAGATCGGCCAACACTTCCTTCGCGCCCAGGATCCCTTCGAGACGCTTCAGACGCTCATCTGTCAGAATGCGGATCTCGTCGGTCAGGTTCTTCTCGAGCTTGGCCACGTACTCGGCTTCAATCAGCTTCGCGCGCTCGTCCTTCTCCTGGCCCTTGCGGCTGAAGATGCGGACGTTCACGACCGTGCCTTCGATACCCGGAGGGCACGTCAGCGAAGCATCGCGTACATCGCCGGCCTTTTCGCCGAAGATCGCGCGCAGCAACTTCTCTTCCGGAGTCAGCTGTGTTTCGCCCTTCGGCGTAACCTTGCCCACCAGAATGTCGCCGTGCTTGATCTGGGCGCCGATGCGGATCACGCCGCTCTCGTCCAGATCGCGCAATGCATGCTCGCTCACGTTCGGAATGTCGCGCGTGATTTCTTCAGGTCCCAGCTTGGTATCGCGCGCTTCAATCTCGAACTCTTCGATGTGAACCGAAGTGTAGTAGTCCTCGCGAACCAGCTTTTCACTGATCAGGATCGCGTCCTCGAAGTTGTAACCGCGCCACGGCATGAAGGCGACAAGAACATTGCGTCCCAGTGCCAACTCGCCCTGTTCGGTGCAAGGTCCGTCCGCGATGACCTGACCCTTCACAACCCGATCACCCTCGCGCACAACCGGCTTCTGGTTGATGCAGGTGTTCTGGTTCGAACGCTTGAACTTGATGAGCTGATAAATGTCCGAACCAACTTCGCGCGAAAGCTGCGTCGGGTGATGCTCACCCTCGACACGCACGATGATGCGCTCGGAATCGACCGAATCCACAATGCCGTTGCGCTTGGCAAGAATCACGGCGCCGGAGTCGCGTGCCGTGACACCTTCCATGCCCGTGCCCACCAGCGGAGCTTCAGCCACCAGCAGAGGCACAGACTGCCGCTGCATGTTGGCTCCCATCAGCGCGCGGTTCGCATCGTCATGTTCCAGGAATGGCACCAGCGATGCGGCCACGGAAACAAGCTGCTTCGGCGAGACGTCGATGTAGTCAACATCATTCCGGCTCACAAGCACAAAGTTCCCCTGACGACGCGCATTCACCAGGTCCTCGGTGATTACCCCCTCGTCGTTGAACTCGATGTTGGCCTGCGCAATGGTGTGCTTGTCCTCTTCCCATGCGGACAGGTAAAAGCTGAACGGAATGTTGTCGATTCCACGCTTGCCCGCCTTCTTCAGGTTGGCGTTCAAGCGCGCTGCTTCTTCCTTCTCAATGTGGTCGCCTACGCGGAGGCCGCTATCGCCGGCGTTGGCAATCTCAACGTAGTCCAGAATCCGCGAGTCCTTCACCTTGCGATAAGGCGACTCGATGAACCCGTATTCGTTGATGCGCGCAAAGCAGCTCAGTGAGCTGATTAGACCGATGTTCGGACCTTCAGGCGTTTCAATCGGGCAGATACGTCCATAGTGCGTCGGATGCACGTCGCGGACTTCAAAGCCTGCGCGCTCACGCGACAGCCCCCCAGGTCCAAGTGCCGAAAGGCGCCTCTTGTGGGTAATCTCCGAAAGCGGATTCGTCTGATCCATGAACTGCGACAACTGCGAAGATCCGAAGAATTCGCGGATCGCGGCCATCACCGGCTTGGCGTTGATCAGGTCGTGCGGCATTGCCGTCGAAAGCTCCTGATACACGCTCATCTTTTCCTTGATGGCCCGCTCCATGCGCACAAGGCCGATGCGGAACTGATTCTCCATCAGTTCGCCGACCGCGCGTACACGGCGGTTGCCCAGGTGATCGATGTCGTCCACCATGCCGATGTTGCGGCGCAGCTTCAAGAGATACCGGATCGTCGCATAGAAATCTTCCGGCGTCAGGGTGCGGTGATCCAGATGCGTCGCGTCCTGGTTCTCATACAGCTTGATGTTGAACTTCAACCGGCCTACGCGCGAGAAGTCATATTTGCGCGCATCGAAGAACATGCCTTCGAACAGCGCCGTCGCCGTGTCCAGCGTCGGCGGATCGCCCGGCCGCAGCTTGCGGTAGATTTCGATCAGCGCTTCTTCGGGCTTGCGCACCGAGTCGCGGCGCAGGGTGTTGGTGATGATGTTGCCTACATCGTCGCGCTCGGGGAAGAACACTTCGAAGCTGGCCGCACCGCTCGAGAGCACCTTGTGCAGACGGTCGGCGGTCAACTCGACATTGGCCTCGACAACTACTTCGCCGGTGTTCAAATCCACCACGTCGGCAGCGGTCAGCGCACCATCCAGTTCAGCCGATTCCACTTCAATCCGATCGATCCCGGCCGCGCGAATGGCTTTGATAGTGTTCTGGGTGACCTTCCGTCCCGAGTGCGCAATCTCGTCGCCCTTGTGCAGCACCGCATGCGCAGGCTTGGCGCCTACCAGGTGCGTACCCACCTTCGCGTCAGGCTGCACGGCCCACTGCAACTTGCCGTCGACAATGTGAATCCGGTCAACGGTATAGAACGTCTTCAAAATTTCCTCGTCCGAGCGCAGGCCCAGGGCGCGAAGGAAGATGGTGCCGAGGAACTTGCGCTTGCGATCGATGCGCACGTACAGCGTGTTCTTCTGGTCGTATTCGAATTCCACCCACGAACCGCGATAGGGGATGATCTTGCCCAGGAAGTAGGTGCGGTTGTTCGCCGTCTCGAAGAACACACCGGGAGAACGGTGCAACTGCGAAACGATGACGCGCTCGGTCCCGTTCACAATGAAGGTGCCATTCGGCGTCATCAAGGGAATGTCGCCAAAGAAGACTTCCTGCTCCTTGATGTCGCGAATCGACTTGGTGCCGGTCTCCGCATCCTTCTCATAGATGGTCAGCCGCACCGTAACTTTCAGCGGCGCGGAGAAGGTCATGCCCCGCTCTTCGCACTCCTGCTGGTCGTACTTCAACTGCAAGCTGACCGGGTCGCCGCACTTGTTGCAGAAGTCGGGCGTGTTCTTGTTGTAGGTGCCGCACTTCTGGCAGAGAACATCGCCAGGGAGAAACGGATCGGTGATCACCATGGCTCCGCAATGAATACAAGCGGTGCGGAGGTGATGCAGGCCTTTCAAGTGGCCGCACTTGCACTCCCAGTTGCCGATCGAGAAGTCCACGAAATCCAACTGCGAAATGCCGCGGAAGTCGGTGATCGGAAATACCGACACAAACACCGACTGCAAGCCCGAATCGTCGCGCTCGTTGGGCAGTTTATCCATCTGCAGAAAGCGCTCATACGAACGCCGCTGCACTTCAATCAGGTTGGGAATCTGGGTTGCGGTGGGAATCTTTGAAAAATCGAGCCTGCTGCGAATCGCGCGCTTCTCGTTGGGCATGCTTCACTCCTGAGCCTCTTCTTACCGAATCCACCCCAACGATTGAGGCCTGATCCGGGCCAGCACCCGAGTCTCGTCGGCGCCGGCTGATTACGGTAAAAATTGCTATCCATACCTTGAGACCCGATCGGATAAACTGCACTCCAATCCAGTCCCGCCCATTGGATTCTGATGGCTTTCAGTTCATCCTGAAAGCACACAGCACCCCTCGCCCATGCCAAGCGTGTCGCGTGAGAGAAGCGTGAATAAAGCGTCTGGGGCATTTGCCGCACATCCGGCAAGTGCGCTAGACTGCGCACAATCAAGGAAGAACAGGCACACCGGGGAATCCCCGACAAAGAAATTTGTGTGCCGCAGGTGGATCATGCCCGAAAGGCACGAAACCCGCCAGTTAAGAGACACGAAAAGCCCACGAGGACGCAATGCCTCGCGAGCGTGGCTTGTTGCCTATGCCCCTACCGAGTTCTCTAACCCTGTTCTCGCCGATCCCAAAGCTCGCTTCTGCCGCTCGCTCGCCACCCGTCAACGGGATTCCAGCCTGACACCAGGCTACCCCGGGGCTTTCCCCCGGTAATCCATTGACCCTAAGACACTTAATCGAAGCGCTCATCCCGCACGCCAGAGTGCTTGGCACTCCTCTGGCCTACAGACGCCTACGTGCCCTTCTACCGATTCCAGATACCAGCCGGTCCGACCTGCCCATCCCAGCAAAACGGAATGACCCGGAAAGACGCGCAACAAGTATCGTAGCGCGTCCCGGCTTTCCTTGCAAGTCTCGTGCCATTCCGCGTCGAGCTACTTGATCTCGACGGTCGCGATTCCTTCGAACTTCTTCTTGATCGCTTCGGCTTCGTCCTTGGTTGCGCTTTCCTTGATCGCCTTCGGAGCGCCGTCAACCAGGTCCTTCGCTTCCTTCAGACCAAGAGAGGTCACTTCGCGAACCGCCTTGATCGTGTTGATCTTGTTGGCGCCGAAATCCTTCAGGATCACCTGAAACTCGGTCTTCTCCTCAACCACCGGAGCTGCCGCGCCACCCGCCGCCGCTGCCACCGGAGCCGCGGCCGCAGCCGAAACTCCGAGCCGCTCTTCCAGCTTCTTGACCAAAGCCGCCGCTTCCAGCAGGCTAAGGCTTACAATTTGCTCTTCCAACTGCGCTAGATCCGCCATTTTCTTCTCCAATCAGAATCGTTGATTTTGATGTTTCCCGGCCGCCGTCACTGCCTGGAAGTTTCCGATGCGCCAGACCCGCGCACTTCCAACCCGCTCCGCGGCCAAATCTTGTTTCAAGTTCACAGTTCTTAGTTCACAGTTCGCAGTTTAGGGGTTACGAACTGTGAACTAAGAACTGTGAACTGCTGCCGTCAGGCAGCTACAAACTTTTCTTTCTCCACGCCCTGGCCCAGAACCACCGCCAGATCGCGCCCTGTCGCGTTGATCACCGTAGCCAACCGCTGCCCCGGAGAATTGATCAGGAACAGAAGCTTCGAGAACAGCTCTTCCTTGCCCGGCAAAGTGGCCAGCGCCTTCACTTCTTCCACGCTCAGCAGCTTGCCGTCCACAATGCCCAGCTTGAACTTGAACTCCGCGTTCTCGCCGACCCATTTCGAAAACGCCTTGGCAAGCACTACCGGGTCGCCCGCGGTGAACGCCACGGCGCTCACACCCTTCAGGCCCTTTAGCGCCGACTCCACCTTGGTGCCTTCGCCGGAGATCGCAGCCAGCTTGTTCTTCACCACGCGATACTTGCCGCCCGCCTCGCGAACCACTTTCCGCAGCGCAAAATCCTGCGCCACAGTCAGCTTGGCAAACGTGCCGATAATCGCTGTCGTCGAGGTCTCCAGCTCCTTGCTCAGCAGTTGGACCTTCTCTTTTTTCTTCGCCCTTGAAATCGCCATATGTCTTCGCTCCGCTTCGACAGGGGTCAGAGATCAGGGATCAGGGGTCAGCTTAGTTCTGCTTGCCGCCTCGATCCTCGTTCCCTTTTCCCTCTCCTCACCCGTTTGGGGGCGCATGTTCCAAATCCCGTTTCACTGCTCGAATCAGGCCATGCGGAAGCCGGGCTTTACTGATCCCTGATCCCTGATCCCTGATCCCTGCTCTTCTAGTGTTTTCCCGCCGCGTCCGCAACCGCCGAATCCAGCGGTACACCCGGGCCCATCGTCGAGCTCAACGTGACGCTCTTGATGTACTTGCCCTTGGCCGCCGATGGCTTGCTGCGCACAATCGCGCCGATCACGGTGGTCGCATTGTCAATCAGCTTTTGCGGATCGAAGCTCAGCTTGCCCACCGGCACATGCACCAAGCTGGTCTTGTCGGCGCGGAACTCCACTTTACCTGCCTTGATTTCCTTCACTGCCGCGGCCACATCCAGCGTAACCGTGCCCGTTTTCGGGTTCGGCATCAGGCCCTTCGGTCCAAGCACCTTGCCCAGACGGCCCACAACCTTCATCATGTCCGGCGTCGCAATCAGCGCATCGAAGGCGGTCCAGTTTTCTTTCTGGATCTTTTCCACCATCTCCTCGCCGCCCACAAAGTCCGCGCCCGCTGCGATTGCGTCCTTCTGGCGGTCGCCCGTCGCAATCACGGCCACAATCTTGGTTTTGCCCAGACCGTGCGGCAGAACCACGGTTCCGCGCACCATCTGGTCTGCGTGCCGGGTGTCTACTCCCAGGCGCATGGTCAGGTCGACGGTTTCGTCGAACTTGGCATACTTTACCTGCTTGAGCAGCCCTACGGCCTCAGGCAGCGCATACGCCGGCTTCTGTACAGCCGCGCGCGCCTTCACAATGTTCTTCGAGTCTTTTGCCACGTTTCCCTCGTCTCCCACCGCTTTTGCCAGCCCCGCTTTGCAGGGAGCCCGGAAGTGCCAGTCGCAGGAGTTGAGCATCAACATGCCCTGCAAACCACACCCTCGAACGGACCCAAAAACCGTGGTGCCTATGACTGTCCAGGGATTCCCCCGAACGCATCTACCGATCATAGCGAATGGGCCGCCAAAATGCAACTCGTACTCTCTTCAATCCGGCGTTGTTCATCGAAGCAGCCATGCGGAAAAAAGTGCTCAGCGCGAGGCGACCACCGATTCGCCCTTGTCGGAGGAACTCTCAATGGGCAGGCCCACCCGCCGTGCCAGATCCTGAAAGCGGGGCTGACCGCGAATCCCGTCCAACCCCGGATCCACAAGCATGGTGACCAGCCACCAGGACCGCTCCCGGTAGGCATCTTGCAAGGCCGCGTAGGCAGCGTCAGTCTGACCCGTGGTGGAATACAACCCAGCCCTCTGATAGGAGGTGAAGCGGACGCCGCTCTTTCCACTGACCAGCCGCCGCACCTCGGCGCGTGCCTCCTCCAGCTTGCCGGCCGCCGCCAACCGGTGGATCTCAACCGCCTGAACCATTGTTTCGTCGCCCGTCTTCTGCCGGTAAAATTGCGCCTCGGTCATGGCCTCGTCGAATTTGGCCTCCTCGATCAGAACCGAACCCAGGTAGCTGTGCCCCGGCACAAAATCCGGGTAGAGGTCGATGATGCGATGCAACTCCGCCTCGGCCTCGGCGCCGCGGCCTGCATGCAGATAACCATCGGCCAGGTCGCAACCCACCATCGGCGATAGCGGGTCGAGTTCCTTCGCCTTCTTGAGTTCCGCGATGCTCTGATCAAAGCGCCGCAGGTCGCCGAGAAACTCCCCATACCATTGATGGGCGATCGAGTCGTTCGGATCCAGCTCGATGGCTTTTTTGAAATCCCGCTCGGCGGCGGCGAAGTCCCAGTCCTGGCGGTAAGTCGCCATAGCCAGGGCGTTATAAGCCTCGGCCGCCCCGGGATCGACCGACAGCGCCTGCTGCGCGGCGGACTTGGCGCGCTGGAAGGCCTCCTGCGGCGGCAATGAGCCGAGAGACATCAGGTCGTAGCTATCCGCCAGCCCAACGTAGGCGGGTGCATATTGCTTGTCAATGGCAATAGCCTGTTCGAAATAGGAGACAGCCTGTTCCAAATCCGCCTGGCTGCGCTGATTCCAATAGAACCGCCCGGTCAAATATGCCTGCCGGGCCAGGGGGTTGGGCGCCGCGGTGCCGATCTCAGTTGGAGAAGCAGCGCCGGTGAGCCTCATGGTAACCGCGCTCGCAATAGCCGAGGCCAGCTCATCTTCGCGGGAGAGCATCTCGTCGGTTCGCCGGGTAAAGGTGGCGCCCCACAGATGCCGGTCCTCCCTGGCGTCCAGCAACTCGACCGTCACGCGCCATTCATTTCCGGCTTTGGCGGCGGTGCCCCGCAGCGCCAGCGCGGCATGGAGCTGGGCGGCGATCTGGGGCAGGGGCAGACGACTGCCCTTGAAAGGCATAACCGACCGGCGAGAAATGACCTGGATTCCTCTGGATTCTCCCAGCGCGTCAATCACGCTGTCAGTGAGTCCATCAACCAGCAAATCGTCCGGGGAGTTCTGGTTCTCGAACGGTAGCACCACAATCATGCCTCGCTGCTCGCCCCGCTCCGCGAGTTGCCCGGCGGAATGCACTCTCACGGCCCAAAGTCCCACGGCCAGCAAGGCGCAAAAAGCCAGGGCAACACCGGCCCACTGGTAAGGACGGGCGCCGCCGAACGTCTTAGCGGCGATTCGGTTAGGGATGGGCAGCGTTTCCGGGGATGCGGCCGCTTCCGGGGCCGGGTCCGGCTCAACAGCAGCGGCGCGGGAGCGGGCTAGCAGCCAGGCGTCGATCTCGTCCGTGAACGCATACACGCTGGCCCTGGCCCGATGGGCGATCCGGTGGACCGGCAATGCCTCATTCTTCTCCCACAACTGCACAGTGCGTGGATCGCGATCCAGGTAGGCAGCAATCTCTTTCCAACTGTTCAGCTTCACAGTCGTGCGCGTCTCAGAGTCGAGAAACCGGGATTTCGGAATCGTACTCATAGGAAAACGGCGATGCCGCGCATTGAAGGCCCTCGAACAACCCCGCCGGTCAAAACCTGCCGGTCTGTTCCCCCACTACCCCAAAATCCTCGCGGTTTAGCGCCAGTCGGGCTCTTTCCAAAGGGATTAGCATGAAGATTCAACCACAAACGACAGAGGACTGTCCATCCACCGCATTTCGTATCCGCACCACGAAATTTAGCGAAATAGAACCAGTTCGTCTGATTTCCATTGCATCAGCCTCGCGGCATCCCTAAAAGAGAAGTTCTACGTCATCATCGAGGCCGTACAATGTCCCGGAAAAAGCTTGCCCTGGTTTCCCTTGCAGTTTGCCTTTCAGCCAATGCGTCAATCTGGTTAACCGGTTGCGGGGGCAGCTCCTCCAAGCCCGTCAGCGTTGCCGTAACTGCTTCGGCCGCGACTGTCGACGGGACGGATGCGGTGACCCTGACCGCGACCGTAACCAACGACAAGAACAGCGCCGGCGTTTCGTGGAGCGTCAGCGGCGGCGGAACGTTGTCGAACACCACGACGACGTCGGCCACTTATACGGCCCCCGCGGCTTCGAGCGCAGCGCAAACAGTAACGGTCACGGCCACATCCGTAGCCTCATCCGCTGACACCGCAAGCACCACGTTGACCGTGCCGGCCGCAGTAGCGATCACCACCACTGCGTTGGTAAACGGCGCTGTCGGGACAGCCTATACACAGTCGCTGACAGCCACAGGCGGCATCCCTCCGTATTCCTGGTCGCTGGCAAGCGGTACGCTGCCGGCCTGCCTCACAATCACGCAATCGGCCTCCGGAGCATCCATTGGCGGCACGCCCAATGCTTCCTGCGCAGGCAGCTCCCAGGTGACCTTGAAGGTCACAGATTCCGGAGCTCCAAATGCCTTGACGGCGACGTCCGCCGCACTCACGTTGGCAATCACCGCGGCTCCGCCTATCACGTTCCCAAGTCCAGCCACGCTGCCCGCCGCTACCTATAATGTGGCTTACTCGGGCTCCGTCGCCGCCATCAGCGGCGGCGCGGGCGCAGTCACTTACAGCATTTCCGCCGGGGCGTTGCCTACAGGCCTTCAGCTCAATACAGCCACTGGCGCCATCACCGGAACTCCCACAGCAGCGGGCACGTTTACCTTCACCGTCAAGGGCGTAGACAACTTCGGGGACTCAGGTTCGCTCGCGTTTTCCATTGCCGTTACCTATCCGGCGATCACCATTGCCCCTGCCACGCTTCCTGCCGGCTACGTTGGATCGGCCTACACGCAAACAACGCTCTCGGCTTCCGGCGGTTCGGGCACGGGATACACCTGGACGGTCGCGTCCGGCTCCGCGCTCCCCGCAGGCTTAAGCCTCTCCACCGGAGGCATCATCTCGGGCAAGCCCACCGCCGCGGGCACAGCCACCTTCACCGTCAAAGTCACGGACTCCGCTTCGAATACCGCAACCAGTTCGCTCTCCATCACCATCAACGCCGGCGTCAGTATCACTACCCCCATCACTCTACCCGCCGGCTACGTCGGAGGAAGCTATTCGCAAACGCTCGCAGCCACCGGCGGAACAGGCACGGGCTACACCTGGGCCGTAACCAGCGGTTCCACGCTGCCGGCAGGCCTCACGCTCTCCTCGGCAGGCGTGCTCAGCGGCAAACCCACCGCCAGCGGCACCCTGTCCTTCAGCATCACGGTGACGGATTCGGCTTCGAACACGGCCAGCGCAACATTCAGCCTGACCATCTCTGGCGGAATCACCATCACCACCCCAACCACTCTTCCCGCCGGATACCAGGGCACGGCATATCCTGGAGCGACACTCGCAGCAACCGGGGGCTCAGGGACGGGATACACATGGACCTGGGCGGCGGCCAGCGGATCCACCGCGCCTGCCGGCTTGACCCTCTCCACAGGAGGGGCCATTACAGGAACGCCCACAGCCTCAGGCACGTTCAGCGTGGTCATAACCGTAACGGATTCGGCGCAGAACACGTCCTCGTCCACCTTCTCGCTCGCGGTGGAAGCCAAGCTCGTGATCACCACCGTCAGCCCCCTGAAGTCCGGTACCCTCAATGCCGCCTATTCGCAATTCCTGGCGGCATCGGGTGGTTCGGGCACCGGCTTTACCTGGAGCACAAATTCTGCTGGAACCAACAGCCTGGCAGCTGTGAACCTGTCTCTCACCCCAGCCGGCGCTGTTTTCGGTACGCCGTTATCCATAGGGACCGCTACATTTACCGCAACAGTAACTGACTCCCAGAGCCACACCGCAACCTTGACGCTCTCCATCACGATTTACGCGTCATTGACCGTAACCACCACCACTTTGCCCACCGGCTACATCGGAACCGCCTACTCGCAAACGCTTGCCGCCGCGGGTGGAACAGGCACGGGATACACCTGGAATGCGACATCGAGCAATCTTGCCGGTTATGGCCTGAGCCTTTCTTCGGCCGGTGTCATTACCGGCACACCAACTGCCACGGGAACCGCGGGCTTCACTGCCAACGTTACCGATTCAGCCAACAACACAGCTCTCGCGCCATTGACGATTACCATCTACGGCGCACTCGCCCTGCCTCCGCCGAATCCCTCTTCACTTGGACCGGCGACTCTCAACCAAGGCTATTCAGGAACCATCAGCGCCTCGGGCGGCAGCGGAAACTACCTCTGGACAGTGACCGGGCTTCCCGCGAACGGCCTGAACTCATCCAGCAGCGGCGGCACGCTTACCATCACTGGAACGCCCACCACCACGACCACCGTCTCCTTCAACGTCTCCGTGAAGGACACCACAACGAACCTCACCGTCGGTCCCTACACCTACACCATCGCAGTCAACAGCGCGACGCCCATCACGCTCCCCGCGGCCGGCAGTCAGGGCAGCGCAATCGTCAACGTGCCATTCGGCGACGGTTTCAACGCGAATGGCGGGAGCGGATCCGGATACGTTTGGACAGTCACCGGTCTTTCCGACGGGCTCACCTATCAGACGTCCGGTAACTTCCTCAACATCGTTGGAACCCCAACGGCGACGGGCACCGTTACCTTCAACGTCTCCGTCCACGACGGCGCAGGAGATACAGCCGGCCCTGTCCAATACTCCATCGTCGTCGGCAGCGGACCGAACGGCGCCAACAACAGCTACCTGAGCGGCACCTACGTCTGCGAGCTTGGCGGCTTTGTCGACAGCGACAGCAGCCTGTGGGCATCCTTGCTCAGCTTCCAGGCCAATGGCGCTGGAGCCTTCTCAGGCGGCGTTTTCGACTCCAATGGCGTTGACTACACCGCGGCAACCACCGGAACCGTGACCGGCACCTACAGCGTCGGCGCTGACAACAACGGCCTTGCCACCTTCACGACCATTCCCTCAGGCGGCTCCTCCAGTGTTTCCACGTTTGCGATCGCACTCAGCAACTTCTCCGGCCCAACTGCCGCGGAGTTCCGCCTGGTTGAGACCGACGACGTGGGCACTTCTCCATCCGGGCACCACGGAACCGGCGATTGCTATCAGGCAAAAACGGCGGCATTCGCCTCCAGCACAATTTCTGGAAACAGCTTTGCCTTTGCGGTGTCCGGAGAAACCAGCAGCAACGCGCCCAGGGATGCCGTGGGGCGGTTCAGCGCATCCAGCGGAACCATCTCCAACGGATATCTCGACCAGGCCAAGGGCATTCCCGCGGTCCTCTCAAACACGACCTTTACAGGCACCTACACCAACCCAAGTTCGACTACTGGCCGGTTGACTCTTTCTCTAAACTCGGGCGCGTCGAATTTCGCGTTCTACATCATCGACACCGGCAAGATGTTCATGCTTGAAACGGATGCGGCTACCGGTCTGACGGCAGGACACGTTCGCGCCCAGAAACAAACTTCGTACTCCGCCGCAAACCTCAACAGCAACTTCGTCGTCTATCTCGACGGCTTCGATGTCTCCAGCGGTAGCTTCCAGGGCTACAACGCGGAAGTTTTCCAGGGAACCGGCAGCGGCGCAGGAGCGTTCACCCTCAACGAAAGCTATCAGGACGACGCGGGGACCTTCAGCACCGGTTCTCAGAACGCGACTTACCCGGTCACTTTCGATTCAACCAACAGTGGCCGCGTCACCTTTGTACCGGGAACGGGATCGGGATTCATGTACCTCTATGACAACAACAGCGCGTTTCTGCTGGCTGCGGATTCCTCCGGCGGCCTGCAGGAAGGCTGGGTGGAGGCGCAAACTCAAACCACGTTTACCGATGCGGCGCTCGCCGGGAATTACATGCTTGGCCAGTTCCCGCCGGAGTCTCCTTATCAAAGCGCAACCGTCGGAGAAGTGAATGTTGGCTCCAGCGGCAGCGTCAGTGCCAACAGCTCAAATGCTGGTTCGGGACAGTTCGACTGGGATCAGGCTCAAAGCCTTACGTACACCTGGAACTCGGCAACATACGGCACAATCGCTGTCTCAATCGGCGGAACTCCGAATGCCAGTTGCGCAGTGATTAGTGCCACCAAGTTCGTCTGCGTGAACGATACCAACTCCAATACTCAGGTGTTGATCTTCCAGCAATGAGGGCAATCCGGACCCTCCCCTGAACTCCGCCAGAGCAAGCCCAGTCTGTAAGGCAAGGGCTTGCTCTCGGTGGTACTCTCCTGGCCGGAAAAGGTATTTAATCTTTCCCAGCGCGCCCCTCTTGTGTCACACTTGCACGCATGGGAAGCAAAGACAAAGGCAAGAAAGAAGTCAAGAAAGCCCCGAAGCCCAAGCCTAAACCGGAACCCGGCCGCAAACGCGAAGGGTTCGCCCCAGCCCCGCCGAAATAGGGCAGTCAATCTCCGCCCCGGCGCGCCGTAAACGCAGAGAGCCCTCCTTCTTCATGGAGGGCTTTTTGTATTGAAAGCTGCGGAAAAACTTCCACTGAACGTAGATTTGCGAAGGGCACGACTTCACACCTTGGTGAAAAACTCAGCTCTTCACCCGTCGGAGGGAGCGGGAGGCTTTAGCCTCCCGAATAATGCCCCTAAAATCAGTGTGGCTTTACAGGCTGCGGAAAAACTCGATAAAAGCGCCATTCACGGCACCGTTTTGAAAGGGCACGATTTTAATCGTGCCATAAACACCCTGAAATGAGCGTCGGCTTTAGCCGCTGAGGGATGTCTCTCGCAAAACCCGATCAAAGATGGAGTTTTTCAGCAGCCTGTTTAGCCACGGGCCTTTCTAATCTTCGGCCATGGGGGGTTTTTCACCAAGCTGTTCGGTCGTGCCAAAAGGGTCTAAAAATAACCGTAGGGCTTTACAGGCTGCGGAAAAACTCATGGAAGAGCCCTTAAGTGTCAGGGCACGACTTCAGTCGTGCCGATAAAACCAATAGAATGAATAGGGCTTCAGCCCCTGCGGGCTCTCTCTTTATCCTCTGTGAAAGAAAATCGGACTTTTTCCGCACCCCGTTTAGCCCCTGCCAGAGTTCGACAAGGGATTCTGCTCCAGTACCAGGGCTTTTTCCGCAGCCTGTTGAGCCCCTGCAGGATCTCTTTCGCCAATATCAATCCCCCCTTTCCCCGCAACCTCCTCAACCGAAATTTTATTCCCCTTTTGGGTTGACATCCGACCCAAAGCGCGGGATACTTGGGTCGGATGACTACCCAAGAGACTAACGGCGAACGCGTCGCTTTGCTGCAAGGCACACTGGACCTGCTGATTCTGAAGACGCTGGCACTGGGATCGTGCCATGGGCAAGGCGTGGCGCGGCTGATTCAACGCAACTCAGAGGAAGCCTTTTTTGTTGACCACGGCTCGCTGTATCTGGCCCTTCAGCGACTCGAAGACAAAAACTGGATCAGCGCCAGGTGGGGCGTAAGTGAGAACAATCGCAAGGCGCGGTTCTACTCGCTGACCCCCGCGGGCCGGGAACAGCTTGTCGAAAAGGTTGGAGAATGGCAGCGGCTTTCGCGCGCCATGGGATTGATTCTGAACAACAGTGTTGAGCCGACCGGCGAGGAGGTATGAGGATGCTCAAGCGCAAGCGGAGTGCGCAGGATTTTGCGGATGAAATCAAGGCGCATCTCGAACTCGAAGCTGATGATCTGAAGAGCGAAGGATTGAGCGATGAAGAGGCGCGTTGGCAGGCCCGGCGCAGCTTCGGCAACGTGACCCTGGCGCGGGAGCGTTTCTATCTGAAGGACCGTTGGGCGTTCGTCGATCAGGCCATTCGAGACGTCCGCTTCGCGTTTCGCTCTCTCCGGCAAAGCCCCGGCTTCACGATCACTGCGATTTTGACGCTGGCTCTTGGCATGGGCGCGAATACGGCGGTCTTCAGCGTAATGAATGCGGTGCTGCTGCGCTCGCTCCCCGTCGACCACCCGGAGCGTCTCGTTTTCCTTGAAACTTCGGATGCGCCGCAAGGCACCGGCACCATCGACACCCACGAAACATTCTCCTACTCCGTCTATGACGCGTTGCGGAGTCAGAATCACGGCCTTTCGCCAGTCATGGCCTACGTTCCTCTATCCGGCAGCAAAGTCGCAGTCCGCTATGGAGCGCAGCCAGAAGAGGCAGAAGGAGAGATGGTAAGCGGCACATTCTTCTCCGGCCTCGGCGTGGACCTCCCGCTCGGCCGGGGTTTCAGCCCGCAGGATGAAACCAATCACGCGCCACTGGCCGTGCTCAGTTACAACTACTGGACGCGCCGGTTTGTGCGCGACCCCGACGTTCTGGGAAAGACTCTGTTCGTGAACGGGGTCCCCATGACCATTGTCGGGATTTCCGCCGAAGGATTTGAGGGCGTGGAAGGCGGCCGCTCCACCGACTTCTGGATTCCCTTGCAGAACCGCCCGGAACTCAACGCATGGGGCAATCCTCCCAACAACGGCAAGATCTACACA
>Ga0302278_10003743_pt1 | contig 16310 bp, 12 predicted proteins | sample III_Bog_N3_2_FD_194543 | JGI IMG/M metagenome (GOLD analysis project Ga0302278, IMG submission 194543) | Peat permafrost microbial communities from Stordalen Mire near Abisko, Sweden - III_Bog_N3_2 | ecosystem: Environmental > Terrestrial > Soil > Wetlands > Peat | place: Sweden: Abisko...
ATCCCAGATGTCCCACATGCCCGGCGATTCGCCTTTGAAATTACATTCCGATCCCCAAACCCAGCGGACGCCGCCAACTCCCTGATTGATGTCGAACTCCAAAGCCTGGGGTGCTGTGGGATCCTCGAGATAAAAGTAGAGGTCGTAGGTGAAGTGGCTGGGCTGGTTGCCGCCCTCGACGGGGTTGAAGTACAGCATGTTGGAATATGCCGGCCCGCTAATGTGAAAGTCCGCGGACTGTCCATCCATGGCAGGCGAGGTCTGGTTTGGCGTTAAGGTCGACGTCGCACCAGGAGTTCCGGAGGCACAAACTTGCCCCGCCCGTCCGGATCCCGCCGGAAAGTCGGCGGAGCAATTCTGCCATTGCGACATGTCTTGAATATTGCTGATCGTGTTCTGCCCCTGCGAACTCACGGTCACGCTGTATATGGCTGCGGAAACGTATCCCTGGTTGTCCTCCGCCATGACTTCAAGTTGATGTTTGCCCGGAGACATCCAGATTTGTGTGTCGATGGAGCTGTTGAAGGTGAAATAAACGGCGAGCGTGTCGACGTAGACTCGCATGTAGAAAATTGGATTCGTAGGGGTCGCTGATGCCACGACGTGAGCCGGCGATGTGACGGTGCCACCATCCGTAGGCTGCGAAATTGTCAGCGGAAAATCGCCCGAACCCGTGGAAAGCGGGGGTTGCGTGGCATCGAGATCGGGCGGCGCGGGCAAGTTGCTCGTCGCCGGTGTCCAGGTGATCGCGACCGGTGGCGTCTGCGGATAGCTTTTCTGGGTAGGGGAAGGGCCAGGATTACTATTGCTCCCTGAGCCGCACGCCGCGAGCAGCGCGATAGGCACGAATAGGCCGACAGACTTGGCCAGTATCGAGAAACGTCGTTTGCGACGGCAGGAATGATTTCCTGAGTAGAAGTTGAATGCAGACCGCTCCACTGAATCCTCCAACCACGCGGGTTCGGTCGTAACCAGCAGTCGCGATTCCAGGGCTGGCATCGCCCTCTGCGGCTGCTGGACGCACTTCTAGACGCGTGGCGCACAGTAATGGTTATCAGGGAGTTCTAGATTTCGAACAATACCGCGCTTCTGGTAAACCCGGTGAGACAAACCCTCATCTGAAACCTGAATTATCGACCTGAGAAGTAGTGTCTCCCGTCGAAGATGCCAAGAATAGAAGATGGCGAGATACAAACAAGATACAAAAAGGAGAGCGCAAGCAGCTGAAAGAGCGGACAGCGTCGCTGATTTCTTCTCTGCCGTGCTGGTCCCGCCTTGGGGGAAGTGCAGTCGGGTATCAAAGCTGCGACTTGGCTTCGGTGAATGTAGCTCTTCGTGAAACTTCCGTAATAGTTACTAGCTCTACCCTCTGGCGGCCACGGTTGTGTGCTGTCCTATGAGCGCTTCGAGTAAGTTCCGCAAACTCAGCGTCTTGGCAGGTATCCGCCAAACTGGCTTCTGGTCGCCGCTTGTGGACCCGGCGCCGCCAAGGCAAGTAACTTGCCACCGGCCTCCTAGTTACTCTTACCGAAAGGCCACCTACCCTGCGACATCGGGCCATGTACCGTCGTGTTTGGTTGCCCTACTCTGGTGTCAGTTCAACACACAACACCGGAGACCAAAATGAAATTCCTCCTCTCGATTCTCCTGTTAAGCGCGGTTATGCAGGCTCAGAATTTTGCCGTAAGCAGCTTTGCACTTCCGAAGGAACACACCGCGCATCCCTTTTGGACTCTGGAAAACAAAGTAGGCGTCAGCCTTCTCGCCGGACTCGTCGCCGCCGATGCCATCACCACGCAACGGGGCTTGAACGAAGGGTTGCGTGAGACGAATCCGCTGATGCGCCCCTTTGTGACGCGCGGTGCGGCCGGAGAGGCTGCCGGTTCGGCGCTCGGATTTGGCGCGGGTGTGGGAGTGGCGTATTTTCTGCACCGCACGCATCACTACAAATCGGAGCGTATCGCAATGCGCCTCATGGTTGCAGGCGAGAGCGGATTTGTGGTCAATAACATTATTGCGATCCGGTAGCCCCCGGCGCCCCGCCTCCAAATTTCTTAAGAGCGTGCAGCGAAACAGTTAGCGTCAGCACTCACAAGAAGGGCCGTGTTCGAATCAGCGGCTGGCACGCTCACCTACTACACATAGAGTTCATAACCGTCGGCTCATAACGTACAGCCCCCGACTGTGAAGGAGAGTCTCGTGAAAAGTCTATCGGTTGTCGTCCTCACACTTGCACTCATGTCGAGTGCGTTCGCTCTACCCAACGCTCCCACACCGCAAGCCTCGGATAGCTGGACTTTCCATCGAGAATTGGATGGACTCTTCGGCCTGACCATCAGCCAGCCCGTGGGCATGATCTCCAATCGCCCCTGGCTTGGTCTCGTCGCTGGCATCGGAGCCGGCGTCGCGGATGAGGCGAGGTACGGACAGAATTTCAACTCGGGACATCTTGCGGTAATCAGCGGCGGAGCGTTTGCAGGATACGCCATCAACAAAGTGATCCAGCACTACGACCGCAAGCATCAGCGCCGGATCGCAGCCGTTACTTTTTAACGAAACTCAGGGCGCACGACACGCACCGTCATCACCTGATTTTTTCATAGCAACGACGCAAAGGTTGAGCACGGTTAATGCAGACTCTTGGAAACCTCTGCTCCCTTCCAAGTTATAATTTGATTCTGGAAAGCGGACTTTCTTGGATCGTAATTTTTCGATCCGATAGAGAAATCCCGAGTCGCTTCCGCGAATCTTTGTGGCGAAGGAGTCTGCATGGCGATTCAGAAGACGGACAAGATCTGGCACAACGGGAAGTTCATCGCGTGGGATGACGCTACCCTGCACGTGATGTCACACGTTGTGCACTACGGTTCATCCGTGTTTGAGGGAGTTCGCTGTTATGCGCTGCCCAGCGGCCCGGCCATTTTTCGCGCCACCGAGCACATGCAGCGTCTGATTGATTCGGCCCGCATTTACCGCATCGATGTCCCCTTCACGCGCGACGAGATCCTGAACGCCATGATCGAACTCGTGAAGCATAACGGGGTCTGGCCATGCTACATCCGACCGATTGTTCTGCGCGGATATGGCGAGGCGGGCGTAAATCCCTTTAATTCGCCGACTGAGGTGTATATCGCGAACTATCCCTGGGGAAAATATCTTGGGACTGACGCCAATGAGGGAGTGGACGTCTGTATTTCGTCGTGGACGCGAATCGCGCCGAACACTCTTCCAGCCATGGCCAAAGCGGGCGCCAACTACATGAACTCGCAGCTCATCAAGATGGAAGCGATCGTCAATGGCTACTCCGAAGGCATCGCGCTCGATGTGAACGGATATGTGAGCGAGGGTTCCGGCGAGAATCTTTTTGTGATCCGCAACGGCGTGTTGCATACCGCCCCTCTGGGGAATTCCGTGCTGCCGGGGATCACTCGGGACTCGGTTTTGCAGATTGCGCGCGACTTGGGTATCAGGATTCTGGAGCAGCAAATTCCGCGCGAGTCCCTTTACATCGCCGACGAAGTTTTCTTTACGGGCACTGCGGCAGAGATCACGCCGATTCGCTCCGTCGACAAGATCGCTGTCGGCGCGGGCAGGATCGGGCCGATGACCAAGTCGCTGCAAGTTGAGTTTTATGGCATCGTGCGCGGAGAAAAGGTCGACCGGTACGAATGGTTAACGCCAATTCCGGTGGGCGCCAAGCAACCCGTCACTGTTTAGGGCCGTGCGAAACATCCCTTGGGATTGAAGGCTTATTCGTTTTGCTTATAGGCCCTGATTTCGTCCCGAACGGCTGGCAGCGCGCCCTTGCCCCATAGGTTTGCGGGTTCGATTTCGTCGTTCGTGTTGGCGTCGAAGCCTTCGTCGGGTTTCGCAAATTCATTGAATTGGTGGAGCACGAGGAAGATCGGGTCAAGTTGCTCCGCATACACCATGAACGAATCGAATGTGTTGTAACCGTCGTCAGGCCCGAAGCGCAGCGCATCGTCCGGACAGTAAGGAAGCGATTCCGGATGCGGGCATCCCCACCCGCTTTGTCCAGCCGTCGCGATCGATACAGTGAAATTTTCCACTCTCGATCCCGCCATATTATAAGAAGGATAGTACGGGCATAACGGCTGACTGCAGGATGGGTTGAGCCGGTCCACCCAACTCCAGAATCCGTAGACCGGACTGATTTCGACCGGACCGTCCGGCGTGCCCGGATTCACCCACAGTGCTGGTTGGCTATCGAGATAGCCTGCCATCAAACGGAATGTGTATTTCTCGCTGATCTCGGGATGTTGCGCTAGAAACTCCTCCAGCCGAAACCACAGCGGATGTTGCGTCGGATCAGGATTTTGCCCCGCTCCCAGAAAAATCAGCATCAGCGGCTTGCCCTGATAGACAACTGCCAGATTCGGATACTCACTCAAGCGTTTACCGAAATATTCAATCTCTTTTTCGAATGCCGTCTTTCCGTCGAGATCTTTGAACAGCACATTGGCGTCAATGCCGCCCAACAAAGGAATCAGTTTCATCCGCGTTCCCAGCGCCGACCACGCCGGGTACAAATTTCCCGTATTATCGCGAATATTCTGGTTGTATCTTCGAAACGCCGGACTGCAATTGCCAATGTACTTTTTAGCGAACCATTCGCTGTCAAAGATGCAGCTCACATTGTTGGTGACTTCGCTGATCGCCGCATCCACGCCCATTCCTTCGAGCCATTCGACATGCTGCTGGATGATGGCGGGGTCGGCGCTATCATAACCGCCGCCAACGGATTGCATATCCGCGGACTGCAGCAATGGCATAGCGGAACTGCCCTGAAAATTGGCAGCTTCCGGACCGAACCACGCCTCGTATTCCATCACTGCGATGCGGCTTTTCTCGTTAACAATCAGCGGACCGGATGCCAGGTTGGCTGGTTGTGCGGCAGCGAGCGACCCTGCCATCGCAACGGCAAAAATCGTCGCCATCGCTCGTACAGAGTCCGTCGATATTATGCGAATCGGCGAAAACCAAGGATGTGGTCTCATATTTGAGATTTCCTCGAGCGTCCGGCTGGCACCCACTCAGACGATCGTTTGCAGCAGTAACAATAACCCGCCCGCTCTTCTGAAGTTTCGCGGCGCCTTAAGTATCGCGCTCCATTATCGCTCTCTACGAATGAGCCAAGCCGTGCTAGCATTTTCAGCGTACCGATCGGATCCGGCATGAGACGGCAAACTTCCTCGCTTTCGGAACTCCCGGCAGCCCTTGCTGCTTCGATTCTTGCGATCCTGATCTTCGGATCGCCGCAGGCGTTCGCCAAAGACGAGCCCAAGTGGATCGAAGTCCATACTGCGCATTTTTCGATCATCACGGATGCGGGGGAAAAACGCGGCCGCGAGGTGGCTTTGCGCATGGAGCAGATGCGCTCCGTTTTCGGTCAACTCATCCTCAAAGATAAGTTAAGAATGTCGGTGCCCATCACCGTAATTGCCCTGAAGAGCGATAAACAGTACGGGCTGGTTGCTCCCTTAAAACAGAGCATGGCGGGCGGGTTCTACGTGCCGGGGTGGGACCGCGTCTACATCGTGCTCAATCTTTACGAAGCGGAGCCATGGCGCTCCGTGGCGCATTCGCTGGCGCATTACCTTTTGAACTACAACTACCCGCCAGCGCAAGGATGGTTCGACGAGGGACTGGCAGAATATTTCGGGTCGCTGCAAATCGGTAACAAGGTAGATATCGGAGGCGATCCGGAACTCGCGCCCGAGTGGCATGAAGACGCGATGGATTCGCTCGAGTTGGTTACCCATGATTCGAATGTTCCCCAGTCGTTGACTCAGCTGGTGAGTTCTCCGGTGTGGCTGTCGATGACGGACTTGTTCACAATGAAGCATGACGGGTCGGGAACGCTGGAAGGGACGCACCACACTTTGTTTTATGCGCAGTCGTGGATGGTAGTCCATTACTTGATCAACAAAAACAAGATGCCCGAGGCAGGAACTTATTTTGACCTCGTGCTGAATCAGAAAGTGCCAGTCGACAAGGCGATGGTGCAGGCGTTCGATTTGACGCCCCAGCAGATGGAAGACACGGTGAAAACGTATTTCAAGTCGCTGAGCGGGTTGGGGATTGCCCTTGACCAGTCCAAGAAGCCGGTCGAGCTGCCTGTAGATATCCAGCAACCGGATCATCTCGATCTCCCGTTGGGGGCGGATGATATTGGGATGGCGGTCACGCCGGTAAAAGAAGATGATGCGAAGGCTATGGTTGCGGATGTGGCGGCACGGCTTCCGGAACATCGTGATCAGGCGATTCATGACTTGCAGCAACTGGCCGTAGATCCTACCGACAATGAGGTGGCGCATCGCGGCTTAGCGCGCGAGTATCTGCGAGAAAAGAAATTCGACGCTGCCGGCGACGAGTTAGAGAAAGCGACACAATCGAATGCGCAGGATCCATGGATCTGGTATTACCGATCGGCGCTAAAGTACCAATCCGCGCAAGCGAACAGGCAAGAGATGCGCGGACTGGCGAACATGATGCAGGATCTGCGGGCGGTCGCAGATTGGTATCCAGACCTCGCCGACGCCTACAACATGCTGGGAATGGCCCGCGTGGAAGGCGGCGGAATTATCTCGGCTCTGGAAGCGCAGCGGCAAGCGATTGCTCTCGCTCCGCGGAATGTGGAGTACCAGTTTAATCTCGGTCAGATTTATGTGGCCGGAAAAAAGTGGGATGCGGCGCGGGAGATTTTCACGCGGCTGAAAGCCAGTCCCGATCGAGCCGCGGCCACCGCAGCGAAGCAGCAACTCGAAGACTTGGATACTCTGCAGAAATATGGAGTACGTCCTCAACGCGCGGGCGAGAAGGAAACGCCCGCCGGCGCGGCCAGTACTCCCACGGCCAGCGCCAGTGCGGGTGCCCCAGCAGTTGGAGCGAATGCATCGCGCAACGAAAGTGAAGACGAAGAAGACGAGTCGGATCATCCGACCCCGAAGCCCGCTACGGTCAAGCCAGGGACCATCGGACCTGTCCAGTATCTCAAGGGAAAGATTGTGAGCAGCGACTGTTCGAAAGCTCCTGAGGCTATTGTTACCGTTGTGAGCGGGATGACGACGTACAAGATGCATGCCTCGGATTTCAAATCGTTGCCCGTAATTGGCGAGGATCGGTTTTCCTGTGAATGGCAGAACCGGCTGGTATCGGTAAATTATCGGGCCATCGGAAAGAGTCAAGGAGAACTGGTTTCGATTGAGTTGCGGTAATTGAGTTGCGTTAGAGATTACTGGAACAGTCGACGCTTTACCTGCCCCGCAAGGGGCCTTTATTTTTTGCGGCCGCTCGTCCCACGTCGCGTGAAATCCCGTTGTTTGACCAGGGTCGAAAGGATGATGGAAGTGGAGGTTGTGCCGAAGGGTGTCAGTTTGTCGATGAGGCTTTCGAGATGCTGAACCGATTCGACGGCCACTTTCAATGTGAACGAATCAGCTCCGGTGCCGCGATGACATTCGAGAACCTCGGGCATCTCAACAACGGCGCGAGCGACCCGCGCAAAGACATCGCCTACCACGCTGATGCGAATAAAGGCCCCAATCGGCAGGCCGATCTTTGCGGGATTCACCTCCGCGCGAAAACCCGTGATGATCCCGGCGTCTTCCATTTTGCGGACACGTTCCGCGACGGCGGGAAGGGTAAGGCCGACGCGGCGACCGAGTTCCGCAAAAGAGATACGGCCATCATTCTGAAGTTCCTCAAGAATATGCCAGCCGGTCTTGTCCAGTGCTAAAGTATCGAAAGTCATCGCACCATTTTACTTTAGAACCAGTTGGACAATTCGCAATGTAGTTAATTTCCTGTATTTACCGAATCTCCCATTCCTCCAACAATGGATTCAAGGCCATTTGCGGAACCGGGGGTGAAGAGTGTCGTTTGAAAACATACAGTGGACGTGGATGAACGGCGATTTCGTGCCCTGGGCGGAAAGTACTGTGCCGCTCTCGACACACGCCTTGCACTATGGAACCGGCGTGTTCGAAGGCATTCGCAGTTATGCGGTCAACGGCGAGCCCGCAATTTTTCGTGTAGAGGCTCACCTGGAGCGCTTTTATCAATCGGCCGCTGTGTACGGAATGCGGATTCCATTTACTCGCGAACAGTTGACCGAGGCAATTTGTGGGCTGATTCGACGCAACGGTTTGACCGAATCGTACATCCGACCGATTGCGTATATGGGAGCGGAGACGCTGGGTATTCGCGCGCAATGCTCGACCGATACCGCCATTCTTGCGTGGCCACACATGGCGCACGTAACCGAACAAAGCCGGCGCCGCGGGACGCGGCTCACGGTCTCTCCTTATCGCAAGTTTGATGCCCGCATGATGCCGACTACGGCGAAGGCGTGCGGACAGTATTTGAATTCCCGCCTGGCTACGATGGAGGCTTCGAGCAGAGGATATGATGAAGCGCTCCTGCTGAATATCGATGGAAATGTAGCCGAGGCTGCGGTTGCAAACGTCTTTGTGGTGAATCGACGCACGCTGCGGACTAACGACGAGAAATCGTCGATCCTGATGGGAATTACCCGCGACTCGATCCTCCAACTGGCGATGGCGGAAGGATTCGAGGTGGAAGTCGGAACCATCAAAGCCGATGACTTGCGTATCGCAGATGAAGTTTTTCTGTGCGGCACGGCTTGCGAGATCGTGCCAGTCGCAGAGTTGGACGGCGCTCGGATTGGCTGGTCGGCCCCGGGTCCGGTGACCGAACAGATTCGGAGCGCCTTCGATCGCGCGAAAACTGGGGCGTCTCGCGAGTGGAGTCATTGGCTGCATCTTGTAACCACTGACGAAATGGCGGTGGGGACCGCAACCGCGCGATAGCACAATCACGGCATCGGGGCCTTTGTTGCAAACAGCTCTATCACACGAAAGCGATTGGCGCTTCGCGCCAGTGCCCAGCGCTAAAATATCCGGTGGGGGATTGGTATGGAAAATCCACTTAAGTTAAAACGCATTCATCATGTGGAGTTTTGGGTCGGAAACGCACGGCAAGCCGCGTATTTCTATCGCAAAGCCTTCGGTTTTTCGCAAGTTGCTTACAGCGGATTGGAAACCGGCCAGCGACAGCGGGCTTCGTATGCGATGAGCCAGGGTAAGGCGAATTTTCTTTTGACGACGCCGATGACGGCGGACGATTTTGCTGCCGAACACATACGCAAGCATGGCGACGGCGTGCGTGATATTGCGCTGGAAGTGGCCGACGCGGATCAGGCGTTTGAGGAAGCGGTCCGTCGCGGAGCATTGTCCGCCGAGGAGCCGCACGATGTCGAGGATGAATACGGCGCGATCCGTCGCGCAGCCGTACACACGTACGGTGATACGATTCACTCGCTGATTTCCTATAAAAACTATAATGGGCCGTTCTTGCCGGGATACGTGGCCGCTCCGATTGCGGGCGATGACTGTGGCATTCTGCGCGTCGACCACATTGTAGGCAATGTCGAACTTGGCAAAATGCAGTTTTGGGCAGACTATTACACGCGTGTCTTCGGCTTTCATCGTTATATTACTTTCGACGACAAGGATATTTCGACGGAGTACAGCGCCTTGATGAGCATCGTGATGTCCGACGATTCGCATTCGGTGAAGTTTCCCATCAACGAGCCGGCGGCGGCGCGCAACAAGAGTCAGATTCAGGAATACATCGAGGCGTACGGTGGAGCGGGTGCGCAACACATCGCGCTGCAGTGCAAGGATGTCCTCTATACGGTCGCCAAGCTACAACGCAATGGGCTGGATTTTCTGCGCGTCCCCGATACCTACTACGATGCGCTGCCCGCACGCGTCGGTCCGGTGGAAGAGCCGGTAGCTGAGTTGAAGTCGCTGGGAATCCTCGTCGATCGCGACGAGGAGGGCTACTTGCTGCAGATTTTTTCGAAGCCGGTCGAGGATCGACCGACAGTTTTTTTCGAAGTGATTCAGCGCAAGGGAAGCCGGGGATTTGGCAAAGGGAATTTCAAAGCCTTGTTTGAATCGATCGAGATGGAGCAGGCGCGGCGAGGCAATTTGTGAACATGGCCAAGGCAGAGCGGAACGACGCGAGAAGTGCTGCGACCGGGTCGGAGACACCGATAGAAGAATCGTCGCGCTATCAATACCAGTCCGGATTCGGCAACGAATTCGTGAGCGAGGCGATTGCGGGCGTGTTGCCGCGCGGGCAGAATTCTCCGCAAAAGGTGGCTCACGGTTTGTATACGGAACAACTGAGCGGCACCGCATTCACTGCGCCGCGTGGAGTCAATCGCAGGACTTGGCTATACCGAATGCGTCCTTCGGTCGCGCATAAGCCCTTCGAGCCGATGGCGCAAGGACTGTTGCGCAGCGCACCTTTTGACGAGGTCTCAACCCCGCCGAACCAGTTGCGCTGGGCGCCGATTCCGATTCCTCCTGCCCTCCAGCGGACAGATTTTATCGACGGGCTGATCACGATAGCGGGAAATGGCGACACGCATACCCACGCGGGAGTCGGAATCCATATTTATGTCGCCAACACTTCGATGACCGATCGTTTTTTCTACAACGCGGATGGAGAGTTCCTGATCGTTCCGCAGATTGGTCGATTGTTATTGCGCACCGAGATGGGAATCCTCGAGGTGGGCCCCAGTGAAGTTGCCGTAATCCAACGCGGAATCCGTTTTCGCGTCGAGCTCTTGGAGAAAGAGGCACGCGGATATATTTGTGAGAATTACGGGGCGCTGCTTCGATTGCCCGATCTGGGGCCGATTGGCGCCAACGGGTTGGCTAACCCGCGCGACTTTCTCGCTCCCGTGGCGGCGTTTGAAGACCGTGAAGGTGACTTCCGCATCATTACCAAATTCCAGGGGCGGTTGTGGTCGGCGGCCATCGATCACTCTCCGCTGAATGTCGTTGCCTGGCACGGAAACTATGTTCCTTACAAATACGATCTGGCGAATTTTAATTGTATAAATACGGTGAGCTTCGATCATCCCGATCCGTCGATTTATACGGTGCTGACATCGCCCTCCGAGATTGCAGGGACGGCAAACATTGATTTCGTGATCTTCCCGCCGCGCTGGATGGTGGCGGAGCATACTTTTCGTCCGCCATGGTTTCACCGCAATTTCATGAATGAATTCATGGGTCTGGTTCGTGGTCAGTATGACGCGAAGGCAGAAGGCTTCGTGCCCGGTGGCGCGAGCCTGCATAACTGCATGGCGGGACACGGTCCCGATACTGAGACATTTGAAAAGGCCAGCAACGCCGATTTGAAGCCGGCATATGTTGGCGATACTCTCGCTTTTATGTTTGAGACGCGGTTTGTTTGCCGGCCGACGAAGTTTGCGTTGCAGAGTTCGGAACTCGATCATCAATACTTCGAAGTGTGGCAGGGGCTGCGCAAGAACTTTGACGGAGTGCGCTAAAAGTTCTTCTCATCTTCTCTGTGCCCCGCTCGGCAGCGTTTTAGAAAGATCCAAGTTGGAATGAAATCTCAAGGTCTGCAATCCGTAACAAGCGCCATTGATGTGACGGCCTCAGTGCGCATTCTGCTGCGCGAACTTATCGACTTCGCGGGCCTGTTTCCTCCAGCATCGTTGACTATGGCGCAATCTCTCGCGGACTACGACTCGTATTTGCGTTGGGAGTTCGGCTGGATTCTGGGCCGTTTGATCGTTCCGCTATCTCGATTGACCGAATTCGAAGCAGCCTTTGCTCGACTGCCCGCTCTAGCGGGAGACGATGGAGCGAGTTGCTGGCGCCTTTCTGTCATTCTTGGAACGGATGCCAACGCCGATATTGCGCGCATCCGCCAATTTAACGGGCGAATGGATCGGCTGACCTCGGGCACGCCGTCTTCCAGCAGAAAAGCAGTGGTCGATTCGGTAGAGGTCAGGGTAACGGGCGCCGAAGAAGTGCGGCGTTTGTCTGAAATTATTCCGCAAGAGTTCTCGGCCTACTTTGAAATTCCAATCGTGAATTGCGGCGAAAATATCGCGGCGGTGGCCAGCTGCCGACGGCGAGCCAAGATCCGAACCGGCGGCGAAACCGAGGACAACTTTCCCAGTGCCGCGAACGTGGTCGAATTCATTCGGCTATGTGCCAAGTCGGACGTGCCTTTCAAGGCTACGGCGGGATTGCATCATCCGCTACGATCGGTCCATAAATTGACTTATCAGAGCGACAGCCCTTCAGGAATGATGCACGGATTCATTAACATTTTTCTGGCCGCCGCGTTTGTGAAAGCTGGGATAGAAGAGGAACTTGCGGTTCGGTTGCTCCAAGAGCAGTCGCCCGAGGCGTTTCGGTTTGATTCCACAGGTGTCGAGTGGCGTGGGCATCGGCTCCGAGCGGATCAACTTGCAGACACGCGCCAGCAATTCTCCGTCTCCTTCGGTTCGTGTTCGTTCACTGAGCCGATCGACGACTTACGGCTTCTACGGCTCTTGTAGCGCTACTCTCCTATGAAACCTGTTCTCGACGAGACTCACGATCCGAGCGTGCGCAGCTGGCTGGAATCTGCCAACGAAGACGGCTGCGATTTCCCGATTCAGAATCTGCCATTTGGCGTTTTCCGGCGACGCGATCAATACTCTCAGACGCAAATCGGGATCGCAATCGGCGACCATATTCTAGATCTCAACGGACTGCAACGGGATGGCCTTCCATTGGGGGAACATGCGAGTGTTGCGGTGCAGGCTTGCGCTGCTGGATCGCTTAATTCTTTGATGGCGCTCGGAACGAGCCCGCGTCGAGCTCTGCGGCAGCGGTTTCACTCGATCTTGCGTGAGGATGCGTCCGCCGCTGATCGTGAGGCGGCGGCGCGGCATCTCGTCGCGCAGGCTGAAGTCGAAATGCTCTTGCCCGCGGTAATCGGAGACTACACCGATTTTTACGCTTCGATTTTTCATGCCACCAATGTGGGAAAACTGTTTCGGCCCGACAATCCTCTGCTGCCGAACTACAAATACATTCCGATCGGGTATAACGGGCGCGCGTCCTCTGTCATAGCGACAGGAGGAGCCGTGCGGCGTCCTTGCGGACAGACGCGCGACGGAGAGGCGGATCCGAAGTTCGTGCCGACCACAGCTCTCGATTACGAGATGGAAGTTGGATTTCTTGTGAGCGCTGGAAATTCTTTAGGGCAGGCGATCCCGATCGGCGAGGCAGAAGAACATATTTTCGGACTTTGCCTCCTGAATGACTGGTCAGCGCGCGACATTCAAGCTTGGGAATACCAGCCGCTCGGCCCTTTCTTGGCAAAGAGTTTCGCAACTTCGCTGTCGCCCTGGGTGGTGACGATGGAAGCGCTTGCCCCGTTTCGAACGCCCGTGTTTGCTCGGCCCGCAGGCGATCCCGCGCCACTGCCTTATTTGTTCGACGCGTCTGATCAGGAATACGGCGGTCTCGAAGCGTCACTGGAAGTTTCGCTGTCATCGGTACATATGCGCAACTCAGGTGTCGAGCCCGTAATCTTGGGACGAAGTAATTTTCGCGATATGTACTGGACGATGGCGCAGATGTTGACGCATCACGCGAGCAATGGCTGCAATTTGCGTCCGGGTGATCTGCTGGCCAGCGGAACGGTGTCGGGCGCGGCGAACGATGCGCGGGGATGTTTGCTGGAGCTGACATCCCGCGGTAAGAACCCTGTCACGTTGCCGACGGGCGAAGAGAGAAAATTTCTCGAGGATGGAGATGAAGTAATTCTTCGGGGATTCTGCGAGCGCGACGGTTTCCGCCGCATTGGGTTCGGCAGTTGCCAGGGAAATATATTGCCCGCTTTTTCGAACGGACTTTAGGGTAAATGTCGGATCTGAAGGCTACTTTGCCTTCTGCGCCGGAATGAAGTCTTGCATAGTCGCTTCTCGCATCAAGTCCGGCGGCAAGAGACCCTGCGCCAGAATGAAGTCGTGAAATTGCTTCTGGTTAAACTTGGGTCCGAGCGCTTTTTCTGTGTCTTTGCGCAACTGAATTAGTTTGGTGTAGCCGTAGAAATAGCTGTTCGCCTGCCCCGGAGCGCGATAGGTGTAGCGCTCGACTTCTTCCTGTGCGAAAGCGTGCGACTGGACGACATCCTGTTCAAGCACACGAAAGGCGTCGGCGGTCGTGATCTTACCGGACTGTAACTCCGGATCAAGAAAGGCCCGTGCGGCGCGCAACAGCCGGTAATCGAGCGACACCAGTTGCCCTTCGAGCGGCATGAAGGGCCGGATGATGTATTCCGAGTACAGTCCCCAGCCCTCAACGTTGGTGCTATTGAAAGCGTAGCGCACACGCGCCAGCGATACGCCGTGTTCGAGCATGGAATCGAATTGCAGTTCGTGTCCAGGCCGCGCTTCGTGGGCCGTCAGCGTCCAGGCGGCGGCGTCGAAAGTGAAGTCGTCATATTTTTCGGATGCGGTCTGCCCTGGTCCTGCCGGAATATTCAGCGGAAGCACGAACACTCCCTTCTGCCCGGTGTTGTGGAGGAAGGGCGGCGGCTGCATGTGGGGAGCGGGTTGCTGCGCGGTTTCTGCTGCGGTTGCGATGCGAATCTTGGCTGGGCGATCGGGCAGCGACACGATTTGCTGGTCGACGATAATTTTTTCAATTTGCTTCAGGCGCTCTTCATAAAACGGCAGAATCGCTTCGCCTACCAGTTGTTGTTTCTTCAGTTCGCGAATCACATCGCGATAGTCGCTCGATGGCAGGTTGCGCTGTTTGGCGATCTGAGCCGCAATGGGCTTCATCTCGTCCTGAATCTCGGTGAAGGCCTGATGCGCCATGGTCGAAATCTGGCTGGGTGGAATGTCGATGCCGTAGTCCTCAAGCGCAAGCGCGTATTCTTCGGGAGGCAAACGGAAATCGGTTCGCGCCTTCGGCAGAACGTTGGCGCGCACCCACGCGTCGTAGTCGGCGAGTTGCGCTTTTAGTTTGGCGAACGGTTCCTGCCATCCGGCGAGATTGTACTTCTGCATGAGCGCCGCGATTCCGTCTACGTAGTTGGAATTGCGGCCCATTTCGGTTTCGATTTCCACCAGCGCGGGATAAACGACCCCGGGCTTCGCTATCTGCTCCATAACGCGCTGCTTCAGAATTTCGGTGAGTGGCGTGTATCCCGGTTCCAGGCCGGCGTATTCGCGTATGCGAACCACTGCCGCGGGGCGACGCTCGGACGGCGTCTGCTCGTCGAGCAGAATCCGTAATCCGCCGAAGACCATCGAACTGGCATTGAGAAAAGGGACTTCGTGAGCGCGGGCGAAGTCTTCCTGTTTGAAGTTCAGCTCGACTTTGCGAATCATAATTTGCAAATCTTCGCCGACTTCTTCCGGCTGCTTTTCAGCGGACGCCGCCTTTAACTGCGCCAGCGCGGCCGCAGTCTCTTTTCGCTGCTGATCTTCATCGGCCAGAGTGGGCTGTGAGATTTTCGTATCGAATTCGCTTAGACCCTGTCCTGACGCGGCCTCGGGACGGTGCTTGAACTCGACGTTGGTTAGAAGATTCGCGTATTTGTTGCTGGCGGCGATCCACGCTCGGTTGGAGGATTGAGCGGTGTTGTGATCCGCGGGCTGCGATTGCGTGAACGCTGACACTGCGAGAACCGCGACCCATGAGAATGAAAGCAATTTCCGTAGCAAGAGTCCTCCTGAAACAACCGAAGTGAGAAGCCCAATTCCGCCGCGACCCGCGCGCAATCGGAATTCTACGACATCCCGGCTACGATGTGGTTTGCGTCGAAGCAACGAGCGCACGCATCGGGCCCTTTCTGCTGACGGCTGGGTGTTCTCTACCGTGTATGCTGTTTCGGATCGTTCGCTCGTCGTACGCTCAAAGTAATTGTTTAAACGAGGAGGAGTTTGGACGACACAAAACAGACCACCGGATTGCACGATGCGATTCCTCTCTCAGCCATTCCTCAGGAAGGGCACGGTCCGGCTGTGTTTGCCGGCTTTCTGGGATGGACATTGGACGCCTTCGACTTTTTCCTGGTCGCGCTTTCGCTCACCGCGATTGCCCAGGAGTTCCACCGCTCCGACAAAGAAATTGCTTTGTCGATTACCCTCACCCTCGTCTTTCGCCCGGTTGGCGCCCTCATCTTTGGAGCGATGGCCGATCGCTATGGGCGCCGTATTCCGTTGATGATCGACCTGGTGTTTTATTCGCTCATCGAGGTGTTGACTGGGTTCGCGCATAGCTTCGCTGCCTTTCTCGTACTACGCGCCTTATTCGGTATCGGGATGGGCGGAGAATGGGGCGTGGGCGCTTCGCTCGCAATGGAAAAAGTTCCGCCACGGCTGCGCGGCTTTCTCTCGGGCATGCTGCAGCAGGGGTACGCGCTGG
>Ga0302278_10003745_pt1 | contig 16306 bp, 10 predicted proteins | sample III_Bog_N3_2_FD_194543 | JGI IMG/M metagenome (GOLD analysis project Ga0302278, IMG submission 194543) | Peat permafrost microbial communities from Stordalen Mire near Abisko, Sweden - III_Bog_N3_2 | ecosystem: Environmental > Terrestrial > Soil > Wetlands > Peat | place: Sweden: Abisko...
CGGAAGATAAACGACAAGCCGTTGCAAGAAAACCCCGCCACTGGCGGGGTTTCGTATTTTGCAAGCTCGGTTATCTATCGCTACTCGCTCCAGCGCTTGAAGACCAGCGAGCCGTTCGTGCCGCCGAAGCCGAAGGAATTCGACAGCGCATAGTCCAACGACGCTGAACGGGCATGGTTCGGAACAAAGTCCATCCCGATGGTCCGCTCGTCCTGGTTTTCCAGGTTAATGGTTGGTGGAAGTTTCTGGTCACGCAGCGCCAGCACCGTGATGCCTGCTTCCAGTCCGCCCGCGCCGCCAAGCAGGTGGCCGGTCATGGACTTGGTGGAGCTGACGGGAACCACGTATTCCCCAAACAGATTGCGGATAGCGATTGCTTCCAGCTCATCTCCGATGGGCGTCGAAGTGCCATGTGCGTTGACGTAGCCGATATCGGTTGGTTTCAGCTTGGCGTCACGGATCGCATTGCGCATGACGCGGAATGCGCCCTCGTGCTCAGGTGCGGGCGAGGTGATGTGGTAGGCGTCGCCGCTCATGCCGTAGCCGACAATCTCCGCCAGAATCTTTGCGCCGCGTGCTTTGGCAAACTCAAGCTCTTCCAGAATCAGAATGCCCGAGCCTTCACCGACCACGAACCCGTCGCGGTCTTTGTCCCACGGACGGCTGGCGCGCTCCGGTTCGGCATTGCGGGTTGAGAGCGCGCGCATGGCGGCGAATCCGCCAACGCCCATCGGTGTGATCGCAGCCTCGGCCCCGCCGGCAATCATCACGTCGGCATCGCCGCGCTGAATGATCTTGAAACTGTCTCCAATGGCGTGTGCGCTGGTCGTGCAGGCAGTGGCGCTGGCCAGGTTCGGGCCCTTTGCGCCATAGCGAATGCTGACCTGTCCGGCGGCGAGGTTCACAATTGTCGCTGGAATAAAGAACGGAGAAATCTTACGTGGCCCGCCTTCCATCAGAGCGGTGTGCTCGCGCTCGATGATGTCAAAGCCGCCAATGCCGGAACCAATGTAGACGCCGACGCTCTCGGCGTTTTCTGGCGTAACTTTCAGGCCTGACATATTCATCGCTTCGCTGGCAGCGGCCAGCGCAAAGTGAATGAATCGGCCCATTTTCTTAATCTCTTTTTTCTCGACAAAATTCAGCGGGTCGAAGTTCTTAACCTCGGCCGCGATCCGGCACGCAAATAGCGTTGCATCAAAACCAGTAATCGGGGCGACGCCGCTCTTTCCCGCCAGGAGGCTTGCCCAGACTTCCTCCGTGGTGTTGCCCACGCCGCAAATCAATCCAAGACCTGTGACTACTACACGGCGGCTCAAGCTTACTTCCCACCTTTCGCGTGTGCGTTGACGTAATCGATGGCGTCCTTCACGGTTTTGATCTTCTCGGCATCCTCGTCGGGAATTTCAATCTCGAAGGCTTCTTCAAAGGCCATTACGAGTTCGACGATGTCCAGCGAATCCGCACCCAAGTCGTCCTGAAAAGAAGCGCTGGCGGTGACTTCACCTTCATCTACGCCGAGCTGCTCCACGATGATCTGCTTGACTTTCTGGTCTGCGGAAGCCATTGAACTCTCCTTGTGAAGTAGAAACGGCATACGCCGGGCGATGACGCCCGGCGGCTAGGTTACAGTGGCCGTTCTTTCATTGTACAGAGGTGCGCGCTTAGCTGGTTATTTCGAGGCCTTGGCGTGAGCGCTGATATAGTCCACCGCGTCCTTCACGGTCTTGATCTTCTCGGCGTCTTCGTCCGGGATCTCAATGTCAAAAGCCTCTTCGAAGGCCATCACGAGTTCGACGATGTCCAGCGAATCCGCGCCCAGGTCATCCACGAACGAAGCGGAGGAAGTGACCTCGGCTTCATCCACACCTAACTGCTCAACGATAATTTGTTTTAATTTCTCTTCCACAGCAGCCATTTTGTTGGCGCCTCCTACAAAAAGTTGAGCCGTCCGGCCAATTGGTCGCGCCGTTCCAAACACGTCTATGCGCCTGACGATTCCGAATAGCATCCTAACTGTTCGTTTTTATGAAGGTCAATGCGCAATTGGTGGCGGGCGGCGGTATTGTGCGAATCGCGCGGGCGGGCGGAAGCCGCAACGCCACTGTTCAGGGCGCGGCGGAATGGCGTTTACTGGAGTCATGCGAGCAGTGGTACAGCGGGTTTCAAGGGCCAGGGTTACGGTGGAGGCGCGTTCGGTGGGGCAAATCGAGCGCGGACTGATGGTGCTGCTCGGCGTGGGCACAGACGATAGTGAAAAAGATGCAGAGTACCTGGCGGAAAAAATTGCGGCACTCCGAATCTTTGAAGACGCGGAAGGAAAGTTGAACCGCAACGTGAGCGAGGCCGCGGGAGCGGTACTGGCGGTGAGCCAGTTCACTTTGTATGGCGATGCGCGGCGCGGAAAGCGGCCCTCGTTTGACGCGGCAGCGCGGCCAGAGCGGGCGCGGGCGCTATATGAATACTTTGTGGAGCGCGTCCGGAGCCTCGGATTACGCTGTGAAACCGGCCAATTTCAAGCAGAAATGCAAGTGGAACTGGTGAACGACGGCCCGGTGACAATTCTTCTGGACTCGCAGAAAACCTTCTAAACATGTACTTTCTGGATAATCGTTTGCCGACGGCAGTTAACTGATCGGTCAATAGTTGAGCGAGGTCCGGAACGATTGACTAATTTGCCATCGTTTTTCCACTTCTCCAGTTACTCTTCTGCCAATGGATTTCCACGGACGAAGGGCCAAGATCAAAGGCAATGACAAGGACTCCAGAATAGATCATGGCTCCCCCCTCGAATTTTCAGAGAGGAAGGGTGACGAGGGATTGCATGTGGCGGATGTATTTTGCGGCGTCGAACTTTTTGGCCGCGGCGGGGCCTGACATGTAGCGGATGACTCCGAAGATGGGACGGTCAAACCATGGGCGGTCGAATTTTCCGGCGATGGCCCAGGCGACGCCGGCATAGCCGTTGGGGTCGCGGCCGTCGAGGAAGTATTTGTCGTTGAGGTAGAGGGCGGTCTGGTAGGCCACGGCGGGCGAGGGCGACCACTCGAGGATTTTCTTGGCCCAGTACATACGCATGTAGTTGTGCATCCAGCCGAGGTGAAGCATCTGGAGTTGGGCGGCGTTCCAGAGTTCGTCGTGAGTCTGGGCGCGTTCAAGCTGCGCGCGAGTATAGAGGACAGGGCGCGGGTCAGCGGCGTGAGCGGCGAGAGAGCGGTGGGCCCAGGGTTCGGCGCACTCGATGGAGTCGTAGAGCGGATTGAAATGGACGAAGTTGATGGCGAGCTCGCGCCAGGTGATGAGCTGGTCGAGATATTTGTCTTTGGTCTCCGGGGGCACGGAGGCGTCGCGGACGGCGAGTGCGATGGTGACGGGAGAGATGTGTCCGAAGTGGAGGTAGGGCGAGAGGCGGCTGGTGGCGTCGCGGTCGGGCGCTCCCTGGAGAGTGGGATAGGTGGCGAGACGGTGTGAGACGAAATCGTCGAGGAGGCGGAGAGCTTCGGTGGTTCCGGCCTTGAACGAGGAGACGGGCGGGACGCTGCGGTCGAGGGAGTTCCAACCGGCGGTGAGGTCGGCTGCGGGGTCTTCTGAGGCGAGAGGCTCGGCGAGTGCGAATTTGGCGCGAGGGTTGCGGCAGGGAACCAGGTAGTCGCTGAAGAGAGCCTTGAGGCGGGGACGGATGGTGCGCGCGGCGTACTGCGCCTTGATCAGGAGCTTGCTGGGCACGACGACGTCGGCATCGACGGTGTAGTAGGGGATGCGGAGTTTTTTGGCCAGCACGTCGCGCCAGTGAGCGGCTTCGCGGATGGGGTTCTCGTCGCCGACGAGCAGCGCGGCTCCGGCCTCGTCACAGAAGCGGGCAAGGTCGCTGTGAGGATGGCGGCGCAGGACGAAGGCGATGTTGCGGGCGGCAAGGCGGCGGGCGGTATCTGGAAAAGCCTGCTGCATGAATGCGTAGTGGCGCAGGTTGGCGTTGGGGTAGGGGACGACGGCGAAGAAAACGACGACAGGGAGGCCGAGGGCGTTGCCGAGTTCGACGGCGAGATCGAGAGCGGGATTGTCGTGGGCGCGCTGTGCTCGCTGCATCCAGTAGACGACGCATCGCGTGTGCTCGGCGGGCGGGCCGGGGCGGCGGATGGTGACTCGTTCTTTGTGAGAGGCGAGGATGGGGGCGAGCGAGGGCATGGCGGTTTCAAGGTTTCAGAGTTTCGAGGTTAAAAGCAAGAGCAGAGTCAGGAACGATTGGCGGTTTGACTGGTGGAGGTGCGTTCTTCAGAGAATGGAACGGTGTGTGGAGTGGGCGCCGCGAAGTGCGAAAGGCAAAGTCAGCGGAAAAACCAACTACCCCACCCTAGCCAAAGGAAGGCCAGGATGGGGCACCCTGAAGGATATCGATGAATGAAAACGTAGGCCGGGCATCCTAGAGTTTGTTTATACCACGAGCGTTTTCCGGGAACCTGCCGAGCCGGTCGGAACCCATATTAACTCTTTATCGCATGGGAATTGCCGCTGCACAGGACACCCAACGGCAGTGGTGGGCAGGAATACATGTTTGACTCGAAGTCCTGTGGAACTGGCACTGTGTTCGCCAATGCGTCGGCCAATGTCTGGGAAAGGGGCCGCCCATATAGGTATCCCTGCGCTTGATCGCAACCGGCATCTCTCAGAGCCTGCGCCTGTGCCTGCGTCTCCACCCCTTCGGCGGTAATGCTAAGTTCGAGAGTCCTGCCCATCGCCACAATCGTATTCACGATCGCAGCAGCCTTTGGATCGACTTCCATCTCCATCACAAACGATCGATCAATCTTGACTTTGTCAAACGGAAATTTCCAGAGATAGGTGAGGCTTGAATAGCCTGTGCCGAAGTCATCTAGCGCAATCGAGATACCCATCCTCCGAAGCCGCGTGAGCTGGTCGAGCACAGCATCAGTATTTTGAAGCCACAGACTCTCGGTCACTTCCAATTCCAGGCGCGAAGGGTCAAGTCCGGAATCATTCAATGCTTTTTCGACGACTGCGAAAATATCACCGTGACGGAATTGAACTGGAGACAAATTAACCGCAACCTTCACAGGCGTCGCCCAGGATGCGGCTGCCCTGCACGCAGTTTCGAGCACCCAGGCACCGATGGGCACGATCATGCCGGACTCTTCCGCAATCGGAACAAATACTGCCGGCGATTGCGGACCCCAGCCTTCGGGCCAGCGTAACAGGGCCTCGAACCCCAAAAGGCTGTTGTCCTGAAAACTGAAAAGAGGCTGGTACGCCAATTGAAATGCGTTTGTCTCCAGAGCACGCCTCAGGTCCGCTTCAATCCGCCGGCGTTCGCGAAGGGTTGCGTCCATCCCGACTTCAAAAAAGCACACAGTATTGCGGCCCTCGGACTTCGCTTTGTAGAGAGCGGTGTCCGCGCAGGAGAGCAGCGTATCCCATTCTTCAGCATCTGCCGGCGCAATCGCTACGCCGATGCTCGCTCCGCAGACCAATTGCGAGTCGCCTATGTCGTAAGGGGCCGACAGTACCTTCATCAGACGATCCGCGAGAGCGCCCGCGCCGCTGGGTTGAGCCATGCCCACCTGCAGAATTACGAACTCGTCTCCCCCAAGCCGCGCCACCAGATCCTCTTCTCGAATTGCTGTTTTGAGGCGCGCGGCAAATGCTTTCAGCAACTCATCCCCGGCACCGTGTCCGAAGCTGTCGTTGACTTCTTTGAAACGATCGAGATCGATTAAGAGAGCCGCGACATGACTTTTGTTGCGCCGGGTCCATGCCATGGCGGTTCTTGCCGTTTCTCCCAGCCGCTTCCGGTTCGGGATGCCAGTCAGGCTGTCGTGCTCGGCCAGGAATAAGGACTCGGCCTGAGCAGCGCGGTGGGCCATCATTTTGCGATAGACCATAAATCCCGGAAGTCCGCCTGCAATTAGGACCAAAGTGGCGATGATGCTTTCGGTCAGGAGAAAAGATCTTTCATAAAGAGCCCTGTCGGCAGTCTGGTCGAGATATACCTCGAAGGTACCAATGACGGCCCCATTCTGCTTAATTGGGATATATGAGTCAGCAAAATATGCCGGATCTTCCAGGTGCTTACCGTGATCGGCTTCTGTAGATGTAGATCCTGCAATTCTCTGTTCGAGATCTGCGACACTGGTCGTTGGCTCAAGAAAGGAGCTCATTCGCTCCGAGATGAAGACCAAATGCCCAGCATTGTTCCAGATTTTGTAGCGATAGATTTCGCCCACCTGGGTGGCATATTCAAGGAGATGTCTCGCCTTATCGGACGGAGACACACCGGCGACAATGGCTGGCATATCATCAACGCTATCCAATAGAGTGGCGGCCCAGGCGCTGGACGTTGATTGCGCATCAGCGCGCAGCATATTTGCCGCGACGACCCGGCCAAGCTGCACACCGCAAAGTGCAAGCAGAACGATCATGGCGGCGAGCAACGCTACTATTTTGATATCACTGGAAAAGACGCGAAAAATACGACGTTTCAATTTACACCCCGAAATCAGATCCCGGCTCCTGAAAGCATCTATTTCCTACTCTTCTCAGTGCCGCGACTCAGTAATTCATAGAGCATTTCAATGCCCGTAATGGGGCAGAGCAGAAATTATTCATTGGTATTTTCTTCATGGACTTACAGTCGGGCCGTTCGGAAGAAACGCGAGCGCTAGGAACTGCCGTGTCCAATTTCCGGAATCCAGAACGTATGGCGGGGGCCCACATCGACCGCAAAAGAGGGCAGATGCGGGGCTTTTGCCTTTGCCTTTGCTTTCGCCTTTGCTCCTAACCTTCGAAACCTTATTAACCTGTGCAACCTGCGCAACTTGCTACTTCGACTTCTTCTTTCCGCCAAACAGTCCTGCCAGCCCGCTCGCCGGATTCTGCGTTGTGCTCCCGTTCTGCTGCTGGTTACTGGCCGCTGCTCCCGGAGTCGCTTTCCCCTTCAGCGATCCCAGCAAGCCGCTTGCGCCGCTGCCCACCTTTGCCAGTGCTCCCTGCGTAAGCTCTCCCGGATTGCCAAAGCTCGGCAGCAGTCCGCTCATCCGCATCTTCGCCATCGCGCCCATGTCAGCGGAAACCTTCGGACTCGGAATCGTCCCCGTCACGATTACCGGAATCACGATCTCGCCGTTCTTGTTCGCCATCGCCGTCGTCATCATTCCGCCGATCCCGCTCCCGCCCACCTGCTGCGAACTGGTCTTCGACAGTACCGCCGTCGCTTTCATATCCAGTCCCTGATCCACCAGTGACGCCGATCCCGTCGCCGCCATCGTTCCCGCATCGGTCAGCGCCTTCAGATCGTTCGTCGTGGCTACGCCGCCCCTCAGGTCAAAGCTCCCTGTCAGGGACGAGACGTTCGTCGCTCCGTTGGCAACCTTATTCGCGCCGGTAAACTTTCCAATCGTGCCCAACTGTTGAGCCATATCCACGCCCGTCAGTTTGCCGTCGCTCAGGCTTACCGTGATCTTTCCCGTCAGCGTCTTCACCAGCTCCGCGCCCGGAGGAGCCATATTCAGCGAAATCACCACGCTATTTGCCACTACGCCGCTCACCTTCAACTGCGAGGCTCTCAGCATCCCCGCCACCGCCGGAGCGCTCAGCGGCCCCTTGGCCGTCAGGTCGGCGTTCAGCCTTCCGCTCGGCTGCATTCCCGGACTCAGTTGCACGCCCCCGGCCTCGGCCAGCTTCACCAGGTCCGCCAGCGAAGCGTCCTGTGCGTTCAGCTTCAGGTCGGCCACTGCCGGAGTGCTCTTTCCGTCCACCGTCCCATTCACCACAAAGAGCGATCCGCCAATCTTCAGTTGCGTGTTGCTCACCGTAATGACTTCGGCCTTCAGGTCGTCGCTCGCGTTGTAATCCAGTTCAATCGGGAATCCCAGCGCCTTGCCGTGCGCCATCACGTTGTCCATCTTGATCGTTCCGGCCACGGTCACCTTGCCCGCGTCATTCTTGAACTTCAAGCTTCCGCTGATGCTCGCGTCGCTTCCTGCCAGCGCCTGCGAATTCAAATATTGCTGCGCCCCGCTCAGCGCCACCTGGTCCAGTTGCAGCGAACCCTCAAACGGAGTGCTCACCAGCGTCGCATCTTCAATCGGACCGCCCCGCCCATCAAACTTCACCACCTGCTTGCCCGCTCCCGGCAAGTGCGCGCTCAAGGCAATCTCAAACGGCTTACCCGGCGCGTAATCCTTCAACGTCAGGTCGATGTTCTTGTACTCCATCCGCGGCTGCCGCTTCATCTGGTCGGTCAGCGCCACCGCTCCATCCACAATCTGGAAGTGATCCAGTTGCAGCGGAGGAGTCTGTCCCGGCGCCTGCTTCGTCTGTGTTCCGATGCTGGAAAAATTCCACGCTCCATCCGCCCCGCGAATCAGCTCCACCTGCGGACGCACCATCTGCAGGCTCTCCACCTGCACAGCTTTGTGCAGTAGCGGCATCAGCTTCACTCGTATGTTCAGCTCCGCCATCTGTGCAAACGGCATCCCGGAGTTGTATTTCGGGTCTTCGCCAATCACCGCGTTCTGTACTTTGAACGTAGGAGGCAGCAGCCCCAAACTCATCTGCCCCAGTTGAACCGTCCGTCCCAGGTTCTCCTGCAACGCCGCCTGAATGCGGTCATGGTAGCGATTCACGTCCATCACATGCGGCAGAATCGCCGCCACGGCGAGTACTACAACCACCAACCCTCCCACTCCAATCAGCAGTCGTCTTTTCATAGCAGCCTCGTATCTGAAAACGGCGAAATTTTATCTGAGAATGTAAGATGCGGCCAGCCACCTCACAGTGACCTGTGAGAACTGCTGCTTCAGCAACATTCCTGGGATGAAGCAGGCGCGGGATCGACCGCTCTAGAAGCTGAACTTCGCCGCAAGTTGCACCTGCCGTGGAGGCATCGCATTCACAATCTGTCCAAACCCTGCGCTGCTGATGTTTCCATTCACGGCGGCTGCTCCAAAGAACTGCCCATGATTGAAGACGTTGAATGCTTCCACCCGGAACAGCAGTGTCTTGCCTTCGCGCAACCGCACGTCCTTCTCCAGTGACAGGTCGAAGTTCTCCAGCCCCGGTCCGTAGAAGAAGCGCCGCGGAATATTGCCCAGCGTTCCCAGCGCCGGCACGCTGAACAGCGCCGCGTTGAAGGCCGCCGCCTGCCCGCGCGGATTGCGGTTGAGGGCCAGCTTTCCGGGCGTGTAGTGCGGAGTATCCACGCCATTGTTGTTGATCCCGTTCGGCATCGACCCCAGCAGCGAACTGTCCGTGTTGTTGTACAGCGTCACCGGCAATCCGGTCGAGAAGCGCGTAACTCCTGACACCGCCCAGCCCGTCGTCCAGCGATTCTGCTTGCCGCTCAATCGGTCAAACGGCAGCGCATACCGGTAGCTCACCACAAAGTTATGCCGGAGATCGAACGCAGAGAGCGCCTTGCTCAGCGCCGCGGACTGCGGATAAACCGGCTCGGAGAGACTCGACGAATCATCCAGCGACTTGCCGTACGTGTACGCCGCCATTACCTCCAGCGTCTCCGTGCTGTGGCGCAGGCTCGCTTCCAACGAGTTGTAATTCGAGAACCCCACCGTCTTTTGGTAAGTGATCCCGTCAAACGAAGCATCGAACGGTCCTCTTACCTGCACCGTCGTACCATCCGCTCGGGTGAAGGGTCCACCTTCTGCAAACGGCCCGCAGGTGGCTTTTCCCGGCTCAACCTGGCTCTGCTGGCTCACGCTCAGGCAGCTTGCCGCGTTCCCCGGATCAGCCGATGTAAGCACCAGCAGGTGGTGTGCCTGCGAGCCTACATACCCCAGCTTGAGGAATGTTTTGCGCGCCAGCTCGCGCTCGTACGAGAGGTTGTAGCTCTCCGTATAAGGCGAAGTGTTGCGATAGTAGAACGCCGGGTCGCCCGTGATCGGAGCGTAGTTCGCCCAGGTGACGCTGCTGTTCGGGTGAGCCGCCGACGCGCCGAACACAGGAATTGGCGATGGAAATGGCTGCCCGTTGCTTTGTCCCGTGCTTGCCGAAACAAAAGGCTCGTTGAACAGCGGTCGTCCGCTCGTGCTGTCGTAGTCATATCCATACGGCGCGCACGCGCTCATGATGCCCGCCGAGAGTCCTTCAAACGCCGAGTAGAAGAGCCCAAAGCCCGCGTGAACACTGCTCTTACCCGCGTTGCCGAATATCTTGCCCAGCAGCCCGCCCTCCGCGCTCGGCGAATACGTCAGTCCCAGCCGCGGAGAAAAGTTGTGCCACTTCGTCGGAGCCAGCGTCGAGGGAATCCCCGGATCGCCCGGAAAGACCATCCCCGTCGGCGCGCCCGGATAGACCACCGATTTCTGTCCCAGCACGAATGTCTGGAGCTGGTTGTACTTCTCGCGCCACGGCGGCAGCACATCCCAGCGCACGCCGTAGTTCAGCACAAGATTGGCCCGTGCCCGCCAGCTATCCTGCGCGAAGAGCCCAATGTATTTGTTGCGGATGTAGAACGCGCTCGCGTCGCCCTGTTCGTAGGTGCTCGCCACGCCCAGCAGAAAATCCGCAAAGTCTGATCCTGTCTCCGTCCCCTGAAATACGAACGAGCCGTTGTTGATCGAGTTGGATTGAATGTTGACCTGGTCCAGATGGAAGCTGCCGCCAATCTTCAACGTGTGGTGGCCCATCACCCGTGAGAGCGTGTCGTTCCACTGGTATGTGTTGTTGACCTGCCGCTCTCCCGTCACATCCACGCCGATCGTGTAATCGTTGAACGCGACGTTCTCAATCCCTTCGGCGCTCGGATTCAGTGGAACAATGCCGAGCGTCCCCTTGCCTTCGATAAAGCCCTGCGAGGCCAGCGACGGCCCTACGCCGCCCGCCGGCTTGCCGATCACGTTGAAATCGCGCATGTAGCTGAAGTGCGCTTCGTTGACCGTGTTCGTGCCAAAGGCCTTGGTCAGGCTCAGGCTCACCAGTTGAGCGCGTCCGTTCGAGGTCGCGTTGAAGCCCGGTACGTTCGCCCCGCCCTGCGCCGTTGGGTAGGGATTGTCCAACGTGTACTGATCGAAGAAATAGTAGGCCGACAGATTCCCCCATCGCGTGTTCGTATCAAAGCGCGCCGCTGCTTTGTTGTCACCCAGGGTTTCGTTCTGTGATGAATCGGAAAATGTGTTCGCGCCGTTGCCTTGGGGAATGTATTGCAGCAAATGCGTAGCTGGCGCAGACCAAACAGTCTGGGGAATGAAGTTGTTGGGAAAGACCTGGGAGTAGGGTTCGCCCGCATAAACATTCTGCCCACCGAGGCTCTTTGAAAGCAGGATTGCAAGATTGCTGCCGCTGACAAGTTGCGTGGCAAACGGGTTTACGCCGGTCACCGGGTTGATCAGGTCGCGGAAGTCGCCCCCGCGTTCCGCTGCGCTCGGCACCGTGATATTTCCCGTCTCCTGTCCCTGCGTCATCTTCGTGCCCTGGTAGTCCACAAAGAAGAACGCCTTGTCCTTGCGAATCGGCCCGCCCAGCGTTCCTCCGTACTGATTGCGCTCATAGCTGGCGCGTTCGGTGGCAAAGTAGTTGCGCGAATCCAGCGCCGTGTTGCGCACAAACTCAAATGCGCTGCCGTGCAGTTTGTTGCCGCCGGACTTCGTGGTCACCAGCACCTGTCCGCCGCTGTAGTTTCCGTACTCCGCGTCGAAGTTGCTGGTGAGAACCTTCAGATCCTGGATCGAGTCAAGATTCGGAGCCACCGCCGTGCCGTTATTGAAATCCTCTTCCACGCCCGAGCCGTTCACGGCGAAGCCGTTGCTCGTCTCGCGCTGCCCGCTTACCGAGAGGTTGCCCGGATTCAGATCTCCCGAAGGCGGAGTCGTCGTGCAGCCGGACATCACAACCGCGTTCGGCTGCTGCGAACTCATCGGAATCACTCCCGGCTGCATCGCCAGCAGATCGGTAAAGCTGCGCCCATTCAAAGGAACCGTCGAAATCTTGACTGCGCTGAGCGTCTCGCCATTTTGCGAACTTATGGTTTCAATTCCAGGCAATTCGACGGTGACGCTCAGCGTCTCGTTCTGCGTTGCCAGTTGCAACTCCACATCGAGCGCAACAGCTCCGCCGCCGGAGATGTCAACATCCTGACGGAGCGCTGCCTGAAAGCCCATCTCCATGAACTCAACGTCATAATGTCCCGCCGGCAACGAGATTGAATAGCTCCCCTCGGCGCCGCTCGTGGCTTCCATCACCGCGCCGCTCGCAACATTGCGCGCGCGCACCTTGGCTCCCGGCACCACCGCGCCGCTCGGATCGGAAACCGTGCCGCGAAGCACAGCCTTCCCTCCGCTTTCCGGCAACATGAAAACCGTGACCGTGAAAACGAAAAGTGTGACGCAGGCAAATCGCCGTAGCTTAAGAAGAAAAAGGGAACTGCTCATAAACCAGAACTCCAGCTCTATTATCGTATGAAATTGAAATTGCTTTTCAATTTCTTCTAGTCTACCTCCCCGCCCCGCCCCCTCCTGTGACTCCCGTCACGCCCCAATGTGAGATGCTCCCTCGGCCCGCTTTGTTCCTGTTTGTTCCTGTCTTGGTGCCCCATATCTGCCTTCTTTTGGCAGATGTGGGGCTGTTGACCTTGCTTTTGTCGTGGTCTTTAGCTCTTGTGGTTGCTCTTGCGCTTGTCCTTGCGCTTGTCCTTGCGCTTGTTCTTGCGCTTGTCCTTGCACTTGTTCTTGCACTTGTTCTTGCGGTTGTTTTTTAGGGTGTCATTCCGAGCCTCGCGAGGAACCCCAGCACCGTTCAAATCTCATGCGCTGCCCCAGAGGCACCTCAACCAGTACCCGATTCTCCCCACCAGAAAGCCGTCGCCCACTCTCCAAACTCCTGCGAAAGGTGCCTACAGCCGCCCCGCAACATAAACAATCTAAGATGGTTAAGCCAGATTTTTGGCTCTTGCATGGATCGTGCAGGCGCCACTTCATGCATAATGGCCTGTCTCTGCTCGCGCCCAGCATGACTGACGCCTTACTCAGCCCGCCTCCCGCCCACGGCAACGCCGCCGAGGTCTTCCGCGCCTTCCTGCGCCTCGGCCTGCTCTCCTTCGGAGGGCCCATCGCCCACCTCGGCTACTTCCACACCGAGTTCGTCGAGCGCCGCCGCTGGTGCAGTGAAGAGACCTTTGCCGAGATCGTCGCCATCGCTCAATCCATGCCCGGACCCGCCAGCAGCCAGGTCGGCTTCGCCCTCGGCTTGCTTCGCGCCGGATGGTCCGGCGGACTCGCCGCGTGGACCGCCTTCACCATGCCCTCGGCGCTCCTCATGCTTGCCTTCGCCTTCGGCCACCAGCTTCTCACCGGAAGGCTCGGCCTTGGCGTCATCCACGGACTCCAACTCGTCGCCGTCGCCGTCGTCGCCCAGGCGATCCTCTCCATGCGCAAGAGCCTCGCCCCTGACGCGCCCCGCATGGCCCTCGCCCTCGCCGCCGCCCTGATTGTCTTTCTTGGATTCGGAACCTTGCTCGCCATCGTTGGCGGAGCGCTCGCCGGACTTCTCCTGCCGCAGACAGCCCAGTGCAAGCCCACGCACCCGCTCGCCTTCCGGCTCTCCAAAGCGGTGGGCCTCACCGCCGCCGCGCTCCTCCTCGCCCTGCTCCCGGCGCTGCACATTGCCGCCGCGCTATCAAACTCCCAGCCCGTCGCCGTTTTCAATGCCTTCTACCGCACCGGAGCCCTCGTCTTCGGCGGAGGCCACGTCGTTCTCCCTCTCCTGGAAGCCGCCGTCGTCGCCCCCGGCTGGGTCGATCAGCAAACCTTTCTCTCCGGATACGGCGCGGCCCAGGCGCTTCCCGGTCCGCTCTTCACCTTCGCCGCCTACCTTGGCGCGGCCATCCGGCCCAGCGTCCACCCGCTCCTGCTCGCGGCTCTCGCCCTCATCGCCATCTTTCTTCCCGGCCTGCTCGCCGTCATCGCCGTTCTTCCTTTCTGGAGTGAGTTGCGCCAGCGCCCGCTCGTCCAGTCCACTCTGCGCGGAGTCAATGCCGCCGTCGTCGGAGTTCTCATCGCCGCCTTCCTCCGTCCGGTTTGCGCCAGCGCCCTTCATTCGTTCTTCGATTCCGTTGTTGCCGTCGCTGCTCTCATCGCTTTGCTCCGCTGGAAACTTCCGCCATGGGTCATCGTCGTCGCCGTCGCATCCCTCTCGGCCTTTGCAGCGATTGCCTAAGTGGTTAACAGCAGTGCCCGCTTTTAATGCCACACCGGTCAATAGATTGGAAGTGGTCCAAACCATTAACTAAAACATTAACATCGGCTTCCCAACGATTAACCATTAGAGCAATCCCCGGAGATCGCCGTCTGTCCCCCGCGCCGCGCGCCAAAAGCTTCCTGTTCGCCTTTCTAGTCGTCCCGACCCGCATGTTTACAGCCTCCGGCGCATTTCCCGCCGGTCTCTGCCAGATTCCTCCGCCTATGTTCCCTTTTAGGCTCTGGCACGCACTCTTTCCATACGTTATATTCGCTCCATCGCGTTGCGCCGGTCGGCGTGCGCCGAGGGTTTCAACGGATGGCCACTTCGAAACACGTTGTCTTGCCCACCCGCAGCCGCAAGCTGCCGAGCGCAATTTACTTTGAGGCCGACGTGCTTGCGCGCGCCGCTGTAAAGCAGTGTGAGCGCATTCAGTACACCAGCTTTGAATCCCTCGAACCCACGCGTCTTCCCGGCGCAAATGTTTTCGTCATTGCCGATCAAAGCCTTTTTGCCGAGCACCTGAAAACGCTGCGCAGCTCCGACGCGCGCGTCATTGTGCTCTCCGATGAGCGCTTCCGCGACCCGCGCCTTGACGGCACGGTCTACGCATATCTGCCAGCGAACACGCCTGCTCCCCTGCTTGAGCGCATGTTCGACAACGCCATCGATCACATGCACCTGGTGCAGACCCGGCGCGAAGCCAGCGACAAACTCGCCCTCGCCAACTCTGAGATTTACGAACTCAACCACATCGGCGCCGCGCTCAGCGCCGAGCATGAAACTCGCGAACTCCTCGAACTCATCCTCACCAAGTGCCGCGAAATCACCCGCGCTGACGCAGGTTCTCTTTACCTTGTGGAGGAAGCCGAGCCCGGAGAGGCTGATCGCTCGGTCCGCGACCATCACCAGCCGAAGAAATTCTTGCGCTTCAAAATGGCGCAGAACGATACCGTCAAATTTCCCTTCCGCGAAGTTGTGTTGCCCATCAGCGAGCGCTCTATCGCCGGTTACGTGGCGCAACACGGAACCGTGGTGATGATCGAAGACGCCTACGAGATGGAGAGCTGGGTTCCGTACTCCATCAACAAACAATTCGATCTCGACTCCGGCTACCGCACCAAGTCGATTCTCGCCGTGGCCATGATGAATCCGAAAAACGAAATTGTCGGAGTGGTGCAGCTCATCAACGCCAAGCGCAATTGGCGCGCCCGCCTCAACACGCCGGAAGATATCGAGAACGAAGTGCTGCCCTTCTCCACGCGGCAGATGGAGATTGTCTCTTCGCTCGCCAGTCAGGCCGCGGTTGCGTATGAGAACAGCCATCTCTACGAAAACATTCATCGCCTCTTCGAGGGCTTCGTAAAAGCCGCGATTAAAGCCATTGAACAGCGCGATCCCACAACCTCCGGACACTCGGAGCGGGTTGCTAATCTCACGGTTGCCATGGCTGAGGCCGTCGATCGCGATCACAACCATTTCCGCGACATCAAGTTCACCCGCTCGGAGATGAAGGAGATTCGCTACGCTTCGCTGCTGCATGATTTCGGCAAGGTCGGCGTGCGTGAAGAGGTGCTGACCAAGGCGCGGAAACTCTATCCCGCGCAGATGGACGTGATCTTCAGCCGCTTTGATTTTGCGCGCCGCACCCTGCAGGGAGAGACCGTCGGACGCAAGCTCCGCTACTTGCTCGATAAAGGGCAGGATGAGTATTTGAAGATGCTCCCGCACTTCGACGCCGAACTGGAGGAGCAGTTAAGAGAGCTGGATAGCTTCGTGCAGTTCATCGTCGAGTCCAATGAGCCCACTCTGCTCCCTGAAGGAAGCTTCGGAATGTTGCGCGAAATTGCCAAGCGAGTGTTCCGTGCCTGGGATGGAACAGAGCGTCCACTCGTGACTCCCGAAGAAGTGCGCCTCTTGTCCATCCGCAAAGGCTCGCTCGATCAAGGCGAGCGCGCAGAAGTCGAATCGCACGTCGAACACACCTACAACTTCCTCAAGCAGATTCCGTGGACGCGGGAGATTCGCAATATTCCAGAAATCGCGCGCGGCCATCACGAGAAGCTGAACGGCGAAGGCTACCCGGGGAAATTGGATTCCAAAG
>Ga0302278_10003753_pt1 | contig 16281 bp, 8 predicted proteins | sample III_Bog_N3_2_FD_194543 | JGI IMG/M metagenome (GOLD analysis project Ga0302278, IMG submission 194543) | Peat permafrost microbial communities from Stordalen Mire near Abisko, Sweden - III_Bog_N3_2 | ecosystem: Environmental > Terrestrial > Soil > Wetlands > Peat | place: Sweden: Abisko...
CCGCCAAAACTGCCGCTCCTCAGCCCCCTGTTTGGCGATAACATGGTGTTGCAGCGCGAAAAACCGATCCGCTTTTGGGGCTGGACCCGGCCCGGCGATTCGGTGCGCGTCGAACTGGCAGGCAGTTCCGCCACGGCCATTGCGGAAGCGACCGGCCGCTGGCAAACCGAAATCACCCCGCCCGCGCCCGGCGGACCTTACACCGTCCAAATCACCTGCGGCACCGAAGCCATCGTGCTGCATGAAGTCCTCATCGGGGATGTCTGGCTGTGCGGCGGCCAATCCAACATGGAAATGGGCATGGGCCGGGTGCGCAATGCGCAGGCCGAAATCAAACAGGCCAGCCACCCGGAAATCCGGCTCTTCACGGTCGCCAAGCAGGTGTCCTATTCGCCCGCCGCCACCGTGGAAGGTTCCTGGAAGATTTGCTCGCCGCAAACCGTGGCCGAGGGGGGATGGAATGGGTTTTCCGCCGTGGCCTATTACTTTGGCCGCAAACTGCAAAGCGAGATCAACGTGCCCGTGGGGCTGGTTGTGGATGCGTATGGCGGCACGCCGGCCGAAAGCTGGACCACCCCTGAAACGCTCCGCAAGCTGGGGGAATTTGGACCTGAACTCGATGAAGTGGAACGCCTTCGCGCCAAAGGCGGCCCCCAATTCGGCAGCTTCCTCATGCACTGGCTGGCGGAAAATGATCTGGGTGAAAGCAATCATTGGTCCGCCGCGAATTTCGATGCCGCCGCCTGGCGATCCGTGCAAATCCCGGGGGGATTTGCGGAGATTGGTCTCGCCGAGGTGCCGGGCATTGGCTGGTTCCGCAAGGAACTCATCCTGCCCGATCCGCTCCCCGCCGGCGAGGCCACCCTGAACCTGGGTATGGTGGACAAAATGGACACCGCGTATCTCAACGGGCAGTTCGTGGGGGCCAGCTCCTGGGTGGAAAATCCCCGGGCCTATGTCATTGCGAACCACATTCTCCGGCCGGGCACGAACGTGCTCGTCGTTCGCGTATTCAAGAATCGCCCGGCCGGCGGCTTTCTTTCGGCGGCCGCTGAGTTGAATTTGACGCTGGGGGATCAGACCAAAATCCCCCTCGCGGGCGAGTGGAAAGGGGTCTTGAGTCTGGATGCGCGTCCGCCGCACAACCTGCCCTTGTCGTATGAAAATTATCCCACCATGCCGGCCGTGTTAAACGAAGGCATGCTGGCCCCGGTGATCCCCTTTTCCATCACGGGCGTCATTTGGTATCAGGGCGAGGCCAACGCCGGGCGCGCCTACCAATACCGGACCGTGTTGCCCGCCATGATTGCCGACTGGCGTCGCCAGTTTGCGCAGGGGGATTTCCCCTTCTACATCGTCAGCCTTCCCGCCTTCATGAAGCACCAGAACCAGCCGGGCGATTCCGGCTGGGCCGAATTGCGCGAGGCCCAGGCGCTGACCGCCCGCAGCATCCCCAATGGCGGCCTCGCGGTGACGGTGGATACCGGCGATGCCAACGACATTCATCCCCAGGATAAAGTCGAGGTGGGCGAGCGCCTGGCCCTTTGCGCCCTGGCCCGGCATTACGCGAAGAACATTCCGTTTCAAGGCCCCACCTATGCCTCCATGGAAAACCTGCCCGGCGCCTTGAAGCTGCATTTTGCCCATGCGGATGGCGGTTTGGTGGTCAAAGGGGACAAGCTGGAGGAGTTTTCCGTGGCCGGGGCCGATCATCAATGGCATTGGGCGGACGCCGTGGTGGCGGGGGACTCCATCGTGGTCTCCTCGCCGCAAGTCCCGGAGCCCCAGGCCGCGCGCTATGCCTGGCAACCCAATCCCAAAGCCACGCTCTTCAACGGGGCCGGCCTGCCGGCGGGCCCCTTCCGCACGGATGACTGGCCCGGGGTCACCCAGAAACAAAACCGGAACTGAGATTCCACCGCCGGGACTTAGCCGGAGCGATTCAGTAAAACAGATTTAAAACCACGGATGGACACAGATGAACACGGATAAAAACGTGATTTTCCAACCGTCCAGAAAGCGCACCGTTTAGTGACCGGCGGAAAACCAGACCGGAGCGCCCTTCTGACCTTTCTGCATCCGTGTTTATCCGTGTCCATCCGTGGTTAAATCATGCTTTAACTGCACGGCTTCGGCTTAGTTGAGCAAAATGCATTGCTTTTTCGGGAGACCGGCAGAAACTTTGCGCATGCAGGCAAGCCGAGAGTTGCTGGAAGCGATGCAGGCGGCGGAGCAGTTCGTGCGGGAGGCGGAACGCACGGATTATAACCGGGACGACATGGCGATGCATCAGGAGCGACTGGTGCGGGTGAATCCGCAGACGGGATTGAATGGCGAGCTGGCCCGGCGGGCGATTGAGCTGCTGGCGCAGCCGTGGAAACGGGCGGTTTGAGCGTCGCGTCAGGCATCGCAAACCAGCAGATGCGAAACTCACACGAAACCAAAAAGGTAAGGGCTTGTTATTATTGGGTGGCGAGATTTATCGGATGTTTCTGCCAAATGTGCGGGCGCACGGCGAATTTATCTTCTGAAATTTTCACCATGTGCTTCATTTGGTGGTCTTTGATGCCGCCTAACGGAAGAAATTTGCATTCCACTGCCAATCCTTTGGTGCGGTAATAGTCCGTCCGGCGGGTGCTTTGCTCCGATGGAATCGCCGGGACATAAACCGTTATTTTTATGTGTTTTCGATGGTTGGCAATCCACTCCACCGCAGGCTGTACGTCCGCGTCGCCGGAAACCACAAAAATTGAATCGCATGCCCCCGCGACGGCATCGCCGATCATTTCCACCGCCAAATTCACGTCGGTTTTCTTTTCTTCCGGCACGAAATACTTTTGCTTGCAGCCCGCCCGGCAGGTCACTTCGCGTGGTTGAAACACGCCCAAGATCAACTTCACCTTGGGAAGTGTTTGAATGGCTTTGAAATAGCGGACTTGGCGTTCTCTGGCGTCCGGATCGTGGTCTATGTATGCCGAGAACATTTTCACTGAAACGATCTCTTCGTCTGGGCGAAGGCTGGAAAAGAATGACTGGATGTTCAGCCATTTCCACTCTGGATAATGCCTGAAAATGGCGTGATACCAATTGTAGCCGTCAATATAGATGATGGCCCTTCTTTTGCGGATTTCCTGCGTTTCTGGGGTCATTTTGACAGGTATTGGCGTTGACTGCGGGTGGAAACATGCTATGGTGTGGTCACTTCTCACCGAAAGGTGATGGGGGTGATCTGAAAATGGTTGCCCCCAAATTTTTGCCTTGGCTTTTGTTTTATCCGGTGAATCATGCCCCAATTAGCCCTTAAATTCACTTTGAGGTCAAGTTTTCTAGCCAGTAGGCACCGCCGCACAGCGCCACATTGAGGCGAGGTGGCGTCGCCCCCGCCAGACTGCGGATTTGCCGGGGCATCGTTGATTAGATGTATTAATTATTTTAAGCTGCATTAAAATCTTTTGCTTGAGGCATCGGTTGTTATGATGCGGCCATGCAACGAGGCATACTGCGTCGTACCAAAATCGTTTCCACCCTCGGCCCGGCCACGGATTCGGCCGAGATGATCGCCAAGCTGGTGGATGCCGGCGTCAACGTCTTCCGGCTCAACATGTCGCACGCGCCCCATGACTGGGTGCGCCGCGTGGTGCGGGACATCCGCGCCGCCGGGGCGGCCCGCAATCAGTTTGTGGGCATCATGATGGACACCCAGGGGCCGGCCATCCGCACCGGGGACATCGGCGTGCCGCTGGATCTGCTGCCGGGCCAGATGTTCACCCTGACGGTCCGCGGCGAGCAGGATCTGGAAACCCATTCGGTGGATGTCAATTACGAGAATTTCATCAACGACATCAGCGTGGGCGACGTGGTGCTCATTGACAACGGCACCATCGAGATGAAGGTGCTGGCCAAGACCGGCAACAAGGTGGAGTGCGAGGTCTTGACGGCGGGGACGTTGGGTAGCCGGCGGCACATCAACCTGCCCGGGGTGAAGGTGAGCCTGCCCGCCCTCACCGCCAAGGACATCAAGGACGTGAAGCTGGGGCTGGAGGTGGGCGTGGATTTCATCGCGCTGTCCTTTGTGCGCGAGGCGCGGGATTTGTTGCAGCTCAAGCAGTTGTTTGAGGACGACGGCCCGCATCCGTTTGTGATTGCCAAGATTGAGGTCCAGGAGGCGATCAAGAATCTGGAGGCGATTGTGCAGGCGGCGGATGGCATCATGGTGGCGCGCGGCGATCTGGGGATTGAGATTCCATACGAGGAGCTGCCGATTGTGCAGCGGCGCATAGTGAAGACCTGTTTGCGGGTCGGGCGGCCGGTGATCGTGGCGACGCACATGCTGGAAAGCATGATCAACGCCCCGATGCCCACGCGGGCGGAGGTCACGGATGTCTCGAACGCGGTGTTTGAGGAGGCGGACGCGATCATGCTGAGCGGGGAGACCACGGTGGGCAAGTATCCGCTGAAGTGCATCGAGGTGTTTGACCGCATCGCCCGGCGCATTGAGCGCAGCGGCAGCGCGCAATTTCATGAGCTGGCCGAGCTGACCACGGCGCGGCAGAAGGTGGTGAAGAGCGCGGTGGTGATGGCGAATGAGTTGAAGGCGGCCGCCATTTTGTGCTTCACCCGGCATGGTCACATGGCGGCGTACGCCGCGTGGATGCGGCCGCATTATTCGCCGGTGTACGCGTTGTGCGACAACGCCAAGGCGGCGAGCGAATTGACCCTGAGCTGGGGGGTGACGCCGTTTGTGATGGAGTTTGATTTCATTGAGCCGCAAAACACGATTGAAACCGGCATGAAACAGCTTAAGGAATCAGGCCGGCTGCAGGCGGGCGACACGGTGGTGATCATCGGCGCCATTTCCGTGGGCACGGAGATCGTGGACGCGGTGCAGATGCGCACGGTCTGAGCATTGACGATTTGTGATTTACGATTGGCGCGTGCTCCGGCGGGCCGGTCGCAGACCCGCGCTCCGCAACCTCGGACGGGATCACGATGGGGATCCCGTCCACCAACCCGCGCGTAAATTATATATTGTAAATCGTAAATTCCCCCTCACGGCCAAAGGAGGCGGTAAAAGCGCTGGGGGTAATTGGTGGCGGCGGGGTCGCTGAACAGGAATTGGAGGTTGGCGTTGGTCAGCGCGGTCCAGGCCGTCAGGTTGGTGGAGGCCAGCACGGTGAAGTCGAGGCCGGCGGCATTGGTCAGCCCAAAGGTGAATCGCCCCGGCCCCGCACCCATCAGGCCGGAGAAGGAGTTGCCGGTCGTGACCCAATAATTTGAGATGACCATGGCCGCCTCGGCGGTGCTCACTGCGCCGGCGGTGAAAGTTTGGTCCGCGCCGATGGTGGTTCCGGACGGACTGCTGGCGCTCACGCAATAATGGAGGGTGTATCCAGGCGCAAGCGCGGGCAGCGTCAGGTTGGTGGCCACATAGATATTGGCGTAACCCATTGGAAGCGTGGGACTGGTTTCACCATAGCTGGCGGTTAGGCCATATTGGATGGAGGCGGTGGTGTTGAGGCCATTGGGGTTGACGCTGAAACTGAACGTGGCGGAGGAAAAGCCCGAGGTTAGATTGGAGACCACGCAGGAGGCGGTGGTGACGGCGGGTGCTGGCGTGTTCCCGAGGTCCACCGCACTCACTTCAAACGCGCCGATGTCCACATGGCCGGAGATGAGGGGGTAGCCGCGTTGATCGGTGCCACCGGCCAGGGAATCATCGCCGGCATCAATAGCCGGGCTGCCGGGCAGCAGGGCGATGGTGGGCGTGGGACCGCCGCGGTTGGCCAAGAGACCGAGGAGCGGGTAGATCGGGGCGGCGGGAGTGCCGACGAGGTCATGGTTGACACCGTTGATCAACCCGGTGCTGTTGCCAGTCAGGCCGACGAGATTATAGCCTTGCGAGGTGAAGGCACCGGAAAGGTCCGGGTCCGAGCCCGCTGAACCCGCTGAACCCGCTGAACCCGCACCACCCATATTACTACCACCAGGATTACCACCTCTACCACCGACGCCCACGGTATTCAAGGCCGCCAAACAATTGTGAAGGGTGGCAGCCATTGCCGCCAAACTGTTACTGTTACAGAGCCCAGCGCCGTTACCGCCGGTGCCACCGTTGCCGCCGTTGCCGCCGTTGCCGAGGAAGTGGCTGGAGGCGAAGTAACCGCTGAAGCCGCCGTTACCGCCGGTGCCGCCCGCACCCGAAGAATTCGAAGCTAAAGTGGAGGAGATTATCGAAAGGGCACCTTCGTTATAAATCCCGCCACCGTCGCCGCCGTTGCTGGCGGAGCCGCCATCGCCGCCGGAGCCGCCGCCGTAGTTTTCGAGGCTGGAGCCGCCGGTGCCACCATTGCCGCCCGCACCCGAAGAATTCGAAGCCAAAGTGGAGGAGATTATCGAAAGGGCGCCTTCGTTATAAACCCCGCCGCCGTAGCCGCCGCTGCTGCCATAGCCACCGGTGCCGCCGGCATCGCTTTGGCTGGAGCCGCCCGTGCCCCCAGAGCCGCCCGCACCTGAAAAATTAGCGATCAAAGCAGAGGAGAGTATCGAAAGATCGCCCGCGTTATCGACCCCACCGCCACTGCCGCCGAAGCCGCCGGCGCCGCCGGGACCGCCGGGGCCGTTGTAGTTTGTGGTGACGGTGCCGCCGTCGCCACCATTGCCGCCCGCACCCGAAGCATTGAACACTAAAGTGGAGGAGATTATCGAAAGGGAGCCCGCGTTATAGATCCCGCCGCCGGTGCCGCCGGTGCCGCCGGTGCCGCCGGGGACGAGGGGGACGGTGGTGTCGCTGGTGCCACCGGGGCCGCCGGTGCCAGCGATATTATTGCTCAGGACACAACGGTTCAGGGTCAGATCGCCCAGATTGTAAATACCGCCACCATTGCCACCATTGCCACCATTGCCGACACTGCTGCCACTGCTGCCACTGCTGCCATTGGTCGCCTTGCCGTTGCAGAGGGTCACGTCGGCAATCGTCACCACCGCGGAAATGGTGCTGATGTTAAAGACGCGGCTGTTGCCATTGCCGCTGATGGCCAGGTTGGTCGCCCCGGGGCCGGCGAACGTCAGGCTCTTGGCGATCACCAGTTCGCCGTTGGTCAGCGTGATCGTGCCGTTGGTCGCAAACACGATGCTGTCCCCGTCCAGCGCATTGGCAATAATCTGCCGCAAGGTGCCGCTGCCGCCATCATCCGCCAGCGAGGTGACGGTGTTGCGCGCGGTGAAAATGAGGTCGCCACCCAAGGCCGTGCCCGAGCTGTTGGTGGCCACCACTTGGAAATGATACGTCTGGCCCCGGGCCAATCCGGTCAGGAAATTGGTGACGGTGAACGTGGCGTTGGTGGCCGGGAGGCTGGTCACGGCGGTGGCATTGCCGTAATGGGTATCCACGCCCCATTGAAACCAGGCCCCGGTCGCCAAGCCATTGGGATTCACCGTGCTGTTCAGCGTGGCATAGGTGGCCCCGATGCTTGAGGCGGCCAGGCTGGCCACGGTGGGCAACTCCCCGGCGGTGGTAAAGACCTGGACCACGCCCGAGTTGGTGCCCACAGAGTTGGTGGCCAGCGCATAATAATAATACGTCGTTGCGGGTGCCAGGCCTGTCAGCAGATTGGTCACCGCCAACGCGGCGTTGGTGGCCGCGAGGCTGGTGCTGGCGGTGGCATTGGCGCAGTTGGTATCCGTGCCCCACTGAAACCACACGGTCGTGGGCAGATTATTGGGATTGACCGTGCCGTTGAGCGTGGCGTTGGTAGGGGTGAGGCCGGACGCGGCGGCGGTGGCGGCGTCCGGCACAAAGGGCACGCCGGAGTTGGTATAGACCGGGGAGTTGACCAGCGTGCCATCGGCGGCGCTGCCGGTGAGGGCGGCGGTGTTGGTGGCGGCATGGTTGAATTGCCAGTAGGCCACCAGATTGGTTTCCGCGCCGGTGAGCGCGTGGTTCATGTTGGCCTGGATTTCGGGCTGGGTCAGCGCGCGGTTCCAGATCTGCACTTCGTCCAGCAGGCCGTTGAACACGCGGGTGGCATTGTCGCCCAGGTGGATGCCGGGGCCCAGGGCCAGGTTGTTGCCGCTGCTGGCCACGTTGCCGGCGGCGACGCCATTGATGTAATAGTTGACCTCGTTGTTGGAAGTGACGGCGACGGCGAGATGCGCCCATTGATTGATCGGCACCGCGTTCGTGCTGATCGTGCCGTTGAAGGCGCCGCACCGGCCCAGTTCCAGATATTGGGGGTCGGTCGTGTAGGAGGTCCCACTGTGCACCATTAATTCCACCGAATTGCCACAATTAGTGCCGGTGAACACGCCCACGCGGGTGCTAACATCACCGCCTTGCCACAGATAAACCCAGGCGCTGATGGTGTAATTGCTGACCAGCGTCGGAACCGTGGCGCTTACATAGTTGGTGCCATTGATGGCCAGCGCCGCCCCCGGTCCGGCCAGGGCGGAAACGGTTGGGAGCCAGGCGAGGATGGTTATCAAGACGCAGAGCGGCGTAATTCGCATTTTCATATTCCTTGTATTCCTTGAATAGGTTCCAGTCGCGGCAACCGCCGGGAGATCCCCCCAAAAAACCGGCTCCAACAACCTTGTTGGAGGAGTATATAATGGAATATAGGCCATTAGTCAAGCTTTACTTGACGATCCTTTATTATCTGTATTATCTGTGTCCGGCGGCGGTGGGACGGCCTCGTTCCTAATTTGCCGGCCGGAATTTCTGGGCCACGGGAATGCGGCGGCCCATGCCGAACGCGCGCGGAGACACCTTGAGGCCGGGCGCGGCCTGCCGCCGTTTATACTCGCTGAACGTCACCTTGTTCACGACGTCGTTGACCACCCGGGCGTCGAACCCCTGGGCAATGATCTCCGCCTTGCCGAGATGTTTCACCACATACAGGTCCAGAATGGCGTCCAGGGCGTCGTAGGGCGGCAGGGAATCCTGGTCGGTTTGTCCGGGCCGCAGCTCCGCGCTGGGCGGTTTGGAAATGGAATCGGCGGGGATGATGGCGCGCTCGCGGTTCACCCAGCGGGCGATTTTATAAACGTCGGTCTTGAGCACGTCGGCAATCGGCGCGAGCGCGCCGTTCATGTCGCCATACAACGTGCAATAGCCCACCGCCATCTCGGATTTGTTGCCGGTGGTCAGCACCAGGCCGCCGAATTTATTGGAAAGCGCCATCAGGGTCACGCCCCGCAGGCGGGACTGGATGTTCTCCTCGGCCTCGTTGGGCTTGGTGTTCGCAAAGAGCGCGTGCAATTGGGCCTCGACCGCCAGGAACACCGGTTCAATGGGCAGGACTTCGTAGCGCAGCCCCAGGTTGCGCGCGAGCTTTTCCGCGTCCGTCAAGCTGCCGCCGCTGGAATAGCGCGCCGGCAGCGAAACCCCCAAAACGTTTTCCGGCCCCAAGGCATGCGCGGCCATGACGGCGATCAGCGCCGAATCAATCCCGCCGGAAAGGCCCAGAATCACGGACTTGAAACCGCATTTGCGCACATAATCGCGGATGCCCAGGGAGAGGGCGGAAAACAGGAGCTCTTCCCGGACGGGGAACGGGGGCGGCGCGGGCGGGGGTGTTGCCAGATCCAAATCCACCACCAGGATGTCCTCCACAAAGCCATGGCCCAAGGCCAGGACTTCGCCCCGGGCATTCAGGGCCACGCTGTGGCCGTCGAAAATCAGCTCGTCGTTGGCCCCGATGGCGTTGACTTGCGCGAGCGGGATTTTTTCGTCGCGCGCGACGCGGCGCAGCATTTCCAGGCGGGTGCGTTCCTTGCCCTCGTGCCAGGGCGAAGCGGAGAGGTTCAGGATGATTCCGGCACCTTGCTGGATGAGTTCCCGCACGGGGTCATGGCGATAAAGCCGGTCCGACCAGAAATCCTCGTCATTCCAGATGTCTTCGCAGATGGTGATGCCCAGCTTCCGGCCGTTGAAGTCAAAGGGCTCGATGCGGCGCGCGGGTTCAAAATAGCGGTCTTCGTCGAACACGTCGTAGGTGGGCAGGAGGCTCTTGGCGGTGCGCCAGAGGATATGGCCGTCCTGCAGCACGGCGGCGGCGTTTTTGAGGGCGCGGCCGGGGCGTTCGCGACTGCGTTCGACGTAGCCGAGGCAAAGGGGGACATGGCCTACCCGGCTGGCGACCTCGCCCAGCGTGGCGAGATTGGCCGCCACGAAATCCTCGCGCTGGAGGAGGTCCCGGGGCGGGTACCCGCACAGGAACAATTCCGGGGCGATGACAAATTCCGCGCCGCGCGCCACGGCTTGGGCGTAGGCGGCGAGCAGCTTTTCGCGGTTGGCCGCGAAGTCGCCGATCGTTGAATTAAGCTGGAGCAGACCGATGATCACAACCGGGTTAGTTTAACGGTGAATCCACCACAAACGAACACAAAAGATTGGGAAAGGGCCCGGCCGGGTGTGAGACAAAATTCTGAAAGACCCGAAAAAGCCCACCAAACGAGGCATGCATAGCTACGATTGCATCTATTCGCTGGGGTTGAACTTTTTTGCATAAAAAAACACCTTGGACAGCCTATGTCCAAGGTCCCCTGATATGCTAAAGCCAAAAAGATCAATTCATGAGCGCCCACAACGCCAAAATGTCACGCCGTGGACCGCCGCCGCATTCGGGGGTGGCGACGGCTCGTCGCCCAGTGTTTAAATTTAATTCGGGGAGTGTACCGTCGCCAGATCGCTGCCTGAATCAAGGTAAATCAAGCCTAATCAAGGTAAATCAAGGTAAATCAAGGTGGAAAAAATGGGTAGGACCCGCTTCCCGTGGCTGCTCAAAGTCCGCGTTCCGAACCATGAACCTAAACGCTCCCTTTCGGCAATACGCGGCAATCCACCAATCCACCAATCCACCAATCCAGCGCCATGCCCCAAAGTCGTACCAAGTGGGAGTCGGTAGGACCTTTGAACCCGAACTCCGAAGTGGGCAATGAAATCGAACAGCCCTGTCGCGAGCCCATCGTTGGTAGGGCGCGTCACTCCGTGCGCGCCGCGCCTGCAACCAGCGCGTGCAAAATTTCCCCGGCGTCGCCTTCCCGACCCGCTGCCGATCAAGACGTTGCTCGAGTTTCCCGGACCCACTTCGGAGTTCGGGGTGAAATCACTTTATTGGCCGTGCGGGCACCCTCATGCGACGGAAGAATTTTGTCCTGCGCGCTTGCCAGACGGGGGTGAGACAAAATTCTTTTGGGGCCAACCGGCCGAGTGATGGGCACCTATGAATGGCGAGCGTTGCTGCGGCTGGCTTTCACCAAAGCCGCGCTCCGACCTAACCGTCCCACCCGCCCGGTTGGCCATCGGTAGCTCGTTTCCTAGCGGCACAAACTGCGGTTTTATACGCATTTTAAGCTGCTTGCAGATTTTTGTCTCACACCCGTGGCTCCGTGGCTCTCCGTGGCTCGCCCCATCGCAAATATCGAGTGGAAAATTGTCCCCGGTAAAGTGATACTATCACCATGCCGTTAGGTTTTGAACTGATGCCCGAGGCCGCGCAACTGGCGCGGGTTGAGCAATTACTCCCGCGCTGGCACGATGTGCCGCTGTACCGGGCCGCCCGGGCGCAGTCATTTTATCTTCGCCCGTTCATTGGGAAACGCGAACTGCGGGAGAATTTCCCCCACAATTTCCTGCGCGCGGGGCAGGATCTCGACGCGTTGCTGGCCGCCCGGACCGTGGAGCTGGAGCACACCTCCGGCAGTTCCGAAGAGCGCACGGCGGTGCTGTTTGGCCGGGGTTGGTGGAACGCGCAGGAGGCGCGGGTGCTCCGCCTGAACCGCCGCGTGGCCGGCGTGCTGGACGCGCATCCGGACGCCCGGCGGGCCACCCTGGTGCCGCCCGTCTGCAACGGGCTGGTCTGCTTTTCCAACTTCACCTCCAAAGCCGCGCGCACCGTGGGCACCTCGCGGGCGGTGAACCAGGCCCGCATTCCGTTTCTGCTGACGGATGCGGAGCTGGCGCGCATGGCGGAGGAGATTCGCGAATGGGCCCCGCAGTTTCTGGATCTCGATCCCGTGCATGGCGCGTGGTTCGCGCTGTATTGCGAGCGGAACGGGCTCAAGTTTCCGTCGTTGGAATTCATTTTGGGCAGCTACGAATTTGTGAGCCTGGCGCATCGGCGGGTTTTGCAGCGCGTCTTTGGCGTGCCGGTGTTCAACCTGTACGGCTCCACCGAAAGCGGGCATTTGCTGATGGAAAACGAGGCGGGCGAGCTGCGGCCGAGCCTGGAGAATGTGTTCTATGAGGTGGTGGAGGCGGATGCGCGGGGCGTGGGCAGTCTGGTGGTGACCACGTTGACCAATGAGATCATGCCGCTGCTCCGCTACCGGATTGGCGACCTGGTGGAGCGCCGGGAACGGTCTGGCGTCGTGGATTACCTTGTGCATGGCCGCGAGCGCGATGTCTTGCGGGGCGCGCAGGGCCGGCGCGTGACCACGCTGGAGGTGGACCGCTGTTTTGCCAACGCGGAGGGCGTGCTGCATTATCAGCTCCGGCAAAATGTCACCGGCGAATGCCACCTGCAATATCTCCCGGACCGGGAACCGCCGTCGGCCCAAACCCTGAAAGTGGTCACGGCGCGGCTCCGGGAACTGCTGGCGCTGAAGGCGGCCATCCGCGCCGAACCGGTGAAACTTTTACCGCCGCTGCCGTCGGGGAAATTCCGGCTGACCAGCCGGAGCGAGGACAATGTCTAATGACGAATGACGAATGACAAATGACGAAAGAATGACCAAGCACGAATGGCGAGATCCTGTTCACTGGATCGTTCCGCAAGCACAAGCCCGACTGGCGCTGGAATTCGTGCGCAGTCTGGTCTTGTCTTTTTTGCAGCCTGTAATAAGTTAAATTCATTGCCATTATTTAATTGGCCATAATCGAAGGAAATTTCATGAAACTTGTCAAATCGTGGCTCGTTTGCAGTCTGGCAGGTGCGCTCTGGCTGGCCGTCGGCAGCGTCGGCCGGGCCCAAGTGACCCTGTCGGTCACCCCGGCGGTGATTAGCAACACCTATCCGGGATTCATCACCCTGAAAATCACCGGACTGACCAACACGGAGCAAGTGACGATTCAGCGCTGGCTGGATACCGATGGCAGCGGCCTGGCAACCGACGGCAAGCCGCTGTTGGAGGCATTTAAAATCCGGGAAAGCGGCGCGATGGTCGTCAACGGCATCACCAATGTCAGCGTGCCCTATGACAGCGATTCGGCGACGGATACCCTCACCACGACCCTGAACTTCGGGCCGCCCTTGGCGCTGATGGATATCACCGGACAGCAGATCTATCGCGTGACCAGCCCGTCGGGACGGTTCACCCCCGCCAGCGCCACGTTGCTGGTCACCAACGCCTCGCTGCCGCAATCTGTGAGCGGCACGGTGTACAGCAACGGCGTGGCCGGCCTGCCCCATGCCATGGTGGTGGCCCTGTCCCAGCCCAACAATAATTACGCCGGGGCCGCCATGGCCGACAGCAACGGCCATTATTACTTGACCCTGCCGGCGGGCCGGTACGGGTTGCTGGGGTTGTTTCCGGGTTACTACGTTGACCAGACGCTGGCCGGCCAGGTCACCCTGACCAACGGGGTCCAGGCGACCAATGATTTGACCGCGACAAATGGCTTTGGCGGGCCGGTCATCGCCGGGAGGGTTTATGACGCGACGACGACCACTAACGCGCTGGGTGGGGTTATGCTGCAAGCGTCCCAATCCGGAGGCCGTCTGTTTGCCATTGGCTTTACGGATACCAATGGCAATTTTTCGATCCCGGTGACCTCGAATAATTGGTCGCTGAAGCTGGATGGCACACAGCTGGCGCATCGGGCCTACATCGTGCCGGAGAATAACGCCGCCAGCGTGTCCACCGCGCTGGGCAGTGTGAGCAATGTCAATCTGGGCCTGCTCAAGGGCAATGCGCTATATTATGGGCGCTTTGTGGATGCGGCGGGCGCGCCGCTGGTCAATTATGATCTGTCGGCCAACGACAGCATCGACCAGTTCAAGGCGAATGGGTTTACCGACGCCAACGGCAATTATGGAGTGGCGATCTTGAACAGCACCAATTCCCCCTGGTATCTGTCGCCGGCGGCAAACAATATTGGGCTGGAGAATTTCATCTTCAATGCCCAGCAAATGACCATCTACAGCGCCATCATCGGGCTCAACAACTTTTTTCTGCTGCCCATCACCGCGCAAATCTCGGGGCGGCTGACGGATAATCGGGGCGTTCCGCTGTCCGGCATTTCCATGTACGCATTTGCGAACGTAGGCACCAATGCCTTTATCACTGCCAACGTGGACACCGACACCAATGGCAATTACACGCTGGGGGCGGCCAGTGGGAACTGGAGCGTGTTTGCCAATGCTGCGGGCAGCCACAGCCTGGCCGATGCCGGCTATTACGATCCCAACAGCCATTTTGTGGTCATTCCGCCGACCAACGCCGTGGTCAATCTGGCGGTGTATCCGGCCAGCGAGCCGCTGTTTGGCCAGGCGACCCGGGTGGGCAGTTCGCAGTTCAACTTCAACCTCTACGGGGCGAACGGCCAGAATTACACGTTGCAGATGAGCACGAACCTTTCCAGCACCAACAACTGGCATACGGTTCTGGTCATCAGCAACCTGCCCAGCAGTCCTTATTTGCTCCAGGATGACTGGGCCACGAATGGCGCGGGCTTTTTCCGCGCGTTTCAGGGGCCGTAGTGGCCGGGGGCGGGTTAACCTGAAATCCGAAATCCGAATCCCCGAAGGCCGAAAGAAGGCCGAGATCCGAAATCCGAAATCTTTTGAAACAGTGCAGGCACTCCCTGATTCGGCCTTCGGGCTTCGGATTTCTTTCGGGCCTCGGATTTCGGCCTTCGGATTTAATCCATCGCCTGCCACGTGCTCAGGGCAGCTCGGTGCGCGGCGGAGCCGTGCCGTCCAGCAGGCAGACGGCGGTTTCGGCGCGGAGATTCGGCAGCCAGCGGATTTCGCGGCGGGCGCTGAAAAAGGCGCGGCGGGTTTCGCGGATGCCGGCTTCGCGGCAAAAGCACGCAAAGTCCGCCACGGACAGAAAATGCAGGTTGCGGGTGCGATACCACGGCGTGGGCAGCGAGGGGGTCACCGGGGTGCGCCCCTGAAACAGCACCTGCAGGCGCACATGATAATGACCGAAATTAGTATAGGAAAGAATGACCTGCCGGCCCACGCGAAAGGCTTCGTGAAGAATCTCCGCCGGCTGCACCAGCTCCTGGAACGTGCCCAGCAGCAGCACAAAGTCGAACGCGCCATCGGCATGCTGGTCCAGGCCGTCGGCGATGTCGCCCTGATGGACCACCAGGCCGCGCTCCATGCAGCGGGTCACGAGGGCGGCGTCCTTTTCCACGCCTTCGCCGGTGACCTGCCGCTCGCGGATCAATTGTTCGAGAAACGCCCCGTCGCCGGTGCCCAGATCCAGCACCCGGGAGTGCGGGGGAATCCATTGGGCGATGGTGGCGTAGATGCCGGGTTTCATCGTGATTTCCGTCCTCTATTTCAAAGGGGCTCGTCGTGGTGGTGCGGGTGGATCCGAGGGTGGTCGCCGTTCAGGAAATGCCGGAGGACTTCGGCGAAGGGCGGGTTTTCGATCAGGAACGAATCGTGGCCGTACTCGGTGTCCAGGTTGATGTAGGAGGCGGCAATGCCCGCGCGCTTGAGGAGGCGGACCAGCTCGCGGGACTGCCCGGGCGGATATAGCCAGTCGGAGGAGAAGGAAATGACCAAGAAACGCGCGCGCACCCGGCTCAAGACCGCCTCGGGCGCGGCGGCTGCAAACAGGTCAAACTCGTCAATGGCGCGGGTGAGGCAAAGATAGGAATTGGGGTCGAACCGCTTGACGAAGCTGCTGCCCTGATGATGCAGATAGCTTTCGACGGAGAACTGCCGGGCGTCGGCCGCGTCCGCCTGGCGGCGGCGGCCGAATTTCCGCGCCATGGCCAGTTCACTCAAATAGGTGACGTGGCCGACCATGCGGGCGACCGCGAGGCCGTGGGCGGGGAAGCGCGTTTCGGTGTATTCGCCGCCGTTCCAGTCGGGGTCGGTGACAATGGCGCAGCGGCCGATTTCGTTGAACGCAATCTGCATGGCGTTGTGCGCGGTGCAGGTGGCGATGGGCACGCACACGCGCACGCGCTCCGGAAAATGCACAGCCCAGGTCAGCGCCTGCATGCCGCCCATGGAGGCGCCAATGACGGCCAGCAGCGTGTCCAGGCCCAGATGGTCCACCAGCCGGGCCTGCGCCATGACCATGTCCCGGACGGTGATG
>Ga0302278_10003758_pt1 | contig 16271 bp, 13 predicted proteins | sample III_Bog_N3_2_FD_194543 | JGI IMG/M metagenome (GOLD analysis project Ga0302278, IMG submission 194543) | Peat permafrost microbial communities from Stordalen Mire near Abisko, Sweden - III_Bog_N3_2 | ecosystem: Environmental > Terrestrial > Soil > Wetlands > Peat | place: Sweden: Abisko...
CCAGGTCTTTGGCGGCGGATATATTCTGCGCAGTCTTGAAAACGTCGACGAGGCAACAGCTCCTGTTCAATCCAGGTTGCGCAATCTGTTCCTGGTCATGGCCTTCGGTTCAGTCGTCATCGCTCTGTTATGCAGCGTTGTCTCCTCCCAATCCATCGTCAGGCCCATCGCCCAGGTCGTTTCGCACCTACGCAACGCGGAGCGAACTGGCGAGTTGCCGCGTTTCACCACCGAACTTTCATCCACAAGAGAGATCCGAGAGCTGGCCGAGAGCTACAACCGAGCCGCCGGATCTGTGCGCCATGCACGCGAAAACCTGCAAGGGGCGTACGTCGAATTCACCGGTTCTCTGGCCAGCGCACTCGATGCCCGCGATCGTTACACATCCGGCCACAGCTATCGCGTCAGCCTCTTCTCCTGTGAGACAGCGTCCGCCATGGGCCTTGGCCCCGAGCACGTCGAACGGATTCGCATCGGCGCTCAGTTGCACGATATCGGAAAAATCGGAATCGCCGACAGAGTCCTGCAGAAGCCCGGGAAGCTTACCGCCGAAGAATTCGACATGATCAAGGAACACCCGGTCATTGGCCGCCGAATTCTGGAAGGCGTGCAGGGCCTTGCACCTTATCTCGAAGCTGTCGAACTGCACCATGAAAACTGGGATGGCACCGGTTACCCGAAAGGCCTTTCGGGCGAACAGACACCGATCGATGCGCGCATCATTCACGTCTCGGACGCTTACGACGCCATGACCTCGGATCGGTCTTATCGGCAGGGAATGACCCATGATGAGGCCATCCGCATCCTGTTCGATTGCGCGGGAACCATGTTTGATCCCGGGATTGTGGATGTGTTCCTCAAATTGCCGTTCAAGGACGCGGTTGTTCCGCAGCAATCGGCGAACCATCTGGTCCAGGCCAGGGAAATTGTGGCAGCGGAGGCAAGATGAGAAGGGCTCTCCAGTTGTGGTCGGTCTTCGGGTTACTCTGCCCCTGGATTCTCGCCGCACAGGAAGCGAATTCCGGTTTCGATCTCCGGGCAACTCTCTCCGGCCAGTTTGCCGCTTCCAACGTACTCACCAAGGCGCCGCGGTCCGGCGCTCCGGCGACTGCCGGGTTCCGATCCGTAATGTACCCCACGTGGAAGATCAACGGCAATTGGACAGCCACCGGAGTCTGGCAATTCGCCACGCGCCCTTATTTCTATGAGGATTTCTCGACCGCCGGCTATGGAGCGAATGGGAATCTCCTCCAGGCATCCTTGAATTATTCGCGGATATCGGATCAGGGTTCCCTTCTCATCCGCGCCGGACAGCTTCAAACGGTATTCGGCTCCTTTCCTTTGTTTTACGACGACTCGGAGAACGCCTTGGTGGACCTGCCAATCGACTATGGCTACTATGGTTCGCCCGTATCCCTCTACGGCATCGCCGGCGCCCAGATTGACGGAACGCGCGCCAAATGGGATGGGCGCGCCCAGTTCGCCAACTCCTCCCCGGCGAATCCCCGGAGCTTGTTCGCGCGGGATCAATACGGCAACTGGGCCGGGGGCGGTGGTTACACCATCCGGCAGGGTTTGCGGGTCGGCGTTTCAGCGTATCGCGGGCCGTATCTTGACCGGCAGTCTCCGTATTGGGTTCACGGAGAGGCGAACCCAAATACATTGCCCGCGCACGCCCTGGGACTGGACGCACGCTGGGCGTACGGACACTGGAATGTGCAGGGTGAGTTTCAGGGATTCGTCTTTCCCTACACGGTGATTCCTACTTACCGTGGGAAGGGCGGCTATGCGGAGCTAAAGAGAGTCTTGAATCCACGCTGGTACGTTGCTGCCCGCGATGGCGAATCGACCTCGAAAGCAGCCGGGAATGCGCAATGTTTTGAGGGAGCAGCGGGCTTCCGTCCCGGAAGACTCGAACTCGTCAAAGTCAGCTACGAACTGGAGCATTACAGCACCGGCTCCGTCCGAAATGAAAACACGCTTGCGATTCAATTCGTCACTTCGTTCCATGCAGCGAAAGCCTGGCCCTAAAGGATCTGTCTGCGCATTTCCGAGCGCCTGCGCCCCATTCATCGAGGCCGTATGGTGATGAGTGGAATCGCAGTCCACTCAAGGCAAATCGTTCGGTTCTGCAGCTATTTCCGAGCGCATCTTCACGATCAGAAAAATCGAAATAACTAACTCATTATCAATGGGTTAAGCAACTATCTCCTGCACAATCAGCGCATTCTCGAAAAAAGCGGCTAATTCTCTGCAACCCATTTGCTCGATTAGTTCAATTCTCAGCAACCAAAACATCTGAAAAGGCTGCCCCGTAGGTTCATGTCTCAAAGAATCGCAACCCTCCGAGCGGCCATTTGCCCCTGTTTGCAACCTTTTAAGCCACCTAAATAGCTATGTAGCGCACCCCTCCGAGCGAACCTTTGACCCGTCAGAAATGCGAACTCAGAACTAAGAACTGCGAACTCAGAACTAAGAACTGACCCGTGCCTTTATTCCCGCACGCCGATGCCGAGTGCCCTCATCTTGCGGTACAGGTGGCTGCGCTCAAGTCCAAGCAGCTCCGCGGCGTGGCTGATGTTATTGCGGGCTTCTTCAATCTTCTTCAGGATGTACTCGCGCTCATACGCGTCCCGCGCCTGCTGCAACGACGAGAATTCTTCCTTGGATCGCGACGATGCCTTATGTGTAAGAGGCGGCAGGTGTTTACGCTCAATCCGCAACGCCCTTGGATTGAGAATCAGCACGCGTTCGATGACGTTTTTAAGCTCGCGCACATTGCCGGGCCAACGGTATTCGGCAAGCGTGGCCAGTGCCTCTTCGCCGATCTCCATGCGCGGGCGGCCATACTGGCGTCCAAACTCGGCGAGGAATTCACGGGCTAACAGCGGGATGTCCTGCTTGCGCTCGCGCAGCGGCGGAACAGCGAACGGAACCACGTTGAGCCTGTAAAAAAGGTCCTCGCGGAAATTACCCTTGGCGATTTCCTCTTCAAGATCCTTGTTGGTGGATGCGATAAGCCGCACGTCGACGCGCAGGGTCTGCGTGCCGCCCACAGGCGTGAATAGCTGGTCGTCGAGAGCGGAAAGAACTTTAGCCTGTGTCTTCAGGCTCATGTCTCCCACTTCGTCCAGGAAAAGCGTCCCGCCGTCGGCGCGTTCGAGTGTACCGCGCTGCTCCGTCGGACCGCCGGGTTGTGCGCCATGGCGATAGCCGAAGAGTTCCGCTTCGATATGCGCCTCGGGAATGGCGGCGCAATTCAACTCGACAAACACGCCGTCGCGGCGAAGGCTCTCGGCATGAATGGCGCGGGCAATAAGCTCCTTGCCGGTTCCAGATTCGCCGTAAATGAGGACCCGCCCGTTCGTGGGCGCCATCAGCCGTATCTGCTGCCGCAGTGCTTTCACGGGAATGCTTTCGCCGGTCAGCACTGAGCCTGCATTGAACTGGCGCTTGAACTCGAGGTTCTGGGTTCGCAGGCGGCGAGCCTCGACCGCGTTCTTCAGGACAATCAAAGTGCGATCGAGTGAAAGTGGCTTCTCGAGGAAATCATAGGCGCCAAGTTTGGTCGCCTTGACGGCGGCTTCAATGGTTCCATGGCCGCTGATGATGACGACCTCAGGGCGCATCTGGACCGCCAACCCATGCATCTCGGCAAGGACATCGAGGCCGTCGCGATCCGGAAGCCAGATGTCGAGCAGCACCACGTCATAGGGGGCATCCTGCAACAGGACAAGCGCTTCACCCGCTGTGGCCGCGGTGGCCACAGCGTAGCCTTCTTCGCGCAGGATATCTTCGAGGGAAGTGCGAATCTCCGCTTCATCATCCACCACGAGAATGTGGTTCATGCGCCGATTCCTTTAAGGGCCGCGACGCTGCTTTCGCCGTTGGCCTGTGCGGTCTGCGTGCCTGTTGGAGGCTCCATGAGCGGAAGCCGAAGAATGAAGCGTGCGCCTTTGGGACTATTTGGCTCCGCACGGAGAGAGCCGCCGTGCTCCTGCGCGATCTTGGCCGCGATGGAGAGGCCCAGGCCGGTCCCGCGATGCTTCGTGGAGTAGAAGGGCAGAAACAGGCGCTCGCGGATATCATCGGTCAGGCCGTGACCGGTGTCAGAGACCTCGACCTCCACGCCCGCACCGTCCTCACTGAGGGAACTGCGAACGCCGAGAACGCGGAGCAGGCTGCCCTGCATGGCTTCGGCGGCGTTGTCCACCAGGTTTGCGAGGGCGCGGCGGGTGGCGTCCGGATCGGCCAGCACAGTGGGGAGTCCGGGTTCAAGATCCCATTTCACAGTAATGCCATCGAGGCGTCCGGCAAACAGCGCGAGCGCCTCTTCAGCTACCTTATTCATATCGCAGGCACGCGGCTGCGATGCAGGAAACTGCGCCAGCGCGGAGAACTGATCGACAAGCGTGCGCAGGGTGCCCACGCAGCCGAGGATGACCTCCGCGCATTTGCGGATCACATTGGGCGAATCCAATTGCGACCGATCCAGGTGCCTTGCAATGCGTTCCGCAGAGAGAGCGATGGGCGTAAGCGGGTTCTTGATTTCGTGGGCCACGCGTTGCGCCACTTCCTTCCATGCCAACTGGCGCTGCGCGCGCAATAACTCCGTGGTGTCTTCAACAACCAGGACCGTTCCCGGCTGGCCATGCGCCAGCTCAAGCCGCGCGCTGGTAACGGCCAAATGCATGGTCCGCCCGCGCGCATGGACCTCAATCTCGGTGGAAGCAGCCCCCATGCGCTGCCCTCGCCGAATGACCCCGGCCAGGTCCTCGGCGGACTCGGCAGGAAGCAGCGATTCAATTTTCTCTCCCGCCAGGCTCAGGTCCTCGCGCTGGCCCATCAGTGCCGCAAAAGCGCGATTGGATTGGAGTACGATTCCGCTGCCGTCGAGAGTGACGACGCCCGAGGGAATGGTTTCGACAATGGTTTCAAGCTCGCGACGCCGCTCCTCAATGGCCTGGTTGGCGCTGGTAAGCTGCAACGAGGAACTCTCCGCAAGGTGGCGGCTGGCATCCAGATCGGCAGCCATGTGGTTGAAGGCGCGAACAAGGTCGCCCATTTCGCCTGTCGGGATGATGGCCACGCGATGGTCGTATTTGCCTGCGGCAATCTCATCCATTGCGTCCGCCAAAGCTTCAACCGGCCGCGTAATTTGTTTCGAAAGAAAATGAGCCAGCCAGACGCTGGAGAAGAATACTACGGCGGTAATTGCCAGCAGCAGAAGAAGAAAGGTCGTTCGAATCTGGTTGCGAGATCGGAAGAGCCGCCAGTATTCGTCGGCGCCGGATCGGATGCGCACCACAGTCTGGTTCAGCCCCTGGGGCATGGGAAGCGCAACCACGACTATCTTTCCCGATCCGGTGCCGGCAATGCCCAGCGCAAATTCCTGGCCACCCACTTCAAGCACCGGTTCGTCGCTACGCTGCGCAGCGGACAGTAACCCCGCTGAAAACGGACCAGGCAGGCGAATCACTGTATCCCGCTCACCCTCGTTCAGCCAGGGACGCAGGCTGGCGCGACTGGATTCGGAAGGAACCTGAAAACCAGCCATCAGCTTCGAGTCCTTGTCAAAGACTACGGCGAAGCCACCCGCCAGCGTGATGCGGTGCGACACGAGAGCCTGCTGCAGTTGAGGCAGATCCTGATCTGGCGCCCCCGAAGCCGCGATAGACTGCGCTTCAACGCGGGCATTGCTGGTGACATAGTGCGCCAACTCCAGCACCACGCGCGTAGAGTCCTCGCGTAACTCCGACGTGGGCTGCGAAAACCAGCGATCAATGGACCGATTCATAAGCTGAAAGCTGAACAGGAACATGAAGACCGCGGGGATCAGCGCGATCAACGCCGCGCCCAACACCATGCGCGTGCGCAGGCGTGCGCCCAGGGCGCTGCTGCTCTGGTCGGCATAGAGTTTGACGATGGTTCGGAGAAGCAGAAGGAGAAATGCCAGCAGCACCAGGAAGACGAGGATGATGACGCTGGTAAAGGCCAGCGTTTCTCCAGAGGTATCGGGATTCAGAAAGTGGATGCTCGAAGTGTTGAACGCATTCAGCGCGCCCAACAGGGCGAGCGCTGCGAGCGCCCCGCCTGCCAGCAGAGCGATTGTCCTACGCCTTGGATCGCCACTAATCGGCATGCGCCGATTATAGTGCCGGCAGGGATAGGAGATCAGAATCCAGGGATATGAAAAATTCCCGCATGTGCTGCTCTACTTCATAACGACCAACTGCAACCACCCTCCCCAAATGTCAGCCCAGGCGTGAACAATAACATTCGCGCGCAGGTTTCTGCGCCAGGCTGCCAACGCTCCGAAGAGGACGCCAAGGAGGCTGATGACCGCGACGTTCTTCCAGCCCTGGTACGCGTGGAAGAGGCCAAATACCAAACCCTGGGCCAGCACAGCCAAGCCGGTGTTTCCAGTCAGCGCGTGGAACTGGCGCTGCAGAAAGCCGCGGAACGCCAGTTCTTCGCAGATGCCGGCGGTGATCGATACACCGATCCAGACAATGATTTCAACCAGGCTCGTTGGCAGCAGGCTGTCGACAGTCTTTGCGCCGCTTGCCCCAAGCAGCCAATGAGCGCCGTAAGCGGCGCCCTCCCACATCACCCAGAACGGCAGCGCAATCGCAAGGTCCACAGCGAGAGCCTTCCATGAGGTCCAGCGCCCTCCCGACAGCGTTTCAAGGCCGCCGCCAAAGCGGTGTACGCCTGCCCAGCAGTAATACAGCAGCGCCCAATCCATAGCGGCCACCGTCAGGTAGATCTGAATCGCATGTCCGTGACTGGCAAGCTGGCTCGAGGCCGCACCGTTTGCCGTGGGCGCACTCTGCGCAAGGAAGCCAAGAAGAACCGTTCCGGCCCCGATCAGGAGAAAGCCCACCAGCCATCCCCAGGAGGCGATCTGTGCCGGACGTTTCCGAAATTCCAAATTTGTAATCGCGATCGTCTCACTCGGCATGTTGATTCTCCTGGCAGGATTCCGCCTGGCTGCACTGCCTGGCAGCGATACTGTTCAGTTCGGCAAGCGTCTCTTCCGCCCATCGGATGTGCGCCTGCAGTTCGAATTGTCCGAAGCGTGCCGCCATCTTCCAGTAAGGTGCATCGGGATACTGCTGGTTGTTGGCAATTTCCACTTCGATCCCCGTCAGTTCCTTGAGCACGGCGGTCTCACACTCCAACATGCGCTCCAGGTATCCAATGAGGACCGCCGGGGATGCCCGGGCGCCAAAGAACAGCTTGAGCAGCAACTCATTGCGCGGAATCTCCGGTTGGGGCGGAACCGCCAGCCACTTTGCCAGGCGGTCCCGGCCATTCTTTGTTATGAAGTAGATATTGCGGTCAGGCTTGCCCTTTTGCCTCTCGGTTTTCGACGTGACAAACCCGCCGGCTTCAAGCTTCTTCAGATTGGGATAAATCTGTCCGTAACTCTCGTTCCAAAAGTGACCAACGGACGAACGAATGGTGACGCCCAGATCATAGCCAGACATGGACTCAATGGTCAGTAGACCGAGAAGGACGTCCATACTCGAACTGGAACGTTTTGCCATATATCTATTAGTAATAGCCCTATTAGATATTTGCGTCAACACAAATCTGCAATTCGATGCATTTCTGCTCGCTGCCCTCGCTTCAGCCTGTTGCCTTCGACTTCAGATCTGGGAACAATCCAGCGGGCTCAGGATCAGGTTGGTGATACTGGTAACAAGCTGGTCGGAGCTGTATCGCGGACTCGTAGAGAGCTTCTTCCATGCGGGATCGTTGCGGAAGACATTCCATTTTGCGTCGAGTTCGCCCTGATCGGTAAAGCTGAGCATGTACGTCAGGTTGGGCAGACGCGAGCCGAGGAGGGTATCCCCGAAGAATACGGGATGAAATCCAGCGTTCAGGAAAATCTCGAATTCGCCCGAGTGGAACATCTCCACCTTGCGCACATGATCGCCATTGCTGGGGCTCTCGTAAGTACGTAGCTGGAAGATGCGCTTGCCTTTGGTAGCGGCTGCGGCGGGGGGAGTGACGTTGGGCCAGCCTGTAAAGGCGCTCAGCAGGGCGATATCCACGCGCTGAAATGCGGGAGCGGCGGCGGTTGAATTCCAGAACGGGTCGGCGGCTTTGAGGAATGAGGCATCCTGAGCCAGGCGCAAATCCAACTCGGCGAGAACGTCGATGGAAGGTCCGGGAATGAGCAAATAGGTCGCCGGTGTGTCGGGACCAATCTCCAGGCGAAACGCGCCAACGGGCCCGAGTCCCAGGCGGCTTAGGGCGGGAATGAGCGCGTCGGCGAAAAAGCTTTCCGTGAGTTTCGTCTGGGGTCCGCTGAGCAGCGAGTAGCGACGAAGCTGATAGTACTCGCGCGCGCCCGATGCAGGGGACTCGGCGGCAGATTTGCCGGCAACTGCTAAAGCTGAACTGGCCATCGATGCTGCGAGGAATTTGCGACGATCCATTGCAACCTCCTTGTTGAACGACCATCTTACTTGATCGACTCAATCATGATTGTGACTTCGGTGTAGCTCGATGAGTACCACAGAGTTCTTTCATTTACACAGCCGCGTGAATTAAAACCGGGTGAGATCGAACATGGACCGCCGCGTGCTATGGTTAATGATCTCCCCCGTTTGTTTGCAGTTATCTGGTCTGCTTCTCGAGACAGGTGTATCTGCTATATAGGTCATTCGGCAACGGGGTGGACTCTACAGGCCTTCAGGATTGTTTTTCGGGAGCGGTTAAGCAGTTGGACCTTCACACACTCCACGTCGAACATGCCGCGCTGCTGACGCTGATAATGATCCTGACGTTCATTAACATTCGCATCCACCGCGATGCTGCGGGCGTGGTTTGGTTTGCGGGCTTTGGTTCCTGCATTTGCGCCGGCGCAATCCTGATCGCTTTGCGCACTTACATTCCGGATGCGCTTTCCATCGCTGTGGGCAATGTGATGTTTTCCGCCGGCTATTTGTGCCTGCATCGCTCCATGACCGGTTTCTTCTCTCAAGGCGCGGGGCAATGGCGAATCCAGGCGGGGCTCTTAGCGTTGCAGATTGTCTCGCAGGTTGAGTACGGCTGGCGCCATCCCGATACAACGAAGCGTTTGCTTGCTTTGAGCATCATCCTTGCCGTACAGGTGGCGCTGACCGCCTTATTCGTCGTCCGCCATACCCCTGGCTTCATGAAGGCAGCAGGTTGGCTGATGGGCACCTTGCTGGCGTTGCTCAGCCTGGGGAATCTTGGCCGGATCGTCAGCTTGCTGATCGTGCCTGCCCCCAGCGACTATCTGCAGGGAGGAGGAATGCTGGCATGGACGATTCTCAATACAACGATCCTGCAGGTTGGTGTTCTGGTGGCTTTTGTGTGGATGACGGCGGCGCGCCTGCATCACGACCTGGAGGTCCAGGCACTCACCGATCCCCTGACCGGGGTTTTGAATCGCCGCGCCATCGAATTACTTGCAAAGCGCACATTCGCCGCAAATTCCAGAGGGTCCCGGCCAATCTCAGCCATCCTCTTCGATCTTGACGACTTCAAGAAGGTCAATGACTCTTTCGGCCATCTTTGCGGTGACAACATCCTGATTGCGATTTCGCGCTCCGTGGAGCAGAAGCTTCGTCCCGGCGACATGATGGCCCGGCTCGGAGGGGACGAATTCGTTGTCCTGCTGGAAGCCACCGATATCGAGGCGGCCAACGTCGTTGCACAACGGCTGCGCAACGAAGTCGAACGACTGCGAGTTCGACATGACAGGCGGGAGATTTCAGTCACGGCAAGTTTCGGCGTGGCGCAGGTTCACGACAACGTGGCTGGCTGGAAAGAACTGCTGACAAAGTGCGATCATGCACTCTATGCGGAAAAAGATGCGGGCCGCAAGGTGGCAACCCCGATGGAGTGACGGGAGACCCGCGGTCGTTGCCGCGGACCCAGTGAAGAGCCTCTACGCAATCACGCTGGCGGCTGCCGTCCAGGACCGTTCCTGGCTCTCAGCCACGCCACGATGCGTCAGGGTGCCATGCCAGGTGTTCAGCCCCTCGGCCAGACCGGCATCCTGCTTGAGTGCCTCGCGCGCGCCAAGATTTGCGAGACGCAACAGATAAGGGAATGTTGAGTTGGTCAGAGCCAGCGTGGAGGTGTGCGGCACTGCGCCCGGCATGTTGGTCACGCAGTAGTGCACAACGCCGTCCACGACGTAACTTGGATCGGAGTGCGAAGTTGGCCGCGCCGTTTCCACGCAGCCGCCCTGATCGATGGCCACATCGACAATGACCGCACCTTTCTTCATCCGCGAAACCATGGCGCGCGTAACAATTTTGGGAGCCGTAGACCCCGGGATGAGTACGCCGCCGATTACCAGATCGGCCTCGCGGGTGGCATTCGCCAGGTTATAGCTGTTGGACGCGAGCGTATAGAGACGGCCGCCGAAAATGTCATCCAGATCGCGCAGCCGGTTCAGATTCACATCCACAAGCGTTACCCGGGCGCCGAATCCCAGCGCGATTTTGGCCGCATTGGTGCCGACGACGCCTCCGCCAACAATGCATACCTGGGCTGGTGGAACGCCTGGGACTCCGCCCAGCAGGATTCCCCGTCCGCCACGTTCCTTTTCAAGATAGGTCGCACCGACCTGAACGCTCATGCGGCCCGCGACTTCGCTCATGGGCGTGAGCAGAGGCAACGTGTTCTGCCGGTCGCGAACCGTTTCATAGGCGATGCCGACGACCTTGGACTGCAGCAACTTGTCCGTAAGGCCCCGAACCGGCGCCAGATGCAGATAGGTGAACAACACCAGCCCCTCGCGAAAGTAGACGTACTCAGTCTCGACAGGTTCCTTGACCTTGACCACCATGTCGGACTTGCCCCACACGTAACCAGCCTCGCCGACAATCTCCGCACCCGCGTTCTGGTATTCGTCGTCGGGAAAACCGGATTGGTCCCCGGCCTTGGTCTCCACCAGCACCGTGTGCCCGGCTTCGGTAAGCGCCTTCACGCCTGCCGGGGTAACGCCTACCCGCGACTCGTGATCCTTAATCTCTTTGGGAACCCCAATGATCATGGTTTGCTCCTGGTTGGGTTGGATGCTCGATGGCGGATTATCGCTTCGCGGAGAGAGCGGCGCCGGCATTTGTTTTCCGGGAGGGCTGTCTCCAGCACCGCATATTCGTCCGTTTGCTACTGAATCTCATCCTACGGCTGGGAAAGATACCAATGTGTGCAAAGTTCGTGATAAAAGGGCTCTATGCGAACGAAACGTGACAAAATCATACCAACTGCGCACAAAGCTGCTGCGGGAACCAGCCGTGGCGGCCCGTATAAACGGAATCCCGAAGCACTGGACGATCTGGACTATACGATATTGCGTTTTCTGGAGTTGAACGGCCGGGCGACCAATTATGAAGTCGGTGAGGCGGCCGGACTGTCGCCCTCGACGGCCTCGCGCCGCATCCTGGCTCTCGAGAATTCCGGCGCCATCCGCGGCTACCGCGCACTGATTGACGACCGGATGCTCGGCAAGCGCATGACGGTATTCATCCGCATCACTCTGGAACGCCAGTCAGCCCCGGTCCTGACCGCCTTCGAGGCGACGGTGCGGCGATCGAAGGCGATTGTCAGTTGCCATTTGATGGCAGGCCAATATGACTACATGCTCGTGGTGCGTGTGGCGGACATGGACGACTACGGACGGCTGCATCAAAACGAGCTCTCCCGGCTACCGGGAGTAACGCGGCTGGAAACCAGCTTCGCCCTGAGGGATGTACTGGAGGTTGGATGAAACCGTGCGCGATGCACTGATGTCTCCGCAAGGTACCGCGCTCCTGGCTTCCGAAGACATGCCAGGAAAGGTTACTCTAGATGCCTGTCACGCTAAATTCATCTACTCACACCCAATCGAGCGTGCTTGAATGCTGATTGAGCCTAAAGAGCAAAGATTGAACCGCGGGTAAGGGAGACTCGCCCGATGACGATTGCAGACCATGGCGATTTGAGTGACGAGTTGCCGGAAAAAAACAAAGCCAACGGCGAGGAACCTGGCGCTGAGGCCCCCGAAGCGCGGCGCCCCCCCCCGCCCCGCGGCCGCTTGAGCCAGGCGGACCAGCGCAGCCGAACAAGCCGGAACCACCAAAGGCAAGCGGGTTGCTCCTGTTCGTTGCGGCATTCGTGATCTTCAGCGCTTTAATCGCAGTGGCCGTCGCACTTGCCTGGAACCGAACCACTTCCGCCACCGTCCCGGACCCGGCAACGCAGCAGCAGTTGAGCCCCTCGCAGGAAGCCCGGGTGTGGGGAACCGTGGATTCAACCGCGGCTGGACTCAAGGGTCATCTCATCACAAAATGGGATGGAAAACTCAACTACTATTTCATGATCGAGCCTGATGATGCTTCTCGCAAGGACGCGTTCGCGCTCGCCGTGAGTATTCCGCCGCGGCCGGCATCGGTGAGAATCCAAATCAAGAATCCAGACAGCGTCGTTTTGTGCAGCCAGGATGTTCTGCTGAGATTCGATCCCGGAAAAGCGGCCGCCATCTCCGAAGGGGCCGCGCCGGCCATGGGCGGAAAACGACTGAGCGCGAGGGCTGCGGAGCAGATGAAAAACGAGGAAGAGGCAGAACTCGCACAAGAGAATGCAACGGAAGCGGAGCGAGAACACGGCCAAAGCGTTTTCCAGCTAAACGCGGGGCCGAACGGAAAGATCGAGTCAATCAGTTCTCAGGGAGAAATCCCCTGCTCGAAGGCTGCGTATGAGGGGATGGGATACTGGAGCTTTTTGCCGGACTTCCCTTCCGCGGACGAGCAAACGGAATGGCTCAATCAGCAATTGGGAAGACTGAACGCCACGGACGCGCTGGCTCGGCAAACTCCTGGCCGCAAAAGAATGCCCTACAAGGGCGCTCCTCAGCCAGGCAGCTTCCTGATGGTCGGCGACGATTCAATCGTGGAATATGACCCAGCGACTGGAAACATCGAAACCAGAACCGGCAAGGTCTTTTCGATCGACAGAATGGGTACGGCAGCGCGGGCCATCGCCGGATACGACTTACCCGTGAAAATTCGCTACGCATGCGACCAGAACGCCGCCTGTACCCTTACCCAGGGCAACGCAATGCTGGTGCATGGCCGCCTGAGTAAATAGATCCGGATGATCAGACGTGAATAGAGCCGCGTAACAAGGCTTGCCTCTCCGGTGGGTCCCCAATTGTCGACCCCGATCGTGAGTGCTTTAATGGAACCATTCCCCCTGACGTGTTTTTAGCGATCCAAAGAGGTGCGTTCCGATGATGGAGCCGGAAGAAGAAGAGCTCGAAGGTGAACAGTGGCAACAGAGAATCGACCATGAGGATCAGACCGAACTTTTCAGCTCAAGTGCAGAGACAGAACCAGGACCTCCAGCCCCAGCAGAAAATACATCCGATTCCGGCCAGGCTTATCCCTTTGGCGAAAATCTCGACACAGACCAGAAAGGTGCTCCTGCCGCAAATCACGGCGATGCAACCCCGTTGCATGAGTCTTGGATCCCGCGTCTTCGGAAGTTCTTTGAGAACCCGGTCAACCGCTATGGCACGCTGGCCGTAGGATTGGGAATCCTGGTGGGCGCCACTGTGGCTTCGTTTACCTGGTATGCAAACAATCCGAGCGGCCGTTACGATCTTGGGCCGGTCACTTCCGATGCCGTGGGATTAAAGGGCCGTCTGTATGTGAAATGGGAGCAGACTCTTCAGTACCGAGTGGAATTTGAACCAACATACGCGGACCAGAATCCGGGGTTCTCGCTCGCGGCGGGAAATCCACCCCATCCGCTTTCCATTTCAATCCAGTTGCGGGATGTTCAGGGATTCGAGTTGTGCTCCAAGGCGATTGTTCTGCGATACGATCCCCGGCGAGCGGCAGCATTTGAGCCGCTGGCCCATGCCGGAGAGAAGGCTCCCGGAAGCGATTTGGAAAGCGCTTTGGCAAAAGGGCTTGATGAAGTGCACCAGGACGCACAGGAAACTGCACGGGAACAGGGTAATGACGTCTTTGAACTGCAGGTGGGTGCAAATGGGCAGATTGCTTCGATCAATGCAAAAGGGGAATTGCCCTGCACGAGCAGTAACTATCAAGATGCAACGTCGTGGACTTTTGTGCCCATCTTTCCTTCGCTCGCCGAACAAGCAGAGCTGCTCAAGAAGCTGGATGAGCGGCGCGAAGAAGAAGCAAATCAGGCGCACGAAGCCGTGAATGCCCGTAGGCCGAAAGCCGCGAAACCCGCACCGAATACAGTGCAGTTTTTCATCGAAGGAGATGACTCAATCGTCGACTTTGAAGCTTCCAATGGGAACATCGTCACTCGGGGGAGAAAGCTGTTTTCGATTGAGAAGAACGGGACGGAAGCCGCATTGCTGAAAGGCAGCGATTTCCCCATGAGGATTCATTATCGTTGCGACCAGAATGGAAACTGCTCGCTGATGAGCCAGGGTGCTGGAGTCCTGCACGCGCGGCTGAGGAAATAGTCCGTGCCCGGACTGAATTCGCCCGGATATCGGATACATCACTCCGCGTTATCGATCTGCGCCTTTTGCAGCTTGTCGGAGTAGTCGATGTAAACGGACTTCCAGGTCGAATAGAAGTCGATAGCGCCCAATCCTTCGCGGTGGCCGTTGCCGGTTTGCTTGACGCCGCCGAAAGGCAGGTGCACCTCTGCGCCAATTGTCGGAGCGTTGATGTACGTGATCCCAGCCTCCAGGTCGCGGATGGCGGTGAAGGCCCGGTTCACATCGCGTGTGTAAAGTGCGGTCGAAAGGCCGTAATCGATGGAGTTCGCAATCTGAATGGCTTCTTCGAACGTGGAGAATTCAATGAGGCTCACCACCGGACCGAAGACCTCTTCCCGGGCAATTTGCATGGTGGGTGTGACGCTGCCGAAGACCGTCGGCGCAAAGAAGGTCCCCTTGGCGTGCAATCCCTCCGTAAGCGGATGACCGCCGGCGAGGAGCGTTGCGCCCTCTGCCTGGGCGATGGCGGCGTATTTCTTTGAGGTTTTAATCTGCGCGGCATTTACCTGCGGGCCCACCTCGATTCCTTCCACAAGTCCGTTGCCGACCTTGAGGTTCTTGGCCCGGGCAACAAACCGGCTTGTGAATCGGGAAGCAATCCCCTTTTGCAACAGTATCCGGCTGGTTGCTGTGCAGCGCTGGCCGGTGGTGCCAAATCCTCCCCACAAGGCGCCTTCGAGCGCCAGGTCGAGATTGGCGTCGTCCAGCACAATCTGCGCATTCTTGCCGCCCATTTCAAGCGAGATGGGCTTGAAAAGCGCAGCCGCCCGCTGGGCTACCACCGAGCCTACCTCGCTGGAGCCGGTAAAGCTGATGGCGCGGACGTCTGGATGCTCCACCAGCGGAGCACCAGCGTCTGGCCCGTAGCCGCAGACAATATTCACCACGCCCGGAGGCATTCCCGCATCCACCAGGGCCTGCACCAGGTTGTAGGTGGAAAGCGGCGTGTCTTCCGCCGGCTTGATGACGCAGGTGTTGCCGCAGACCAGAGCGGGGAAGATCTTCCAGGAAGGAATGGCCATGGGGAAATTCCACGGAGTTATCAGCCCCACTACGCCAAGCGGCATGCGGATGCTCATGGCGAACTTGTTCTGCAGCTCGCTGGGCGTGGTCTGGCCAAAAAGGCGACGGCCTTCCCCGGCTGCGTAAAAGGCCTCGTCAATGGCCTCCTGCACGTCACCGCGGGTTTCAGCCAACACCTTCCCCATTTCCCTGGTCATTTCGCGTGCGTATTGCTCTTTGCGGACCGAGAGCAGGTAGCCGGCGCGATGCAAAATCTCGGCGCGCTTGGGCGCGGGGACCAGTCGCCAGCTGGCGAATGCCTTTTTGGCAGCCGCAACAGCAAGGGCGACATCTTCCGCTCCGGAGGCTGGAAACTCGCCGACGATGTCAGAATGATCGGCCGGATTCACGTTCAGGAAGGTCTTACCGGACTGTGCCGATAATTTCTCGCCGCCAATCAGGTTTTGATATTTCGGATAGGGCATGGGGACAAACCTCTAACAGCAACGATCAGGTTAAGAGATGGGGAAACCAGGGTGAGCGATGCGAGGGACCTGGAAATAACTGAGTTTACCGTACCGGCCACGCGAGTGGAGAGGATTCTGCAGGGCTTGCAAGCTCGCGATACGCGTGCCGCTCAATGGCCGTACAATAAGCCTTGAGGTAGAATTGGTCATCTAATGTCATTGAACGGCTATCCTTCGCGCTCATCGCGCTCGCACGGCCTGCGCTCACTTTTCAGTATGTT
>Ga0302278_10003759_pt1 | contig 16269 bp, 11 predicted proteins | sample III_Bog_N3_2_FD_194543 | JGI IMG/M metagenome (GOLD analysis project Ga0302278, IMG submission 194543) | Peat permafrost microbial communities from Stordalen Mire near Abisko, Sweden - III_Bog_N3_2 | ecosystem: Environmental > Terrestrial > Soil > Wetlands > Peat | place: Sweden: Abisko...
CAGGGGCGCTCAGGATGACAGCAGGGAATGGGCCCCGGGCTGCGAAAAGGAACGCAATTTTGCGCATTGTTCTTTCGAATATCGGGACGTTTGGCGATATCAATCCTTTGATCGCGATTGCGCTGGGACTGAAGCGGCGCGGGCATGTGCCGGTGATGGCGGTGCCGGCGGTGTTTGGTCCGAAGATTGCGCCGCTGGGGTTGGAATTTCACGCGGTGCGGCCAGACATTGACCCCAACAACACGTTGATGGCGGAGATGGTTTACGACGTGAAGAAGGGCACGGAGCGGGGACTGCGGGAGTTTCTGTTTCCAGTGCTGAGGCAGACGTACGAGGATCTGCTAGATGCGGCCACGCGACCCGAGCGCGCCGACCTGCTGCTGCTGGGCGAGCTGAATTACGCCGGGCCGATTGTGGCGGAGATAACGGGGATCCCGTGGGCGAGTTATGTGCTGGCGCCGCTATCGTTTTTTTCGGCGTTCGATCCGCCGGTGCTGCCGATGTATCCGCGACTGGCGCGGGCGGACAAGACGGTGCCGGGGATGGGAAGGGCGATCAAGCGGCTGGCGCGGTTTGTGAGCCGAAAGTGGCCGCAGCCGATTTACGAATTGCGCAGGGAATCGGGATTGGAGCGGGGACGGAATCCGCTGTTTGACGCGAAGCACTCGCCGGAGCTGGTGATGGCGCTGTTTTCGCGCGTGCTGGGAACCCCACAGAAGGACTGGCCGGAGCACACGGAGATTACGGGATTTTGCTACTACGATGCGGACGCGGGGAACGCGGCGCTGCCGGCGCATCTGGAGGCGTTTTTGAAGGCGGGGCCGGCGCCGGTGGTGTTTACGCTGGGATCGGCTGCGGTGCTGGCTGCGGGAAAATTCTACGAATTTTCAGCAAAGGCGGCGATGCGGCTGGGAGTGCGGGCAGTCTTGCTGATTGGTTCAGACCCGCGGAACCGGCTGAAGCAGACGCTGCCGGAGACGATTTGCGTGGCGGAGTATGCGCCTTATTCAGCATTGTTCAGCCGGGCGGCGATGGTGGTGCACCAGGGGGGCGTGGGGACGACGGCGCAGTGTTTGCGGGCTGGCAAGCCGATGCTGATCATGCCGTATTCGCACGACCAGCCGGATAACGGACGGCGAATGAGAAGACTGGGTGTGGCGCGGGTGATCCAGCGGGGGGACTATACGCCGATGCGGGTGGCACGGAAGCTGAAGGCGATGCTGGAGGAGCCGCAGTTTGCGCTGCGCGCGGCGGAGGTGGCGCGGCGGCTGGAGCATGAGGATGGGGTGAAGGCGGCTTGCGATGCGCTGGAGGGGCTTTATCGGAGGACGCGGTAGGGATTGATCAGGGCGTTGCGGTTTTAGCGAAGTTGGGAAGAATAATTAAAGGTCCGGGCCTGAAGGCCGTTTACGGTTGAAGAATTCCCTTAGATGGACCGGATTTTGTATGGATTCGAGGAAATGCCTCAGGGGCTAAAGCCCAAGCGGTTCGCGGCCTTTTGCGGCACGGCTGAAGCCGTGCCCTTTCAAAGCTTCCGCGTTCTTAGGAGCTTTTTGACCAAGCTGTGAAGCCATGCCCTAGGAAGAAACAAGATGGAAAGGGAAAGGCCCTATGGCGGATGGTTGGGCTTTGAGGTCTCCCACCCATCGGACAAAAACAAAGACGTCCGATGGATGGGGCACCCGCAGTTTCATCTCTCGTGGGTGGTAACGGCGGTGGGGGACCAGGAAGAAACAAGATGGAAAGGGAAAGGCCCTATGGCGGATGGTTGGGCTTTGAGGTTTCCCACCCATCGGACAAAAACAAAGACGTCCGATGGATGGGGCACCCGCAGTTTCATCTCCCGTGGGCCGGCTTCGCCAGTGGAGGACTGATACAAAGCCCTAAAATTAATACGCCAGATCGAGTTTTTCCGCAGCCTGAGAAGCCCGCATTCATTCTGTTGACTATTTTGCCAGGGATGAGTCCCCGGCTGCCGTCCGGATAAATTTTTCGACGGGCTGTGAAGACGCGCCTTTTAAGGCCGGTTTATCAGATTGCATCTAGAAGCCACGCTAGAGCAGGTCGGCGAGGGGTGGGAAGGTTAGAAGGAAGCCCAGGACCAGCAGGGCTAGTGCGACGAAGCTTACGCGGGCGAGAGCTAGAGTCTTCTGACGCCAGCGCGCTTCAAAGATTGCCCAGGTGAGAATCCAGATCAGCAGGGCGACGGTGGTTACGCCGGAGAGTGGGCCTGTGGGCTTCGAGAAAGTCAGGGGGGCCTTGAGGGCTGGCAGCTTATCGCCCAGGATGGCGAGTACGGCGAGTGAGAAACAGGCGATGCCGGCGGAGAGGATTGCGGCTGCGCCGGAGCCGTTGGGGATTGCGGGTGTGTTGGGCATAGATATGTGCTCGGATTGAGTCATTTTTCTTCTCCCTGGCTGAGTTGGATGACCTGGCCGCCTTGCACAGGGGCGTACTTGTCGATCATGGCGCCGAAGAAACCAGCGATGCCGGCGGCGAGGAACGAGGCCGCGGCAAAGCTGAGTACGGCGGTGCGCAGGTGCTTGTGGTTGGCGAGATCGCGTCCGTAGCGGATGAAGACAAATGCGACCATGGTGATGGAGATGGGCGCGAACCATGCGACATGTTCTTTCCACTCCATGCCGAGGGAGTGCCAGCCGATGGTGGCGGGATTGGACATGAGCAGGCGCTGCGGAAACATGGCGAGGTCGGCCGTTCCTGGGGGTGGGACAGCGCGATACCAGGGATAGACGACGTAGGCTCCGATGAGGACCGCGGCCCAGGCGAGCAAGGCCATGGTGATGAGATAGATATTTAGAAAGCGCTGCTGTGCGGGAGTTGGCGCCTGCGTGGATGGGGCGGTGAGGCGATGAAGCTCGAGGAGCGCGCCGGAACAGGCGAGCAGATAGAGCGCGCCGAAGCCCATGCCATGGATCATTGTCCAGAGGGCGCGTTCGGTGATTGCCATGGGGTCGACCCTCCTTGTTGCTGAGCGCGGGAGTTACTTCACTGAGTTATGAGATGCTTTGATGCGAGTTAGTTGGGATGCGGGGATAACATGGCGTCCGCGGCGGTTTTCTTGTCGGCATCCTTGTCTTTGCCCCAGGTCTTATAAAGGCCTAGGTAGGCGTAGTTCTCGGTTTGGCCCGCGATGGAGTGGCCGTAGGCGAAGAGCAATTGGAGGCCGGGAGATTTGAAGTGGTAATAGCCGCCCGCATCGATGAGGGTTGAGGATTGCGTCTGGGCGGCGGCGATGCCTTCTTTGGCGTGGGAAAAGACTTCAGCGGATAGCTCGAGACGTTCGCTGACGGTCTTCTTCATGAGATAGCCGCCGTAGAGGTAGTCGCGATAACCGGTTTGCGGAACGACTGCGTAACCGAGGCCGCCGACGAGGCTCCAGGAGCCGAATTCTTTTTCTGCCCATAGGGGAAGCTTGTACCAGACGCGGCCGACGCCGAGGCCCTTGTTGAAGTTTCCTGTCGGCATTTCAAACATGGTGAAGCTGCCGATTTGGGGACGGTGCGGGGTCTGCTTGATGAAGCCGTATTTCACGCCGAGTTCCATGTCGGTGAGGCCGAAGGCGCTGGGGCCGATTCCGCCGGGAGCGTAGACGGGGTTATTCGATGGAATGACGGCGCCGAAGGGAAGGATGGCGTGAAGCTGGATGTTGGGGACGGCGCCCCAATTGAATTCAAAGGCGGGGCCGGTGGGGTCAAGCTCGGCGGGCGTGCCGTCGACGGTGCTGAAGATGTAGAACTCGTAGTGATGGAGATCGACTGGGGTGGGATCGTCGGTTTGAAAGGGAGGGCCGGCTTGCGCGGAGAGGCGGGCGGCGGCCAGGATGAGGAGCAGCGACAGCCTGGTCAGATGGATCGTGAACCTCATCGAGTCTCCTGGGCGGTGAGGATGATCGCGGTTTCCGTGGGGATGCCAGTCATTTGAATACGATATATCGAAATGCGATCATAGAAAAGAAAATATATCGAAATTCGATAGCAGGAAATGCATTATCTGACGAAGGGAGATATATTCATCCTGTGTTGAAGCAACAGCGGGAACTTTATTTCGGGCTGATCCGGATCCACGTGCTGGTGCACGCGGCGCACGAGCCGGTGTTTGGGCTGGGGATGATGGAGGAGCTAAAGCATCACGGATACCGGATTGGGCCGGGGACGCTTTATCCGCTGCTGCATGGGCTGGAGCGCAGTGGGCTGTTGAAGTCTGCCGTTAAGAAAGTGCGCGGGCGGAAGCGGCGGGTGTATACGATTACTGGCGCGGGGAAGAAGGCGCTGGCGAAGGCTGGGGAGAAAGTGGATGAGTTGTATGAGGAGCTGCATGAGGAGCGGCCGCGGGGGATGGCGGGTTGAGCGAATTCATCCCGCAGCTTGAGGGCATTGATCGGTGCCCGAGATAGAAACAACCGCAGGTCCTTCGACTCCCTTCGCTCTTAATGACCATGGCCGGTTAAGCGTTGAGCTTTCCCACCCATTCGCAAAACAATGCGAATGGATGGGGCACGGTGCTTCTTTGGCTGGTCCGGCCAATTCATTGATGCCGGAACTTGCTGCGGCTCCTTCGAAAATGCTGGTGATGACGGTGGATCCGAATGCGGACGTGGACGTCCGCGGTACAGCGGGTCTGGAGACCCGCGCTACTTTCATGCGTGGTTGTGAGCCGAAGGATCATGAACGACTATTTTGCTGCATAGGTTTTGGTTTGGGCGGTGCGGGAGTTGGTGACGGAGAAGCTGCCGTCGCGGGAGACTACTACTTTCAAGTAGGCGCCGTCGGGTCCGCCTTTGAGGTTGGCGATGAGGGGATCGGGGCTGTTGTGGGCGGCGTCGGAGTCTTCAGCGGTGTGGAGCATCCAGAGGTCTTCGAGGCCGGGGCTTTCGTGGATGGTTTGCCAGGCCTCAGGGCTGCCGGCTTTGTGTGCACCGTTGTCCATGATGGCGACGCGGGGATGGATGGCGTCAACGAAGGCTTTGGAGTTGGAGAGGTTGAAGCCGTGGTGGTTGACGAGGTAGAGGTCGATGGCGCCGATCAAATTGTTGGGGCAGACGAGGGGGATTTCCTTGGCTTTGGTTAGGTCGCCGAGATCGAGGAAGCGGAATTTGCCGTAGGTGATTAGGACGCCGGCGGAGCGGGGATTTTCAGTGGTGTCGAGGTCCCAGTGGGGCTCGGCGGCGCACCAGGGATTGGGCGTGGGATGGACGCCGGGGACGGCTGCGATGTGTTCACCGTCGGCGGTGAGGACGATGGCGGAGAGGCCGGGGATGTTGATGGTGTCACCGGGGTGAACGATGCGGCGGGGCTTGCCTTCAATGGCTTTGAGGTAGGCGGCGTAGTCGTGGCGGGTGATGTCGGAGTCTTCGCGATTGGGACCGTGGTCGAGGAATTCGCCGATGGGGACGCGCTTGACGAGTTCGGGGACGCCGCCGACGTGGTCGACATGGAAATGGGTGATGAGGAGATGGTCGATGCGGGCGATGCCGGCGTCGCGCATGGCGGCCTGGATGCGGGTGGCGTCGCGGCCTGCATCGTCGTGCGGGCCCATCGCGCGCCAGCCGGTGTCGATGAGGAGAGACGCGCCGGAGGGAGCGACAAGGAGCGTGGACTGGCCTCCTTCGACATCGATGGCGTAGATGAGGAGATGCTTGGCTGGCGCCTGCGCGTGGGCGGTGAGGAACGGGAGCAAAGTGAGGCAGCAGACGGCCAGCAGAGGGGCGGTGAAGGTGCGGGCCAGGCGCAGGAGAAGCGGATGGCGGAGGCGGGGAGAAAGTTGGCGGGCGATTTGCATTGCGGGAACAGTGTATAGGGATCGGTGGTCCTTCGACAAAGACACGTTGCGGACGGGCGGGCTGGTGTAAACTAATCAAGACCCCTGAGCCGGCTCTTTTCTGAGCCGGCTCGATTGTGTCGGGACGTGGCTCAGCCTGGTAGAGCACTCGCTTGGGGTGCGAGGGGTCGGGAGTTCAAATCTCCCCGTCCCGACCATTAAATGAAGACTAATTTTTCACAAGACCTAAACAAGAAATCAACGGGTACTTCCTGACGCACCGGCGTCGGGCGACAACCTGCGCTGTTGACGGGATTGGAGATCTGGGTCTCGGGACAGTAGGCTCGCAGTTTCGACGATCGCGATGATCCGCGGGCATATTAGAAGATGCAAACCCCATATCACACGAGATGCAATCCAGCGTCACACACGCAACCGCAATGGGATTGCTATTCTCGGTGCAACTTCAGGACAGAAAACATGGGCGAGATACGGATGCGTTAGGTCCGGTTCCGTCATGGAGTGTCCGAAGTGTCGAAAGGAGTGAAGCTTGGATCGTCTTAACGCATTCTTCTTTGCATACCCATTCATGGCGGTATATTTCTTTTGCTGTTCCGAGGCAATTGGGGCAATGCTGATCACGGGCATGCCGCGTTCCGCGGTATGGATGGCGGCAACCGTGGCCGTGGTTGTGGCGGTGGCAATCCCTGCAAGCGGTCTTGTTTAGAGGACAAGCGAAGGAGGATAGAAGCAAGGAGCGAACGACAATCGACCTAATCCGGATCTGGATGCGCACATTGGCCGGAGCATGCGGTGTTTACGCTTGATCGGGCGTTGAGTTGTCGCGATTTTCCGTGCTGCGGAGGCCTTTGCGGTCGCGGCCCTTGTCGCTTTCGCGAAGCGTGAGGGCAAGAAACACATTCACAAAGGCCCGGTCGTAGCATTCGCGGCATCGGACGGGAAATTGAAGGACGATGAGACGGGCGAAATCAAACCCGCGCAGCCTCGACGTGCGAATTCTTGTAGACCCACAAAGCGAACACTTCATAGAAAGCGAGCTCCGAGACAAATGAGGATAGTTGTGACTCGGTGAGGAGAGAAGCGATCCGTTTCGCGTTGATGAACGCAGGAGGAAAAGCTATGGCTCAAGTTTACCACGAAGGAGCTTTGCGGTTTGGGCCCTCAGGAGAGCACCTTCACTTCATATGCTGAACTTCTCGCCTTCAGGCAAGGTGTTTTTTCTTGAGGGAAAAGACGTGCGGCGGCATGAATTCCGGTAAGTGCAGCAGTGAAAACGATTTAACGCAGCGGGGTGATGCAAGGGGCTTTTCTCAGGGGTTCAAGACTGAAAGAGCGACCCCGAGGTGTTGGAGAGCGCAGTCATGCGCGGACGTCGGCGGGTCTGATGCTGAACAGGCGAGGCAAGCAGGCCGGCAATCTCGCGCAACTCGGCGCGGGCGTGGCCAATGGCCGCGGCAACCGAATCGGGGCGCAGGATGGGATTGGCAGCGAGGAGAGGGAGCCGGGACTGGGGCTCCGGCTGGGCATCGCGCTGCGAAGATTGATGGAGAACGAGCGGTGGCTCAACAGTCTGGGGCTCAACGGGCTGGAACTCAGCGGCCTGGGGCTCGAGTTGAATGGGCGTAGAGTGGCGGCTGGCCTGGTCAAGAGCCTGGCGGGCGCCGGCGAGCGTGTATCCCTGGGCGTGGACCAAGCGCTTGATCTCAAGCGCCGTTTCGACATCGCGGCGTCGGTAAAGCCGCTGGCCGGTTCCGCTCTTGTTGGGCTTTAGTTGGGGGAATTGGGATTCCCAGAAGCGCAGGACGTAGGTTTCGACGCCGCAGATGCGGGCCACATCGCCGATCTTGAAGTACAGACGATCGGGGATGGCAGGCGTCGTTTCGAAAGTGCGCTTGCGGGCGAGTTGCATAGCCATAGGGCGTCGTGGAGCGGAGCATCAAAATGGGGATGCTGCGCTCAATCTAAGCGCAGTATAGGACACATATTGCATTCAATGTGACGTAAAAGCTGCCGATTGTGCCTATGGTAACCGGAAAAGACAACAGGAACGGATTACCAGTACAGGGTTCGATGCAGGATTCGGGCGTGGAGTTCAGACAAAGGAGCTGGCGCCGCAGGCGGCTCAGCATTATGCCGGTTCTTTGGTTGATTCGGGGCGGATGATGGGGGTGCGCGGGGAGGAGCGGTGCGGCGCGGCGCGAAGGTACTGGGGCGGCCAACTAACGGCGTCGCCGAGCGCGGCGGCGGCGTGGAGCGGCCAATAGGGATCGCGGAGCATCTCGCGGGCGAGAAGGACCAGATCGGCCTGGCCTTGCGCGACGATGGCGTTGGCCTGTGTGGGGTCAGTGATGAGGCCGACGGCGGCGGTGGGAATACCTGCCTCGCTGCGGATGCGGGCGGCAAACTCGACCTGGTAGCCGGGGCCGAGAGGAATCTGCGGGTTGGGGACCATTCCGCCGGAGGAGCAATCGACCAGATCAACGCCGTGTTCTCGGAAAAGGCGAGCGAGCTGGACGGATTCGTCGACATTCCACCCACGTTCCGCCCAGTCGGTTGCGGAGATACGGACGAGCACCGGCAGGTGGGCTGGCCATGCGGCGCGCACGGCGTCGACGACTTGTAGGGCAAGGCGTGTGCGGTTCTCAAAGCTGCCGCCGTAGGCGTCGGCGCGCTTATTGGCGAGCGGCGAGAGGAACTGATGGAGCAGATAGCCATGGGCGGCGTGGATTTCGACAAGGTCGAACCCGGCTTTGAAGGCGCGGTGCGCGGCGAGGCGAAAGGCTTCGACAACGGCGTCGATGCCGGGCTGGTCAAGAGCCTGGGGGACGGCGTAGGCGGGGGAAAAGGCGAGCGCGCTGGGAGCGACGGGCTGCCAGCCGCCTTCCGAGGGTTGGAGCAGGCGTTCGCCGGTGAAGGGCGCGGACATGCTGCCTTTGCGGCCGGCGTGGGCCAGTTGGATGCCGGCGCGTGCTCCCTGGGAGTGGATGAAGGCCGCGATGCGCTGGAGGTTGGGGATGTGCTCGTCTTTCCAGATGCCAAGGTCGGCGGAGGAGATGCGGCCCTCGGGAGTGACGGCGGAGGCTTCAAGGATGACCAGGCCGGCGCCACCCTGGGCGCGAGCACCGAGATGGACGAGGTGCCAGTCGGCGGCAAAGCCGTCGTGAGAAGAGTACTCACACATGGGCGAGACGCCGATGCGGTTGGGGAAAGACACGGAACGAAGTTGAAAGGGCGAGAAAAGTGGTTCGGTCATCAATTGAATGGATGATTGGGGAGACCGGAGGGTGCGTCGAAATGATTGCGCTCCACCTGCGGTGGGGCCAAAAGCTCGCTATTCGCTCGCACCGGGTTGGTTGCGGGTAACTTGCGCCAGGAAAAAAGCGCAAGGTATGTTCACTGCGTCCCTCCAGGACGCGGGTCCTTCGTTTGGTCGCTTTCCACGGGTTTCACCCGTGGCTACTTTCAGCCTGTCCCTACGGGACGGCCACCTGGGGTGGGGCAGCCGGCCACCCTGCGGTGGGGCAGACGCTTCGCTTGGGACTTATTGCTTCTTCAGGACGGCGTCGCCTTTTTCGTCGGCGAGGATGGCGCCTTCAAAATGGCGGAAGGCGGCGGCCTGGGAGGGCGGAAGTTCGACCTGGCGAACGACGTATTCGCGCTCGTAGTGAAGGACGTTGCCCTTGGTGGTGATGGAGGAGTGATAGCTGGCGAAGTCGAGGTCGATGTTTACGGGATCGGGGGTTTCATCGACGACGTAGCCGGCGGGGAGGGTGATGTCGAAGGTGTCGCGCCAGCGGCCGGTGGCGTTGAGGTCGATGGGGACGGTGCGGGGCTTGTCGTTGAAGGGGATGGCGTCAGTGCCGACGACGCGGGCGCGGAGCAGGAGGAGCGTGCCGGCCTGGTGGGCGTACTGGTGAGCGGTGATCTGGTAGTGGAATTCGAGTGGTTTGTCGAGTTCGCTGGGTTGAACGAACTTGAAGGTGTCGAGGGTGACGCCGGGAAGGGTCGCGGCGATGTGGTTTTCCCATTCCTCGCGCCGCTCCTTTTCATCGGTATATTTCAGGAATTCACGAAAGTCGCCGCCCTCGGGACCGACGTGTGAGGTATCGACCGAGCCGGTGATGGTGCCGTCGGCCTGAAGGGTGAATTTTCCGACCTGGTCAGTGCCGTTGGCGTCGGGTGGAAGCACGGGAAGGGCGATGACCTGGCTGGAGGTACTGGCGGCGAGGATTCCGTAGCTACCCTGCTCATAGGAGGGCAGGTTGCCTACGGGCGTGCGCTCGTTGGTGGGGTCGAAGATGAGGTAACGCTTGCCGTCTTTGGCTTTGACGATGGCCTTGAGACGGGGATCCTGAACGTCGGCTGGAACCTCGATGGCGGTGATCATGTGGTTGCCCATCATGGAGGGGAAGTCCGGGTCGACAATGCCGCGGTGATCGTCCACGGGCATGTAGAAAGCGTGAATGCCGGCGACCTGGAGCATGGAGATGAGCAGGGTGGTCTTGTCTTTGCAGTCCCCGTATTTGTTGCGGTAGATGTCGGCGGCGTGATTGGCCTGCATGCCGCCGATGCCGCGCGCAATGATGAAGTAGCGGATGTTTTTCTGGATGAACTCGGTGATGCGGCTGAGTTTGGCGTAGAAGTCGGGGGCTCCGGCTATGAGGCTTTGCGTTTGCGCGGTGATTTCCGGGGAGGGCGCGGGTCGATCGGCCTCAAGCGTGGTAACCCACTCACCGATGGCGCGCCACTGGTTATCCTTTCCATCGACGGCGGCATTGCCCCACTGGACGGACATGCGGGCTTCCAGGGCGGCTGTTTCAGGGCGCGAGGGGATGTCGCGGAGAATGAGCGCGGGGGTGTCTTTGAGCTCCCAGCGCCAGTGGTTGGGCGCGACCTCAACTGCCTTGACGGGCTGGAAGTCGTGCCAGGACTCGGTGTGAGCGCGGCCCGCGGGCAGGTCGATTTCAAGCGCCTGGAAGATGACGGGGATGCTGCTTTGGATTCCCCACAGATTTTCCTGGGTATAGGGTGCGAGCAGCTCTTCGGATTCGCAGATCACGGTGGCGCCGACATCGATGGCAGGCGGGCGGGCGACACGAGCCTTCTCAGTGGAGAGCATGATGGGATTGTCGGTGTTGCCGCCTTCGGCGAAGTCAGTGTCCTTGGCCGGGTATATTTTTTCGTCGGCGGCGATGGTCCAGGCGCGGAAGTAGTTGATTTTCTCGTCCACGTCATAGACAACGAAGCACATTCCCTCATCGCGGCCCTGGGGCTTGAGGATGCGGACGGCTTTGCGGCGGCGCTCGATGGCGCGCCCCTGGCCGTCGATGGTTTCGACATATTCATCGAAGAGGATGACGGCGGCTGAGTCCTTGGCGTAGTCGGGGGTTTTGGTCCTGGATGCTTCGACGGCCCAGTCGGGCAGGGGCTTGTCTTTGTTGAACCAGTCGGCGTGCGCGGGCGCGGCGGAGAGCATGAGGGCGCTGAGCAGAAGGAGAGATGGCTTCAACGCCGTACCGGAAGAATTGCTCATGATCAGTTTCCTTTGGCGGCTGGAGCGCGCGTGAGGACAAGCTGTTGTTGATCGGCCGCAGCGATTTTCTGGTAGTAGTCGTGGAGGTCGCCGTATTCCTTGGAATCGAGGAGGGCGTAGTTGTGGGCGAAGACGCGGGATACAGTGACATCGCTGTCCTTTGCCACCGAGGAGATTTTGAGCATGGCGTGATTGGGCCAGGAGAGGGCGGTGGGCTGAGGGGCGCTTTCGACGGTAAATCCGGGCGGGAGGTGGTAGACGACCTCATCCTGCGTCATGCTCGGGTAGTGGACGTCGATGGGGATGGTGCGCTTGTCCTGGGAGACGAAGGGATGTTTGGCGCGGGATTCAAAGAAGAGGCCGGGGAGAAAGAAATGTTTGCCGGTGGCGGTGGCGATGGTGCCGGAAACCTTGACGATGGCCATCAGGTTCGATTCGTACTCGTCGAGGGCGAGGAAGTGGTCGAAGTCGACGTCTGCCCCGTCGGGCATGTCGCCGCGGATTGATTCGTTGAAGCGCTTCTTCACCTCGTCGGGATCGTTTTGGAGGGCGAGCTGACGCCAGTGGAGGGCTTCAGGGCCGGTCATGATGTAGCGGATGCTTCCTTTGACGCTGCCGTCGGGGTCAACGGTGAGATCGGCGGTGCGTTGGACAAGCGCATTTTTGTAAACGCCTTGAGGCGTAGTTCCGAGGATGGGGCCTTTATCGGAAAGGCGGAAGCCGGAGGCGAGGGAGTGTTTCCAACTCATGATTCCGAAGGGGCACATCTTCTGCCCAGGATCGAGGAAAGTCTCTTTTCCAGAGAGGTCGAGAATGGCGATGTAATCGTCCAACTGGCCGGCAGTGAGATAGAGCGGGTCGAAAAATGCTTTGCTGCGGTCGACCACTTCCATGGGCCAGACCTTGAGGCCGGCGGCGCGGCCGAGTGCGACAAAGAGGAGGGCCATATCGTCGTCGGTTCCACTTTGCTGCTTCCACACATCCTCAGCGGCTTTGACGGGCTTGAGCTTCTCGGCCTTGCGCTCGGCGTCTGATTTGGTGCGGCTGAAGCGGGTGTTATCGAGTTTCATGACGGCGGCGTAGATTTTGCGAGCCTTTTGTTCGTCGGAGTCGGACGGGGCAACGATGCCGGAAACGGCCTGCTTGAGCTGGTTGGAGGGATTGGAGAAGCGCTCGGCATTTTTCGCCCAGGATTTGGACTCGTTGTCCCAAAATTCCTTTGCGGAATGGGCATAGGTGTAGTAGAACTCGACCTTCCATTTGAGGGTGTTGAGCGGTGGCATCCAGTCGTCGTCGGGGATGGGGGGGATGTCAGTCAGGTCGACAGTGAAGTGGTTCTGGGAGTCTTTCACTACGGAATCCTGCGGAAAACCGACTGTGGCCCACATGAGATTGCTAAGAACCCGGCCCTGGCTGTCGGTGACGTACCTGGCACTGTTGAAGAGAGGAACCCAGCGGTAATGAGCCTTGTGGACGAAGAAGGGCTGCTGGATCTGCCATTGGGGGGAGTAGACCGTTTCGTCGTCATAGCTAATCTGGAGGCGGTATTCGAGGATGCTGCCCACTTCGGCGCTAGGGAGAGTGAAGACCACCTGATTCACCTGGCGGGTCGTGGTCCTGGAGTCCATCAAATCGCTGGGCTTGGTGGTGAGGGGGACGATGGTTCCGTCGGAGTGAATAGTGCGGCCCCGGATGTCGCTGACTTTGAAGGTTCCGTGCAGGTAAGGGATGTGAATGGTCGCCAGCTCCTTGCCTTTTTCCGTGAGGATCTTGATGCGTTCGTAGAAGGTCTGGTAGTGGAGCGCGTCGTCGGTGGTTTCTTCGCGGTAGAGGTAGACGGCGGCGGCGCCGGGGGCCTTGGGGTCCTCGGTCATCTTGAGTTCTTCGCTAGTGGGCTGTTGGAATTGGGCGAACAGCAGGGCCGGTGAAGCCAGCGTGAGGAGCAGGAGGGTGGAACGCATGAAGACGGAAATCCGCATGATATTTTTCCTTTTGGGAGACATGGGCAGTGTAACCCGAAATGGCAGGAGAGAGTATGTGTTTTTTGATACAGGAGTTTTACTCCATCTGGCAGTGGGGGCTAAAGCCAAGAGAAGAAGTAAGTTCTGAGTCACTTCAGTGCTTTAAAGAATACCGAATCGTCACTTTGCTATTAACTGTTGAAGTAATAACGTTGGTGCATAAGGCGATGAAACATTGAAAGCTGCGAGGAAGAGCGGTACTTAGTTTCCTTTCGCCGGCGGGGACGTGGTGAGGACGAGTTGTTGCTGGTCGGCTGCGTCAACCTTGAGGTAGAAGTTGCGAAGGTCCTGGTATTCCTCGGGTGTGGCCGTGGTGAAAGCGCGAGCCAGCGCACGGGCCATGGTGATCTGTCCCTGCGCGGGCACCGCCTTGGTGCCGAAGACCGCATGGCCGGCCCACGCAGTTTTTGAGTCCTGGGGCGTGGCTTCAAGTCTCATGCCGGAGGGCAGGTGGTAGACGACCCGGTCGCTGACGATTTCGGCAAAATGCATGTCCACGGGCTCAATCCGCTTCTCCTGACTGACGAAGGGAGAATTGGCACGAGCCTCAAACAAAAAGGCAGGCAAAGAGATCCGTGCGGGATCTGTTGAGGGGAGCGCGCCCTGGATTTCGATCACGGCCGCCAGGCTGGCGTCGGGATCGTCCAACCCCTGGAAGTTATCGATGTGCGCGTGGACACCGTCGGGAACTATTGTCACGAGCCATTGGTCAAACTGCTTCTTCACTAAGTCAAGACTATTTGTAAGGGCCCTCTGGCGCCAGAGGAGGGCTTCCTGGCCGGTAAAGGTAAAGTGCAGGCTGCCGGTGACGGCACCGCGGGCGTCGAGCGAGATGTCGGCGACTCTGTCGAGTTTGTTGTCTGTGTAAGCCGGGAGGGGCGAAACCGAGGTTATGCGGACGTCGGCGCCCTGGCGAATGCCGACAGCGCCCGCATGTGTCCAATGGAGGGTCTGGAAGGGACACATTTTTTCGCCGGGATCGAGCGCGATTTCCTTGCCGCTCACTGAGAGCATCACGATGATGTCGTTGAACTGGTCGAGGCTGAGGTAGCTTGCATTGAATTCTGCTTTGTCGCGATCGACGACCTTCATGGCGTTGGCGGTGAGCCCTGCAGAGCGCAGGAGGGCCAGGTAAAGCAGAGCGATCTCCTCGCTCGAGCCGCTCTTCTCTGTCCAGGTGTCTTCGGCATGCCTGACCGTCTTCAACTTGGACCGCTTGAGCAGCACTTCTTCTTTTCGGGGAGAAAAGTCGACATTTTCGAGAGCTTGCACGGCCTTGTAGAGTTTCCTTGCCTTGTCGAGGTCGCTATCGCCGGGAGCGACGATACCGGCGACAACCTGTCTGAGGGCGTTCGATGGCTCGACAAAGTGGTCCACATCTTTTGACCAGTGGCCGGTCTCGTAGGCCCAGAAGTTCTTGGGATCGAGGTCAGTCATGTAGTAGTACTGGACTTTGTAGGTCACGCTACTCATGGGTGGCATCCACTCGCCGCTGGGGGCTGGTGGAACGTCAACGACGTCAACTGTGCGACGGCCCAGGACGTCTGTGTTGATCTCAACGCCTGGGGGAAGAATCGGCCACCAGAGGAGCGTCAGGTAGGGATTTCCGCGCCTATCCAATTTCACGGTGTCGGCGCTTGCCCTGCCGGGCCCGAATTGCCTGAAGGGCAAGAATGCGTAATGCGCCTTGTGAACGAAGTAGGGCCGTTGAATCTGCCAGAGTGGCATGGATGCCCAGCCGTAGAGGTTGCGGATGAGATAGCGATACTCAATGATGGTGCCGATTTCAACGTTGGGGACGGTAAAGACCTTGCGCCTGAGTTCCTCATCCCAGCTTCTGGGGAGCAGCGGGTCAAGGGCCCAGGGGGTTAACTGGTCAGCAGGCTCAGCGGAAAGCGGAATGACGGTGCCATCGGGGTGGATGGCGCGGGCCTGGATGGTCTCAACTCTGTAATAAGAATGGTCGTAAGGGATCACGACGGTCGCGAGGTCCTTGCCTTGCTCCTTGAGGATCTTGATGCGCGCGTAAATGCTCTGGAAATTCTGCTGATCGTCGGTGACTTCTTCGATGTTGAGGTAGACGGCGGCGGCGCCGGGTGCTTTGGGGTCGGCGGTCATCTTGAGTTCTTCGTCGGTGGGTGCCTGGAACTGAGCGGAAAGCAGGGCTGACGAGGCGAGCGCGATGGCAAAAAGAAGGAGACGCAGGAAGGCGGATAGCCGCATGAGTTTCACCAAAATGGAATGACAGTGGAAGTGTAACCCGAAACGACGCGAGGGAGGTTGAATGGATCGCCGGGAGGGCGCTGCGCGGGGTAGACTGGTGCGTGCTTGTAAACCGATTAAGGAGGGACTTCTGCAATGAGGCGGATTGGCTTGCTGTGGGTGTTGGTGGGTCTTGGTGTGGCCGGGGCGGTGGCGCCGGCGGCGATGGGGCAGTGGAATACGCCGAACCCGGTGGTGAGCTTTGAGAAGAAGGCAGACGGCCTGGAGGTGAAGCAGAAGGATGGGGTGCTGCGGCTGGAGGTGAAGGCGGAGGATCTGATTCACGTGACGTATTCGCCGCTCGATTTCACAGCGCCGGAGCGGGCGCCGGATTGGGTGGTGGTGAAGAAGGATTGGCCGGCGGCGGCGTTCGATGTGAGTTCGAACGACAGGGCGATTACGCTGGCGACGGCGAAGCTGCGGGTGATGATTGAGCGGGCGAGCGGGGCGGTGCACTACGTGGCGCCGGAGGGTGAGACAGGGGCAGGAGCGACGGGGCCGGTGGCTACGGGACCGGGATCGACGGGACGCGGGATGCGCGGGAGGATGCTGACGACGGATGGATATCGGAGCCTGCGGCCGGTGGAGGTGAATGGAGAGAAGACGTTTCATGCGGAGGTGGTGTTTCCGATCTATGGCTCGCACGAGGGGCTG
>Ga0302278_10003763_pt1 | contig 16259 bp, 9 predicted proteins | sample III_Bog_N3_2_FD_194543 | JGI IMG/M metagenome (GOLD analysis project Ga0302278, IMG submission 194543) | Peat permafrost microbial communities from Stordalen Mire near Abisko, Sweden - III_Bog_N3_2 | ecosystem: Environmental > Terrestrial > Soil > Wetlands > Peat | place: Sweden: Abisko...
AATGCTCTCCGCGGACGCTATGGCAAGCAGGTCGAACACATTCATCGAGTGGGATTCGAACGGTAAGCAGGACTGGAATCACACCCGAAGCCCAGTTCTGCACGCGTGCGCGCATTACCGACTTCGAGCCTCAGCTTCCGCCAACCATCCGCGCCTCAGATTCTCGGGTGGGATGCTCGACAGATAGGGCTTGAGGTCGAGGATCGGCGTGCCGTCGAGCATGTCGACTCCGCGAACTGTGAGCGCGACGTTCTCGCGGCGCACCAGTTCTACAACCGTGAGTCCGATCGGGTTGGGACGGCGCGGCGACCGCGTGGTAAACACGCCGTGGGGACGGTCGTCGGTGGGTGGCGTGACCAGTAAATCGAAACCATAGGAGCGGTCGAAGGCCCACAGAACGATGAGATGAGAATAGCCCTCAATATCAGTAAGTCCGGGTGCAAATTCAGGGAGGATGTTGAGCACGCCCTCTGCTTCGTGCCGGGCTCCAAGTCCCTTGGGAATGGCGTCTGTGCCTGTAAAGGGGCTGCTCACGAATCCAATCGGTTGCGGAGTAAACATCGGGTTCCTACCTCCATTCTTCATACTATGCTCGAATTTGGCCCGTCTTTTTGTCTCCGCTTCCGAGATCGCCTCATTCCCCGTACCGTGAAGAAAACCGGAAGGAGCAGTCCGCGTGTCCCTTTGTTCTCCGCAAGGCCGGATTCGCGCAATTGGGCTGCCTGAGCATGGCAGGAAGCCGTCAGTTCAAGCCGTCGATAGCTTTGAAAAATAAGTAATCTTTTGACTGCTATGTTGAAGGCATTTATGTTACGCTCTGTTGGTGTTTGCAACTTGCCGGGGTAAATCCCCCCTCGGCCGGCTTCCCTGAGTCAGAAGACAACTGCAATACCGCACCCGCGGTTGCAAGGTGCGGAGACGACGTGAAAATGAAATATGCATCCAGTTTCGTTACTGGATATTGTGAGATTTCCGCGCTTGTCAGGCCGGGAATGCGCTGAGCCGCTTCCCCGCAAAGGTCAGGCCCGAAGCCCTGCACGGGAGACTTGCCCATCCTTAGGGCGCTCCTGAATTCTTCCCCTTTCTGGAGCCGCGGCCCAGTTGGCATCGGTTTCGCAACGTTTCTGCAACGCATCGAGATCGGTCAAATCCACCTTCGTCGTTTCCCCCCAAACGGCGAAAAGTGGCATTTCACACAATTGATTTATCGAACATGAGGAATGCAACGTTGTTCGGCCATCGCATTCTTCCGTGCTCCCCGGCCCTAGCTGGATCGCGCCCCTTCCTTCGCTGCTCCTCACTTCGGAGCAGCGAAGGAACGCGAAAGAAACGCCCCGAAGAAGGAGTTGCCATGAAAGTTGTGTTCCCCGACAGCATCGACCGCAGCGGGCTCTCGAAGCAGCCCAAATTCATCGACTCTTTCTCTTCGCCGGTCATTGAGGATCGAAGTGCTGTATCGACCGATCCTTGCCCCGCCCCTTCCGTTCTGCCCTTCAAGGATGTTTCTGCCGCGGGGTCATTTGGAGGACCCGGCAGCATAAATGGGAATCGCCCCAAGGAGTTCAAGATGATCCGCAAGCTTTGGATGACGGCAGCCGCCGCGCTCACTCTCGCATTTGCCCAGGTTCCAGCCATTGCGCAGCAATATGGCCCACCATCCTCAGGACCTTCGGCGGCCATCCTGTTTGTCCCTGCCACGCTGAACCTGGTCGCCGGGCTCCATGGCGCGGGCAGCAGCGGCAACGGCGGCCTGGCAACCGCCGCCCAGCTCAGCTACGCAGTGGGCATTGCCTATGACTCAAGCGGCAACCTCTTCATTGCGGACGAGAATAATTATGTGGTCCGCAGAATCGACCACGTCACCAAGGACATAAGCGTCTTTGCGGGCACACTTGGCACCCCCGGCGACTCGCTCGGCGGCGGCGTAGCCACCAGCGCGCAACTCGGCTTGGTGTCGGGACTCGTCATCGACACCAGCAACAATGTCTATGTTGCCGACCGCTCCTGGGGCCTCGTCTGGAAAATCACCTCTGGCGGAACCATCTCCGTATTCGCCGGCGGCGGCTCCGGAACCTGCACCGGCGTCCTGGACTCACTTGGCGATGGTTGCGCAGCCACTGCGGCCACCCTTAACAATCCCTGGGCATTGGGCATCGATTCCAGTAACAACATTTACATTGCCGACACCGGAAACAACATCATCCGTGAAGTCAATCAATCCACGAACAAGATTTCGACCTTCGCCGGAGACATCGCCGATGCCGGCAGCTTCAGTTGCAATCCCAGCCTTTATTCCACCGTTACTCCGCCCTACACCGCCATCCAGGCACACCTGTGCTTTCCCCAGGGCATCGCCTTCGACAGCAGCAGCAACGCCTACATCGTCGATACCAAGAACAACCTTGTCCGCATGGTCACCGGTTCCACCGGCTACATCACCACCTACGCCGGCAGCGGCGCCTCTGGGTATGGAGGCGACGGCGGACCAGCCACCTCTGCTGTGTTCCACCTTCCCGCCGGCGTCTACGTCGATCCCGCCAACCGTGTCTATATCGGGGACTTCTTCAACAATCTCATCCGAATGGTCGATTCCGCAGGAAACATCCATAACGTTATGGGCAATACCAGCGGCGGATTGAACACTAACTCCATCGGCGAGCCCGACACCGAGCCCTTACTCATCGGCGGCCAATACACTGGCGCGACCAACGGAGTCTACGACTTCACCATGGACCCGAGCGGGAACATCGTTGCCAGCGACAGCTCAGGCAGCGCGGTTACCTCCGCCGGCTCAACGGGCCAGTATGTCTTCGGCCAAACTTTGGTCTATACCACCAGCGCCGCCGCCTTCATCACTATCTCCAATCCCAGCGGCGTCACCTTGAACTTCACGGGAACGCCCACCGTCACTGGCTCCTTCGCGCTCAGTGGTGGCACCTGCAATCTTTCAGGCGGTACTCTTGCCCCCGGCGCAACCTGCACCGTGGGGATTACCTTTAGCCCCATTGCCGACCTGACTTACACCGGCAGCATCGTGTTTACCAGCAACGCCAACACCTCTCCTTCGACGATCAGTCTTTCGGGTATTGGATATGGAACACCGACTTACTCCGCGACCATCACCTCTCCATCTGCATTTACAAGTCCGGCCACCGTCACCAGCGCCGCGAAGACGGCCACGCTCACCAACACCGGTGAGGGTCCCCTCGCCATCACCCTGCCGGCGACGTTTATCGGTGCCGGCGCCAGCGACTTTGGTCAGAGCGCCGCTTCAGATTGCCCAACCACGCTGAATGGCGGCGCCACCTGCCATTTCTACATCAACTTCACGCCAGCGGCGGCAACCACCTACAGCGCCCAGTTTCAGGTGGTGACTTCTCCCTACGGCATCCTGTATGCCTCCGTGAGCGGGACGGGAACAGCAGCCCTGACGCCTGCGGCAACACCGGTCATTACCCCAGCAGCGGGTACTTATAACGCGCCTGTCGGCGTGCAGATTACCGATGCCTCGCCCAGCCCCACCATCTACGACACCACCAATGGAACCGTGCCGACTACAAGCCTGACGCCGTATTCCGCGCCGTTCACGGTTTCGCCGGGCACCATCCAGGTGCAGGCCATTGCGACCGCGGTCGGTGACGGGACAAGCGCCACGGCCACCGCTACGTACACGGTGCAGCCGTACCTGCTGTTCAACGCCGCGGCGGTCGGCATTGCTCCGGGCTCCGCACAGCAGCTTACGGCCAAGGTTTCGCTTATCGCCGGTTCCGCTCCCACGGCTACGCTGCATTACGGCCACGACTACACGGTGGGCGCGGTGAGTTGCACGCCGAGCGGCAGCCTGGAGGTTTGCACGGTTCCTGTTTCGTTCATCCCGACTTTGCCCGGCGCTCGCAAAGACGCGCTCTTCCTGATGAACGGCAGCACCAGAGTCGCTACTGTTTTGCTGGATGGAACCGGCCAGGCGCCGTTCTCGCTTGTCCAGCCAGGAATTCTCACCCAGCCATACACTACCAGCGCCACCTACTTATTTGGTTCGATTGTCGATGAAAACGGCACCGCCTACATCCTAGGCACCAGCTCGAACCTCATCGTCACCCTGACCAAGGCTGGAGTCTCGGGCCTGCTTCCTGTCACGGGCCTGAACTCACCGCGATCGATCAGCATCGACGGCGCCGGCGTCCTTTACATTCACGGCGCCGCCGATGACGCGGTCATGACGACCTATGACACGGTGCAGGGCATCCAAGGCTCGATAACGCTCCCCGCCACGCACTTTTGGCAAGACACGTCCATTGGTAATTTCGGCAATCTCTATGCCGTAGCTGGCGAAACCGGCGTCTTCTACACCATCAAAACCGACGGCACCAGCACGAATACGCCCCTCAGCCCAGCCGTCCCCGGAGCTGCCTCCATGGCCGTTGACAGCTCAGAGAATGTCTTCATCTATGGCACCACCATCAATGAGATCACCGCCGGCGGTACTCAATCGCAGATCAGCGCGGTGGGAGGCCAAAGCGGCTTGGCAGTGGATGCCGCGGAAACTCTGTACGCAATCCCATTCCCAGGATTTCCAGGCGTTGCCGAGCTTCCCGCTTCAAACTACTCCACCCCCGAGGCCTCGTTTGACCCTACTGCTTCGTCTCTGGGCGGGTCCATGGGATCCGACGGCACCTTGTATGTGGGCAACTACAGCTACCTCGATAAGGTGGACCGCTCCAAGGGCGCGATCAACTTCGGCCTGCAAAACACCGGTACAGCAAGCGCACCGCAGAACGTTGGAATCTACAACGGGGGCAACCAGAACCTCACCCTCTCCAACTTTGTTCTTGCCGGCGCTAGTTCCGGCTTCGCCCTTCAAGCGGCCGGCAGCAATAACTGCACCATCGGAATGACCATCGCTCCCGGCGCATTCTGCCAGGTCGCAGTCACCTTGACGCCGCCCAACCCAGGCAATTTCACCGGCACGGTCACCTTCACGACGAACTCACTCAACACCGCCGGTACCACCCAGACCGTCACTCTCGCCGGTCAGGTCTACGGACCCTACGTAACGGCAGCACCCAATCCGCTGAACTTTGCCAACCAGGTCGCGGGCACCACCAGCGGTCCGCAGAGTGTGACGTTGACCAACAGCGGAGTCTTTTATTCGGCCACCATCGGCTCCATTATCAACCCCACCGGCTTCAACGTCGGCATTGGCAACTGCGCTGCCGGCATCGCTCCAGCCGGCGGAACCTGCCAACTGAGCGTTACCTTCTCTCCGACGGCGGCACAAGCTTACAACGGGACCGCCTCCTTCACGGTAACCAGCAGCGCCGACGGCCCATCCCAGAATGTGACCTTTGCGGTGAACGGAACGGGAACGGCCGCCGCAGCGCCCGCCGCGTCGCTGGCGCCCAACCCCGCCGTGTTTACCAGCCAACTGATCGGCACAACCAGCGGAGCCGCCGCCGTTACGCTCTCCAACACCGGCAGCGCCACGCTGAATATCAGTGGCATCAGCATCGCAGGCGCCAATCCCACTGACTTCGCCATCAGCTCAGGTACGAACTCCTGCGACGCAGTGGTGGCCGCCGGTTCCAGTTGTTTCATCTACGTCACCTTCACACCGGCCTCGGCCACTAGTTTCTCAGCAACGCTTTCCGTCGCTGACGACGCCGCCGGGTCGCCGCAGACCGCAGCGCTCACCGGTACCGGCAGCGCCTTTGTCGCAAACGTAGGCTCATCCAGTGCAAGTCAGGCGGTCACTGTGGCCATCGCCACCGCAGGCACTTTGAATTCGATTCAGGTGCTGACTGAGGGCGCAGGGAATCTCGAATTCTCGCAGGCTGCCGGTTCGGGCTGCCCGGAGGTAAGTAGCCGAACAGAAGGAAGCTGCGTGACCGTAACTCGCGCCGCGGCGAGGCCGCTGAACACTTTCTCCGCCGGACCTTGCTCAACCGGGGTCGCTTACACTGTCGGTCAAAGTTGCACAGTGAATATAGTTTTTTCGCCACTGGCGCCGGGCGCCCGCAACGGAGCGGTCGTGCTGACCAATTCCAGCCAGGCTGCGCTGGGCACAACCTATCTGCCCGGAACAGGGATTGGGCCGGAGCTCGTCTTTGCCCCCGGCGTCCAGAGCACGCTGCCCGGACCGACGTACGCCAGCAGCTATCAGGATCCCTTGGGAATTACTGTAGACGCCCTCGGAAATGTTTATGTCGCCGACACCTTGAACGGAGCCGTCTCCAAGATTCCATGGTCGGGTAGCTACGGAACCCCGGTTCGACTGGCCACTGGCCCGCTGAACCAACCCTCAAGCGTTGCGGTTGACGGCGCCGGCAATCTGTTCATCGCCGATACTGAGAACTTCCGCGTCCTCGAGCTGCCCTGGAATGGCTCGGCCTACGGAACTCCAGTCGTCCTGGACGCCACGGGCTTGCCCGATCCCCAAGGCGTAGCGGTGGACGGGAACGGAAATGTCTATATTGCCGATGCCCTGGATGAGAAGGTGGTCGAGTTGCCCTGGACGGCCAGCGGCTATGGCGCGCCGGTGAATTTGGCTGTCAGTGGTCTGGCCGCTCCCCATGGCATGGCAGTGGACGCCAATCAGAACCTCTATATCGCCGACTCAGGGAACCGCCGGGTGGTCGAATTGCCATGGACAGGAACAGCCTTTGGTGCCCAGATCGTGCTGCCGGCCAGCGGTTTGTTCTATCCCGAAGGCGTAGCGGTGGACGGCGGCGGCAATGTGTACATCGCCGACACCGATCACGGCAAGGTAGACAAATTGCCATGGTCTGGAACGGCCTTCGGCGCGCAGGTTGCAGTGCCGTTCACATTGAACGGATCGAGCATCACCACCGGAATTGCAGTCGACGGCGGAGGCAACATCTACCTTCTGGATGGCGGCAACAACGTAGCGTTGAAGCTTACAGTGTCCGTTCCTCCGGCGCTCAGCTTTGCCTCAACCAATGTCGGCTCAACCAGCAGCGACAGCCCCAAGACAGTGCCGGTGACCAATATCGGCAATGCGTCACTAACGTTCTCGGGATCTGGAACGAATCCGAATTATCCGGCCAACTTTCCGGTCAATAGCACCGATGCCGGCCTTTGCTCCTCATCTGCTCCGCTCACTCAGGGCGCAAGCTGCGACGTGAGCGTCAACTTCATCCCAACCGCCAGCGGAAGCCTGAGCGGATACGTGGTGCTCACGGACAACAATCTCAACTACTCCGGCACAACACAATCGATCGCTGTCAGCGGAACGGGAGTCGGAGCCTCACAGCCTGTCGCGTCCCTCACGCCCAACCCAATCGCCTTCAACAGTCAGACCGTCGCAACCACCAGCGCCGCAATGCAGGCGACACTCTCCAACACCGGCGGCGCCGCGCTGACCGGCATCGTCATCACCATCGCGGGCGCCAATCCGGCCGACTTCGCCCTCACCACCGGCAGCAACGCATGCGGCACAACTCTGGCTGCGGACTCAACCTGCTACATCTATGTCACCTTTACTCCGGCTTCGGCTTCGAGCTTCACGGCAACGCTCTCGGTGGCCGACAACGCCAGCGGCTCACCGCAGACTGCAACCCTCACCGGCACGGGCACGGCGGCGGCGGCGCCGATCGCTTCGCTGACCGCCCCGGCGGCCTTCCCCAGCACCACCGTCGGCGCGACCGCGGCTGCTCTAGCTGCCACGCTGAGCAACACTGGCAATGCTTCACTGGCTATCAGCGGAGTTACCATCGCCGGCGCCAACCCAACTGACTTCACCCTCAGCACCGGCAGCAACGCTTGCGGCAGTTCGCTCGCCGCCGGCGCCAGTTGCTCCATCTATGTAACCTTCACGCCGGCCTCGGCAACCAGCTTCACGGCAACGATCTCGGTGGCTGACAACGCCACCGGTTCGCCGCAGACTGCTGCCCTCACCGGCACAGGAACGGCGGTAGCAGCGCCCATAGCCTCGCTGACTGCCCCGGCGGCCTTCCCGAGCACTACCGTGGGTGTAACTTCCGCGGCGCTCTCTGCCACGCTGAGTAACACCGGCAACGCGGCACTGGCCATCAGCGGAGTTACCATAACTGGCGCAAACCCCACCGACTTCGCCGTCGTCACAGGCAGCAACGCCTGCGGCAGTTCGCTCGCCGCCGGGGCCAGTTGCTCCATCTATGTCACCTTCACGCCGGCCTCGGCGGCCAGCTTTGCGGCAACGCTCTCAGTGGCGGACAATGCCGCCGGCTCGCCGCAGACCGCCGCGCTCAGCGGCGCCGGGGCAGCGGCAGTCGTTCCCACTTACAAAGTGGCCTCGCCCACGGCCCCGCAAACCGTGCTGCCAGGCGCAGCGGCGACTTATACCATCAATGTAACTCCGGTCAACGGATCCTTTACCGGCCTTGTAACTCTCGGGGCCAGCGGGCTGCCCGCAGGAGCTACAGCTGCCTTTGCGCCGCCGACAGTTACACCGGGCTCAACCGGGGCTACCTCGCAGTTGACCGTTCAGACTGCGGCCGCAGTTGCGGCAATAACGAAGCGGCCTTCGCCATGGCCGCTGGCTCTGCCGGCGCTGAGCCTGATCGGGCTATGCTTTGTCCCCGGCAAGCGATACCGCCGCTGGATAACTCTCGGCCTGCTGCTGGTTTGCTCGCTGGGCGCGATCACTGCTCTGAGCGGATGCGGAGGCGGATTCGGGCTGGGCAACCTGACACCGCCCCCAGCGAGTTACACCATCACCGTAACCGGAACCAGCGGCTCCAGCGTGCAAACCACCACCGTTCAGCTTACCGTGCAGTAACAAGGAGACCACCATGCGACTCAGGATCAAACACATTTTCGCCCTGCTGTTGACCATTGCCGCGGTCTCCGCCGCCCAGGCCGTTGCCCAATCTGGCGCCCAGCCCGCGCCCCAAAGCGGTAGCCCCGATAAGTCATTCCGCGGGGAACTGGAGATGGGCTACAGCTATCTGCGCAGCAACGCGCCTCCGGGCGGCTGCGGCTGCTTCAACCTCAACGGCGGCAACGCCACCTTTGCCTGGCCTCTTAACTCGGGAAGCTTTGCGCTCGCGGGCGATGTAACTATCGCCCATGCGGGCGCAGCCGCCAGCACCGGCGACAGCCTGACTCTTAGCACGTTCACGGCGGGCGGCCGCTATTCGCCTAAGTTAGGTAAGTCGGCTGTGCAGCCCTTCGGGCAGGCGCTGGTGGGATTAGCACACTCCAGCGGCACACTGGTGCAGGGAGCGAACCCAGGCGCGGCCAACGCCGGCGCGGCCTTCGCCGCCAACCTCGGCGGAGGCCTCGACCTGCGCGCCAGTCCACGCTTCTCGGTGCGGCTGATCGAAGCAGATTACCTGCTGACCACCTTTGACAACGGATCCAACAACCACCAAAACAACCTGCGCATCGGCGCCGGCGTGGTGGTTCACTTCTAACCGCCAGCCGAGTTCACTCTTGCGACACGCTCGACGGGTCGAAAGCAAAGACAAAGCCAAGAGAGCGGGGGAGCGCGAGTGAAAACCGTAGCTCGACCCAACCTCAGAAGGTTTACCCCATCAACGCATGTCTTGCCCGCTTCCCGGACGCCTGCCAACGCCGCACAATTTCGTAGGCAATCACCGTTGCGTAGGTCACTGAGATCCACACGCAGACCTCTTCGATGGGCAGACGGCTCCATGCCGTGATGCGCACACCCACCATGGCCGCATCCTGGAAGCCCCACCACCCGTATGGCACGGCCAGCGTTACCTCCCAAAGCAGGCTGGTCAACAGGATTATGAACAGCGTCAAGCTCAAGGCGCGCCAATTGATCACCGGCATCGCCGAGGGCAGCAGTGCCGCCGAGGGCCCCAGCGCTCCAACCACAAGAAAAGTGAAATACCCCGGAAATCCAGGCTTCGTCACAAATTCCCACCGATACCAAATGGCCGCTGAGATAAGCGCCACCGCCCAGGCCAGCGACTGCGGGTGAAAGCGGAGTAGACGGTCAAACTGCGCTCTTTCCTTGGCATCTGACGGAATGCTATAGGCCGCCAGCCAATATTCATCCATCCAGATATAGATCAGCAGTACAGCCACGAATCCCGTGAAATAGAACGCATACTCCTCGATGGGCACACCACCGCCCAATGCCGGTGCGGTAATGCCTAGTGTCGCGCCGGAATTGGGGAATGTGAAGAACCTTCGGGCAAAGAAGAAATCCAGACCCGCTCCCAACGGAAACAGAATGCCGATGGTGAGTCCGAAGGCCCTTTTCGATATCTTGACGCCCTCCAGCGGAACGAGCCAAAGGCCGATGGCAAGGATTGGAACGATGAACAGCAGTAAGCTGACCGTGTACCCGTAAGCAGAGGCGTTGGGCGCCTGTGCGCCGTCGGCCGTGGGTGCGCGCGTCGTAAGAAGCGTCAGTGCTGCGGGAAGAGCGACCATCCCCAGCATGGCCAATACCAGCCGAAAGCTCGTGCGAGGCAAACTGGCGTGCGATGAACCTGTCATGGAAATGACCTCCCGAATCGATACGCGGATTGCAAAGTATGGGCAATATACCATCCCATCGATGCCCTGGTATCTGTTTTTGTCTTTTCCTTCCGTTCCATTTGTGTCACACTTGAAACTATGGGAAGCAAAGACAAAGGCAAGAAAGAAGTCAAGAAGGCGCCGAAACCCAAGCCAAAACCCGAGCCCGGCCGCAAGCGCGAAGGGTTCACCCCAGCCCCGCCGAAGTAGGGCATTTGTAGTTTTGACCCCTCCGGCGCGCCCTAATTGTACTCACGCAGAAAGGCCCTCCCGGTCCGTGGAGGGCTTTTCTGCTTTGTGGGGCAGGTGGCCAACTCATCAGCATCGAAGGATTGCCATGAGTCATGAGAAGCCGGGTGGCGAACCTAAGCTTGTGAAATCTTAACCTTCCCAACTAATGTGGGTGGGCGGTCTCCTCTTCATCGGTGACTGCGAACAGCCGCTTGAGGTCGGCTTCTGAATATGCCCGAACGAGCGGCTCGGTGTACTTTACCCGGTCCGTCTTGAGCATCGGCCACGACAGGGCATACTCGGTGAAAAAGGTCTTCAAGTAGGAAAGCCTGTTGTGGATGGTGCGGTCGTCCGTGCCCTTGTCCCGCATCCAGTCCATGAACTTGAGGATGTCCCAACGGGTCAGGTCAGCAGTAGGCTTGTCGCCTACGACAGCAAGAAAGTCCATCACCGCCCGGTTGTACGCCAAGAAGGTCTTGTGCTTCTTCGACTTCTTGACACGGTTGATGTACTCGGTAGCGGCGTCGGCCAGTTGAGGCTTCTCAGGTACATCAGACTGCGGGGAGTTCCGCCTCCCTTGGGCTTGAGGGTTGATTGCCGCCTTGCAGAGTTCAGATTGCATGTTGTTGAGGGCGACTTGGGCTGCGTCAGAAAAGTGGCCTGCGCTTCTGATACGCTTTCGAGCGTCCTCGAACCACCTAAGGTAGTAGGTTTGTCCGGTTGGAATGTCAATCAGTTTTTTGGGCGGGGTACAGTACGCTGCGGCACTGCGAATGTAGAGTCGAACAGCAGTGTTCGCTATAAAAATCCTCTGAGGGTTAATACTCAGAGGTTGGCGATTCGTACTAGATTATCGCACCAGTGACCGTATCTTGTTGATTCTAAATAATGGCGGAGGGATTCGAACCCCCGATAGCCTTGCGACTATGTCTGATTTCGAGACGGGCGTACTATCTATTGTTATCAATCATTTAGAGGATGGGTGGTCACTTTTTGAGCTAGTTGGAATCGTCTTCCTGTCGTAGTGGCTCGCGGCCGCAGCGGTGGCACATGGGGATCTTTGAGTACATCCAGCGCATTGAGTAGCGGCCCTACGATGGCGACCCGCTGAATCTGCATCAAGCGAAACTCGCACAGGCAAGCGACTCAGCGCCTATCCCGTCCGAATGCAACAAGCCCGAGTTGCTCGCTCATGGCCAGCCACGCCAAATCGAAGGTACACACGACCCTGAGTATGGACTCTCGATGGTGCAACACGAGTTTGTCCGAGATGAACCCATACCGCTCTACATCTGGACGAACAACTCCAGCGATCACCCGATAGAACTCGGCTCGTGTGGTGCTGAACCGGCTTATTTGAAAGCTGGTGGCTTCGTTCTTTATGACGCATACGGCCATCGCGTACTCAATAAGCGCCAGACAGCTTCAGACAAGCAATGCAAAGCTGACCCCTCGGGATACTACAACCCGCTGGAATGCACACTCAACCTTGGCCCATTCTTGTTTCCAGCGCACACATGCGCGAATAGCCGCATCGATCTCACAAAGGACTACGAACTGCCTCCTGGCAAATACATCATAAGCACGCGCGACCCCGGCGATACCGCCTTTTGTCCTCGAAGGGATGACAAGCCACACAAGCCGAACCCAACAACGGACATCGGCTTCGAGGTCGTACAACCTTGATTTGCCCTTTCTGCTGCGATTCACTGGAGAACCTCCATATCCGACGCTATACCGCTCAGAATCCTTAGAAGGTGTACCCGCTGTCGGTAAAGTAATGGCCGGAACACCCGATTCAGGTAAACATAAGCGTCTTTTGGTCCCGTGAACTCCCAGCAATCGGTGGCCGGAAGAACGTGAACCAGATTCAGCAGATGCTTCACAATGAATCCCGTACGCTCGCTAACCGGCTTTAACCGGTTTGGCCTTTTCGGTAGGGAGGGATTCATATCGCCATATAAACCATTGTAAATAAGCTGGATACAAAATCGCGTCAAATAAATACACCCAAAAGTACACCCTTCGAGAATTGACTGGTGTTCAGCCCACGTCTTCTGTCCCATAGACATCTGCCCAAAACCCTGCCTTTTTCCCCTCGAATATGTCCATGAAGCTTTTTCGGCATTGGCCGGCAGGCCCTACACGCTAGCGATGCTCAAAATGACCACCAAAATGCGTCGAATCGAATGGTGGAGCTGGTTGGGAGCGAACAGACGACCTCTTCCATGCCATAGAGCCAACATTAAGCATTTAAATGCTTACAAGACCCAAGTGGCTCCCTAAGTCCTTGTAAGCACGCAAGTCCCGGAGAACCTGCGTATCGCATAACGTATCGCGTTTCCAATTTACTGTCCGCGCGATCAGAGACACTTGCGACGCCGTACAGCTCCCGAATTCCTCATTCAAAGGCTGAATCCACCGTTCTCTGTTTGCATTCACGTGACACTGGCTAGCGAACCGTTGCCCTCATTTCCTTGCCCTCATAAACGATCTCGTTGTCCGATTTGCTAGTCATCTCGCCGCCAGTTCCGTGTCCGCTTCTAACCACTACAACCCGGAATGTGCGCTTCGCAACCATTTCCGGGAAGGCCCCTTCGCGTTTGCCAATCGTCAAGATGCTTGCACTGTCGTTCCAGCGAATGGGGATCACAGATTGCTGGCCTTTCTCGTAGTTATAGCCGTCGCCCGCATCCTCGTACAGATTGAATTCACCATCTGCTCCGCGATAGATGCGAAGTTCAATGGGACCATCAGGCTTCTCCGCGGCATATTCGATTTCCGGACCCATGGGCAAGATGGAACCCGCGCGGACGTATATCGGCATGCGATCCAAGGGCGCGTTGGCTTCGATCTCCTTGCCGCCTTCGGTTGAATCCCCGGTCCAGAAGTCATACCACCTGGGCGATGCGGGAAGATACACGTTGCGATGGGTGACGTTTGCCTTCAGAACCGGATTGACCAGAAGAGCAGGGCCGAACATGAACTCATCTCCGATATTCCAGGTTTCTTCGTCCGAGCGCCAGTCCATGACCAGCGGGCGCTGGATGGTGTAATCCTCGCTTGCGACCTTCCATGCAAGCGAATAAATGTACGGCATCAGGCGATAGCGGATCTTGTCATATCGGATCAGCGTTGGCTCGACTTTGTCGTAAGTCCACAGCTCGTTGTGCGCGCGATGGCCGTGAGTTCGGAATATGGGGCAGAACGCGCCGAACTCAAACCACCGCGCATAGAGTTCCTGATAGGCGGGCTGTTCAGTTGCTCCCGGAAACGCAGGCCAATAGCCCCCAATGTCGGTTGTCCAGTAAGGATACCCGCTGAGAGCGAGATTCAGGCCGGCGGGTACCTGATGTGAGAGCGCCCAATAGCTGGTAAACACATCGCCTGACCACACTGTTGCCCCGACGCGTTGCTGGCCGAGAAACGCGGAGCGCGTCAGCAGAAAGACACGCTTGCGGTCGTTTTCGGCTCGCCAATGATTTTGCACACCGAGCGTGTGCAGCAACGGAAACACGTTGGTATACTCGGCGCCGCTGCCGATAGCGAGTTGCTTGTTGCGCAGGATGGCATCTCCCATATGCGGCCAAACCTCTTCCGGTTCGGCGCTATCGAGCCAGAATGCGTCCCATCCTTGCGCAAGCAGTTTGCCGGGCAGACGATTCCAGTAGGTATCGCGCGCTTCCGCGCTGCTGGGGTCGTACACATGTGCTCCAGGAATCATGAGGTGTTTTTCTAAGAGGGTTTTATAGGTTTCCGATTCCGGGTCGAGCAGGCCCCAAACAGAAATCATCGCGTGCACATTCTCTTTATGCAGTGCATCTAAGTCCTTCGGCACATCATGATAATTGCTGTTGAAAATCGGATCCCCCTCTTTGTTCCACCAGAACCAGTCCTGCACCATTGCATCGAGTGGAATGTGTTCGTCGCGGTAACGCTTGGCAATGGTCTGAATCTCATCCAGCGATTCATACCTGTCCTTGGATTGAAAGAAACCGTAGGCCCACTTCGGCAGCATTGGCGTGTGTCCAGTCATGCTCCGGTATTCATGGATGATCGTATCCATCTCGGGGCCATAGATAAAGTAATAATCAATCGACTTGCCGGCAAGCGCGCTGAATGACAACTCAGTAGGGAAGCGATTGTCGACGTAGCTGAATCCCGCCGTGTTCCACATCAGCGCGTAGCCGCGGCTCGAGACCAGCAGAGGAATCGCCACATCGGTGTTGTTCTGTCCTAACTCGACGGTAGATCCCCGGTAGTTGAACATGCCGCTCTGGTGCTGGCCAAGCCCGTAGAATGCCTCGACAGGTGGAGGTGAAAACCGATCCTCGATCTGGTAGGTGCTCTCTCCGTTCACGCGTGCAGGCTCATAGGTTCGAGGAACGCTATCTCGTTCCCGCAGCAGAGTCTCTCCGTTTGCCGCGCGAAAAGTAAGATTGCCGCGCTCCATTCCCAGGGTAATGGTCAGCTTCGCCGTTGTGAGCTTCGCTGCTTTCTCGTCCTGCGCGAACTGAAACGGAGCTCCCGGGCAGGCCAGCGCTGCATCCAGCATCCAAGGCTGCGGCCCTGCTGGCGCGGATCCATCGGGCCATCCGAGAACGTGAATGAGCGAATCGCCGCAGACGGTAACATCGAGCGACTCAGCACCGACCGTTGCGTGGAACCCGCGCTCAGATCTCTGCACAGCCACTGGCGCCAGCGTGGGCTTTTCCTGGCCTGGCATTTGACTGATCGCACGTGGCGCGATTGAAAGCAGGATCAGCAATACCGGGATCGCGTGCTTGCGAGAGGTTTCAGGGAGTGCCGAAGGCGAGGATAAACTAGCAAATAGTCGAGAGATCATTGGAATTCACCTTTCAATGCATCCATTTAACAAATAGCTCTTCCGAAGAAGAATCTGGATTAGATTGCTACGCAGTCAGAAGGGCCTGTGACTCTCTGTCATGCCGGGCCAGGTATCGGTCCGGAAGGGGACGGCAGGCAGGCCCGCGCCGTTATACAAGGTCGCCGCTGGATTGGATTGCCATGCATAACGGACCTCCTGCGGGTTGGGAACCTCGGGCGAAGAGACTATGATCGTATCGCCCTCAATGCGGGCATCGGCCCAGTGCCATTTTTGATCCTTGCCAGCGACAGAGAACTCTTCCAGTTCTGCGCCCTTCACGACAAGCCCGCCGTCGGTATGGGTGAAGTGGATCTTGATTGAGTCCTGGAGCCTCTCGGCCGAGACGAACGTCGGCCCCGCATACACGACCTTTTTCCCGTATTGATTTGCCAGCGCGCAGAGGGCAAGCCGCTCGCCCACAGGCTGCTTATCCTGCGCATGGATGTTATCTGCGTCGCCGGTGTCGATGGTTTCGGCAAGACAGGAGTTGGGAATCGTGGCGGCTGCGATGGCCTGCGATTCGCGGGTTTCGGTCCACTCGTCTCCAGTCACCGGAACAAGGCTCCGAGGCTTGAAGGCGGGCAAGCCGACGATATAGAACGGGAAATCTCCCTGGTCGAAGAGCTTGCGCCAATCGGCAACCATC
>Ga0302278_10003769_pt1 | contig 16246 bp, 8 predicted proteins | sample III_Bog_N3_2_FD_194543 | JGI IMG/M metagenome (GOLD analysis project Ga0302278, IMG submission 194543) | Peat permafrost microbial communities from Stordalen Mire near Abisko, Sweden - III_Bog_N3_2 | ecosystem: Environmental > Terrestrial > Soil > Wetlands > Peat | place: Sweden: Abisko...
CACGTCAATCCCATTCGGCAACGACGCCATGCTTGCCTGCCGCTTAAGAACATCTGCTTCTCCCAAAGGCAGTTTGAACTGACCAAAAGCTGCGTTAGATATCGAGCACAACAGGAAAACAGGGCACAAAGCAGGGAACATTCGATGAAACGTGCGAAAAATGGGCATGATGGCTCCTGGAATGAAATAACGTCTTTGCTGTTTTTTCGAATGAGAACCCGAAGCCATCGCCTGGCCTTGGAGTGGAGGTTTAACCCGGCGGAGACTCGAGCGAGGAGAGATCGGGATCCTCGACGATTTTGACGTGTTGGCCGCGCCGCTGCTTGATCGTCTTGACCTGTTCAAGCGCTGCGGATGCGTTTTTGGTGTCGCCAATCTGGCGGTACAGCCGCGCCAGCAGGTAGTGAATGGAGCCGTCTTCATCGCTTGACTCGCCCATCTTCAATTGGCGAATCGCATCGCTGGTTCTCCCCGTCTCCGAATAGACCTTCCCGAGCAAACCATGCACATGACCAAGCATTTGCGGTTTCACGTTGAGGCTCTTCATCAGGTACGGTTCAGCCGCCGAATATTGAAATTGAGCCACCATTGTCTCCGCCACGATCAGGTTCAGTTCAGGGTCCTGCGGACTCCGCTCCAAAGCCGCACGCGCTGTATCCTCGGCTTTCTCAATGTTGTTGTTGCTCAGGTATGCCGAGGCCAACCCGAGCATGGCCGCCGGATTGCCGGGTTCCAGAGCAAGAGCCTTCTGGTATTCCGCCTGCGCATCATCCTCCCTCTCAAGCTGGTGGTAAATGTCACCGAGCAGAACATGGCTTCTGGCGGAGCCCGATTCCAATTGCTGGAATCGCGCCAGCGATTGGACCGCAAGCCGTTCGTTGGCTTGAATCAACCAGTAAAGAGCTTCGGGAGAATGCGGCTGCAACGCTTCAACTGCGGTTGCGGCACGGACGGCGCCCTCGTTGTCTCCGGCGAAGAAAGAGCATGCGGCAAGCAGCCGGAGTCTTTCGCCGCTCCCCGCGGCAACTGCAGCACGGAGCCGCTGTTCGCACTGCCCGAACTCCCCAGCCGCATAATGCTCTTCGGCGGTGCGTCGGTCAGTGGAAGCCGGCGTGGCGGCCAGAGGCGCGCTGGGAAGGCTAGGATCGCCGTTATCGCGCCGATTGTCCGCAGCCTGTCCACCGCCGTTGAAGGCAGCCAGGAGAGCTTCGCGCAGATCGTTCGGGACTGCAGTCGTCTGTTGAGAGAAATATGCGACAAACGTTGACGCTGCATCGTTCGGCAAGCCCTCCATCAGGACGTTGGCGTTGAAGACAAAAAAGCGATGATCGCGCCCCCATAACTCCTTGAGCAGCTTGACTGCCTGCTCATTGTCTCCGTGGTCGATTGCGATGCGCGCCTGACCAAGAAGCGCCAAGCCGCATTCCGGATGCGCCGTGCGTTCAGTGGCAAATTCGCCGGCAGCAGACTCCGGATCGCGATGCCTGAGCAGCGCAATGCCTAACGCTGAACGCAGGCATGGGGGTTGAGGTTGGGAATCAAGCAAGCTGCGGTAGAGAGTTGCGGCCTCGTTGAATCTTGCCTGCTTCTCCAGTGACTCGGCATAAAGCGCCCCGGCAAATGGAGAATCCTTCGCTTCCACTGACATCTTGCGAGCGTCCATTTCCACCTGGTTCAGACGTGCAATCCCCGAGCCAAACCAGGCCGCGCCGAGGTCGGGATCGAGCGCGATGGCGCGCGTGAATTCCTGAGCCGCAAAGGTGAACTTGCCAACTGCGTAGTAAGCACGCCCCAGGGCTAGCGGCGTCTGGGGATCTGTCTTGTTGATCTTTTCCGCGTTCATCAGAAATGGGATTGCTTCCTGCGCCTTCCCCGTGCGGAGGAAATCGATGCCAAGAAATAAATTGGGAACATATAGGGAAGGATTGAGATGGTTGGCCTGTTGAAAGCTGGGAATTGCCTGGGCAATGTCTCCCGCTTCCTGCTGCATCAGTCCGAGATTGGCCCAAAGTTCCGGCATCGACGGCTCGATCCTTACCGCTTGTTTGTAAGCCTTTACTGCCGCGGCATAGTCATGCGCAGCTTCAGCCTGCTGGGCGATGGCCACGAGCGATTCAAGCGTGGACGCCGCCGGCTGCTGGCCAAGCCCCGCGAAGGGCTCGACCAGCAAGGCCAACACGATGACCAACAGCAATTTGGAGGAGTTGTTCACGAGTGGGTTACCAGTAGAACTTTCCGGCAAGCTGGACCACTCTACCAGGAAACGCGGTTGTGATTTCTCCGAAACCACCGGGATTATAGAGACTCATGTTATTGGGTCCCGGCGCATAGAAGTTTGGATGGTTGAGAGAGTTGAAGGTCTCGAAGCGGAACTGGGCTCTCATGCTTTCTTTGAATGTCCAGTTCTTCTCAAGCGCGCTATCCCAGTTCGTGAAATGGGGTCCACGCAGATCTGAGAGGTACCGGGAGGCCGTGCCGAAAGTGCCATACGCCGAATACGCGAAGGCACTGCTATTGGCCCAGGAGTTGGGCACAGTGCTGCTTATTACTTGATGGGACGGCTTCACATTCCCAACAACATCCGGCCTTGGATCGCCGCCGTAGGAATTCCAATTGTTGCCGAACACGCTGAGTGGAATTCCGCCTCTGAGTGTTGCGATTCCTGAAAGTTCCCAGCCCCCAATCACGGCATCCGCTACACGGCTCATGCCCGATCCAACCGCCTTGCCGCGACCGATGGGGAGGTTATAGACGTAACTGGCCACCAGCGCCTGCGGAATATCACCCGCGTCCACGCTCTTTTCGCCCGCCAGGTTGAAGTAATTTGCCGTGGCGCCCCAGTTCGCCGCTCCGTTGTACGACCAGGAATTGTTGCCCTCGACGTTATCAAGGAACTTGGAATAGGTGTAAGACACAAGCGCGGTAAGCCCCTTGCTGATGCGGTGGTTGTAGGTGACCTGCAGGCTGTTGTAAAGGGACTGGCCTATAGGCGCGTCGGTCTGGCTTACGCCGCAATACTGCGGATAAGCCAGTAGCAGTTGTTCGTTTAGCACCGCTGTCGCGCTATCGATATTGCAGGAGCTCGGCGCGATTGTCCCGCTCTTCTCAAGGTTCTGGAGCGGTATCGCTAAAGGATTGGAGGTTGCGTTCGCGCTGAGGAAACTGGTATTGGGTGTTGTCCCATCCGCCTGGAACAGGTACTGCGGATTCAACTGGTTGTAATTCCAGTTGCTAACCATGCGAACTCCGCGGTTGCCAATGTAGTTTACGTCCAGTTGATCGTTCGGGGTGAAAGCATACTGCACGCCCAGCAGCCACTGCTGAACATATGGAGATGGACGGCTCCGGAAGGTACCGCCGACGCCATTGCCGTCTTGTTGAAACGAGCCGTTGATGTTGCCGGAAATCTGCGCGTACTGCCCGCCCCAGGGATTGCTGGTGCTGACATTCGGGTTGGGCGTCACGCCGCCGTTCAAGCTTTGGTTGAAGCCGGTGCTGGCGGTGAAACCATCCGCATCAACTGCGCCCGAGCTGGTTAACGATTCCGGAAAGAAGATTCCGTATCCGCCATGGACGACTACCTTCGGGACCGCCTGATATGTGAAGCCGAAGCGAGGCGCAATGTTGTGGTAATTCGGGTCGTAGACATACCGGTTGCCGGGCCCCAGGAACTGGAGCGCGCCCCGCAAGGGTATCCCCGCAGAATAGCTCAGAGGATTCAGCGCGGTCGGGTCGAAGATCGAGCCCTCGTTATGGCGCGAAGTGTATGGAGTCTGAATCTCATAGCGGATACCGAGATTCAGTGTCAGGTTGTGCACCGGCTTCCAATCGTCCTGCAAGTACTCGCCAAAAAGATGGTTGGACTCATAGGGGGTGGTCGGTGTTCCGATGTTTGTTGGATCGCCGCCGGAAGAGTCCAGGACGCCGAGTAGCGCCTGAGCCACTCCGTTTCCAGTGAAGCTGACACCCGTGGTTCCAGCCAGGGGATTCGGTCCGGTAGTGAAGTTTCCTTCAAACGATAGTTGGTTCGAGAAGAAGTTGTACTGGCTGAAGACCTGCTCTACTCCCATGAACCCGAAGTTGATCGTATTCTTTCCCTCCGTCTTGATGAAGTCGGCATTCACTGTGCCGATGGGCCCATGGTTGGTGACCCCCTCTGTGTTCCCGGTGTTTGGACCGAGTTGCGAGATCCCTTGTCCAAAATTGACGGTGGGAAATATCGGATCCACCTGGTTAACATACGGCGGAAGTCCCAGGGTGGTCGTGGGGTCAAAACCAACCGACTGATTGGTAGAGGTTTCATGCCAAATCTGGACACCCGAAGTGATATTCATGGTGAAGGTGGGACTGAAGATCCGCGTGAGACCCGCCCAAATGCCCCAGCGGTTGTTGGGCCGCTGATTACCTTGGCCGGCCGGATCCGATCCCCAGTTAGCGGCTTCGCCGGTCTTTGCCTCTTCCTTGTAGGAGTAGCGGAAATAGGCGCTGGTATTGTCGTTGATATTTTGGTCGACCCTGATCCCGTACTCGTTCCAATACGTGGGCGCCTCGCCGGCCAGAGTCAGGTTGTTGGCCACATTGCCCGGCTTCTGCGCCGCAGGAAAGTAGCTCAGCAGCTTGGCGCCGACAGCATCCGGAGTGTAGCCGGTAATGTTAGACAAAATGTTGCCAGGGACCGGGTTCCGGATGAATCCGGTCTTGGTGGCCGTCAAGTTGGTGCCGTAGGGGTTGGTCACGGGATTATAAGTATCCGGTTGACCGGCGGTAATTGCGTGGCCGCTGCGCGGATTGTAAATCTGTCCGTTATAGATGGGCCGGCCCAGAGCGTCGTTGCCCGCGGACGTGCTTGACAGTTGCTCAGAGAAGTTTCCGGCGAGGAAGTTCGTGTCTGGCACCGTGTACTGCGACGGGGCTGGAGTGTTTGCATGGAAGTGCTCGTAGTTACCGAAGATGAAGGTCTTGTTCCGCTGTTTATACACTCGAGGAATGTAAAGCGGCCCGCCACCGGTTCCACCAACCTGGTTCCGGCTGAACGTGCAAAGGTTCGTGTTGAGCAGACCCTGGCAACTGCCTGGCCCCTGGAAGTAGTTGAGTGCATTGAAATTGTTGCTGGAATAGAATTCGTATCCCGACCCGTGGAAGTCGTGCGTCCCCGATTTGGTGACCACGTTGACCACGTTGCCCGTGCTCCATCCATATTGAGCCGTGAACGAGTTGTTCTGGATTTTGAATTCCTGAACCGCGTCCACGCCGGGGACAAAGATGACCGCGCCCCACTCCGTGTCGGTATCCCATGAGCCGTCGACCAGGAAGGCCGTCGACCCGAAGAAACCGCCTGCGAAGTTCATGAACGAGATGTCCTGATCCGCGGTGTCGGTGGTGTTGCTGCCGCCACCCAGAAGCAACTGCCCTTCCGACGTGTTTTGCACCGAAGAGTTGAGCGTGGCCAGACCATAGATGTTGCGCACGTTCAGCGGCAGCTCCACAATCTGCTTGGCGTCAATGTCTGCCGCTACGTTGGCGTTGTCCGTATTCAGCAGGGAGACATCCGAGGTTACTGTCACCGATACGGTCTCGGCCCCGATCGTCAACGTCGCGTTCTGCGTAGCGGTTTCGGCGGCGTCGAGAACGATCCCATTCTGTTGATATGTCTCGAAGCCCTTCGCTTTAATCGTCAGGCTATAGGCCGCTGGCGGAAGTTGATTGAAGAAGTACCGGCCTCCTTCATCCGTGGTGAAGCTTCGAGTGATGCCTTTCTCCGAACTCGTCAGAGTCAGCGTAGCCTTCGGCAGCACCGCACCCGTGGAGTCCGTCACCACACCAGAGAGCGTTGCCGTGGTTGTCGCGATTTGTGCGCTGATCCATGGGGTGCTGACTGCCATCAGTGCAAGCAGAATTGCGATTCCACCCCAGTTCCATAGAGACCATTGTCTCCGGCTCCTGTTTGTATTCAATTTGCAGCCTCCATCAGGTCGTTCCCCGTTTGCTGAAGGACTCCTTAATGCATGCGCTTCGCACTAGAGCGTCCATCGCGATCGGGGTTTGAATCCAGCACCCTTTGTAGGCGTATAGCAAATACGTGTAAAGGTCCTTACGGTATGAAATCGAGGGTCTGTACGGCATTGAGAAGCTTGTCTTTACGGTAAATAGCTGCCGCTCTTTTCAGAAAAGCGGGAATCATTATCTGTTAAGAGATAGAAGTCGCTCATTTGCCCCCTGATCTTGCAGATTCAATATTCTGGGCAAGAAATCCGCTTCTTGGTCGGAGTATAATCGCCTCGAACATCCGGAGCCTACATGTCGGTCGATTCCCCACGCGAAGAAATCGCAACGCTGAGCGAGTCTGAGAAGAGCGCAATCCGTGGTCAACTGGAGCGGCTCCTGGCAGATCCCTACTTCAGCCACAGCAAGCGGTTCCCGACATTCCTGCGTTTTGTGACCGAGCGGACCCTCGTAGGAGAAGAAAACAACATCAACGAGCGGTGGCTTGGAATTGAAATATTTGGCAGAGATCCCGAATACGATACTGCGGCAGATCCCATCGTTCGAGTCACTGCTGCAGAGATTCGGAAACGCGTCGCACTGTATTATCAGGATTCTGCGCATGCAGGCGAACTTCGCATCGCCCTGCCCTCCGGCTCATATATTCCCAGGTTTCACTGGCCCAGGGGCGAAGGTGATCCTATCCTGGAGGAGTTGGATCGCTCTGCCGGAAAAGCTGTTGAAGTCCTTGCGCCCAATCCGGTTGCTCCTTCGATTCACCGTGGTCGCCGTTCTGCGCTCCTCCTGGTGCTCGCCTGCGCCATTACTGCGCTCCTGTCTGCGGGATCACTTCTCCTTTGGCAAAAAATGCATCGACCACCGCCAGATTCTTTTTGGCAGCCTATACTGACCGCCAAGAATCCCGTGCTTCTCTGCCTCGCTGACCAGCTTCAATATTCAGCTATTTCTCTTCGCGATGCTGCCGAGCCAACACGTCAGATTGTGATGAAAGACAATCTAACGGCCGTCGTGATGGACGATGTATATGCAACCGTCAAAGTTGCCGGGCTCCTTCAGTCGACCGGTAAGGAGTACACGGTAAGAGGCGAGGGTGCAACAAGCCTTCAAGATCTGCGAAACGGTCCGACGGTCTTTATCGGAGCCTTCGATAATGCATGGACATTGCGGCTGACCAACCCCTTGCGTTTTCACTTTGCGAACAATGCCGACATGTCCCAGCACTCGATTGTCGATAGTATGGCCCCAGCTCAGGCACACTGGGTCGTAGATTACCCCGCTCAGCTCGCCACCAATAACTATCGGGACTACGCTATTGTTGCGCGCTTCACCGATATCAACACGGGAAATCTATCTGTCATTGTCGCGGGAATCGGCCGCGGAGGCACAATCGCCGCTGGAGAGTTTCTAACCGACCCTGCTGATCTGGCCCAGATAAAGCGCGCAGCACAAGAAGCTGGCGACAAGAAAAATATGGAGATTGTGTTGAGCACACAGATAATCGATGGACAGCCCGGCTCTCCGAAGATTGAGGCTGCATACTTTTGGTAGCACCGGCGCCAACAATGACAAGCCTCTCAACAATGAGTCCTAAGAGTCGGTTGTACAATTCGATGAACCTCCTCATGCCGGTTAGCGGACCAACTGTGAAGAAAATCTCGCTATGCGCTCTTACGTTTTGCCTCTGCCCGGCGGTATTCGCCGCATCGGTCATCACCACGCGCCCCGACGATCCGGGAGCTGTGTATCTCGACCCGCCCGCCGCGAACAATGACGGCACTGACAGTTCCGCTCCACTGCAGACCGCCATCGACAAGGCCGGTAGCTCGGCGCGTGAGGGCATCGTCTTTATCCCTGCGGGCCGCTACACACTCACCCGCACCATCTACCTCTGGCCCGGCGTGCGCCTCATCGGCTACGGGTCCTCGCGCCCCGTCTTCATCCTTCCGCCCAACACCCCCGGCTATCAAAAGGGAATGGGCGTCATGGTCATGTTCACCGGCCTCGGACCACGCGAAGGCCCGCGTACCGGCGGACCCATCGCCTTCCCGCCGCCCGGCACCGTGCCGCCTAACCTCAACGTGGCCGACGCCAATCCGAACACGTTCTACTCGGCGATGACCAACATCGACTTCGAAATTGGCGATGGCAATCCCGCCGCCGTAGCCGTCCGCTTCCACGTGGCGCAGCACGCCTTCCTCACCCACATGGACTTCCACATCGGCTCCGGCCTCGCCGCGCTTTACCAGATCGGCAACGAGGCCGAAGACCTGCACTTCTACGGCGGCCGCTACGCGATCCTCACCGAAAAAACCTCGCCCGCGTGGCAGTTCACCCTGCTCGACTCGACTTTCGGTGGCCAGCGGGAATCCGCCATCCGCGAGCACGAAGCTGGACTGACATTGATCCGCGATTCCTTCCGCGATGTGCCCCATGCAATTGACATCGATGCCGGCTATCCAGACCAGCTCTGGGTGAAGGACTGCCGCTTCGAACAGATCTCGGACGCAGTTGTCACCATCAGCAAGGAAGACAGCCCGCTGACCGAGGTCGGTTTTGAGAATGCCATCCTGCACAACGCACCCGTCTTCGCGAAGCTGCGTGAAAGTCGCAAAACCATTGCCGGCAAAGGCGAAATCTATCAAGTCAGGAACTTCAACTACGGCCTCATCGTTCCCGGCGAAGGCCGGATGGGTGCAATGGGCATGCAGTTCGAAGCGGCTCCGCTCAGTGCAATGCCCGCTCCGAAACCACCTGCGATCCGCGCGCTGCCGCCATCAAGCGAATGGGTGAATGTACACACCCTCGGCGTAAAGGGAGACGGCGCAACCGACGATACCGCCGCCATTCAGCTGGCCATTGATACTCATCCCGCGCTCTACTTTCCCAGCGGCCATTACGTGGTGCGCGACATGCTCACCCTCAAGCCCGCCACGGTTCTCATCGGCCTTCATCCCACCATGACGCAAATCGACCTGCTCGACGAGACCCCGGCCTATCAAGGCGTCGGCGAACCCAGGCCCGTGATCCTGGCCCCGCCGGAGGGCGACAACATTCTCTGCGGCATCGGCCTGTTTACAGGAGGCATCAATCCACGCGCCGTAGCTGTGCTCTGGAAATCCGGCCGACAGTCGCTCATCGATGACGTGCGTTTCTTAGGCGGCCACGGCAGCGGCACCAACCCCTACAACAACAACCACACCGCAGATTCCGACCCCCGCAAGCGTTGGGACGGCCAATATCCCAGCCTCTGGATCGCCGACGGCGGAGGCGGAACATTCGCCGATATCTGGACTCCCAACACCTTTGCGCAAGCGGGATTTGTGGTCACCAACACCCATACGCCCGGCCATGTGTACGAGCTTTCCACCGAGCATCACGTCCGCAACGAGATCAAGCTCGAAAACGTTCAGAACTGGGACATCAACGCCCCGCAAACCGAGGAAGAGGCCGGCGAAAGTCCCGAGTCGCTCTCCCTTGAAATCGACTGGTCACACAACATCACCATCGCCAACTACCACGCCTACCGCGTCACCCGTTCGCGCGCGCCATTCGCCTCCGCTGTTCGCATCTACAACTCATCCGGCATTCATTTCCGAAACGTTCACGTCAACGCTGAAAGCGGCTACGACATCTGCGACACCAACGGCTGCGGAACCTTCCTCCGCCTCAGCAAATTCCCCTATGAAAATGCCATCGAAGACGTAACCCATCACTTAGAAGTCCGCGAGCGCGAATTCGCCGTCCTGGACATCCCGGAAAATCCGACTCAGCCCGCGGCCTCTGACGCAACATCCGTCCTCGCTCCCGGCTCGAAGATCGAAAAACTCGAAGACGGCTTCTTCTCCATCTCCGGCGCGGCTGTCGATGAACTTGGCAGAATCTTTTTTGTCGATCATCACCAACAGCGCATTTATTCCTGGTCGAAGAAGTTCGGCCTCAACATCGAGCGCGACAATCCCCTAGACCCCGTCAACCTCGCCTTCGACAAATCCGGCAACCTGCTCGTGCTCTCTTCGGCTGGGCCCGAAGGCACCGTGTATTCATTCCATCCCGGCCAAAACGTTGAATTCTTGAGAGTGTTGAAGCCGCAGCCGCTGCATCCATCAAACGAAGCCTCCGTCATTCTCCCCGTCAACTGGTGGAACAATGGAGAATTCAAAGACCAGCTCGATTTGGATACGATGCAATTCACGACGCTCGCGCAGATGTTCAGGGCTGATGCATCCACGCCGCAGTCCCGCGCCTATATCTCGGAGGATCGCAGCGTAATTCTCCCCGCGTTCCGCGTCTTTCAGCAAGGCCCCGCGAACGATACATCCGGTTGGCGCTTCAGCGATACGCTCGACACCTACGGTTTCCTCACCGCCGCGCCCAGTGAGCGTGTCTATGTCAGCAGCGAGTCGGAAGACATAACCTACAGCGCGCGAGTGAACCCCGACGGCTCGCTCGCCGACCTGAAGCCCTTCACGCAGCGCGGCGGCGAAAGCGTAGCCGTCGACACCAACGGCAATGTGTATGTTGCCAATGGCCAGATATTTGTCTACTCGCCACTCGGAAAGCAGCTTGCGGAAATTGACGTGCCAGAGCGTCCGCTGCAACTCGTCTTCGGTGGTTCAGACCGCAAAACCCTCTACATCCTCGCGCATCACGCACTCTTCGCAGCGCAACTGCGCTGAGCGTTGCAAGGAACATTGACGACTCGTGATGAATAGGCGCTCCGGCGCACTCTCACTTGCACGTGGATCTGATTACTCCATCCACAGCGCGCTTGTGATGATGCGCGGATAGTAGCGGCTGGCCTTGCCCTCCCCTGAAACGATCTGGTCACAGCAGGCCCAGTACGAACTGCCTTCGGTCTGCCACTTGACGTGAGCAGCATCAGCCAGGCGAAAGACCTCGGCGACCTGAGGATCGGCGTCCAGATGGAACACCCTGCGCGTAACGTGCATGAAGATGGAGATCTTGCTCATCCACGAGTTATTGCTGGTGGAGGAAAGCTTGATGCCGCCATCGGCAAAGAGATTGCGCCGTTCAGGATCGAGCAGCAAGTTACGCGTGTGCTCCCTGAGGACTTCGAACATACGCCTTTCAGAAGGAGTCGCGTAGATATGTTCCAGAGAGCACCCGGCAAAACCGGTGTTGACGAAGTAGAGCGGATAGACGCAGCCTTCGACCGCGGGGAGAATACGCGAAGAGTAGCCTGGATTGGATTTCTCGAAGATAGCCGGCAGCACACCGTCCTGGGCCTGGTCGCTGACCACCGCAGCCACCTTGGCGGCGAGTTCCCTTGAGCGATCCTGGCTCGCTGGGTCGCCGAGTTCGCGGAATAGCAACTCAAGCGCCCAGTAACTGGCCCAGCTTTTCACGGCGATGTAGACGTTGTTACGGGTCTGCGCCAGCGAATGATCGAGCGAGTCGTAGGTAGTAATCTCCTGGCCGCCGGCGCAGCGGGTCGAGTCGAACTGCGCAAATCCAACGTCGCCGCTGCGGTTGATCATGCTGGCCAAACACGCCTCGACCACGGCCTTGTTTTTCTTGAGCCACTCCACGTCGCGCGTCTTTGCAACGTAACAGCCCGCGGTGAGAATCCAGTTGCAGAGCTGCTCCTGAGTCATGTAACTGAAGCAGCCGGTCAGGTTGGCCAGCTCGTAGCTGCTGCGGCCCTGCGGCGAGAAGTTGTTGTGCGCGCCCATATCATGGCAAAAGCTCAAGCCCCCGGCCTTCGTATCATAAGGCCGGTTGAGCTGCGCTTCGTCCGGCGGCGGCGGAGCCTGAGAGGGATCCACCTGCACTGTGTCGACCGAAGGAGCGAACTCCGATTGGTAGACCTTCACTTCGTCGGTATAGCTGTAGCGACGGACAAAAGTATCGAGCAGGTTACGCACCAGCCAGGGATTATGCTCCAGTTCCCAGAACACGTGGTCCACGGCCAAATCAAGTGTGTTCATCATGCAATACTCGCCCTCATTCACCACCCAGAGTGGCTGGCCTTCCACTTCAAGCAACTGTGTGCTCCCGTAGTAGCTGTGCGTGGCATGAGAAATCAGGAATTGCTGATCGACGGAAACGGCGGCATTCTGCAGCTTGCTATCGAGCAACTGCGCTGTCGCAATAATCTTGCCGGAGTTGTCGAGGGCCGTCTTCAGTACATCCGAAAGGCCTTTGAAGTAACGCGCATACAGATAACGGCCATCCAGTCCGTTGGTCTGGAAGCCCTCAAGATATGATCCGAGCGCGATGGTGATTCCATACTTCTTGCCGGCCGGAATCTCGAATCCGAATCCGGGGCAGGAACCCAGCAGGTGAACCGGATTGTGGCGTTCCCGCACGCCGTCGCTGGCCGACCAGCGCATGAAGATAAACGGCCCGCCGTCAATCTTTACTCCCTCTTCCGAGGATGTGAAATCCTGCAGTTCCGCGGCGCCCCCTGCCTCGCGACGAAAGGCAAAGGCCACTCGGCCGCTGCCCAGATCGTTCGGAAGTGTCCGGCTGCCGGGCCGCGCGTGATTGAGCGCAAACATGGCGGTTCGGGTGGTGGTGCCGTTGGTGTTATCGAATTCGAGGCGGGCAATGACGGCAGGCAACAACCCCTCGCGCATCCGCTGGTCGCTGTCCACCGCTGGATCGGGGATCGCTCCAAACGGTGAATAGACCGAAAACGTGAGCCCTTCTGCCTCCCATTGGTCGCTGGCCCAGCCGTACGATCGCGAAAATTCCGAATCCTTGAACGGAACAGCGTCCGGCTTCACGTTTTGTTCCGAGGGGCCGGCCTGCTCCACCAGAAAGGCGTCGGCGGAACGGTTGACCGCGGCGGTATAGAAAGGCAGGCACTTCAAAGTTGCATCGGAATAGCGATCGCCGTCCTTGAATCCAATGAAAATCTCCTGGTCGCCCGGCTGCCCGATTTGCAGGCCAATGCCGCCGCGGGTTCCGAAGTTTCCACAGGTAAAGCTCATGAAGGCGCCCATTGGCGAATGCTGAGCATTGAAGCTCACGTGGTAAGGGAGTGATGCGGATTTGGTCACGGTAGATCCTCGCAGCGAATTATAACCGCACGGCGCAGCATCCGTTTGAGCGAAACCTCCGCCCGCGCCAACCCTGTGCGCCCGAATGCCCGTCGCCATTTTATTGTCGCCAAAGCCAATAGTAAAGCGATATAGTTGTGTGACTCGAATCCCTTGACGGCGATGGCACGATGAACCATGCGCAATGTGTTGCTCGCCTACGGGGACAGAAAGAGAGAAGGAATCGATGAGCCGCACGAGTGGAAAGCTTTCCTTTGGGGAGAAATTCGGATACGGCCTGGGTGACCTGGCCGCCAACTTCGTCTTCCAGGCGCTGATGGCGTTGCAAGTCGATTTCTACACCAAGACCTTCGGATTGTCGCCGGCGCAGACAAGCATAATGTTCCTCGTCGTCGGTCTCGGCTCAGCCTGCTTCAATCCGGTCATGGGCGTCATCGCCGACCGCACCAACACACGCTGGGGCCGTTTCCGGCCCTGGCTCCTGTGGACCTCGTTCCCGTTCGGCATCATCGGCATTCTCACCTTTACCACGCCGCATTTCAGCCCTGAGGGCAAGCTGATCTACGCCTGGTGCACTTACCTGCTGCTGCGCCTCATCTACGCCGCCAACAACGTGCCCTATGCCTCGCTCAACGGCGTCATGACCGACGATCCGAACGAGCGCAACAGCATCGCCACCTACCGTCAGATGTTTGCCAATTCAGCAGGCTTCATCGTTGGCAGCCTTGCTGTTCCCATGGTCAAGTTCCTTGGCGGCGGCGACAGCGCACGGGGATACCAGTTGACGATGGGCACCTTCCTTGGAATGTCCATTGTTCTGTTCCTCATCGCCTTCTCAGTCACCAAGGAGCGCATCCAGCCCGACGCCCGCCAACAGACCTCAGTGATGCGCGATCTAGGCGACCTCATTCACAACGGCCCCTGGATCACGCTCTTCCTGGTCACTGTCTTCTACTTCACCGCGCTGCTTATTCGCGGCAACATCATGCTGCCCTACTTTGAAAACCTCGGCGGCAACAGGCTTACCTTCAGTTGGTTTAACGGCTTCGGATTGATCTCTCTGCTCGTTGGTGTAGCCTGCTCCACGACGGTCGTCAAGAAGATAGGCAAGCGCGCCACCTTTTTCTGGAGCATGGTGCTCACCGGCCTGTGCTGTATCGCGCTCTACTTCTTCCCGCCCGCGGCAACCGTGCCCATTATCGGGCTTGAAGTTCTGCGCCAGTTCTGCTTCGGATGCTCCGGTCCCGTGCTCTGGTCCATGATGGGCGACGTTGCCGACTTCGGCGAGTGGAAGACCGGCCGCCGCGCCACTGGTACAGTTACGTCCGCAGTCGTTTTTGCTTTGTGGGTCGGTGTCGCACTTGGCGGCTTCATTTGCAGTTGGCTGCTCGAACTCTATGGCTACTCCTCCACGGCCGCCATACAGTCCGCCCACTCTCTCGAAGGGATTCGCCTCACAGCTTCTGTCTACTCTGGTGCAGCCTTCCTTGCCGCTGCCGTTTGCCTCATCTTCTACGGCATCAGCATGAAGCTCAACATGACCATCTCGCACGATCTGGCCGAACGCCGCAAGAGCTTTTAAGGAGCATCACGACTCGCGAAGCGAGTTACGCCCTGAATGAACCACAAATGCACCGTGACCCATCCATTCGCGCTTTTTTGCGAATGGGTGGGAAAGCACAACCCTCAACCGCCCCGTTTATGAGGAGAGTTCTACCTGCTTCCTGCCGATCTCAACTTCGCTGCGCTTTCGGCGGCGAGACGAAAATAGGCAACAACACCGACAATGCCATGATGCCCGCAATAACGTGGAGACCGCTAACATAGGATCCACTCGACTGACGCAGGTGAGCAATGAGCAGCGGCCCGAACGCGCTTGCGCATCCCCATGCGGTCAGCATCAGGCCATAAATGGGTCCGACATTCTTCGAGCCGAAGTAGTCGGCTGCGAATGCCGGCATGGTGCCAAATCCTCCGCCATAGCACATCAGAATTACGAACGAAACAACCGTAAGTATCGAAGCCGAAGGGATGCTGGGAAACGTCCAGAACAATCCCACCTGAACCAGAAACATCGTCGCAAAGGTCCATCGGCGAGTGATCGCGTCGGAAGTCCACGCCCAGAAGATGCGCCCTACGGCATTGCCTATGGCAACGACGCCCACCATGCCCGCGGCCACCGCGGCGCTGACTTTCGCAATCTCCTGAAACATCGGCGACTCCTGCGAGATAAGCGAGATGCCCGCCGAAACGTTGAGGAATAGGAGCAACCACAGCGCCCACCATTGCCACGTCTTCAACGCCCCGCCCAGCGTATAGTCTTTTGCCGCGCGCTGTTTGGTCTGAATTGCGCTCGGAGCCCAGCCTGCCGGTTTCCATCCATCCGGCGGGTTCTGCATAAAGTAGCCGGTAGCCATGCTAACCACCAGATAACCAATGCCGAGATAGGCAAATGTTGTTAACACGCCTACGGTCTTAATGAGTTGAGTCGCCAATGGAGCAGTTACAAGTGCACCGGCGCCGAATCCGCCCACGGCAATTCCAGTTATAAGTCCCCTCTTATCGGGGAACCACTTCACCAGCACAGCAATCGGAACGATATATCCAAATCCCAGTCCGATTCCCCCGATAACTCCATAGCTCAGATATAGCCACCAGAGTTTATCGGCCGAGAAGCTGGCCAGAAATACGCCGAGGCCATACAAAAATCCGCCAGTTAGCGCGACTATGCGGGGTCCCCTCTTATTCAGCCACAGACCACCAAAGAAGGCGGCGATGCCCAGGACAAAGATGCAGATTGTGAAGGTCAGTGTTACATCCGCGATCGACCAGTGAAACTGTTTTGTGAGAGGGTTGCGAAAGACGCTCCACGCGTACACTGCGCCCAGCGACATCTGCATAAGAAAGCCCGCTGCTGCTAGTCCCCAGCGATTCGTAGTTGACATACATTCCCTCCAAGGCTCGTTCAATGCTTTAACAGTTACTTACAACTCCCGCGCACCTTGATCTGATTTCCGAGAGTTTCAAGAAAACGATTGATGAGCGCCATGCTTCTGCGCAGTTCTTTGTGACGGAATTGGTTGAGCAGCGCGAAAAGTCCCGGCGGTTCAATGATCGGTTGCTGGTAGCACCCAAGCGTTTCGGTGGTGGCCGCGGCAAAGCACTGCAGTACCTCCGGATTGATCGACCCCAGCATCTTCCCGAGAATAATAGCGTTA
>Ga0302278_10003770_pt1 | contig 16235 bp, 15 predicted proteins | sample III_Bog_N3_2_FD_194543 | JGI IMG/M metagenome (GOLD analysis project Ga0302278, IMG submission 194543) | Peat permafrost microbial communities from Stordalen Mire near Abisko, Sweden - III_Bog_N3_2 | ecosystem: Environmental > Terrestrial > Soil > Wetlands > Peat | place: Sweden: Abisko...
ATGTCAGCAGCCTTGCACCTTGCCACATCGCTACTGAGGTGGTCCCGTCGCCGGGCTATAGCTGTTCTCCAATTGCTGTGCACCGAAAGCACGATGATAAGTGGCTTTTTCCTTAAGATAAAGCCACCTTGCACGGAACTAAACAGAGCACATGAATTGGAGAACTGCTCTAACCATCGGCTACAGGCGTAGCAGCGGAACGGCCAACGAACCACACTGTCACTCCCCTCTCGCCGTAACCTGCTCCGGTTTCGGATCGATATGGATCTCTGAGCGCTCTTGCCGGCGGAGAATCCAAAGTGCTGCAAGCACTGCGAGGAGGGCGACCGTGAGAAAGATGAATCCGCCCTCCCGATGGAGCTTGCCGGTAAAGTAGCTCGGATCAACGCGTGTGACGAGCATTGCGATTGTAAAAATGCGCAAGCCATTCTTCGCAACCGACAATGGAATCACGAAAGCGATTAGCAAAGCTCTCCGCCAAGGCGCGCGCAACAGGAGTTGCGCCACAACGATGGTCATGAGCAACAGCATGGAACTGGACCGGATGCTGCTGCACTCCTGAGCAACCTGGACGGTCAGGCCGGGAATGGAGAGCAGAACCCCCCGTTGTGCTACTGGAACTCCCCATGCGGAGAAGAGCCAATGGGCCGAGTTGGCGGACCCTTCCTGCAACAGAACCACGATCAGGTTCAAGGCGGCTCGTGGAATCGGCACCAGGCCCAACAGGAAAATCAGCGGGAATAGCACCGATCGCGCGGCACGCCGCCCAAAGCAAAGCACGAACCCCGCGGCCCAGGATGAGAGCACCGCGAGCATCGTAATCGAGAGCATCGCATCCGGGGTGAGCGCGGCCCGCCGGATCAGTCCCAGACAGGCAAACAAAGCCGCAAACGCAAAAAGAGCGGCGCCCATGCGGAGATCCCATGTGACCATGGTCCGCAGAGGTCGCCGCTCCATAAAGATCAGGGCCGCGCTGATAGGGAGAATCAGGAGAATATAGGTATATTCATCGTCACGAAGAGACAGTGCGATTGTATCTACGAGGGGACGCCACCCCAGCAGGAGGGTGACCGTCCACAGCAGGGCAAAGCCTGCTTGATGTTGTGCCACCTTGGTCATGGCTGCTTGCTCTCGCGAACCGGCGACAGACGGATTCTACACAACGTTGCGCCATGCGTACAGCAAGCGGGGTTTGTCACTTCGCCCCAGAGAGCGCAGGCTCTCTCTGCGATGTATTTACCTTTTCGTAAACCAGTCGCCCGTCGACCACCCGCGCGAACGCCAAAACAGCACGATCGGCTCCCTCGCCCACAATGCGCCACACACCATTGTCGTCGATGATCGACATGCGACTCCGTTGCCGCCACCAGCAGTCGATCTGAGATGGAAGAGCGACCCAGACGGCATCCTCCTTGCTCGTTTCGACCAGCATGGCGAGTAGATCTTTGTAGACCTTCTGCGCATTGGACTCAATGACGTAGTCGGGATGAATAATGAAACTCGCAAGACCGTTTCGGGCGAGGATCATCTCCAGTTGCAGCCTCCAAAGGTCAATTGAATAGGCGCCGAGGAGATGAAACAAGGAATAATCCTGGATGGCCGTCACTGGCAGCTCGAGCATGTCTCCGATGAAGTAGGGAAAGACCGTGCAGCATCCGCCGCGCTGCGGATCAAGACTGGCAACGTTGGGAATCGACATGTCAAAGGCAAAGTCGAGGTCGCTGTACCAATCCGGATTGCGATAGAGGACCGCAGATCGAAAGCCCCTCGCACCGTACTCCCGTCCATAGCGATTGATGGAGAGTGCGCGCCGCCGGAACTGATTGCGCTCATCGAACAACCGACCGTCGTGGTTGAGGTCCTGCACACAGATTTCGCTTCCGTGCACCCGCAGCAGGTTCAAGAACTCTGGCGTGACACTGTAACGCCCCTCGGGAACAATCTGATAGGACGCCTTGATGCCGAACGCGCTGTCAATGTCGAGCAGTTGCGCGCAGAAGTCGCGGCCGGCAGCGGACTCGACATCATGCGTGATTGTTACGCAGCCCCGGGTGCCGTCCGGCCAGAACCAAATGAACGGAATGCGGTCGACGCCGCGAGCTTGGATCGAGAGCAACAAAAGCTTCTCGCAAATGTTCTCCACAGACGTATCGACTGGCCATCGCGGAAACTGCTCTTTCTGGCCATGCGCGGCTCTCAGCTTTTGAATGGTTTTGCGCAGCGCAAGGTTCGTTAAGGGACGAAGCCAGTAGTAGATTCTCTTCAACGCTCTTTCAACATTGCGCGATTGGCTGCCTGGATAGCGCTCAAGCCGCAAGGTGTCGACGACCTCGTTCGGGTCGAAGGGGAGCACGAGTTGGTTTCCGTCGCGAACGACCATATGGAGCGCGTCGCGAGTGAACGAACCCGATTGCGATTCCGCAATACCCGCCAATATGCGACCGTAGTATTCCGCGTTGGAACCAAATCGGAAGTATCCCGGCTCCGTAAATATCCCGTCGTTGAGGCGAAAGTCGAGAAACCCGTCCGGACAACGGTAGTGATCGCGCACGGCTTGCGCGAGCGAAACCTGTTTCTTCGCAGGCATTATCGACATTCGCCCGAAGTCTACGCCCACTCCTCACCTTTCACCATCCCCCATTTGCGTCATCTGTGCTGCTCTTGGCCATCATCTGGCCCCTAACCGAGATGCCGATACCAAAGCTTGCCCGCTCGGGACGAGAGCGCGGCGGGCAAAACCGAGAACAGACGGCGCGGAGCCGACCTGGCTAAAACGGAAAGCACCTTTCCCGGCGTGCTCTCCGGGTAGCGAAGGTAGGTGATCTGCCTACGTACAGTTCCAAACTGATCTTTGAACCGGATTAATCCATCGTTGTCCAAATCGGTGCGCCCAAAATCGATCTGCTGCGCGCCACCTGCTTTGCTCTCCTCGATCAGCTTCCAAAATAAGAACGGCATTCCCCCTAGGTGATGGCAGCGTTCGTCCGAACAGCCATACTTATATACCACCACGTCGCGGTGACGCAGCGTGAACAACGCTGCGACTGGAATTCCGTCTTTACGCGCCACACGAATCTCTACGCCGCCGTCCATGCAGGCAATCAGATTCCTGAACCAGCCGAGCGGCTGGGGCACAAGCAGGTGACGCCGCCGGGTGATCATCAGTAGCCGATAAAAATCACTCAGAATCTCCTCGCCACAGCCTTTCACGTACTCTAACCCCGCCCGTTCAGCCCGCTGCACACGACGTTGAATACTGCTCTTGTCCATTTTGCGAAAGATGTGATCGAGCGGGGCAGTCAGGTCCAGAGTATGAAACCAGAAGGATTTGGATGCCGCCAATGGCCAACCTGTCTGCGCCTCCCAGACCAGCGGCCGAAGCTCAATGTATCTCCAGCTCCGATCGCGTAGCTGGTCCCGCATCCAGCCGGCCAGCTCGGAACAATTGCCGGACTCACCCAGCAACGGCGCTGAGTGGTCGGCAAAAGGCAAAGAAACCAGCCTGTTTCCGGTGATCCAGCTCTCCACCTCGCAAAATGCAATCCCGTCCGACAACGGCTGCCCCGGCGGGGTAGTCGTCAACACGATCGGACGATAGCCATAGGTCGTGGCGAGCGCAGCCAGCCAGCCACGGTGATGAAACACGGACGCCTTGGGGTGAGAAGCAACTAGATCGTCCCATCGGGTGTCGAGCATCGGATCTAAGGTGAAAGTCTGCATCGGGGTGAACTGCCAGGATTCGTGCTACCGCGTGTCACCGGCCTATTTCAGCCGTTCGTACCCGAGCGATGAGGGTAGCGTCATACCCTTTGCAAGTCGGCGCTCCACAAGCCTGCTCTTCGTTGGAGTCACTCATTGAGGTTATAGCTGTTCTCCAATTGCTGTACACCGAATGCACGATGATAAGTGGCTTTTTCCTTAAAAAACCACCTTGCACGGAGCTGAATAGAGCACATGAATTGGAGAACCAACCTAGCTGCCTCCTGTGTGCTTTCATTTCACCCTCGTGGGATGGGATGTCCTCAAGAGTTTGACGAACTCAGGCTATACTGCTCGATCTTATAGAGAACATTCCGATAGCTGATGTCAAGCAGCCGCGCAGCCGCCTTTCGGTTCCATCCCGTCTTCTCCAGGGCAGCGGCGATCGCGTTTCTTTCAGCCTCGGCCCTTACGCTCTGGATCAAAGACCGGAGCGATTTTGAGCCGGCCGCGCTCTCCTCGATGCGATTTGGCAACGACCTCCTCGGCTCTTCCCTGCATGTTGTGCCCATGTCATTGTGTGCCGGCTTCACATCGGGAATTGACGGAGGCATTGCCATCGCCAATTCGTCGTCACCCACGATCAGGTAACGTTTCACGCGGTGTTCCAGCTCTTGCAAATTACCTGGCCAATTATACGACTGCCACGCTCCGACAATCGCAGGCGAAAATCCGCGTGGAGCAAGGCCATAGCGTTTTGCGATCCGGTGCATGAAATGACACGCAAGAAGTGATAGTTCGTCCTTGCGATCCCGCAAAGGAGGAACGTAAATTGTGTAGGCACCCAACCGGCCGGATAGCTGTTCACTGAGCCAGCCCTCGGTGATCGCGCGGTCCACACTATTACAGCTTGCCGCCACAATGCGAACATCAGCATCGACGACGTCCGAGGACCCCGGCCTGGTGAATCGCCGATTCTCGATCACCTTCATCAGACCAGACTGCAAGCTCATCGGCATCGCAGTAATCTCATCGAGGAAAATTGTGCCGTCGGTGCTCAGCTCCAGCTTGCCGGCCGCATTGCGCAGGGAACCATTTATGCCCCCAATATCGCGGCCGAACAGTTCCCGTTCAAGTAGTTCCTCAGGCAGGGCCGCGCAATTCACTCGCCCGAATGGGAATCCGGAGCGCACCGACAATTTATGAATCAATCGAGCAACAGTCTCTCTGCCGGTGCCTGCTTCGCCAACAATCATTACAGGGACATTCGTTTCCGCCAGCAAAGCCGCTTGCGCACGAAGCCTCCGCGTCGTCGGGCTGACCCCGATAAAGAAATTGCCCTCTCCGACGGGCTCAACATCTTCGCTCGCAATGTCTAGACCATAGCCCTCGCCAGGCGTGGACAGACTTTCGCGGATCGCCGTTTCGATCTGCCATTCGCGAACTGGCCTGACCAGGAAATCGCGCGCGCCTATGCGAAGGCCCTCCTGTCGCCTCGCGTCATCCTCCGCATAGCCAATCAGAATAATTGGCAGTTCGGGACGCATCCGGCGCAACCGTCCCAGGCACAGTAAATCCTCCGCGCTTCCTCGCGGCAGGTCCAATATGACCATCGTGAGCGGTTCGCCCGACTGAGTCCTCTCAATTGCCTTCCAGGAGTCAGTAGTCACTTCAATCCGCCAGCCATTCGATTCCCCGATTGACCGAAGCGGGCCGATAATCGCTGAGTCGCAGCTCAGCACGAGGAGTCTGGCCACCTTAGTTGCGATCTTGTTCATCAGTTGTCTCTCATCAAGAACGTTCAACAACAATGGAAGGTCGCGGCTCGCTGCGCCTGTGATTGAATCCCGAAGGCTGGGGCATCGTCGCATCACGTTCGTCCATTGGAGCGGGGAGCGGTACCGCGGTGCGAGCCTTTGCTTTGTCAAATTGCTTCAAAACTATGCCCGGATTTCCCACAATCACGGAATACGGAGGAACACTTCTGGCAACGACGGAATTGGCCCCCACCACGCTGTTGCGGCCGATCACAACCTCACCCTCATTGCATACAATGACGGCGCCTTGGCCAATCCAGCACCCTCGCTCAATTCTGATTCTTCCACCCGCCGTGATCCCTTGATCGCGAATCGGCAGTTCAGAGGACTCATGCGTATGCTGGTGGTCCTGAATCAGCACCGAGGTACCGGTGATTACATCGCGCTCAATGTGAATAAAGTTCCTTGCCGAGATTACACTCCGCGCACCGATGCTGCAGTTGTCGTCGATGGCGACCTTCACACCTGCAACTTCGTCGTGAATGACAAACAGGTTGGTGTCCTTTCCAATGATCACCCTGTTGCCGATCCGGATATGTCGCGCCGACGGTCTGCGCAATGCGCACGGGTAATGTATGGACAGCTTGCGTCCCGTTGCCACAAATGGATAGGTCGCACTCAACCAAACGCTGTAAAGCTTTGTTCTGGCTCGCATGAGAAGCACCAATGGGTCTTCAAACCGAAGCCACGCAGCGCGAATTATATTGACCATATTCCTCGATTGCTCCAGGGGTGAAAAGGTGAGTGCTCCACAAGCGGCGGGCCGCGAGCTTGTCCCATTCCGAGCGATGCAATGTGAAATGCTGGCGTGCGCGGGTAACGTCGCGGCACGCTTTCAGCCCTCTAGCTGTTCTCCAATTGCTGTACACCGAAAGCACCATGATAAGTGGCTTTTTCCTTGAGAAAAAGCCACCTTGCACGGAACTCAATAGAGCACATGAATGGGAGAACTGCTCTAATAAGCTATTCCCTGCATAGCATCGGATGGGGGGGGAAACATCGGGCCGGTGTGAAAAGGCCCTTCAGCGCCGCTGGCAGCAGTGCGGCGTAAGGGGCTGGATCAGTCAAGCGCAGCATCAGGCGGGGATCTGGAGACTCGATCGTGGGAAGCAATATAGGTCGGATACAGAAGAAGTCGGGGTAGACAACCCCCTCGGAGGCGCCAATCCGGATTGGGCGCGTTCGGTGCACCTAATCCGGATCGTATTGCTCCACCACGAGGGGATAGAAATCAGGCGATGCCGCTGCTTCGATCGAAATTGCGCGAGCGCAGGCGCATCGCACCAAAGCAAACAGCTGCAGCCAGAAGCAGGTAAAGCAACGTCGCTCCACCTTCCGGCACGGTTCCCCACATCTCCTGTGGCTCGCCTGCACCAATGAGCGGGCTGGGCGTGTATATCCACAAGTTCGCGTACTGACTCATGCTGTCGCCTGTTGCCGCGGCGTTGGCGATTGCCTGCGCAACCAGGGCATTCGCAGCTGCATCAAGCGTGCTGGAGATCGCAGGATCGGAGATGGACCAGATCGCCTCGGAGATATCGCCCTGCAGAGTCGGATTGCCGGAGCTCTTAAAGGAGAGTTCGACCAGATAGGCAATCTCGGCGTAGCCGGCAATCCCGATCCCCTGATAGCCAGAGGCGTTGTTGCCACCGAAGAGGACTTCGGAGAGATTGGAACTGGTCAAGCTTGACGCCTGATACGCCGTGGCAGACCAGGTTTGCGGAACTCCAACTTCGTCGTAGAAGTCGTCGCAAATAATACCGGTGTTGGCTCCAGCAAGGTTGGAGGTTCCGCCATAGACTCCGGCGTAGACTTCCTCTCCGCCGACGTTCACGATCGGGTCACCATTGACGTTTGTCAGGTTGATCGTGACCGGCGTCCCCTGCCCCGATGCCGAGACTCCCAAATAGAGAACCGCAGCAACAACGGCTGCTGCCAATCCTTCAGTTTTTATTCTCATACTTACCATCCTTTTCACTTCTGACACTCATCAACTCTTAACGCAATTGGGGCACACCTGCGCATTTCTTTGACAGTTGCACCATTCTAACTGGGCCTCCAACATTGTCAAGAGTGAATCTTTTTGCAACCTGTTGCAAACATTACCCTTGAGAGTTACTCAGAGGAGTTACCGATAGCTTACGCCACAAGCGAATATCCCGTGACCTTTCTTCCAGCTTGACCATTTTCCGCCCCCCCCCGCAATCTCGGCTAAGTTCAGCCTTACTCCGGCCATCCGGAGCGGATAGTCGCAAACTTTTGCAATAGTGTAATCAGCCGGCCAAATCAAGCGAGTCCGAAACCACACACGGCGGCGCCCTCAAATTCACCCTGATTCGCAATTGCCTCCCATGTGTTGGCAGGTTTGACACGTCAGCCGCAAGCGCTTACCTTGCTGCGCGCCAGGCGGCACTGGCCGCGATAGAATCCAGAGTGTTCGCGCGGTGCTTGCGAAGCAGTCAGCAACTGGAGGCTTCGAGATGAAACTATCGCTCAATTGGCGAACTGCCTTGGTCGCAGCCCTGACCGGTGCTCTTCTTCTTCCGGGCTGTTTACTCGACCCCAATGCGCGAAAGCAGAAATATTTTCAGAGTGGCCAGCGTTACTTCGAGCAAGGCAAATACCAGGAAGCTGCGCTTGAGTTCATTGACGCCATCCAAATCGATCCGGAGTATGCCGACGCCCACCTCCAACTTGCGGAGACGTACCTGCGCCTGCAGCAGCGTGACCGTGCCTATCAGGAACTTACGCGCGCCGTTGAATTGCGCCCGCTGGACTTTCGGGCTCGAATAGAGCTGACCAATCTGCTGATCCAGGTTCGCAACTTTCCGCAGGCCCACGAGCAGACAGATATATTGCTAAAGCAGCGCCCCGACGACCCGGGCATCCATTCAATGGCTTCGAATCTGCTGGCGGCGCAAGGGAAATTCCCTGACGCAATCGCAGAGCTACAGAAATCAATCGCCCTCGCTCCGGGCCGCTGGGAACCTTACCTGAACCTGGCCATCCTACAAAACCGGATTAGCGACCTGCCTGATGCGGAAGCAAGCTTCAAGAAGGTTGTCGAACTGAATCCAAAGGCCGATCCTGCGCGGCTGATGCTGGGCAATTTCTATCAATCTCAAAAGCGGTTCGATGAAGCGGAGAAGCAATACCGCGAAGTGCTGGCGATCGATTCGAACACGATTGCACCCCGCAAGGCTTTGGCCGGACTCTACCTTGCCGAGGGCAAAAAAACAGAGGCGGAAAATATTCTTCAACAAGCCAAGCGCGACCTGCCCCAGAGCCCCGACGCCTACCTTGCGCTGAGCGACTTCTACTTCACAACCGGTAACCTGGACAAGTCTGTAACAGAGTATGGTGAGCTGTTTCAGATCCGCTCCCACGACGCCCAGGTAAAGGAGAAGTACGTTCAACTCCTCATTCAAGCCAGCCGCTATGAGATGGCGTGGAAGCTCAACGAGGAGATACTGAAAAGCAATCCCAAAGACGACAACGCCCTGGTCCACCGAAGTCAGCTGCAGATCATGAGCGGAGACGTCAATGACGCCGCCCAGACGCTGCAAATGGTGGTCAATAGCTCCCCTAACAACATGCAGGCCCATTTTGCTCTCGGAATCGCGCTGCAACAGCGGGGAAATCTTGAGAGTGCGGAGAGACAATGGCGGGAAGCTCTGCGTCTGAATCCCGACTTTCTGGATGCGGAACGTTCTCTTGCCAACGCCGCCATGATCGAGGGCGACATGAATGCCCTGGAAGACGCCGCCAACCAGATGATCCGCCTGCAACCTGGAGTTCCGGAAGGCTATGCGCTGCGCGCCGTTGCCAATATCAATCGGGCCCGCTACGCCGAGGCTGAGCAGGACGTACGCAAAGCGATCGGAGTTGCACCAGACAGCTCATTTGGCTACGTGCAACTGGGCAATTTGCGATTCGCTCAAAAGCGATATCGCGATGCTGTAAAGCCCTATCAGGACGCCTTGGACCGGAATGCCAGTTCCAAAGATGCGCTGCGCGGACTGGTGAACGCATACGTTGCACAGCATCAGGTCGATCAAGCCGTTTCCCGCGTCAAGGAGCAAATTGGCAAGGAACCGAACAACAGCGGCTTTTACAGCTTGCTCGGAGCCGTACTCTTTCGCAGCAAGAAGGATCTCAACGGAGCCGAATCAGCGCTGGAGAAGTCGACTGCACTGGACAGCCATAATTACGACGCACTGTTCCAGCTGTGCCAGGTACGCGCCGCGAAGGGAGACACGGATCAGGCCATTGCAACGGCTATGCAGTCATTGAACAACAACCCGCGGCAACTGAACGTCAATATCCTGCTCGGCGCTCTTTATGAGTCAAAGTCCGATTGGAAGAAAGCTGAGGATGCGTATCAGAACGCGCTGGCACTCAATTCACAGAATCCAGAGGCGGCCAACGACCTTGCCCGCGTGTTGATTCAGGCTGGCGGAAGCCTTGACAGCGCATTAACACTGGCGCAGACAGCACGAAGGGGAATGCCGAATTCCCCGATCGCTGTCGATACCATGGGATGGATCTATTACAAGCAGGGCACATACCCGCTCGCAATCAGTAACCTTATGCAAGCGCTTCAACTACAAGCCAAGATCGGGTTGCCGGACGATCCCGATATTCACTATCACCTGGGACTGGCGTACGAAAAGACAGGCCAGCCGGCACTGGCCCGGCAGCAATTCGAGCAGGTCCTGAAGATCGCTCCCCACTACCGCGACGCGGCGGATGTCCAGTCGGCACTTGTCCGTTTGAAGTCGTAGTCACTGGCGCCGGCTATCACTACCGAAGGCTGGACCTTGGCGCGCCAGCATTGTTCTTCAACGACTGGCGACGGTGCAGATCCGTTCACTGACTGCAATCTGAACAGTCTTGAAGCCGGCAATGCCGTCGAGCGTTGACGCTATCTCCCTGCCGATCACCAAAGAAGCCGTAGCCGCAGGGGACGGCACGTTGCAAACGTGCAAAATTCTATCCTGATGAACAAAGCTGAAATCGTCCAATAGATTTCCGTTCCGATCCAGTGCCTGTGCGCGCACGCCTGACCCTGCCGGCTGAATGTCCTGCTCTGTTAGGCTGGGCAGCAGTTTCTGGAGCGCACGCGTGAAAGCCTGCTTGCTCCAGGAGCGATACATTTCCCCCATTCCGCTCTTCCAGTTGTGTGCTGCCATCTTCCAGAAGCCGGAAAACAACGCCGTCGACAGAGTGTCCGAAAAGTCGAATGCCGTCCGCGAATAGCCCTCGCGCTTGAATGAGAGCACCGCATTCGGTCCCGCTTCCACCCCGCCATGAATGCGCCTGGTGAAGTGCACTCCGAGAAACGGAAAACGCGGATCGGCAACCGGATAAACCAATCCCCGAATCAGATGATGTTTGTTGGGAACGAGTTCATAGTACTCGCCGCGGAAAGGAACAATGCGAAGCCCAAGACCGGCGCCTGCCATGGCGGCGATCCGATCACTGTGTAATCCAGCGCAGTTGACCACAAAACCCGCATGAACGACTCCGCAAGTGGTCTCTAGTACTACTCCGCCAGCCTCGCGCCGAATGCCCAGAACAGCGGCGCCCGTAAGAACCACGCCCCCATCTCGTTTGATGAGCTCTGCATACTTGACCGAAACCATCTTGAAGTCTGTAATTCCGGTCGTGGACACATGGACACCGCACAGCCCGGCGGCGTGAGGCTCAATCTCGCGGATCTGCTCTGGATTCAGTTCGCGAAGACCCGACACGCCATTCGCGCTCCCACGCCGCAAAAGTTCTTTGAGCCTCGGTATCTCGCCTTCCTCGGTTGCGACGACGATCTTGCCGCAAATCTCATACGGGATTCCATGCTCCTGGCAAAATTGCACCAAGGCCGCCCTGCCCTCGACACAGAGCCGCGCCTTGAGCGAACCTGGCTTGTAATACAGGCCGGAGTGCAGCACGCCACTGTTGTGACCGGTCTGATGAGCAGCTACCTCAGACTCCTTTTCCAACAAGATCAATTTCAGTCCAGGATTCTTACGGATGAGTTGCAAGGCGACTGCGAGGCCCACAATGCCTGCTCCCACAATCGCAACGTCGCAATGCTGATCGTTCATTGAGACATCTAGCCTTTCTCCATCTTTACCGAGTGACAACCTGTGCATCCACACGAGCATTGAGGTATTGCTGCAGGCCATCCCGCCATCCCGTGAATTGATTTACCTGCGTTGCCTTCAATGCGCCGTTTTCAAGTACAGAATATTTGGGCCGCGGAATTTTTGCTGGAAACTCTCCGGGGCGCGCCTTCTCAAGACGTACCTTCGAGCCGCTGATGTTGAATATCTCTCGGGCAAACTCGTACCATGAACAACTTCCCTCGGCGGTGCCATGGTAAAGTCCGTAGTGGTTTGAGCGGCTCAACGCTACCAGTTGATCCGCAATCTGCACGGTCGGAGTTGGCGTGACGAACTCATCATCGACTACACGCAATTCGTCTCGCTCGGATGCTAGCTTCAGCATCAGCTCCACAAAATTCAACCCGCCTTTCGCGCGGCATGGTTGGTGCCCATAAATCGCCGAGACCCGCAGCACGAAGTGCCGGCTGGCGTGGGCGGATGTAAAATGCTCTCCTGCCAGCTTGGTGACGCCGTAGGCGTTGAGGGGAGCCGCAATATCGGTTTCCAGATAGGGCGCTCCTTTTCTTCCATCGAATACGTAGTCCGTACTGATATAAGCCACGGTTGCACCGGCACGCTGGGCCCACTCGGCAACATGCCTGGCACCGATCGCGTTGATCTGGAAGGCGCCGATGGGATCCGTTTCGCACTTGTCGACGTGATGCATCGCGGCCGTGTTGACAACGAAGTCAGCCGCGGCGGAACTTAGCCCGGCTTCGACCGAGGAGGCCGAACTCAGTTCCATATCCGAGTGCGTGAACCCGCAGACTTGATCGCCGTTCCGCAGGAAGGCTGCGCAGACATCGTTGCCTAACTGTCCGTTGGCGCCAAGTACTGCAACCTTCATCGTGCTCCTCCAACGGCTTGAGGCAGGGCATAGGCATCGGCAGGCCCATGTTTTTCGAGTGCCTTGAAAACCTGAATGTTGTAGTAAGCTGGATTGTCCCAGTCTCCGCACTTGTCCATGTTGTTGATCAGGTTGCGCACAATGGACTTGACACTGTGATGCGGATGAAAACTCAGTACCGTGGCAGCCCGCTCGATTGAGACTTTATAGTTCCGAGCGTCTCTAATGTGCCTGATCTCAAGCGCAATCCTCCCGCCGAACTCTTCTTCCACGGCCAGCTTTACGAGATCGGCGATTTCGCCGACAGTGTGATTGCCAGAGGCGACGTTGTAAATGCCATGGAGGGATTCATTGGCCTCCACAGCCCGCGTGTATGCCATGGCAGCATCTTCGATGCTCAGGAAAGGCCGCCAGATCGCGGGATCGTTTACGTAGATCACGCCTTCTTTCATAGCACACTTGAACATCGTGTTGATGATCAAGTCATAGCGCATCCTGGGGCTATATCCCGAGACCGTTCCCTTGCGTAAAGCGATGACCGAGAATTCGGAATCTACCATCTGCATAACTGCGCGCTCCCCTTGGAGCTTCGAGATACCGTATGGGTAAGACGAATTGACCGGGCAAGTCTCATCAAAAAGCTCATTCTCCGTATACCCGTACACCGAGCATGAACTGCCATAGATGTATCGTTTGACCTTCGCCTGCTTCGCAATGTAAGCCAGATAGGCCGGCGCCGAAGCATTGAAGATAAAGTTCTTCGCCGGCGAGAAGTCCGCCATTGGATCGTTTGAGAGCCCAGCCAGAAAGATGACCTGATCGTAGCCCACAAGATCAGATACCTGCAGATCGAAGATGTCCTTTTCAAGGACGCCGGCGTCGCTCGGTAGATGGTTTCCAAACCAGAATAAGTCGACAACGTCGACCTTATACCCGCGATCGAGAAGATGCGGAATCAGCACAGAGCCGACATAGCCCGCGCCACCAGCAATTAGAATGCGCATTTCACTTCACTCCTCCAGCAACGGCTGATTTTGTTTGATAGACAATGTTGTCGGACAGAGGAGAAGCGAGCCATTCTTGAAGCGACTGCGCCTTCGCATCTTTGCTGGACACCGATACATCGCTCAGCGGCCACTCTATACCGATCTCCGGGTCCTGATAGGAGATACCGGATTCGGCGCCCGAATTGTAAGTGCCCGTGCACTTGTACTGCACTTCGCATTCGTCGGTAAGAGCGCAGAATCCGCGCGCGAATCCGTACGGCGCGTAGATTTGCTTCTTGTTGTCGGCTGTCACTTCCATGCCGAACCATTGGCCGAGTGTCGGCGAGCATTTGCGAATGTCGACCGCTACAAGGAAAGCCGCGCCGCGTGTGACGCGCATCAACTTGCTCATCTGCGGATGCCATTGGAAATGAAGACCGCGCAGCACTCCCCTGGAGGAGCGCGAGTGATTGTCTTGCACCCACTCGGTGGGCAGGCCCAGATCCCGGAAATTGTCCTGGCGGTAGGTCTCCATAAAGAAGCCGCGATCATCTCCAAGGACAGTAGGCGCAATCACCACCACATCGCCACCGATATGCGAACTAATCAACTCCAATGGCATCGAAGTATCTCCTGATCAAGGCTGGATGTTAAGACGCAGAATGAGGGTCTAGGCGCACAGGGCAGCGGGCCTGAGGCTGCGGTGGAGAGGCCGCGCTATCGAATCGCCCTTGCGGAGGCATCACGCTTCGCTCGCCGGGATTCCGGCCGCCGCTTCCGGTTGCTCCCGGCAATGTGCGCAGTCAGCTCAACCGGAGAGCCGCCTCTTGTTCGTGGCATCGATCAGACATTAGGACTGGAGACGCATGGAGGTACTGCGCATGCTTGCGCTTCGCGTCGATCATGGCATAAGCACGCTTGACCTGAGCTTCAGTCAGGCCAAGGATTGGCGCCAACTCCCCCGGCTCCTTGTCGTGATTTCGTCCATAGAGGCATACATCCATTTGTTCGAGGGGCATTGAGAAGTAGAACTCCTCCTGAGTCTGGGCCAGAGAGTAGGTATCCGTCGTTGGCGGGCGCGTTCGGATTTCCTCCGGGATTTCAAGGTAGTCTGCCAGCTGATAGACCTGCGATTTGTAGAGGTGCGCAATCGGCTTGAAGTCAGCCAAACCGTCTCCACCCTTCACAAAAAATCCGAGATCGTACTCCAGACGATTCGGCGTACCCGCAACCGCAAAGTTCATGGCATCTGCGTGGTAGTACTCGAACATCTTGCGAGCGCGCTGTTTGAAGTTGCTGGCGGCCACAATGCCCAGGTATGCGCTCAGGGACAATCGGACTTTCTTGGTTTCGCCCTGGGGCGACTGGACAACGACTGAAAAGATTGCGTAACGGTCGTCGTCGAGAAGATTGGGCAAGGTGATCTTGCATTTGTACTCATGCGTGTATTCGGGAACAACACTCCGAATGGCTTCGTCACGGCGGCGATAGCAGCCTGATCCCTCGAGGAGCGGAGTGATGTTCTCCACTGTCGCTCTCATTCCCAGACTGTCTGTCAGCAGGCGTCCCAACATGAGACTCTCCGACGCAGACTCCGACTCCGGCATGAACAGACCGAAAACACGATCTTTACCCAGTGCGCGCACACACAACGCGGCCACGACGCTGCTGTCGATGCCGCCCGAGACGCCGACAACCGCGCCCTTTCGCTTGAATCGCGTGAGAACCACATCGCGGATAATATTTGAAATGCGATCTACTTCGCTCGCTGGATCAATTCGGAGCAGATCGGTGACTGATTGTAAAGATGCCGGCATTGGCCTTCCTTTCCAGGACTGGGAATGATTCAGAGGAATATCTGAAGCGTGGTCATGAAGAAATTGCTCATATGGGCGTTATGCCACCGCGGCACCGCGCCAATCTACGCTGTGGCAACGGTGGAGAAGTGACTTCGCGGGTACTTGACTGAAATCTACGAGACTTCCCCGTCCCGGATTTGCGGCGGAATCTATCGATTCGGCGCTTATGGCTGTTCTCCAATTGCTGTACACCGAAAGCACGATGATCAGTGGCTTTTTCCTTGAGAAAAAGCCACCTTGCACGCAACTAAACAGAGCACATGAATTGGAGAACTGCTCTAGGAGCTTGTTGAAATAGTCCTGGGTGTCCCGGCCTTTGAAGGGTACGGGCTTCAGCTTGAAGGGTACGGGCTTCAGCCCGTACATCAAGTTCTGCCTTTTCAGCAGCGGGCTTTATAGCAGTTTCGGAATTACTGTAGACCGGAAGCGCGAGCTTAAGTGGCTTTTTTCTCAAGAAAAAGCCACCCTGCACACCGCCAATGAGGACCACACAAATTCCGAAACTGCTCTAGCCCCCGAGGGAATCGAAAGCCAATTCGAGCTGTCCCAATCGCTTTTTCAACAAGTTCCTGGGCATCACGGAATATCCGACGCATGGAGTCTTGCCCGCTTGGGCTATTGTGCGGTGTACGTGTAGTCCGTATAAACAGATCTGCCGTTGAAGATGGTATAGAGCCGCGCATAGATTGTCTCGCCATTGGTGGGCAGTCCGATCGCCTTCACGGATGTTGCCGTGGTCGCATGCGAGCAGTACAGGTTGCCTGAGCCAACGCCGGTCGAGCCCAGCCAGAGCGAGTATGCAGTGGCTCCGGTCGCGGGACTCCACGTGAATGTTACGAGCGCGCCGGTGAGCGTTGTGCTGG
>Ga0302278_10003777_pt1 | contig 16220 bp, 14 predicted proteins | sample III_Bog_N3_2_FD_194543 | JGI IMG/M metagenome (GOLD analysis project Ga0302278, IMG submission 194543) | Peat permafrost microbial communities from Stordalen Mire near Abisko, Sweden - III_Bog_N3_2 | ecosystem: Environmental > Terrestrial > Soil > Wetlands > Peat | place: Sweden: Abisko...
GATGGCTGAGTGGTTTAAGGCACACGCCTGGAAAATGTAAAACGTCCTTTTGTCATGATTTTACCTGACGTGACCTAATGACAAAAACCGCGTCTTTATTGACTGAAACGCATTTTTACTTTTGTCATGCTAGTGTGTGGGATGACCTAAAAATGGCAAACAGTATCAGATGGCAGTATCAGATTAGAGGCGCACGGCTTTCGTTCAGATGATTACTCTTTCACTGATCAAGTTCCAACACTTGCCGTTGGAATTTGGTTGGATATGTCCACAATCACTTGAGAAGACAAGTCCACCATTAGACAAAAAACATTACGATCCTGAATGCAGTCGTGGGAGTGTTCTCGCCATTTCTGACTTTTGTAAATCCAGATTTTTCTGCCCATAATCCGGCTTCGGTTGAAACAGCACTCCCCCACGAAGACTATTTTGCAAAGTTACATCCGCTTCCTTTAGCCAGTAGGCGAACAGGAAATCTTGGCCGCGCAGATCGCGAAGAAGCTGGAGTAGGGTAAACATCCGCCGCGATGACATACGGCTCGGCTTTGTAGCGCGCCACGTCCCTTGGTTCACCGTCGTTCAGGCGCTGGTCAAACGTCTCGGCAGTGAGCGGCCCTTCTTCGGTTCCGTCGTTATAAACCCATACGACACCCGCCTCGTCTGGGTCCGGGGCGCTCAATGACCTGATTAGCTTGCAAGACCAGACATGCAGATATCAATTCCAAAGGTCGTCTTGGGCGGCCAAACTAGTTCCACAGGGCGACGCTTGTGCTAATAAAGTGGCTGATTTCTTTGCTTAAATGCGTTTATTTCGCCGATATAACTTTGAACAAATCCGCTGACAAAAGATGCTTTAGCCTCGGCTGTTTCGAAATCGCCTCCGGTGGCTCTAATTGTGCCACCACAAACATCTCGAAGTTTCTCATTATTTGGATTAGACCACATGTAGTTCGCGAGCTGGCTAATTTCTGATTCTGTTCGCGCCCGCATGATTCCTGTCGCAAGTCCAGCTAGGCACATCTTTTCTCCAGCTTTACTACCATAATCTTCTGAATTACTAATTACAGAGAGTTCCCATGCCGCTTCCCGTTGTGGCGCTTCACGCTCCCATTTAGCCTCCTGAATCTGTTTATTTACGCGGTAAATAATCAAGCCAGCTACAATGCTGATCAGTACCCCCAGCAACCCCAAGGTTCTTCCTTTTGGTCTAAAATCTTGTCCGTCGCCAGCCAACGCGCCAGTTCCAAGGCCCAGCAACCCCAAGGTTCTTCCTTTTGGTCTAAAATCTGGTTGCGGTGATCTACTCAAAGTTTGATCCACCGTTTCCGACAATTTCTTTATCCCACCACACCGGTCATATTCTCTAGCGGCGTTATGCGAGGCTGTCCAAACATTATCCATATCAAAATCTGCAAACGTGCCATGTGGATTTTGCAGTTTCAGAATTTCGGCGTTCCATTGTTCGCGTGAGGGATATATATTGTGCGAAGCTATATAATCCACCAAGACTTGTGCGCCAAGCATGACAGCTTCTGTCCACTTTTTCTCTGCTTTATCCAGTTGCTCCGCGCATTCATCAGGTTGAGTACCTGCGTTATCCTTTGGTGGAAGTGTGATTTGAGCGGATTCGTCAATGTTTCCCAACGGAGGGGATTCATGTTTCTGTTGGTTCTTCCCGGGAATGAAGATGTTCGCAGGCTCGTTCGCGGGTAATGTGCACCGCACACTCGTATCAGGCTCCAAATCAGGCGGTAAACCTTGGAAAATCGCAATTTCCGACCCCGCTGGCTGCCATGCCGGCATACCTTCAGTCCATACTAGGTCAGACCTTTTGAGATCTTCACGGGCTGCCATCAGTTTTAATTCATCCAGCGTCACAGGGCCTTGACGTTTGCCATTCACCGCGTAGTAGTAATTTGAACTCATAAAATCAGGCTTCTGTCTCGTCAATCCCTCAGCCAATCTCCCTGACGACAGGAAGACTATGGGGTGACGGTCTTGGGATTCGGACCAAATCGGTTCGTGCCCGGCTTGCTGTCCTCTGCCCAAAAAATGATGTTTCCGATGGGCAATAGCACCCACCAACCGGTGCGGTCGGTGTCGTGCATTCGGCGAACCCCAACGCCGACGAAAGGAGTAAAGACAGCTAAACTATAAAATGCGCGCAGGCCGCCCGGGGCACCAAAAACAATTTCCTCAATAAACCACAGCACAAATTGAATGGCCAAGTTGACGAAAAAGAACGTCCAAAACTCTCTCTTTGAAGCGCGGCCATCAAAATCTGCATATTTTTTTAAGACGTAAACATACCAAGAAAAAATCGAATCAAGTTGCGCTGGATTTGCCATTGATGTTGCCGGTAAAGGTGATGATGTCACTGCCGGGAGAGGGGGTGGAGTCGCGGCGGTCGGTGTGTTCGCGATCATACCAGGCTCCAAATCTGGCGGCAGACCTTGGAATATCTCCGCCGTCGACCCGGCCGGCTGCCAGGCTGCCATCCCTTCAGTCCAGACAAGATCAGACCGTTTTAGCTCATCACGAGCAGCCAATAATTTTAACTCGTCGAGAGTTGTTGGCGCTTGCCGTACGCCCTTGACTGTATAGAAGTATTTTTCACCCATGGGCCAGAATACGCCCTGTTGTGCCGTGGTCGTCAAGTGGGAAATGCGCCTCAATGAGGCGTATGCCGCTCGAGTCAAAACAGGCCGCTCAGATCAAAGCTTTCGGCCGCAATGTCCGCCGGGAGCGGATGGCCCGTAAAATCACCCAGGAGAAACTGGCCGAACTGGTGGACCTGAACATCCGCACCATTCAGAAGATCGAGGCCGGCCATGTCAACATCCTGCTGACGACCGTCCAGCGGCTGCATCATGCGCTGAAGTGCTCGTGGGATGATCTGCTGGAATGACGGTAGCAAACAGCAATTTAACCCAGATGTCCTCAATTGAGGACAATCGCCCGTGACAAAACCCCGTCATGTGCGCCTTGTCGGACTGGGATCGTCCCATCACCAACCGGACCTCAATTAACCAATTTGGTCGCAGGATTGTTGCAGTACTGCATCATTTGTCCCGTGATTTATTTGTAAATAGCCAGTTGTACGTATCAGGGTTAGTCCGCTTAAACTTCTCTAGGAGTTCCCTGGGGTTCACAACCGGTGGTGGTGGTGGTGGCGCGGGGGGTGATGGAGGTGATTTGGCTAAAACAACCGCGAACTTCCGCTCAATATTATAGAGAATCCTTCTTTTCCGGTCCTGGGAATTTCCGGCCTTGGACAGAGCTAAAAGCGTCGGGGCAACGGCCTCCAAGGGGGCGTCACCTTCCGGATCAAGGGCCGGGTAACTTTCCAGTAGAAATGCTTTGGCCAGTTTCCACCACCGCTCAGCCGCGCCGGGTCCCGTCACCACCTCCGGCAAACGCCCCGCCTGCATGAATAAATCCTTAGTTTCACGGGTGGGTTCATCCTCGGTTTCACGGGCGGGTTCAGATCGGTTCAAACGATTTTGATTGGCGATTGCCATGGCGAATCGGCGCAGTCCGCGCACATAATCCAATAGCCTCGTAGCAACCTCTGTCTTGGGGTTTTTGGGACCGAATCTGGTTGCGGAGGCCAGCGGCTTTCGTTGCAGGTCTTCTCCCAACTTCATGCCCTTCAGCATTGGAGCCTCCGCTTTTGATTTAATTTGATCCAGCTTTTTATCCAGTGATTTCAAGAATGGCCAGTAAACCTGCTCACTGGCGACCGGTATAAAAATCTCAGGTTGTTCAACGGCAAATTTGTTCACCACCTCCGTGGCCTCGATCGCCAAGGTCGCCAGACTCCGCAATGCCTCCGCATGGCCGTCGCTGGCCATGCGTTTCAGATGCCAGAAATAGTTATGCGTTTTTTCGCTGTACGATCTGAAGGCCTTTTCATCCTTCTGGCTGGCCAGCAAATACATCAGTTCCGCCTGGAATACGTCCGCCTGCTCAAAGTCCCATCTCAAAAATGACATCCCGCCCTTTGGTGTGTTCAGCAGTTCAATGAGCCGGATCTGCTCGCGCAATGGTTCGGTGTAAACGGTGTAACATGATCCCTTATTTTTCTTTTCCAAAGCTTCAAAACGGCCCAGCTCTTTTTTTAATTCTTCGAGGTTGTAACTGTGGAATAGCTGATTATGGAGAAAGCGTGGTTGCGGCGGATCGACCAATGAAAAAAGACCGCAGATTGCCCCGGGTCTCAATACCCCCGTTGGGTGGTCGGTGGCGGGCAGCGCGGGAGGCTGCGGGATTGTTTTAGCTTTCTTCATTGGGTGAGTGAGTTGATTGCCCATCAGGTGGTCGGGGCGGTGGCACGGGTGGGCTGCCCGGGCCAAAGTTCATCCGGCCAGCCTGCTGCTGCGCGTGTTCATTGCTCAAGTGACCATACACTTTGCCAATGAGTATCCCCCCATCTTTATGCCCGACCCACCGAGCGATTGTCATGTAGTCGATTCCGCTCATAACAGCGTAGCTGATGAAATGGTGCCGGCAGTCATGAAATCCGAAATGCTGTAACGGCGCGGGCAACACCGGCTCTTTATTTTCCAACCGGGCGCCGTGGCATTGCGAGCACTCCGGCGGAGGTTCGGTGCCGAACATAATGTGCTGGCAGTCCAGGCACAGACGCCCGCCTGCGGCCCGGGTCAGCAACAGCGATTCGCGGAAGGTTTTGGCGCGGCTGTCCTCCTTGCCGCGCTGCGGGCTGGGAAACAGCCACTTCGTATCCGGCGCACGCCGCGCGTGCATGGTCTTGAGGTGGGCTTCCAGTTCGGCGTTGAAGTCCACGCGCCGGGCTTCCCGGTTCTTGGTGTCGCCCTCCGCGCCGATGGTCAGCAGCTTGTGCGTGAAATCCACATCGGCCCAGCGAACCTTGATGGTTTCCTGCTCGCGGGCACCGCACAGCGCCAGCAGCCGGACGTAGTCCGCGAACTCGACCCCATTCCTGGAGGCGGACAGCGAAGCCCGGCAGAACAAGTCGATGTCTTCGCGCGTATAGAGATGGCGGGCTTTCTTCTCGCTGCGCTGCCACTCGATCCCATCCACCGGCAGGCTTTTGACATACCCATCAATCTTCGCGTTCTTGAAAACATTCCGGAGCACCACCAGCGCCAGATTGCAGGTGCGGTTTGCTTTGCCCAGCAGTTTGAGTTTCTGCAGGTGGCCGGTGATGTGGTGGGGGCGGATCTTGTCGAGGGTCAGGTGCCCGATGGATGCGCGCAGTTGTTTCAGGTGAACATGCTCCGTAACGAGCGTGCCCGGTTTCTTGCCGGCGGTGGCCAGCCGCTGCTCATACGTTTTATCGACGTAGTCGTCGAATTTCGGGCATCGGCCGACGTGACGCAACCGGTCCTCCTTCCGCTCCACGAGCACGGTCCGCAATTCCTCTTGGGCCGCCGCGGCGGTGGCGGCTTGCAGCGGCACCCATTTGACCTGCTTACGTCCGGCGTCATCCTCGACGGTGATCCGGGCCAGAAACTTGTTATTGCGGCGCCATAGGCCGCGAATTGCGTGCTTGCGATTGTCCAGCACCTTGGTGTATTTATAGCGGCGTGAACTTGGACTTGAACCAGAATCATTGCCCGGCGTTGCCATGCGTTTCATACGGCAACACTGTCGCAAATTCTGTAGCAGGGAGCAAGCGCACGGTGGAAAATAGTCGTAAGTTGTTGTAAATCACGCTGCCCGCGTGGCGGAATTGGCAGACGCGCTAGATTCAGGTTCTAGTGAGTAACATCGTACAGGTTCAAGTCCTGTCGCGGGCACCACTTTTATTGGGGAAATCACAGAGCATTTGACTTCCCGCACAGATTCCGCACAGAATACTGGGACATCCGGACAAAAAATGCGGTTCCCATTGATCATAAAATTTCGGCGATCTGAGGCGACGATCTACGGCAAGTCGGAGAAATACCCTTATTACAGGCTGGCCTACCGCGCCGCTGGCAAGCGCATTGTTCGTTCGTTCGCAACCTATTCAGAAGTCAAAACTGAAGCCGACAAAAAGGTCAGGGAACTCGCTACCGGAAATCAAGGCGTGGCGTTGTCGGCCAAGGAAGTTGCAGACGCGCTGGCAATCCGCGACGCCTTGGCAAACTTCAAACAATCCACCGGGCACAGGCTAACCGCGGTTCAAGCCGTCACGGGATACCTCGATGCTGTGAAGCTTTTACCCGCAGGGTACAATGTCGCGGATTCAGTTCGAGGTTATCTGTCAACAATTGCGGTCGTGCAACGCAAGCCGCTGGCGGACGCAGTCACCGATTTTTGCGAGGCACGGAAGGCAAAAGCCGTGGCATTGCCGGGAAAACGCCCGTCGTTGAATCCGGTTTACGTTGCGGACACGGCCCGCCGGCTAAAGGAATTCGCCGGCACTTTTACTGGAACATCCGTGGCCGATCTGGCGAAGACACACATTGACGCCTTCGTCGCTGCGCATAAAACGCTCTCAGCCAAAAGCCGCAACCATCTCCGGGCCACATTGCGGATGTTCCTCGGCTGGTGCGTTCGCCATGATTACCTGCCAGCCAACCACCGGCTGCTTGAAACCGATGGGTTACAGAATGAGCCGCTAGACACCGCGCCGATTGATTTCTACCGTCCAAAAGAACTCCGTGCCTTGCTGAAACATTCCTCCGCCGACATGCGGTCCATCATCGCGCTTCAAGCACTAGCCGGGCTGCGGCTGCAAGAAGCCTTATGGCTCGATTGGGGCGAAGTATTTGGCATAGCCGGCCACGTTGAAATCAGCACGTCCAAGAGCAAAACCCGGCAGCGGCGGCTCGTGGAAATCTGTCCGGCGTTGGAACAGTGGCTCGCTCCGTATCGGGGCAAGGAAGGCAAAGTTGCTACACAGACGTTGAATGGTTATACAGCAGCGTTTATAGTGCTGCGCAAGTCACTAAAAATTCCGTCGCGCCGAAACGGATTGCGCCACGGTTTTGTCACCTATCATTTCGCCATGCACCAAAATGAAAATTCAACCTCCGCATTGGCTGGCAACTCGCCGACGATGATTCACGGACATTACAAAGGACTGGCCACGAAAGCCGAGGCGAAGAAATGGTTCAACGTGCGTCCCGCCAATGCCGGCGTGAAAACCGCCTCGTTTTCCAAGCAAGCTGGCGCATGAAACGGTGGGTTTGCGGGGTAAAAACTATTGTGAACAAAGCATTTGTGAGCAATACGCCATGAGGCCAAGACACAGTGGACGGCCAGAACAAGGATTTGAAAACTATCTTGTTCCAGTGCGTCTGTTGCCCAAAAAGGCGCGTTAAACTGGTTTTATTAAACGCTCCCGCACATCCACGCCGTGGAGTCATGTGGTGAGTTTGCTCTATGCCCAAACTGACCCATGCCATTGAGCTCAACGATGTCTGCGACGCTCTGTGCCTGTATTGAACCCAGCCGCTGCGCGGCGGGCCTGGCGGAAGGTGGTCAATTCGGGAGTCAGGCTGTTGCCTTCGGTTTGGCCGGCGGCAGCGTTTGACTGGACATGGTGCTTTGGGTCAGTCATCATGGCCATGTTTTCGGATGCAGCCGACCTCGGTGAGAGTGTCCCGAAATGATGATTTTTTGCGCAAGCGCTTGATGCCAAGGGACGGCGAAAAAAGCAAAAGGCATAATAGAGCCGCTTCACGAACCTTCGACGGGCTGGTTCAACACCGGATGGAATTGACGCTCCGCGCGACCACCCCACACAGACATGAGGACACCTCACTCGCGCTCCGGTTAATACCATCCTTTAGAGATTAGGGACCGATCTGGGCCGTGTGCGGCGCGCCTCCGCCCAGCAATAACGCTCTATCCATCGCCAACCGTGAAAGGTCCGCCCAACAGGCCCATGATCTCGTCTACGCCGTACTTGACCACCTAGAAACGCTCCACCCCGTTTTTTGGGCCGGGATTCCCGACCTTGGTTTGCTTTCCGCTTCAAGCAGGTGATTCATCTGGTTGATGCCAACACAATCCAGCCAGCAAACCTTCCTGCCCCGCTTCGCTCTCGTGGACACCGCTGGCGAACTCTAAAGCCTTCGCACCCACGAAGTGTGCTACGACGTTGCGGTCCTCCGGGAGATTGTCATCTTTGATAAGGCTTATAAGTGGAGTACATCCATCTGGCCGACCTTTCTCAAACGATATGTTCTGGGGCATTCGGCTATGGTTTGTAATCAGATCTCGTCTGCCACAGTTGCAGTCACTTCTATTCCACTCACCCAGCAGGTAAATAATAAACACCAACATCGGGCGATTCAGCATTGTAAATTGAAGGTAAAAGACGGTTTGGTTTAATCATCATGGCTGTCCGCTATCAGTCCGCTATCAGTCCGCGTTACTCCTCTTACGCTTTTGCGTGATAATAGTATCGTAATACTACTTATGCACGACGAAGAGCAAAATATAAATGTCACGGCAAACACATTAAGTTCGGCCGAGAATGCGGTCACGAATCTTACACTTCCATCAGTCGACGAGGTGTTTGTGGATCTTGAGATAATTCTTCCCAGATTGCCAATCTGCGAACGAGTGGCGCGAGAGTGGACCAGGTTAGGCAAGATCCCCTCGATCAGGCTGCCTGGAAGCCGCCGAATACTATACCACTGGCCGTCGGTGCATGCGGCACTACTGCGGATGCAGCGAGGAGGCCCCCAATGATTCCATTCGACTGCTTCAAGTGCATGAGCACCACGGTTGGTGGTATCGAGGAAGTCTTCGATCAGAACCCCCAAGACAAGTAATTAAACAACAAACAAAAAACTGACCTATGAAAAAACAAAGCACACCTAATACAAACAGCGCCAGCACCGACGAGACCGTGGATCTCCCAGGCGATGTCAATCTGCCCGCCCCGACACCGTCGGCACCAACGGAGAATCCCCATGACTCATCGCCGCCTACGCCCACGCTCACCATGGAGCAATCCGAAAATACCGAATCGCCGGCAGTAACAGAGGCTATTGGGTCAGTCGATGCCCAACCTTGTGACCTAATTGAGTCGAATGATTCAACTGATTTATTGTCATTAGATTCTTGGCGTATCCGGATTAATTCGGATGCGACCAGCATCGTCCAGAGCGTGCAGGGAAGTGGCCGCACGTTGATAAAGGCAAAAATGAGTCTCGGTCATGGCAACTTTTTATCCTTGTTCAAGGATGGCAAACTTCGGGTCGATCTCCGTACCGCCCAGCTACTTATGAAGATTGCGAGAAACGAGGCGCTTTCGAATACGAACAATTATGCGTATTTACCGCCAGCTCTTAATTCACTCAGTGCGCTCGCTAGTTTAGACCAGCGCAAACTCCAGCGGGCGATCGATGCTGGCAAGGTTACGCCCTCAATGACCATCGCCGACGCAAAAGATTTGGTAAAGAAATCCGATGGAAAGAAACATGATAAGTCAACTAACGCCACCACCGCGAGTGCGGTTGAATCGCGAACACCCGAAAGCGATTTCGATTTGGACAATGCCTTGAAACGCCTCATCCAATTCGTGGACGAGCAGTATCGTCTCTGCCCGGATGCCTTGGTCGACCAATTGTTGCGCCGCCTTATTTCACATATTGAATTACTCAGCTCTACACTCTGAATCTATGAATATGAAAACAAATTACGGGCCATTCCCGATGGTTACATCGGGCGGGACCATCGCACATCCCATCCGGGTTGAAATCGCGTGGCAAAAAACCATGTTTTGGGTGGAGGTCACACCGGCGGCGAAAACGGGGTACGCACAGTTATCGCAGGACCTCATTGTGCAGCAGGAGGCTATCTCGATATGAAAATCCTGATCACAAACGACCTACATCAAAAGATCTCGAAGTGGACGGATCTGGTGAAGGTGATCTTTAAAGATGAACCGCGCTTCGTCCTGATAGCCGGGGATATTCTCCCCAAGGCCGAGTATGCTGCCCAGAAACAGTTCTTTCCAACCCTGCGGGGCTACCTGCGGATCATCCAACAGAATACCCAGGCCACGGTTTTGACGTATTTCGGCAATGACGATTGCCATATCCTCGAGCCGGAACTCGACAAACTGGAGGCCGACGGTCTCTGCGTCAATCTGAATGGCCGGGTGCACCGCGAGGAGGGCTTGGTTTTCTGTGGGATGAACAAATGCCGGGATTATCCATTCGGCTACAAGCACTGGTGCGCGCCGGATGGAGATTATCTGGCCTGCCCAGTCCAATTCGGCCAAGCGTTGACCTTTGACGTACATGGCGATCGTTTACCGATTGAGAACCTGGAGCAATATCTGGCCGCCAAACCGTCCATCGGACAGGAATTGGAGCAGCTCAAGCATCAGTTAGCCGACGGTGAAATGCGTCGGAGCATTTGGATGATCCACCAACCGCCGGCGAATCTGGAAATGGACATTTGCCTCAACTGCGAACGGGTTGGCTCCCCCGCGGTGCATCAATTTGCCGTGGATAACCAGCCATTGCTTGGCTGTAGCGGTCACATTCACGAGTCGCCTCACATGCGGGGCGGACGCTGGATAGCAAAGGTGGCAAACACGACCTGGCTTCAACCGGGCCAGTATTTTGATGCGCTGCATTACGTGACCCTGGAAATCACGGGAGATTTTCAGGTTGCCAACGCCAGCCACAGCGTTTTTGACACCACGGAGCCACAGACCGGTGGTTACGGAGAACTCCCCAACTACTGAAATCAATATGCGAACCAATCTCGAAGCTGCACGACAATATTTGGCCAAGTGTCCGCCCGCCATCAGCGGCCAGGGCGGCGACAAACACACCTTTTGCATCGCGCTGAAACTGGCGCGGGATTTTAACCTGACCGAGGATGAGGCATTCCGTGTGATGGCTGAATGGAACCAACGGTGTGTGCCACCGTGGACCACATTTGACCTGCTCCGCAAGCTGCGTGCCGCGGATGCAGTCCCGGTTAAGACGGACAGGCTAATGTCGGACACCGAGGCCAGTGGTCGTGAGTTACAGAAGCCGAAGCCGCACAAGTCCGCCTTCCGGCCAATGGTGTCGAAACGGATTGCGGCTAAGACCGCGGCGATTCCGGATATACACGCATTCTTGGAAAACTCGTCGCCGGTGGTGGTGGGCGAACTGGATACCGTGGATGTGCTACGCACGCTCTATCCCACCGGGAGCGGCGAAAAGGTGTTGGTGTTTTCGAACATGAAATCGCAGGGCCAGTTCGTATGGGTGGCCGACCATAGCGAAGCGATACAGGCGGGTGACCTGCCGGCGGGGCCGGATGGTGTGTGGATTTTGCCCCAGCCGGTTACCGGGAAATATCATCCCAATCCGCGCATGGACGGAAAGCCATCGCGGCGGTCGGAGGAGGCGGTGACGGCATGGCGCTACGCCGTGCTGGAAAGCGACGAGGCCGAGCCAGAAAACTGGTTGCGGTGCCTGGTCCAGTTGCCGTTGCGAATCGCCTGCATCTGTGAATCAGGCGGACGATCCATCCACGCGCTCGTCCAAATCGACGCGGCGAGCAAACAAGACTGGGACGCTAGAATCGCGACGATCAAGCCGATCCTCGTGACCCTCGGGGCGGATCCCGCTGCGTTGACAGCGGTGCGCCTGACGCGTTTACCCCAGGCCCGGCGCGGCAATCGGGTACAGCGCCTCCTATACCTAAACCCCGCACCTTCGGGCTCCCCGATATTTGGGGCGAAAGCGAAAGGATCATTGTGAGCGAAGACACCTTAACCGCTGTTAAAACCTGGGCGGACGAGAACGGCGCCAACGATTTGCCTATCGTCGTGTTGCCCGGCGGTGAAGTGACCATTACCGATACCGCGACCAAATTGTTCGAGTTGATCGGCCCCACAAAACAGCTTTTTGTGCGCGGGAGTACGGTCATGAATCTCGTTGTCCGGGAGGATGATTTGCTGGCGCTTGAAATTCTGCAACCGGATGCGGCCCGTTCGATATTTGAAAAATATGCACGGCTGTTTGTCTGGCGTACAGGTGCTGCTGGTGAGCAGGTGCTTAAGCCAACAACTTGCACGCATGATATTGCGAAGGCTCTGCTCCAGAGCCAGGAGGCAGCTGAACTCCTGCCCCGTGTCAGCGGGCTACTTAATTGCCCCGTCATTCATGAAGTCAATGGCGAGCTGGTCGTTGCCGGAAAGGGCTATGACGAGACCAGCAAACTCCTCATCACGGACGGGGATGATGTACCGGTCATCGAACTCGGCGAGGCCGTTTCTCAGCTGTTGGCACTGTTTGATGAGTTTGATTTCCAGACCGATGGCGACAAGTCCCGGGCAGTGGCCAGCCTCATAACGCCGGCGCTAAAAACTGGAAACCACTTAAAAGGCCGGGCGCCAGTCGATGTGGCTGAGGCCGACGAGTCCCAGTCAGGCAAAACCTATCGGCAGAAAATCGCCGCCGCGATTTATAACGAGCGATTCTCGCTCATCACCTGCCGTTCGGGCGGCGTGGGATCGGTGGATGAGAGTTTGAACCAGGCCCTTATCGCGGGCCGGCCGTTCATACAATTCGATAATTTTCGCGGGAAGTTCGACAGCGCCCACCTCGAAGCCTTCATGACCGCGGAGAAATCGTTTTCCTGCCGCGTGCCATATCGGGGCGAGGTCACCGTTATTCCTGAAAGCTTTTTCATCTACCTCACATCAAATGGCGTGGACACAACCCGGGATTTTGCCAACCGCAGCAACCTCATCCGGATTCGGAAAAAACCGGCTGGATTCGCTTACACGAAGTTCGATGAAGGCGACCTGCTTGCCCGAGTTCGGTGCTGGCAGTCGTATTACCTTGGGTGTGTGTTTGCGGTGATCCGTGAATGGCATCGTCAGGGGCAGCTGCGTACCGACGAGACCCGGCACGACTTTCGGGAATGGGTGCAGGTGGCGGACTGGATATGCCAGCATATCTTCGGCTTGGTGCCAGTTATGGACGGCCACCAGCAGGCGCAGGAGCGGGTCAGCAACCCCCAATTGGTCTGGTTACGGAGAGTCGTGCTCAACATCAATGAGATCGGTGACCTAGACAAACAGCTGACGGCTACAGATCTGCAACGCATTTGCAAGGAGGCGGACATTGCCATCCCGGGCTTGCGTGCCGAGGCGCCCGAGGATCGGGCCAAAAGGGTCATCGGGACCGTCATGGGCAAACTGTTCGGCACTAATAATGAGTTGGCGGTGGATGGATTCACAGTGGTGCGCTCGGAAAAGATCGTCGACCGTGACAACCCCATGGCCGGGGGCGGATTCAAAACAAAGACATATCTGGTCAAATGCCGATGAAACCAGCCCAACACCTCACCGCAGCAACCGCAGCAACCGCAGCAACGCCTATAACGGCCCGGCAAACTAGGTGGTTCTCCGGGAGAGATAGTTCCTTGCTGCGGTTGCTGCGTGACTGCGGACAGTGTCTGCAGCCGTTTCGCCCCTCAGAATTTGGGATAACGCTGCCGAGGGTGGTTGCGTCGCACAAAGTAAGTTCAGTCAACAACTAAGTCACACATATCGTAACAACAACATTAATAAAACTATGACAACAGAATCATTAAACGCGGCCACGCCGCCTATCGAAACCAAACAAACGCCAACCCGCACGATGAATCAGAAACCGGTTTTCGTCGTGCCGAACAAAACGGTCATCAATTTTAACTCTGGCTTCGGCCACAAGTATCTCTGTGATGACATGACGTTTACCGCCGGCTCGGCCTGTCCTTATTCCTGCGCGTTCTGCAGCGTGCCGGATACAATGCGCAAGCAGAAGCCGTGGCACAAAAAGCATGGAGTTGTCGGTAACCACCAGGACATCGTCATTCGCCGCGCCAACCCTGTGGAAGTCGCGCGGCAGCAATTGCTGGCCCTTCCTGAACACAAGCGCAGGTCCCGCAAAGTGATCTACGCTTCGGCGCTGACGGACGTGGCGGCGAACATGGAATTGGTCCGCGAAACGGTGGAGATCTGCAAGGTTATTTTTGAAATGACGGGCTGGGACGTTCGGCTATTGTCAAAATCAAATCTACTGCCAAAGGTGGCAGAAGGCATCGAGGCTGCCGACCCGCACGTGCCGAACTCAACTGCTTGGTCACAACGCGTCATATTCGGCGTCTCGACCGGTACGCTAGACGACAAGATTGCCGGTGCGTTTGAGCAGGGCACGCCACTTGTCAGCAAACGAATCGAGTCGCTTCGCTGGCTTCAGGACCGGGGATATAGAACCTTTGGAATGGTTTGTCCCTCGCTGCCGCAGAACAACTATGACCGATTTGCACGCGAAATGGCCGTGGCATTGCGGTACGATCGGTGCGAACACGTTTGGGGCGAGGTCATCAATCTGCGTGGTGAATCATTTACGCGCACCATTAATGCGCTTCGCGGTGCTAGGCTGAACGATCTGGCCGAAGCGGTACAGATCATCAGCACCGACAAAGCCGAATGGGAACTCTACGCTCGGTCGACATTTCTTGCACATGCCAACCATGTTCCACCGGGCAAGCTTCGGTTCTTGCAGTACGTGACCAAAAGCAGTCGTGCGTGGTGGACGGATCAAATCTCGAACGGGGCGGTATTGCTGTAAACATTTAGCCCAACAAATCATCATAAACTTATCATTCGCCTTAACCAATGTCAGCAAGCTTATATCAATCAACCATTAACCATACCAATAACATGAAAACTAAATCAAAAACACCGACGGTCAAATCGGTCGCCCCAGCATCGAAGATAACGACGGCACCCGAACAAACCAAAGAAACATCAGCAATGATCCGCGTGGGTAATCCGCCGATATATATCCAAATGCTCTATCCCAATGAAGTCATCCCGCTGCCCTTTGATGATGAACATGATCGAATCTGGCAGGAACCGTATTCATTTAACGATCGCAACAAATCGCTGGCGAGTATGCCGCCCGTGCTCAGAAGTTGCACAAGTAGCTTCAATCAGTTACTCGCGCTAACTTTATATTATGCGGTTACGGAGGGTGGGCGCAGGTCGGACGTAAACTACCGGTTTTCCTCTTTCGACTGGTACATGGGGGCATGCAAAATCGGCGACCGGTCCGCTTCTACCTTCGAGGCCATAATTGCTCTGTTGAGGGAAATAGTCCAAGCCGATGTAGACCTCTCCGCAGCTCCTAGACGGTTTTACCTTAAAATCGCGGATGATTGTTCTGAAATTGAGAATCTCCGCCATGACTTGAAACAGAACCCAAATCGTCCCAACGAGAAAACCTATTCAAGCAAAATGCGACGTCTCCAACGGTTGATCAATCGAGCTGATATGAAGGTCGAAAAATATGTGACCGCTGAACAGAAGTTATCAATAAAAGCTATGGAAAGGCAGCTTTCCGACAGGGAGGTGCTAAAGCGTCGGAAATCTATAACCAATACCAGCGTAGAATGACTGACAAAGCTAAAAGAAGAGGCAACCCATGAGTTCTTCAATTGAAACCAACGCCACCCCCGGTCAGACTACCGGGGGTGGCCCCTCGCCAGGCACCCCCGACACTGCCTTTCCGGTCGCCGGCGGCTCCAAAAGCGGTCCGGCTACAACTGATGATACCGTCGGACCGGCCGTATCCCAAGCCGACGGTGGCGTAGCCTCCGCCGGTCGCACCGACGGTAAATCCGTACCACCCACCAGCCAGGGGCCCAAAGATGACTTAACTGCCCGGGCCAGCGCCATTTTTGGCGATAACCTTGTGAAGATTGGACTGGAAGACAAGCGCATCCCGCTACTTGTCCGGCAGGCTTTCCAGGGATTGGAGATCGCGGATCCTGGTGAATTTCTATCTGTACCGTGCGGCGCGCCGTCTGATCTCTGCGCTGTGGGGCTGTTGCTCGAAGAGAAGTCCTCCTACAAGGAGTTCCGAAACAACAATCCACTGCTGCATAAAACTGTTACCACCTCCTGGGGGGAGCTGGTCTTTATGTGGCTGCGGATCACGGGGTGGCGGCCGGCCAATTGTCATGTGCCAGGCGCAATTTGGATCAGCAGTGGTCTCATGCCAACGATCGTTGAACGCGTGACTGCGGACTCCCGGTGGTTTCAGAACACCGGCAACGACATCGTCACGGTCCAGTTCGCCGACTTGAATTGGTCTCCCGAGGCCGCTGAAGTCTTTCAGCAGCTGCGCATCCAGGACAAACATGGATCTTTCGTCAGGCAGATCGGACCAAGGCGCCGGGCGTTGAATTACACCGCCATTGCGCATTATTTGGCCGAGCTGATGTCG
>Ga0302278_10003789_pt1 | contig 16181 bp, 9 predicted proteins | sample III_Bog_N3_2_FD_194543 | JGI IMG/M metagenome (GOLD analysis project Ga0302278, IMG submission 194543) | Peat permafrost microbial communities from Stordalen Mire near Abisko, Sweden - III_Bog_N3_2 | ecosystem: Environmental > Terrestrial > Soil > Wetlands > Peat | place: Sweden: Abisko...
CAGGTAGCGAGGAGAAGGCAGTGCATCCCGAAGCGCCTGCATGAGCAGCACATCATTAGCCACCTCGGCTTGGCTCTCCGGAACCTCCCAATCGATATCAACGCCGTCATAGAAATACTTGAGAATGAATGTCTTGATGTTCAGTGCAAAGCGCACGCGAGCCTCCTCACTCGCTGCTACTTTACTGAATGCGTTCGCCGGTCCTTGGACGCAGACCAATACCATGACTCCCGCTTTATGAGCGCTGGGAATAAGTCTAGCTTCGATCGCTTGGGGAGAAACCTGAATTGATCCATCGCCGGACGGATCCACAACTAAGGCCACGTGGATGATATGCGTGAGCTTCTTGTAGGGGATTTGCATTGCTGTGTAGGCGGGCGTATGGGATTGATCCTGGTAGAGGTAGTAAGCCAGCAGTCGCTTATGGCCTGCAGTTCCATCGCCGGGCACCTGACAATTCAGACAGGTAGAACCCGACAGGAGCAGTGCGAGGAAAGAAGTTCCCACCGTTGCTTTGAATTGGACCAAGGTCCTCACCAGGATCCTCCAGGGCATCTTTCTCAGTATTCGTAACAAGCAGAGATTCGTCTGTGAGTATGGCGATGAGGCGCTTATGTCACTCCGGCGAGTACAACAAAACAGTGCCTTGATGCGTCAGTTGAACATGAATTTCCCCGTTTCGGCAAATCATGGGTTTTGCTGCGTTGCTTTCGAGAGGGACCTGAAAGGAACTTCCTTGGGGCCCCCAAAGTGTCTTCGTAGATCGCTGTGGTGTTCATAAACTGTCGACAAATCAATTAGATAACCGTCATTCATGATCCCAATGCGAAGCCTCTACGTGATTATCTTCTCGTAGCAGTTCCGCAGCGTCGTCAAGAATTTGTGATCATTTGACGCAAAATTGATCTTGCATTCTTTCGTTCCTTTGTATAGCCTTCAGCCATCGCCGGTCAAAAGAAAGCAGTCCACAGCAAGATTTCCCAAGACTCCGTGTACTTTCTTTACAAACCTAAGTAAGAAAGAGAGGCCTTCTCTATGAAACGACTTCGAGTGCCCATCCTCCTGCTCTCTCTCTGCCTGCCTCCTTTGCAAGGAATGGCGCAGACGGTGACCGGTACCATCCGCGGAACAATTACCGACCCCAACGGCGCCCACGTGCCTGGCGCTGCTGTTACAGCGACAAATACCGCGTCCGCCGTCGCAACGGCAACTAAGACCAACGATGCGGGGGAATACTCTATCCGCTTCCTTCCTATCGGGCAGTACAAAATCACAGTTCTTTCACCAGGGTTCGAAGCCGCCACATACGGACCCTTTGCGCTCGAGATCGACCAGACTGCGAAGGTTGACGTTTCGCTTCGTGTAGGCGCGGCAAGCGCCACAATCGATGTGTCGGGAAAAATGGAGCCCATCCTCGACACGGAGAACGCAACGCTCGGCGAAACGTTTACCGAGAACACGATCAACAGCGTTCCGTTGAACGGCCGGGATTTTTCGCAGCTGACCGTGTACACGCCGGGCGCCGTTGCGCCGGGATTCAGTTCTTTCGGCGGAAGCGATTCGACGGAGCGCAACATTGACGCCGGGAACCAGGTTTCAGTGGACGGTAATCGCCAGCAATCGAATAACTATCTGTTGGACGGCCAGGAGATCAACGAGAACATCAATAACACGATTGCCTATAGTCCCAGCCCCGACGCCTTGGCCGAGATTCGCGTTATCGAATCCAATGCCAACGCCGAGTTCGGCAACGTCAACGGTGGAACCGTGCTCGCAAACATGAAGAGCGGCGGCAACCACTTACACGGAAGCGCCTTTGGTTATCTCAAAAATGATCGGCTTGATGCCAACAGCTGGAGCAACGATCAAAACATGATTCCAAAGAACGATTACACAACCGCACAATATGGTGGCACGCTCGGCGGTCCGATGCTACGGAACAAGCTTTTCTTTTTTGTGGACTACGAAGCCATGCGCTATCACTCCGCTGGCGGCACTACATCGAGCGTCATCCCTGCAGCATTTCGAACCGGCGACTTGTCGGCTTTGTTAACACCAGGATCTCTTGCGCCCGGGCCAACCCAACTTTATGACACTACTACGATCGATCCAACCACCGGGCAGCCGAAGGCATATACGAATAATCAGATTACGATCACCAATCCGGTTGCGCTGTACCTTTTCAGCAATCCCAAAGCCTACCCGCTGCCGAACCACCCAGCGAACTCTGGTGATCCGCTCGGAATCAACGGCAACTTTGTTGGGCCCGGAGCGAGTTTCTCAGAGAATGACCAGGGAGATGCAAAGGTGGACTGGCAACTTCGCCCCACAGACAGGCTCTCGTTCCGTTATTCGCAGGGATACGCAGCAGACGGGACAACGGCAGACCCGCTGCCCGTGAACTTCCCCATCGCAAATAACTACCCGGATCATTTCTTCGATAGTAACTGGATTAAAACTATCTCTCCCACAATGGTTAACTCGTTCACCGCAAGCTACGGGAGGATCAAATTCAATAACGGCGTATCAACGGATCCCTCGGGAATTTTCGGCCTGACCGGCAATCAGCTTGTTGGGATTCCGGGGAACCCGCAAAAGACCGCCGGGTTCAGCTCGCAAAATTTCAATGGAACCAGTGGAAATGGATATCCGAGCGGTTTCGGCACCAATCCCTCTCCGGAGATTTTCGTCGATAACGTATTCGGTTACGCGGATAGCTTTACATTGCAAAAGGGCCGTCACCTGATGAAATTCGGGGGCGAGTTTCTGCGCTACCAACAGAACAGCTTCTATCCAGGCAATGACGGTGAACTGGGTGCATTCAACTACACCGGCGCATATACCGCAAACCCATACGCGACTAACAGCACGCTCTATCCGCTTGCCGATTTCCTCTTGGATCGGGTGCAGGATGTACAGATCGGCGCAGTATCGGGACTGACAGGGCAGCGCCAATGGCGCGATGGAATATTTGCCCAGGACGACTTCAAATTGAATGCGAAGCTTACGATTAACCTGGGTGTTCGCTGGGAGTTCGATCAGCCCATCTACGAAGTCAATAACAAGATGGCAAATGTCAACATGCAGACATTGCAGATTGAGTATGCGGGAGTGGATGGAAACAGCAGAGCGCTGTACGATCCCGACTATAAACAATTCCAGCCGCGTGTCGGGTTCGCTTATCAGGCGACGTCGCGATTTGTGATCCGCGGAGGCTACGGCATTTCAAGCTACCTTGAAGGTACCGGAGCAAACCTGCGGCTTACCCAAAATCCACCCTTCCACACGGATTTCGAGCAGACCGGTGTGAACCCCAACACGGCGGGCGGCTATTCGCCGGGAGTCTATTACCAGGCATCCAACGGTTTTCCGACCACCCAGGTTCCGACCACAACTTTCTATATCTGGCCGAAAGAATTGAAGCCGGCCCAGACACAGGAATTCAGTCTGACAACGGAATACCAGATTGCTCATGCATCCACGATCCAGGTGGGTTATGTGGGAATTCTCGGGCACCACCTGACAGATCCCTACTGGGGAAACCAGTGGACCTCGCCCACAGCGACGGCGCCCTATGCCAGCATCGTAGGGCAAGGGGGAGTCGCGAAGATCACGGGAACTGAGTCAGCGAGTGGCTACAACGGCCTCCAGGCTGTGTTTCGGCAAAGGCTGACTGCGGGCCTCGAGTTAACAGCTAACTACACCTTGTCCCATTCAATGACTGATAACATCGGATTCTACGGTGTATATAACATCTGGAGCGGACAGTATTACCAGCAGGATGCATACAATCCGAAAGGTGAATGGGGACCGGCAGGATCGGACACGCGCCATAACATTTCCGTGACCGGCGTATACGACCTCCCCTTCGGCCGCGGAAGGGCGATGGGCGCAAACTCGAATCCGGTGGTGAATTCAGCTATCGGCGGATGGAGGCTAAGCGGAGCGCAGGTGTATTATTCCGGCTTCCCAGTCACCGTTTCATCGCCCGCTAATTACTCCAGCCTCGTGAACGCATTTACCGGTGCAGCCCGGCCGAACCAGCTTCGACCCTTGAAGATCGTCGACCGTACCATCAACGCCTACTGGGGTACAGCGGTACAGGGCACATCGTGCGGCCCCAACCAAGACGATGGTAACTGCGTTTACGCGCAGCAGCCGAATGATGCCTTTGGAACAGTCAAACCGGGTTCACTTCGGGGCCCAAGTTTTCAGAACATTGACATGGCTGTGCTTAAGAGTTTTCCGGCCTGGCATGAGAATCGGATTGAGTTTCGAGCTGATTTCTTCAATGCTTTTAACATCGCCGACTATGCCGCACCGGATAGCGGCATGACAGACGGAAACTTTGGGCAGATCACAGGCACGGTGAGCAACAACCGCTCCACCCAACTTTCGCTTAAGTACGTTTTCTAACAATTCTGAAGTGTTCATCAGTTAAAAGAAAGACTTCACACATCCTCCTCGCCGCTGCCTAAAGCAGCGGCGCTCTTTTTGTTACGTGACACCTGTGTCAATGAGGGAGGCTGACGGCGTACAAATACCATGCCGCATGCGGGAGCCATTGCTCAGTCCAGCGCCAATCTTCATCCTTGCCAGTAACTGCGTAACCAAGATTGAACGCGATTCCATCTTCATCATCGATCCCGGAAGTAATCCCGTTCATGATCCCGCCCGGTGCGCCCGTGTATTTATAGGATTTGAAGAACATATACGGCGCATACCCATGTCCGCTGCCCATTAGCATGGTGGCGTCGAAGGGATTACGTCCAAGAATCCAATGCAACTGATCCCATGCGTATATTTGCAGCTTTGCTTGAAACTCTGGCTTGTCGGCATACAACGGAATCGCCATCCGTGCAGCGGCCGCGAGGGAGGCCAACCGAGCGTTCTCGCCCTGCCACCATGGGGCTGCTTCTGTGTCGTGCGGAAAGAAGAATGCAGTTCGTGGCTTGCCGCCTGTGAGCACTAATTGCCTGGCGTAGCCAAACGGATTGTTCACCTCTGAAGTCACGCTCAACTCAAATCGTAAAGAGCGCTCTACACTATCGAGTATTTTCTTATGCTGGTCAGGCGACGCAATGGTCAGATATTCAAGCAGACTGATCACCGGTAGCCCTGCATCTGAGGGATGGAAGTAAGGCCGGACATGGTTATCCGCCCTCCAGAAGTTATGCCAGTTTCCGGAAGTAGTGAGTCGCGCCATCAGACTGGTTGCCCGTTCATCGGCAACGGTTCGGTATGTCTCGTTGTGGGTGGCCTCGAAAAGTTCGGTTGCGGCCATCAGCGCACAATAGTCGTCCAGAATGTTCTCCACTCCATCGTTCAGAACCTCGCGGTTATGGAGATTCAGGAATTGAAAAGCCTGCTCAGCCGCATGCAAATAATCGGTACGGCTGAACTCTCCATCCGCCGGCATTGTGCTCGCCAGGGCCAAGGCTGCAATGGCCATTCCGCCGCCTGCACGAAAACTCGCTTCGTATGCGTGGGGGCCTTCTGCGCTCGCAATGTTTTCGGTGGAGTCGGAGGCCGTCAGTTTGACTTGCGTGCGCCAATTTGGATTACCGATTTCCCGATCCTGCGGAAGTTTCCCTTTTCCCGGGGCGTTGATGGTTTCCAGGAACGAACCGTCTGGCCGCTTGATCCGCACCAGGTAGTCTGCCCCGTATAGCCCCTCGTCCAGCATCCGGCGTTCGTATTCCGTAAAGTCGTCGTCCTTTCGCGCTTCGAGTGATCTGTAACTCTTCAGCAAGCTCCAAGCAGACAGCGGCACCTGCTGCGGATTGAAGTAGGATGTTGGATTTTGATGCGAAAGATGAATGCCGTAATCGCCAGTTGCGTCATACCATCCCCCGTGGACATCGACAAACTCCTGCTTGCCGGGAAGTTGTAAGTGCCGGTCCGCTTGATCCAGCAAGCCGCTGGCACGCTGACCCTTGAAATAGAACACGACGTTGGAAAGTGTTTCGCGCTCAAGCACGTTATCGCTGACCTGAAAAGCGCAGGAGCGCGCGGCTTTCAATCCGGAAACTTCAAGAGCATAATGTCCCGGCGCGTGCCAGGAAGAGAAGTCCGCTGTCCAATACATGTGGCTGCCCCACGCATGGACGGTTCCAGACGGCTGCAAACTTGCCTCATAGGCGGGCTTGCCGGTGTCCAGATCGATGAGCGAAAACCGCAGTGGGTGATCCTCCGATCCCCCCTCTATAATGGCCTGCTTTGTGGCCTGCGTCTCATAACCAACCTGATCCACAAGCACGCGGACCTGTCCCAAACACGAGAGCGGGCAAAGCAGTAAAAAGCAGGTGGCGAGGATGCTGCGGCAAGATGCTCGGAAGTGCAAATTGTATCCCATCGTAAAATCACCTTGAAAGCCAAAACGTGCCAATTGGTTTAGCTTACTTGCTAAATCAGTGTAGGGAATTGTCCCGGTCTTTGGTACTGTTATTTAGAAAGACTGTTGGTATCAACCAGAGCCCTTCCAATAAACGCGATGTTCGGTCCAAATCACCACATCCTTAAAGGCAGCCGAGGATTCAACCCTGACAACAGAAAGGTAGAAGGATGACGACAATCCTCGCCACATCATCAACTGCAGGAACCTCCGTCGTAACCGCGCCACGTGTCGTGTCCATTGACATTTTCCGCGGCTTGACCATGGCGGTCATGATCTTTGTCAACCAGCTATCTGGGGTTCAAGGGCTGCCTTGGTGGACCTATCATGCGCACGCGCAGCAAGACCTGATGACCTATGTAGATATGGTTTTCCCGTTCTTCCTATTCATCGTAGGAATGTCGATGCCTCTTTCAGTAGAGCAGCGCCTCAAGCGGAATCCATCCATTCCAGCGTTATGGGGTCATGTTCTTTTGCGCGTGCTTGGCTTACTTGCCTTGGGGCTTATTCTGGCAAACGCAGAAGCCTGTGACCCTGCACAAATGCACATCAGTGGCGCACTGTGGGCGGTGCTGGCTTTGCTTTCTGCCGGCCTCTACTTGAATGTTTACCCAAAGTTGGAGGCATTCCCGGCCTACTCGCTTTGGCTTCGGACCGTCGGCCTCATCGGAGTGTTTATATTACTCGCCATCTTCCGTAGAGCTACGCCCGGCGGACACTCGGCCTGGATCGACTTCTCATATCCGGAGATCCTGGGCCTCATCGCCCTCAGCTATTTTGCCGCAAGCGTCCTCTATATTCCCACGCGGCGATGGAACTGGATGCAGCCCGTGTGGTTTGTTCTGCTCGTCTTACTCAATGTACTTGCAGCGGCAAAAATGCTTCAATTTCCCAATCACGTTAGTTTGTACGTGTGGCCTTTCGGCAATGGAGCGATGGTAAGCATCATCTTTGCCGGCATCATCACATCGTCACTTTTCGCTGGCGAAAAGGCATCCCGTCGCCCGCGACCTGCGATGGCAATCGCCGGTTGTTTCGCCATCCTATCTCTGGCAATCGGCGCGGTGCTGACTCCGCTTGGGATTTCAAAGATCCGCGCAACGCCGACCTGGTCCCTCTACAGCATCGGCGCCGCGGTCATCATCTTCGGCCTGCTGTTCTGGGCTTGTGATGTGCAACGGTGGACCAAGTGGGCATTCTTCGTCCGCCCGGCCGGAGAAAACACCCTGACCACCTATTTGTTGCCCGACCTCTGGTACTTCCTTTCGATCTGTTTCGGGCTAACCTTTATTGATACGCATTTTGTCGCTGGATGGCCTGCCGTCGTAAAAACATTCGTGTTCACGTTTTTAATACTTGCGGTGTCCTGGGTGCTAACCAAGTCGAAAGTTCGCCTTCAGTTTTGAGAATTTGTCCCCTCCCGCGTCATTCTTCCTGGATACATGATTCCGTTAGGACGCATCTTGCTATACTTTGTGAAGAAAGACCATCCAACATCGAGATTCTCAGCGAGACCCTGTGAAGAAAGAGCCAATATCGGTTGGCAGACCGTCGTTACTGCGCCGGACTAACGCACTTACGATCTTGAGTCTTTTGCGCGAGGCAGGGTCGTGTTCACGGGCGGATCTGGTCCGCGCATCGGGAATGAGTGCGCCGACCGTGACGAATGTTGTGAATGACCTGCTTTCGGCGAATCTGATTAAGCCGCTCGGTGAAGGGGAGTCGAGCGGTGGCCGTCCTCCGGACATCATCCGTTTCAAAGCAGAGCGTGGGTGCATACTCGGCGTCCAAATTACAGCGCGGGCTTTGTTGTTCTTGCTGACGGATCTGAGCGGCGAGGAGCTGGATACAACAAAGGTGTCGCTCCATGGTCGGAAGACAGATCCTGAAGCGGTATGCACGTTGGTTGCGGAAGAGATCCGGAGCCTATTCAAGAAGCATAAGAAGGCGCGGGAGCAATTGCTTGCCCTGGTGGTCGGGGTGCCCGCCATCACCAACGTGGAAGAAGGGATTGTGCTGTCCGTCAGTACGCTTGACGATTGGCGTTCAGTGCCCCTGCGCCGATTACTAAGCAAGCATGTAGATTGTCGAATCATTATTGAGAATGACACGAACCTGGCCGCATTGGGAGAGCGTTATCGTGGCGCCGCGCGTACAGAGCAGACATTTGTACTTATCGATATTGGAGCAAACGTCAGTGCGGGCATTGTTCTGGATGGGAAAGTTCACCATGGCGCTCAGTGGTCGGCCGGTGAGATTGCCTATTTCAGATTGCCGCGGATTCTTCGCAAGCAACCGGCGTTGCACGAATTCGGCGAGCTCGAGTCTGTTTTGACGAGCACCGGAATACTTAGTAGCTGGAATGAAGCTATCGCTAAATCGCGACGGGTTTCAACTCCAGATTCAGATAAGACTGACGCTGGCGGGGTGCTGAGTCTGGCTCAAGAGGGAGATCCGCTAGCCAGGAAACTCATCCTTCATCGTGCTGCGATCGTAGCTGATGTCATTGTCAACCTCTCGCTGGTCCTCAATCCAGGGTTGATACTCCTAGGGGGAAAAGTTGGCAGTCATCCTGCCTTGCTTAGTTTCGTTAACAAAGAACTTGAGAATTCTGAATTTGCCATTCCGAAGATCGCCGCTGCCAATTTGGGGGATTTTGCGGTTCTTTGGGGCGCAATCTCGTTAGCGTTGGAAGCTATTCCATCCCTCCTTTTGCCCCTGTCAATCTCTTGAAATCGATGCGCGACCGGCTCCACCGCGAGTCTGCAGACGCGCAGATAATCGCCAAACCCGCTCACCCCTGATCTCGCCACACGCGCGCACAACAGCCTTTTGTTATATACCAGCGCATAAAAGACTTTTGGTTTGACAAATGCAAGTTTCTAAGCGATGTTGAAGAGGAGGCCAAAGGTACGGCTTCATATATCAACTTTGTCAACAAAAGTTAGAAACAACGGAGACCCACCGCATGAGATTTGCCGCTTTCAAAAGCGAAGGCGTGACCGGCTTGGCCGTTGCAAATGGCAATGGAGACTTTCGCGGGCTGACGAGTGAAGAGGATGGCTACCCCGGCTCTTTGGATTTCCTGGTGCAGCATGGACGCCAGGCCGTGGAGAGTGCGGCAATAGCGCTTGCAGGCGGCAGGCCGATCAATCTTGCGCAAGTTTCTTTACTGCCCCCGCTTTCCTCGCCGGGAAAGATCATCTGCGTCGGTCTTAACTACGTCGATCACTCAATTGAGAGCGGCTTCATCGTTCCAGACTATCCAACGGTCTTCGCGCGTTTTGCTTCTAGCCTGATTGGCTGCGGTGAGGCGATTATTCGCCCTCGTCTGTCCTCCCAGCTTGACTATGAGGGAGAGATGGTTGCCATCATCGGTGTCGGTGGCAGACATATCAAGGAGCAGGACGCCCTCGATTGCGTTCTTGGTTACTCAATCTTCAACGACGCGTCAGTTCGTGATTACCAGAAAAAATCGCCGCAGTGGACCATCGGGAAGAACTTCGATGGGACAGGCGCGTTTGGGCCCTGGTTTGTGACCGCGGACGAGCTTCCGCCGGGGGGCGGAGGGTTGCATATCCAAACACGCTTGAACGGGACCGTGGTGCAAGACGCATCGACGGATGACATGGTGTTCAGTGTTGCCCGGCTCATATCCATACTCAGTGAAGCAATTACGCTTTCGCCTGGCGACATCATTGTGACCGGGACGCCGGCAGGCGTTGGCATGGCGCGCAATCCGCCGCTGTTTATGAAACAGGGCGATGTGTGCGAGGTTGAGATTGAAAGGATCGGGATTCTGCGCAACAGCGTGCAGAACGAATAGCAGTGCCATTCAACGACGAAGAAATTCTCTGAATCCTGAGTGAAACCGACAAAGGAACCTATGCCGGTGAATCAAGCAGACCTTGGCGCAACGAAGATTGGCGGGAGCCGTCTTCGCCGCGATGCGCTTAATGCGAGCCACATTGTCGCGTCAACGCTTGCCAGCATTGCACCCGCAATGAGTTTCTTCTTCGGCTTTGCTGTCATTGTGGCAGGCGCCGGGCTTGCTGCGCCCCTCACCATTCTGTTGGCGACGGTTGTGATTCTTTTTCTCACCAACACCATAGCGGAGTTTTCACGCTTGACTCCGTCAACGGGATCGTTTGTTACGTTTACCGGTAAGGCATTTGGACCCTCTGTCGGTACGGCAGTCTCACTATTCATCACCTTTGGTTACGTCGTCGCTGCGTCGACCGTTGTTTCGATCGCCGGCACATGGGTTTCCGAAACTCTTCGGCTCTTCCTCGGCATTTCAGTGCACTGGGCAATCATCACCGTATTTATATCGGTCGCAACGGGATGGCTGGTCATGCGGGGCGTTGCCCTTTCCGCGATGTGGTCGGGTATCTTCTTCTACTTTGAAGTTGGCCTGCTTGTGCTTGCCAGTGTTCTTATGATCACTGCACATCGCAGTGCACTTACACTTGCCCCATTCAGGATCGCGAATCTGTCAGGTGGATTGCGGGGGCTGGGTGCCGGATTTCCGCTTGCCATTTACCTGTTTATCGGGTGGGAGAATTCCGCCTCGCTCGCGGAAGAAACAGAAAACCCGCGCCGCGACATTCCTCGCGCACTCATTACATGTGCGCTTTCAATCGGCCTCTTTTACATGTTTCTCGCTTATGCGACTGCGGTAGGTTTCAACATGGACGCGCATGCCCTGGGTGCATCGCGGCTACCGTTCATTGATGGATTGAAGGCCTCATCACCTTCGCTGTTAGTGGTGGCATACATTGCTGGTGTCACCAGCATCTTTGGTTCTCTCATTGGCCTCGTCAACTCCCAGGCGCGCATTCTGTTTAACTCGGGTCGTGAGGGGCTGCTGCCAGACTTTCTGGGAAAAATCCATCCGCAACATCAGACGCCGCACAGTGCGCTGTGGGTGTTCCTCTTAATTGCCGTTGCGCTTATCCTCGGCTTCGGGCTGCTCGGCGGAGTAGCGCCGATGGATTACTTCGGTTATGCGGGTACGCTCGGCACCATACCCATCATCCTTGTTTACATGCTCACGAATCTCGCGTTGCCGGTTTATGTGCTCCGCTATCATCGCGAGCAGTTAAGCAGCTTTCGTCACATCCTGTTGCCGGTCGTTGGTGCATCAATCATGGTCGTCCCGTTGTGGGGACTCATCCAGCCGGGGCAACTGTGGCCATTCAATATCTTTCCGTGGATCGTTGCAGGCGCTATGGTCGTTTCTGCGATTTACGGCATCGTGTTGGCGCACATATCCCCCGGCCTGGCGGCTCGCATCGGCGTGTACGTGGCTGATCAGTAGAAGATTCCGAAAGACTATGTTTCATCTCGGCAACCTGTAAGGAGGTTCATCGCATGAAGCCAATTCTTTTTCGTGGTGCCAGCGTTTGGGACGGCAGTGGCGCTCCAGCATTTCCCGCAGACGTGCTCGTCGAGGGCTGCAGGATCAAGTCGATTGCGCGGGCGCCGGAGCGGCTTGCTACCGAGGGTGCGTTCGTGATCGAAGCGCAAGGACGCACGCTCATGCCCGGCCTCGTCGAAGGTCATGCGCATATCTCGTTTGGAGGTGCGGTCAACGACTCCGACCTTGGCAACATACCTCCAGAAGAGCATGTGCTGCTGACTGTGCGCAATGCGAAGACGCTGCTGGACCACGGATTTACAAGCGCCTATAGCGCAGCCACGTCAAAGCTGCGCCTGGATGTGGTGATCCGTAATGCGGTGAATGCCGGCCAGTTTCCCGGCCCCCGCATCCGTGCCGCAAGTCCTGAGATCACTGTCACCGGCGGCCTTGGCGACGAGCGGAAGGCTCACATGTATTACGAAAGCTTTGGCATGATCGCCGATGGACCTGAGGAGATACGAAAGGTTGTGCGCCTGTGTTGCCGGGAGGGAGTGGACAACATCAAGGTCAACATCTCCGGCGATGACCTGAGCCCGGCAGCACACGGCGGTCTAACCGTGATGCGCGACGACGAGGTACAAATGGCCGTCAGCGTGGCGCGCGACTTCGGCAAGAAAGTCAATTGCCACGCGCGTGCGGCGGAGTCCGTAAAAAAAGCCGTTCGCTGCGGCATCGATGTTATCTATCACTGTGAATCGGCGGACGAAGAAGCGATCGACATGCTGGAGTCAGCGAAGGATCGGATATTTGTTGGGCCGGCCATCGGCATCATTTACAGCACGCTCTATGAAGGAGAGCAATTCGGATTTCATCGTGATTCCGAGGTCGGTCGCCAGATGCAGCGGGTCATCGACTCAACAGCCGCCGTCTACACGGAACTTCGCAAACGCGGGGTGCGGATACTCATTGGTGGGGATTATGGTTTTGCCCAGTCGCCACAGGGCGACAACGCACGCGATCTGAAACACTTCGTCGACCTCCTCGGCTTTTCACCGAGCGAAGCCTTGCAGTGTGGCACGCGTATCGGCGGCCAGGTGATGGGTTTGGGCAATGAGCTCGGCCAGGTGAAGGAAGGCTACCTGGCGGATCTGTTGCTTCTCGACGGCGACCCGCTCAAGGATCTTGATCTCGTGGTGCGGGAAAAGAATCTTCACGTGATTATGAAGGAGGGTTCGCTTTACAAGAATTGTGCGGATACCGCTCCCATCGTGAATACGGTTGCAGCTGAATATGAACTCGCAGCGGGTGCGGCTCCGCAAAAGTAACAGAGCCGCGAGTCACTGAGACTTTTTGTCAACCCGGTCGGTGCGCGCCGGCGCCATCTCCAGGGCCCAGATTGCCATGGGCCTCATGTACATGCCGGCACGGAAGTTTCCGGTGATGTCCCATGCTTCGGGAGTGCGGAACCAGTAACCCTTGGTCTCGTAGATCACGTGATATAGGCCCCATGTTGTCTTCCAGGCATCCTCTTTCAAGCCTTCACTCATCAGCAGTGCCGCGAATCCCTCTGTTGTCCCCACCCACACTTCTTTTGCTTCCGCATTTGTTAGGACTGTGCCATCCGAGGCCATACCATTGACCGCGCCCATCGTTCCGTCCTGGAATTTCATAACATTGAAGTCGAAGATCTTTTTCATTGCCGATACTTGCATCGAGCGCGGCACAATATCGCCCAGGCCCGTGAAATTGGCATACCATTGGCCCGCAAGTTGATCTGCCTGTATGTCGTACTTAGATTCGCTGGTCGTGTCGTAACGAAAATACTCCCCATTCCAAAGCTGCGCGATGTAGGTTGTTTGCCCCTTCTGAAAGAGTGCGTGGTACTCGGCTGCAGACTCCGCATCGCCGAGAGCGCGGGCAGATTCTTCCGCGGCGCGCAATGCTGCCAGCCAGAGGCCGCCTGAGTAAGCGCTCACGCCGGTAGTAACCCAATCGTCATAGGTCTGATCGGGGTATCCGCCGTTTTCAGGCACGCCGCCTCCATGATCGAACTGGCGCAGGTACGCGATTGCGGTTTTTACCGCAGGCCAAGTTCGACGAAGAAATGCATAGTCGGTGCGGCCGGTTAGAACAAAGTCTCGATAGACCATCAGCACAAACTTTGAGTTCAGGTCTTTCCAGTCATTCGTATCTTGCCATCCGGGTTCGTTCACGGCGATAAACGGATCTCCCTCCGGTACGCCCAGATCGTGCGGGACTGCGCCAATCTTCTTGCGCTTGTGCGTGACGAGAGTGCCGGTCTGTTCCGTTTTCCATACCCAGAGCCCCTGCTCTGGCCACTCCTTCGGCACCGTGTCGGCAAATTCCAGCAGCACTTGCTTATCGATCACTGGCCAAAATTTGAGCAAAGGCAGCGACGCATAAAAAGCCACGTCTAGCGTTCCGTAGTAGGCGTAGTCGAAGCACTCAAGCAAGGCAAACGTGGGATCTGCGCGAGGATCAGTGCCGGACTGTCGTCCCCAGAATGTGCCGCCATCTGTGAGTGCGTAGAGCTCATTGAAAAGCATGCCGCGATACCACAGCGGTTTGCTTTCATCGTTGACAGTCGGCGCTTGCCACTTGTCGATTGCATTGCTCCACTCAGTGGCGTGCAGCAGGCCGTCGCGCGCGATCTTCCAGGCATTTCGCCCTGAGGTGCCGTAAAAATCCGTATAGCGACGATTCCACTTTCGCCCTTCTCCGAACTGGATGAGGGGAAAGTCCCAGGCAATGACCATTGGAATGACTCTCTTCTCTCCGGGCTGCAAAGTGAATCGCACAGCGATTGCGCCCCCAAGTTTCTCTTTGTCGCTTACCCACGACTTTTGATCGTTCGCCAGTTTGCCATCCGCCGAGAAAGGTGACCATACTGCCTTGCCATCGCCGCTTGCTTGAAATGTGGTTTGATAGCTGACCTCAACGCCGTGTGAATCGAGCGCAGCAATTGCGAACTGGCCGTCCCATTCATTGGGGGAACTGCCCGCCCGGTTACGATCGAAGACGATCCCTTTCATGGTTCCGGCGCCGCCAACGTTCTCACTCCTATAGTCATTGTGGTTGCCCTGATTGGGAGTCCCGTCAAAGTCCCGCGTAAAGGTTCGAAACCATCCCGACATGTTTGTCCACGAGAGAAGTACGGAGACAGTAACTGCCTTGCTGGTCGAGTTTTCCGCGTGCACGCGGTAGACGCCAACTGGATAGCTTGACTCACGGTAATTATTGGGAAGGATCGGCGAGAACTGTTCGATGACTATATGGGCAGGGAATTGATTCGACCTGTAGTCAAACCAAGCCTTGGGGAAGAGAGCCGAGTAATCGCCACCACCGACGGGATAATCCCACTTCCAGCTTGAAAGTTCATTGCCCGGAGGACGACCATTCATCAGCACCTGCGCCGTACCTTGCGCGTCCCCTTTTACCTGCTGAAACATGGCGAATTGATTAGCATAAACCGGTGCATACTTGTGGTTTGCAGCCTTGATATGCCAGCGCGCAAAGTCGCCTCGGTACGTGCGGGAGAATGTGCCCGCGCCAAACCCGCCGACCGGGACGCCCTGCCAGTAGCCATCGTCGATATCCCCATGAACCCGTGTCCCGCCCGGGCTGTCAAGCGGGAGCCCAAGCGGACGCACCCAGGCTGCTTTTGGAATTGTGTTACCGGCAAACGCAGTCGCAATCGCTCCGAAGCAAAGCAGGGAGATGAGAAATGATCTCGTGAAATGCATCAAAATGCCTCCGAGGCCTAAGACCGCAGTTGAATACTCATCTACAGAACAGTCCCGCGGCATCTGTGCTAATCGAAGACATTCTAACGAATGATTAAGAACAATTCCATCGGATTCATTGCTTACTCGCATAGATGAAGGCGATCGCCGCGCCCAGCACTTCCAGTCCCATCGAAGGATTGACTTGCAAAACAGCAGCGGACAAGCCGTATATGCTCAATTCATCCATGTTCCGCACTTGAAGTGCCCCCCAGTAGGGAAACAATTCTGCTGTGATCCATTCTTTTAGCCCAGGCAGCGGGCGTTGCCCAAGGCTCGGTATCCGTTTCTTGTACCAGAGCGCCACGCGCGATAAGCACCTCCGCCATCTCCAATCGCCCCCAACGGCAAGCCCATCCCAGCGGCGTCGATTTCAATAGGTCGTCGCGCAGGTCGAGCCGCGCTCCGTGGTCAATGAGCATGGCAGCGAAACGTGCCCGGCTGGCGCCATCCAGACCACCGCGCGCCGCGACAAAGTGAAGTGTGGTTGCGCCCATGCGCGCTACGTTCGGATCGACGCCCTCCCGAAGAATCAGATCAAGGCTGGCGAAGTGACCCTCGTTCCGTGCAGGATCGCCACCCGCGCCACGAATAGGCTGCATCAGCACCCAGTGCGAAGTCC
>Ga0302278_10003802_pt1 | contig 16138 bp, 17 predicted proteins | sample III_Bog_N3_2_FD_194543 | JGI IMG/M metagenome (GOLD analysis project Ga0302278, IMG submission 194543) | Peat permafrost microbial communities from Stordalen Mire near Abisko, Sweden - III_Bog_N3_2 | ecosystem: Environmental > Terrestrial > Soil > Wetlands > Peat | place: Sweden: Abisko...
TGGCCGCGATCTTCGGTTTCATGCTGGTGGCGATGCTGATCGTAATTCCGGTGGGAATCTTCATCAGCTATCTGCTGATCCGGCTGCGCTTCAGCTATTTCGACTGCGTGCTGCGCGGCCGCGACCGGATTGGCGAAGCCTGGAGCCGCTATCACCGGCAAGCGATGCGCTACCTGGGGCTGAGCCTGATGATCGGGGTATGTTTCTGGGTGCTGATTGGCGTACTCGCCTACCAGGGATATCAGCATTTTCAGCCGCTTCTTCAGCGTCTGGGAACCGACAATCCTCCGGAATTCATGGACTTTTTGCCGCTGATCGCGGCTGCATTTTCGTCCCTGATGCTGATCGGGATCGCCGCCGCGTTGATCCATATAGCGATGAGCAACTTTGTGCTGCCGCACATGGCGCTGGAGGATGCCTCGATCGGCGAGGCGCTGGCCGACGTGTGGGACGATGTGCGCATGGAGCCGCTGCAGTTTTTCCTATTTATTGTGCTGCGCTTCCTGGTGGCGCTGGTGGGCGGCATCGCGGGCGCGATCGCAATCGGAATTCCATTTGTAATCCTGGTGCTGATTGGCGTCGTAGTTGTCCTGCTTCTGAAGCTTGCCTCGACCGCTCTGGCGATCTTCCTCGGAGTTCCGGCCGGGATTCTGCTGCTGGGATTGCTGATTCTGGCTTTCATCGGATTGGCCGGGACGATTGGCACGTTCCGGCGGAACTATGCGCTGCTGTTCTATGCAGGACGTTACCCGGCGATGGCCGAGATTCTTTGGCCGCCTCCTCCGCCGGTGCCGAGCGCGCCGGTTGCCGCTGAGCCGCAGGTGGGTTAACGAAGACATTTTCCAAGATAGAGTGAAGCTTCCAGCAAGAGTCAGGCTGTATTTCTGCTCGGGAACGACCCAGTTCGCATCTCGGTTCCGATCTACCGTGTTCCGGAAAATAACTTAGTCGTTGCGCGCAGTCAGGCTCAGGCTCATTGAGGTTGATACTTCCGCCGAGATGGGGGCGCGAGCCGGAGCCGAAACACAAAGCGCCCGACCACTGCGCAGAACGCGATGAGCATGACTTCACCGATGAATTCCGGCAGCTCGCCGATCTTTGGAGTGAGCGAACGATGCAGTTGCCAGTGCTGATCTGGAAGGGGAGAGACGACGTACTTGCCGAAGGCTGACGTCAACAGGGTAAAGATAGCGGCCACCAGGGAGAAAAGGCCAAGGTGCGAGAGTATTCGAACTATCTTCATATTCGCCCTCGGAGGGAGCGACGGAAGATCCTTTTTCCAGCGGCAAGGACCCAATCCCAATTGATGGCGAGATGAAGCCCTGTGAGGATCACAACGATGATCGCGAACTCGTTGTGAAGTTTATCCCATTTGTAATCCAGCTCCGTGGCGGCTTTCGACCGGGTAAGTGCCGGGACAGCCCTCTGCGATATAAGGATGCCCGAATAGGTTGCCGCAGTGACGGCGGCGAAAAGGCTCAGATTGAGCAGGTAGTTGACGCGGGCGCGGGCCGATTGTGATGTAAGGAAGCGACGAGTTTCCGCGGCAATCCAACTCCACGCGAACAGGAGGTGAATGAGAATGAGCGGTACGACCGCGAGTCCCATTCATGGAGAACAAGCCCGGTAAAGTGGAGAGTCTGCAGCGCGGAAACCGATACGAGCAGCGCCGCGTCCAGCCAAAACATGAACTTCAGGCGCCATTTCGCCGGCTTTGTTGACTCGGCCGTCGCTATTTCGGTCTGAGCATTCACTACAGCCACCATGCTTGAGAACTGTTCACTCTGAACCGATACGGCAAGTTGAGCGAATGAGTTCCTTTCATGGCGATCGGGTTCCTGTCCGGAGCCTGGGATGCCCAGCGGCCCGATGGCAAACGGCTTTTCCGTTCACTTCTCTTTCTTGTTCGCGTTTCTGGCTCGCACCTTGAACCAGATGGGCGTGCCGTCGAAGCTGAAGGCTGCACGGATCTGGTTTTCGAGGAATCGCTCGAAAGCGAAGTGCAGCTTGATGTTGCGGTCGGTGAAGAGCACGAACGTCGGCGGGGCGACCGCCGCCTGGGTCATGTAGAAGATGCGGATGCGCTTGGCCATCGGCACAGGAGCGCGCTGGAAGTCGATCTTGTCCAGGAAGCGGTTCATCTGGCCGGTGGTGACGCGCTTGCGGCGCACCGCGGCGACATGCTTGATCTCCTTGAGCACCTTGTCCAGGTTGGCGCCCTCAGAGGCGGAGATGAAGAGGACTGGGGCGTAGTCGAGATACTTGAGGGCGTGGCGCACCTGCTCCTCGTAGACGAGCTTGTCGGCGGGGGCTTTGCCGTCGGTGCGCTTGGTGGTGACCAGGTCCCACTTGTTGATGAGGATGATGACACTGCGGCCGCTCTCGTGCGCGTAACCGCCGATGTGCGCGTCGGAGGCGGTGACGCCTTCGGTCGCGTCGATCATGAGCAGAGCGACGTCGCAGGACTCCAGATGGCGGCGGGCCATGACGACGGAGAGCTTTTCAGCCATCAGGTGAGTCTTGCCCTTGCGGCGGATTCCCGCTGTGTCGATTAGGCGGAGTCTCTGCCCGTCGCGCTCAATCACTTCGTCGACCGCGTCGCGCGTCGTGCCGGCGATGGGCGAAACGATGGCCCGGCTGGTGCCGGTGAGCGCGTTGAGCAGCGTGGACTTGCCCACATTGGGGCGGCCGATGATGGCGACCGAGGTTTCGTGCTGCTCGAACTCGCCGTGCGTGCGGTGCAGCGGCTTGCCGTCTGCTTCCGATGGCTCGTCGTCCTCGTCCTCTAGTTCGTCTTCATCGATTTCCGGGTCGGATTCCGGGTCTTCCGGACCCATGTCCTCTTCGATTTCGTCTTCCTGGTCCTCGTCGAAGACAGGTTCGTCTTCAATGTCGGCTTCGTTGGGATCGAGTGGCTCCCGGTAGGGCTCGGCGGCCAGGTGAACACCGGAGGCGACGGGCGCGGGGAGCAGGTCGAACATGGCGTCAAGCAGATCGCCGATGCCCAGCCCATGCTCGGAGCTGATCATGAAAAGGTTCTTGAGGCCGAGCTGGCGGAAGTTTTCGCTGGCGGCGGCGAGGGTGGGGTTCTCGACCTTGTTGACGGCGAGGAAGACCGGCTTACCGCCGCGGATGAGCATCCGCGCGAGGTCGATATCGGGCGAGGCGAGCTCGGTGCGGGCGTCCACAACCATGATGAGCAGGTCGGCATCCTGCAGTGCGACCCTGGCCTGGCGATAGATTTCGCTGGGGATGTAGTCGGAGTCGTCGGGGACGATGCCGCCGGTATCGACGAGGCGGATGATGCGGCCATCCCACTCGACGTCGCCGTAGATGCGGTCGCGCGTGATGCCGGGCTCGTCGCCGACGATGGAGCGGCGGGAACGGGTGAGGCGATTGAAGAGGGTAGATTTGCCCACATTGGGGCGGCCCACGATGGCCACCAGCGGCAACTGCGAGCTGGCGGGCGTGGAGGGAACAACGGATTTGTGATACTTCGACAAGGGAGAGCTCCGATCGCCATTCGTTGCGGCCGGCCGTCACTTGAAGACGCGGCGCGAGGGGAATCGGCTTACCCTCATCTTTGATTGTCTCTCAATCCCAGATTCGAGAGACGCCATAGAGGTCGAACAAGTGATCATTGCTCAGAATTGAGATCTGTAGTTCGAGAGCCTGAGCGATGAGTAGCCGGTCGAAGGGGTCCCTGTGATGAAGAGGCAGGCTGCCCCCCCGAACCGCATGTCGCACGGTGGTCTGCAGCATCTCCAGTTTTGCTTTTGTTATTTTGGTTTCGAAGTCCACAAGAAGGTCAGCCGCATCCAGCTTTCCAGTCTTCGCTTTAATTGCGATTTCCCATGGGGTCACGAGTGAAATCAGCACCCGGCTGGCGTGGTCCCGGATGATCTTCAGTACCTTTTCGGGAAGAACCTCTGGGGTGTTGAGCAGCCAGAGAAAAGTATGGGTGTCGAGGAGGTAGGTCATTTCTATTCATTTAAGTCCGGATGCGGAATGAGAGGCGCGTCAAGCATGTAGCCGAGCCCACACTCAATCAAATCCTCATCTGTCATGGGGTCAAAAGCATCGACAGCCCAACTGATTTTGCCGCGATAAGCACCCGCAAGGCGGAAGGGAAGTTCCGGCTCCGGCTTGGAGGTCTCAATCGGCACAATCCTCGCGATGGGCTTGGAGCCACGCATAACGATGACCTCCTGTCCAGCCTCAGCCTCTTTGAGCAGGCGGGAGAAGTGAGTTTTCGCCTGATGAACGCTGTACGCCATGGACTAACGGTACTTAGTCCACCCGGAAAAGTCAACATTGGCGCCGTCGCGCGGACGGGTATACTGCCTTCACCGCGCGAAAGCCGGCGGAGGGTTACAGAGATGGACGATCCCTATGATTTGCAGCGCTTTGTCGACGCGCAGGCGCCGCTGGTGGAGCAGGTGCGGTCGGAGCTGCGCCAGGGGCATAAGCGCGGGCACTGGATGTGGTTTGTCTTTCCGCAAATGAAGGGGCTCGGGTCGAGCCCCACGTCGAAACACTACGCGATCGGTTCGCGCGAGGAGGCGGCGGCGTACCTGAAGCACCCGGTTCTGGGGCCGCGCCTGGTGGAGTGTACCCGGCTGGTGCTCACGGTACGCGGACGGACTTGCGAGGAGATCTTTGGCGAGGTGGACAGCGCGAAGTTTCGCTCGTCGATGACGCTGTTTGCCGCCGTCACGCTGCGGGAGCCGGTTTTTGAGGAGGCGCTGCAGAGGTATTTTGATGGGGAGGGCGATCCGCGGACGCTGGAGATGCTGGAATAGGAGAATCGCCTCCAACTTTCGTCACCGGAACTTCGATATTCCTCTCAAATGTTGCCGATAAGATGAGAAAGGTAATCGGCAGGTGCGAGGACTTTGACGCCGTTCCGGATGGTTTCGGGGAAGTGTTTGAGGTTTCCAGTGATCAGCCAAGCGCCGGTATCGTGAGCGAGCGCGAGGAATGGTGTGTCCTTCGGGTCAGGGCATGGATATGGCCAGTCGACTCGATCGGAAATCTGAACGCTTTGCTCAATCAAAGTCTCGAGCCACAACGGAGGCATTGGGTAGCGATGAAATTTGGCGCGGCGCACAACTTCGCGGTACTCGGAAGCGACTCGAGGGCTGGTGACAGTTTGGACAATGCCACTCATAACCCAGTCCATAACGATCTTAGCCGGTGCGCCGTTGTCGCTGATACCAGCGGAAACGATCACGCTGGTATCGAGAACGGCTAAGCGCATCGCTCTTCCGCATCCATTACCTCGGGGGAACTGCGGATGCGCCGAATCTCCTCGTCGATCTCTTCCTGTGTCGCCAGATTGGTTCCCATCGCTTCCGCCATGCGCCAGCTTTCGCGCAGGCTGGCCATGGCCATCGCCTTGCGGATTTCCTTCTCCTCCCTGGCAACGTCACCGAATACCGGGACCAGGAAGTAGGCTGGACCGCTTCGATCGACGAGCAAAGTCGTTTCGTTGTGAGGAACATTGGCGAGAGCCTTGACACCGCGCATTCGGAACTCGCGTAGGGAAACATGACGCATAAGGCACCTCGTCTCCATTGTAGCCAAATTGGCTACGCTCATCAACGACTGCCATCTCCGCTCATCGGCGGCTCACTTTGAGAAGAATCTGGGCTGTTGCCCAGGCGCCCACGGGTCGTACTGCGCGGCGAAGTTGGCGCGGGTCTGGGTGGAGGGGTGGTCGTAGCTCCAGAACTCGACAAAGGGATGGGGATGCGGGTCTTCCAGGTACGCTTCGCCCATCTGGTTGAAGGCGGCGACCGCGGTCTTTTGCGGGTCGGGGACCAGGCCGTGGATGGCTTCTTGCCCGTAGACATCGGCCTCGTGTTCGAAGAAGCGGCTGATTGTGTTGGCGAGGGGCTCCGTGGCGTCCTGCACAAGGGTCAACGCGAGCAGCAGCACGACGAGACCGGGCAGCGAGGCGAGCGACTCAATCCGCCATCGGACGCCGCCGCGCCTCAGGAGCCAATCGGCGAGCCGCGCCGTGAGCCAGAAAAGCGCAAACATGCCGACCGCGGTCAGTACCAGCCCCTTGGCGATGTGATTGAGTACGTAGTGGCCGCTTTCGTGCGCAAAAACAAAGAGAATTTCGTCCGCGGGCATGCGGTCCGCCGTTGTGTCCCAAATGACGATGCGCTTGGTTGGGCCGAGGCCGGTCACTTTGGCGTTGAGTCCGTTGCCTTTGGAGGCGGCCTTGACCAGGAACATGCGCTCGGGCGGAATGCTGGTCCCGGTCCGTGCGACGACGCGCTCCAACTGGGTGACAAGCGCCGGGTGAGTCCGGCTCAATTGGTCGTACTTGTCGTAGAGGGGATCGATGAAGGTCGGCAGCACCCAGACGCCGACCAGCGTGAGCGGGATGAGCGCGCCGGCCAGCCAGATCCAGTAGCGGCGCGGCGACCAGCAGATGAGAAAGTAGGCCAGCATGAAGAGGAATGTTCCGCTCAAGGCGGCGAGCCGGAAGGATACGCTGGCCTCAAGCACCCACGGGAGCCATGGCTGGATGCTGATGCCGTATTTGAGAGACAAGGCATGGCCGACGATCGCGGGCGGCATTTGCACCAGCATAAAGATGAGCGTACTGAGCAGTGCCGAGAAGATTGCGCTGTTAAGCCAGCCGCGGCGGCCTTTGCGCACCACAGACGCGGCAAGCTTTGCGGCCGCGCCGGTGGCGAGGAAGGCCCAGAGCACGGCCAGAGCCCACAACTCCGCGCCAAAGTGCAGCAGGTGCCCCGCGCGGCTAAAAGCCTCAGCCCGCTCCAGCTTCTCCGGTGGCAGCCGGTACGCGTCGGACGCGGGGGCTGGCGCGGGGGCCGGAGCCTGGGCGAAACAGGGCGCGGAGAAACTGAGGCCGAACAGCAGGACCAGAATGAACCGTTTCAAACAACTTTGCCCTTTGCTGCGTCCTATAGTCATGAGTTCCTCTCCGCGTCGCCGCACTATCTGCGACAATAACCCACAGAGCCCTATTCTTGCCGCCTTCATGAAAAGACACTCTTTGAAAATCGTTCCGAATTCTTCCATTTCCCGCTGCCAGCGTACCTGGAAGCGAACGGGAATCGGCGTGGTCCTGCCGATCTTCGCGCTGTTTGCGCCGTTTGCTCTTCACGCGCAGCAAACTCCAACATTGCCCCCGCTGCTGGACACCATGACCGTCGAGCTGCAGCGCGCCATGGGCTCGCTGGGTAAGCAAGGCGCGGACGACAAAGCCAAACAGGCGCCGCCCTACTTCCTCAGCTATTCGGTGGCCGATGCCGATTCCGTGGCCATTCGCGCGCAGTACGGAGCGCTGGTCGACTCGAGCCAAAACCATGAGCGCGTGGTCGACGTGCAGGTCCGGGTGGGCGATCCGAAGCTGGACAACACCCACGGGACGCATCGCGGATCGGCCGTGAACACCGTCGCTCTGCCGGTCTCCGACGACCGCAAGGCGATTGCGCGCTCTCTGTGGCTGGCCACCAACTCCGGCTACGGCACGGCGCTCGACAATTACCTGCGGGTCAAGACCGAAGCCGAAGTCCGGGCCAAAGAAGAGGACACTTCCGGAGATTTTTCCGAAGAGAAGCCTCAAATTTCCGTCTCCACACCCGCGCCCGCGCCGGTGGTGGATAAGGCGGCGTGGGAAGACCGGGTGCGGTCCCTCTCGAAGATCTTCCGCGCCTATCCGGATGTGTATCAGAACATTGTGATGCTGACGGCGCAGAGCGAGACGGACTACTTCACCTCCTCGGAGGGGTCGCGCCTCGCCAGTCCGCATCAGTCCGCGCGGTTGATCGTCTTTGCCGTGAGCCGGGCGGATGACGGCATGGACCTCTTCCGCGCTCAGACCTTTGAGGCGAAGACGGTGGATGGGCTCCCCGCGCAGCCCGAGCTCGAAGCGGCATTCAAGGAGCTCGGAAAAAGCCTCGAAGAGTTGCGCAAAGCGCCGCTGACCGAGCCATTCAACGGGCCGGCAATCCTGTCGGGCCGCGCCGCGGCGGTTTTCTTCCATGAAGTGCTGGGGCATCGTCTCGAAGGCCAGCGCCAGCGCGGCGACGAAGAGGGCCAGACCTTTACCAAGGAAGTGAACAAGCCGGTTCTGCCCAGCTTCCTGAGCGTGGCCGACGACCCCACCGTGACCACCTTTGGCTCGACCTGGCTGAGCGGCAGCTACAACTACGACGACGAGGGGCAAAAAGCGAAGCGCGTCGAGCTCATCCAGGACGGCGTCCTGAAGACCTTCCTGATGTCGCGCCTGCCGATCGCCAGCTTCAGCAACTCCAATGGACATGGGCGCGGACAGACGGGCCGGGTGCCCAATGGCCGTCAAGGCAACCTGATCGTGACCTCGACCAAAGCGGTGCCGGAGACGGAACTGCGCAAGATGCTGCTCGAGGAAGCGAAGAAGCAGGGCAAGCCGTACGGGCTGTACTTTGAGGACATCTCTTCGGGATTCGCGGTGACCACGCGCAACTCGCCACAGGCGTTTCAGGTGATTCCGTTGGTCGTCTATCGCGTCTACGTCGATGGCCGGCCCGATGAGCTGGTGCGCGGGGTGAGCATTGTAGGCACACCTCTGGCGGCGATGAAGCGCATCCTGGCCACGGGCGACAAGAGCGAGGTCTTCAACGGGGAGTGCGGAGCGGAGTCGGGGTCGATTCCTGTCTCGGCTGTAGCCCCGGCGATGCTGCTCACCGAAATCGAGACGCAGAAACAGCAACAGGGGACGGAACGGCCGCCGATTCTGCCCAACCCCAGCGTAACGGCAGCGGTGGCCACTCCGGTTGCCGCGGGAAAGGGACTCTGATGCCAAATTTCATCCAGGCCGCCTCTCTTTCGCTTGCCGCCCTCGTTCTGGCGGTAGCGCCGCTCGCGTCGCGCGCCGAGCAGACCCGCGCCGACGCCCAAAAAGACCCTGTGCTGAACGCCATGCTCACGGAACTCGACCGCAATCAGGGCCAGTTGCAGTTGAAAGGATTCGAGAAGCCGTTTTTCATCCAGTATCGCCTCGAAGACATCGACGACTACCAGACCAAGGCCGACTTTGGCGCGGGGACAGGTGAAGAGCGCCGTCGCCAGCGGGTGGTGCGCGTTACGGTGCGGGTGGGCGACTACAAGGTGGATAGCTCAACCGCGCGCGGCGACGGGTCGATTCAATTGGCGTCGCTGGATAACGATCCGCTCGCGCTCCGCGCCAGCCTGTGGCAGGCCACCGACCAGGCGTACAAAGCGGCGCTCGCGGCCTATTCGCGCAAGCAGGCTGCGCTGAAGCAGGTGCAGACTCCGCCGCAAGCCGACGATTTTTCGCAGGAAAAGCCGGTGATTCTGCTGGAAAAGACAGTCGAGCTGGAGCCCAGGCCGGTGGATTGGTCGAAGCTCGTCGCCGGAGCCAGCGGTCTCTATCGGACCGACTCGGCGCTGGCCGAAGTTGAGCACACGGTGCAGTACGCGACTGCGGGCTTCCATGCGCGGGCGGTGAACACCTATCTGGTGAACAGCGAAGGCACGATCGTCCGCAAGGGCCAAACGGCCTACGATGAGTCGTTTGCCGTGGGTACGCAGGCGGCGGATGGGATGCATCTGGACCGCTCCTATGCCTCCAACGGGAGCGCGCTCGCCGATCTGGATTCTCAGGAAGCGTTCAACAAACACGCCGCCTCGCTGGTGGCTTCGCTGGCTGAGTTGCGCAAAGCGCCGCTGGTGGAGGAGGAGTACCACGGGCCGGTGCTGCTTTCGGCCGATGCCGCGGCGGATACGATCCACGAGCTGGTGGCGCCGGCGGTGGCCGCAACCCGGCCCGAGTTAGGCACCGAGGCGCGCACCAAGGGCGCATTCGCCTCCAGCCTGCACGCGCGCGTGCTCCCGGACTTCCTCGATATCACCGACGATCCGGCCTTGAAGACCTGGAAGGACAAGAATCTGGCCGGCGCTTATGCGGTGGACGACGAGGGCGTACCCGCGCAGACAGTCAAGCTGGCTGTGGATGGACGCCTGGAAAGCTACCTGATCGGGCGCGAGCCGGTGCGGGACTTCCCCCGGTCCAATGGCCACGCGCGCGCCGCACTGACCGGCCCCGCGCAGCCGACCATCGGCGTGTTGCGTGTAAGTGCCAAGGGAGGCCTCTCCGACGCCGACCTAAATGCGAAGCTGCTGGCGATGGCCAAAGATCGGGGCCTCAAGAACGTGTACTACGTGGAGACGCTGGGTCCGGAACTGACGCCTCGCCTGCTCTATCGCGTGGGCGCAGACGGCAAGCGGGAGCTGGTGCGGGGAGCGACTCTGGACGATCTGGACCAGCGGGCGCTCCGCTCGGGCATTCTGGCCGCGGGCCAGGACCCGTATGTGGCCAATTACGACGGGGCGATTCCGGAGACGGTGCTGGCCCCGGCGCTGCTGCTTGAGGATGTGACGATTCGCCGGGCGAACGAGAAGAACGATAAACTGCCGTTTTATCCTCCGCCGGATTGAGCCCTTTCCCTGGTTCAAAGCAATTCAAGGCCGATTTTGCCCGGACGAATTCTCGTCCGGGCTTTTTCGCGGGATCACTTCTTCTTCCATGCCCCGATAATGGCCCCCTCAACGACCATGCCGATCAGCGGATAACCCCCGACGATAGCCAAGGTCATGATGGAGCGTTCCTCAAAGACATACTCGGTGGCCCATGTGGTGAAGACGAAACCCAGCCAGAGCAAGAACGCCACCTTGACGCCGCGCGCGGCCGTAAGGGGCCCGGTGAGTTGAATCGCGCAAGAGAGCGCGAAACCGATCACGAAGTCGGCGGCAAATGCAATGACGTACGGCACGGCCGGGTTGAAGGCGGCGTGGCCGGTGAGCCACTCCATGGTAAGGCCGGTGCCTTCCATCCACGGCTTCCAGAGGGAACTGAACCAGGCCGCGCCGAGCAGGAAATAGGCCAGCGCGGCGACGAAAATTGCCCAGTAATTGTGTTTGAACTTGAGTTCCGGCATTGTTTTGACCTTCGGGAGTTGGCACTTTCCCCGCAATTTGGCAGACTCGCATGTTGTGGAGAGAGAATTTGAGCGCGGGAAATTAGGGCAATTTTAGCGTGAATTCAGCGCCTAAGCGCAAGAAAAGTGCGATGGCCGCAGGCCGCGTGAGTTTGCACTCAAACCCGGGCATTGTCAACTCATAGTCCATCCGCGAATCTTGAAAGTGCGCCGTTGCCGCTGGTTGCGCGGCTTGCGTAGACTTGCAGAGTGGCATCCGATCTCCTACGCTTCCCGGCAGGCTTTTATCGCGGACGGCTCGCCCCTTCGCCGACCGGGCTGCTGCATGTCGGCCACGCCCGCACGTTCTGGACAGCGTATCAACGGGCGCGCCAGGCGAGTGGAACCCTGGTGCTCCGGATCGACGACCTGGACCACGAGCGCAGCCGGCCCGAGTATATCGACGCGGCGCTCGAAGATCTGCGCTGGCTCGGCGTCCGCTGGCAAGAGGGTCCCGACAAGGTGGGCGCCTGGTCCGCGGCCGGTTCGCAGGGCAACTACGGACCGTACTTCCAAAGCAAACGCCAGGATCTCTACGACAATGCGTGGCGAAAGCTGGTCCGCCGGGGGCTGATTTATCCCTGCACCTGTTCGCGCAAGGACTTGCTTTCAATGGCTTCCGCGCCGCACGAGGGCAATCAGGCGGCGGACCTGGACGACGAGCCGATCTATCCCGGCACCTGCCGCAACGAGCGAAAGACGATCGCGCAACTGCCCGGCCCGACCTCCATGCGCATGATTCCCAGCAACAAGAACTGGCGGTTTCGCGTGCGGGACGGCATGGCCGTCGAATTCATGGACCAGAATCTGGGGCCACAGCGCTTTGTGGCGGGCGAGGATTTCGGCGATTTTCTGGTCTGGCGGCGGGATCATTCACCCAGCTACCAGTTCGCTTGCGCTGTAGACGACGCGGCCATGGCGATCACCGAAGTGGTACGCGGCGCGGATCTGCTGAAATCGACGGCGCGGCAGATCCTGCTGTTCAAAGCGCTGGGCTTGCATATCCCCAAGTGGTACCACTGCCCGCTGGTAGCCGACCACAACGGCCAGCGGCTGGCCAAGCGGCACGATGCGCTTTCGCTGCGTGCGCTGCGCCAGCGGGGGCTGACGCCGATGAATATTCTGGCGGCCGATCTGCCGGTGCTCACCTGAGGCGCAAAACACAATTGGCCCCGGCGAAGAGAATCTCTCCGCCAGGGCCGAATCGTGTCCGTCGCGAGGCCGCTTACAGGCGATGGCCGCCGGAAGCCGCGATCGTCTGGCCGTTGACCCATCCCGAGTCGTCCGACGCCAGGAAGGCCACAGCCGTCGCGATATCCTTCGGCTGCCCAATCCGCCCAAGCGGGGTTGCCGTGGCGATCTGCTTTTCGAAGTCCGAGCCAATAAAACCGGCGGAGTGAACGCCTTCGGTCTCGACCAGGCCCGGATTGATCGAGTTGACCCGGATCTTTTTGGGCCCCAGCTCCTGCGCAAGCCCCTTGGTGATCGTATCCACCGCGCCTTTGGTGCCCGCATAAACGGCCGCATTGGCCAGCCCCCCGGCGACGACGGAGCTGATGTTGATGATGCTGCCGCCGTTGGGGTCAAAGTGCTTGAGCGCGGCCTGCGTGGTGAGCAGCAAGCCCAGCACGTTCACGTCGAACTGCTTGTGGAAGTGCTCCGGCGTAATAGCTTCGATGGGGCCGAACTCGTAGACGCCCGCGTTGTTGACCAGCACATTGATGGGGCCGAGCTCCCGAGCGACGGTCGCGGCCAGCGGGCCGATGGAGTCGGGGTCGGAAAGGTTAGCCTTCACCGCGATGGCCTTGCCACCGGCCGCGACGATTTCGGCGACTACGGCTTCCGCCGCCGCCTTGCTGCCTGAATAGTTGACTGCGACCGAGGCGCCGCGCGCCGCCAGTTCACGGGCGATGCCCGCTCCGATGCCTTTGGATGCGCCGGTAACCAGCGCGACTTTACCCTTGAGACTGCTCATTGTTCCGCTCCCGAATCGGAATGTCATCATATCGACATTTCGACAACTATCGAATTGATAGCGCAACCCACCGATTGGATTCAGAACGATTGTGGAAAACTTTTTGGGAGTTTTCAGCGATTCGGGCAGTTCCCCGCGCCGAGAGAAGCGAGCGTGGCCGCTAGCTCCTCCAGCACACCGGGGCGCACCGTGAGGAAGTGGAACTTCCCTTCCCTGCGCACATCGATCAGACCGGCGCTTTCGAGCTCCTTGATGTGGTGCGAGAGCGTGGCGGCGGCGATGGGCAGCTCCGCGCGCAACTGCATGCAGCCCATGGGACAGTCGGCCTGCGCGACTTTCCGGAGAAGTTCATAGCGGCGCGGATCGGCCAGTGCTTTCAGGATTGTCGTGCGGCGGGCGTCGCTCATCGCGCTCGTGCCATCTTCGACGGACCGATCCTCGATTTGCTGCGCCATGGGTTTCGCGCTTTCTTTCCAGCGAATTTCCAAGTTGCAGGCCGCTTGCAATGCCCGCAATTCGTTCTACCATCATACGAGGAAACTTCGGATGAGCATCGTATTCGTCATCATGGGCGCATTGGGATCGGACAAAGCGCCCATCCTGAATTTGGCGTGCAAGTTGCTCGACGGCCTGAAGCTGGCAGTTCCCTACACAACGCGGACACCCCGAATTGCCGACCAACAAAATTTCGGCGGCCGGGCAAGCGAGTTCTTCTTCACGTCTCGCGAAGCTTTCGAGCGCATGATCGAGAACGATGAATTCCTCGAGTACGCAAGCGCCTTCGACAATTACTATGGAACACCAAGCAGATATCTCCAGGAAGCTCGGGAGAATGGCAACGATCTGATGATTCAACTTGACCCTGGCGGAGTTGAAACAATCAAACAGAAGGTACCGGATGCGGCGAGCATTTTGATCTTACCCGGAAAGCTTGCCGAGGACTCAGGCACATCAGGATCAAGCATCCATTCGAGACCGCATTCTCTTGCCCAAAGAACCTCGTCGCGGCTCAGAATGCCGGACCACGATAAGTATGACAAAGTGATCATCAATGAAGGGATTGAGCAGTCTGCCAATGAGCTGATTGCGTTCATCCGCTCAGAGCGATTGCGGCGGTCCTGAACGAAGAACTCCGACTGGAACGATTTCGTGGAGGATGTGCGAAAGGTCCGACAACATAAACTCAGCCTGAGCCGAGCCACAATCGAAGCGAGCAAAGATCGGCCACGCTAAAGTTAGCGTCCCTTGCTCCCAACCGCCAGCAGCGTCTGAAAATACGGCGCCTCCGGCTCCTTATGCACCACGGAAATCTGAAGATCGCCAAATTCCGCCTTCTCCAGCAGCGCACTCAGCTCCGATTCACTGAAGCCCAGCCACTCGTCGGCGTAAAGCTCGCGCGCCTCTTCAAATCGATGCTTGAGCAAGTCGAGGACGACAATGCGCCCGCCGGGTCGGAGAATCCGCGACGCCTCCTGTAGCGCGCGCCCTGGGTGCAGCGCGTGATGAAGCGACTGGGAGAAGAAGACCACATCCACCTCGCAGTCGGTGATGGGCAGCTCCTCCATGTCGCCTTGGCGGAACTCGACATTGGCCACCCCGTTGCGCAGCGCCTGTTCGCGGCCGACTTCGATCATCCGCGCCGAGCTATCGACGGCAATCACCCGCGTGGCCCGCTGCGCCAGTAACAGCGAGAATGCACCCTCGCCCGCGCCCAGATCGGCGATGACCATGGGCGGCAGCAGGCTCAGCAGCGCCTCGGCCAGCGCCTTCCACGATTTGCCGGGAACATAGTCCTTGCCCAATCGGCCCGCCACGCTGTCGAAGAAGCTGCGCATCCGGTCCTGGCGTTTGCGCAGCACGAGGCGCATCGCTGCTTCGTCGGCCGCCGCCTCGGGGATTTCCCGTTTTGCCGCGGTCAGCAGGCCGGCGACGATTTCCTCGTCGCCCGAGATCGTCAGGCGGTATAGACTGCTCTTGCCGGTGCGCCGGTCTTCGACCAGGCCGGCCTGCTTCAACTGCGAGAGATGCGTGGAGATGCTGCTCTGGCCCATCACCAGAATCTCCTGCAGCTCGGCGACGGAAAGTTCTTCGACGCGAAGCAGCAGCAGAATGCGCAGCCGGCTGGGGTCGGCCAACATGCGCAGCGTCTTCAGGATTGACTTGTTCATGGCGTTCTGATACATATCAATATATCACGATGCGTCGATAAGACCCCGTGAGAGGAGATTCTTCATGGCAACTGCAACCGCCGAAATCGCGGCTTTGGACTACAAAGTCGCCGATATGTCCCTGGCCGACTGGGGCCGCAAGGAAATCAACATCGCCGAGCACGAGATGCCGGGCCTGGTTTCGATCCGCAACAAATATGCCGCCGCCAAACCCCTGGCCGGCGTGCGCATCACCGGTTCGCTGCACATGACCATCCAGACCGCCGTGCTGATTGAGACGCTGGTCGCCCTCGGCGCCGACGTGCGCTGGGCGAGTTGCAACATCTTCTCGACGCAGGACCACGCCGCCGCCGCGATTGCCGCAGCCGGCGTTCCCGTCTTCGCATGGAAGGGCGAGACGCTCGAAGAGTATTGGGATTGCACCTTCAAGGCGCTCACCTTCCCCGGCGGCCTCGGCCCGCAGATGGTGGTCGATGACGGCGGCGACGTGACCCTGCTCATCCACAACGGCTTTGAGCTCGAAAATGGCGACCGCTGGGTCGACAGCCCCTCCGGCAGCCACGAAGAAGACGTCATCAAGGATCTGCTGAAGAAGGTCTTCGCCGAAAGCCCCAACCACTGGCACAGCGTGGCCAAAGAGTGGCGCGGCGTCTCCGAAGAGACCACCACCGGTGTGCACCGCCTCTACAAGATGCTGGAGCAGGGCAAGCTGCTCGTTCCCGCCATCAACGTGAACGACTCGGTGACCAAGTCGAAGTTCGACAACCTCTACGGCTGCCGCGAGTCGCTCGCCGACGGCATCAAGCGCGCAACCGACGTGATGGTGGCCGGCAAAGTCGCCGTCATCTGCGGCTACGGCGACGTGGGCAAGGGCTCCTCGCACTCGCTGCGCGGCATGGGCGCGCGTGTGATTGTCACCGAAATCGACCCCATCAACGCCCTGCAGGCGGCGATGGAAGGCTTTGAAGTCA
>Ga0302278_10003804_pt1 | contig 16136 bp, 14 predicted proteins | sample III_Bog_N3_2_FD_194543 | JGI IMG/M metagenome (GOLD analysis project Ga0302278, IMG submission 194543) | Peat permafrost microbial communities from Stordalen Mire near Abisko, Sweden - III_Bog_N3_2 | ecosystem: Environmental > Terrestrial > Soil > Wetlands > Peat | place: Sweden: Abisko...
GTTCGGAATCCCCACGCTTAAACGCGCTTAAAGCCGGAATTTTGCAAGAGGCTCCATAGGTCTGCATTTCGCGCGTTCCGGCGCGAATACGACGATACGTTTCTTACGAGGCTATCTCCGTGGAGAATGGTGCCTAAAAGGTGGTGGATACGGTTCTCCAGAATGGAACGCGTGTCCTCGTCCTCCCATAGTTCGGGATAGAGTTTCTGCGATTCGATGATGGCTTGCCGGAGTTGAAGCGCGGTGAATTGCGCCTCTCGAAGTTCGTCGAGGGCTACCTCTGTCGCCGATGGTTTTGGCGGCGGCGGAAGTGCCGGCGGTTTGAGTGCCGGCGGAAGCCCGCGGATGTCGGATACGACGATGCGGGAGAGCGGGGCGACGCTCGAACGGATCTCTTGGAACCGGCTGATAAGTTCCTCGGTCGGATTCTGATAAGGGGCGTACGTCGCCCAATGGAGCATGGCCGCTCCGCCGAGCGCCTGAAGTTCCTGCCGCGCGATCTCAAGGCTCTCTTGCGCGCAGGTGCTTCCCGGACGGTTCAGCTCAAAGAAAACGACGGCATAGGTCCTGATGTCCGTGCCGTTGGCAACGCCCGAAAACGTGAGGGAAAGCATCGCGGGAACGAACGGAATCGGAGGCGGCGGCGGGGGCAACGCAAGTTGGTCGGGACGGTAGGGTGAAGTTCCTGCGTCCTGTGCCGCGCGGCTTATTCCATAGCCCACAAGTCCGCTCACGAGAAAGAACAAGAGGGTCAGCATTTCGTGCCTCCTCTCAGCAATTCCGTGAAGATCTCCTTGAACTTTTCGTCGGAAAGTTTCGGGTCGGTGAACGCCTGGAGGAGCGGGTCCTTTTGTTTTGGGCGCGGCGCGATTTCCTGAACGGTCCGCGAAGTTTGCATGGGCCGCTCTTTTCCTTCAAAGAAGATTCCGTAGATCACGGCCGGAATCATTCCAAGGAACAAAAAGAGAAGCGCGATAGCGTAGTCGTTCATAGCGCGCCTCCGTTTGTGAGCCGGGCAAAAACCCGTTGCTCCACGCTCTCCGGAATCCGCAGGGAACGGTAGATTCTTCGGCGCGGCTTGGTCCTCGCGATGACGAGGACGCCCGGCTCCTCAAGGAAGAGTCGGCGGATAGTGTCATGGGAAAGATTGCGGCGGCGCGCAACCTGCTGGACGGTGAGAAATCTGTCTGGAAAGGGAATCATGAACCACGCTCCTTTCCGTGGGGGCTCGGCCACGGTCAAGAAGCGTTCAGTTGGCTATCGCCAAGAGGGGGACTATAGATCACCCCATGAGTCCGAAACTATTCTAACGCTAAAAACGCCAGTAAAGTCACTTTAATCGCGCCATTAGAATACGAGTAGCGTATCATGCGTAAGTTTCTCTTTTTCGGCCCGCGTGTGTATTACGCGTGTGAGAGTCGCTAAAGCAGAGTTTTCCGCGTTTTGAGCGTCGTTTATTTTCAATAAGTTGTTTGTTTTCAATGTCTTCCTGCGGTTCGACCCCCCCTCCCGGCACCAAAGAATCAACCGCTTTTGGCTAATTTCATCTCCTCCGAAGGAGACGCCTCTGGCTGTTCTTTGGCTAAACTTCACGACTTCGGCTTAGCCTCTTCCTTAAAGCCCCCTTTTCGTGCGCCTTCTCGCTCCCCACGAACTGCATTTGCCGGGAAACTCTCTATTGCCTTCAATCGGTACCGCGCCCGGGTCTAACTTCCACAACCGCGAGAGCCCCAACGCGGCAGCGACCGCGGCTTCGTTTTAACTGGCCACCCGGCAGTTACTGCTTGATGAATACCCCGCCCGTCTTCGGCGTGGATGAGGCTGTCGCCACTTTACCCAATCACCCAGCGGCACATACCGGAAGGCGTCTTTCTCTTACTAAATCGATAAAACTGGGCAGACATCGCTCCCACCTTGTACATTTTCTAAAGGCTGCCATTCCGCTTCCCAGACTATGCCAGCTTCCTGGCAGGCGCTGGACTCAGTGCAACAAATCCAGCCCAACCGGCTGCACAATCGTTTGTGCGCCGTCCACGGAGGAACGTTCCATGTTGTCTCGCCCCACGCTCCCGCTCTTGCTCTCGTCCGCATTACTTTCCCTTGCCGCCGTATCGGCCCCCGCCCAGCAGGCAGTCTATCTCGACACCAAACTCGCTCCGGCAGCGCGTGCGCACGACCTGGTCGGCCGCATGACCCTGGACGAGAAAGCGACCCAGCTTGAAGACTGGGGCGCCGCCATCCCCCGCCTCGGGATTCCCGACTACCAGACCTGGAACGAAGCCCTCCACGGCATAGCGCGCGCCGGATACGCCACTGTCTTTCCCCAGGCGATCGGCATGGCCGCAACTTGGGACCCATCCATCGTCCACGCCATGGGCAACGTCATCTCCACAGAGGCTCGCGCCAAGTACAACGAGGCCCAGCGCCAGGGCAACCATCGCATCTTTTATGGGCTTACATTCTGGTCGCCCAACATCAACATCTTTCGCGATCCTCGCTGGGGCCGCGGCCAGGAAACCTACGGCGAAGACCCCTTCCTCACCGGCAAGATGGGCGTAGCCTTCATCCACGGCGTCCAGGGTGAAGATCTCGACCACCTCCGCGCCGTCGCCACTAGCAAGCACTTTGCCGTTCACTCCGGCCCTGAAAGCCTGCGCCACGGATTCAACGTCGACCCCTCCGCGCGCGATCTCGAAGAAACGTACCTGCCCGCCTTCCGCACCAGCGTTATCGATGGACACGTGCAGTCCGTCATGTGCGCCTATAACTCCATCGATGAGTTCCCCGCCTGCACCAACAAGATGCTCCTCAAGGACCATCTCCGCGACGCATGGGGTTTCAAGGGCTTTGTCGTCTCCGACTGCGGCGCCATTGTCGATGTAAACCAAGGCCATAAGAAGACCCCGGACATTATGCACTCGGCCGCCCTCTCCCTGCAGGCCGGAACCGATCTCTCCTGCAGCATGTGGACTCCCGGCTTCAACACGCTGGCCGACGCCGTCCACAAGGGCCTGGTCACGGAAGACCTGGTCACCAAGGCCGCCGAGCGCCTCTATACCGCGCGCTTCCAACTCGGCCTGTTCGATCCGCAAGGCTCGAACCCGCTGGACCGTATTCCGTTCAATAGCGCCGCCTCGCCCGCCAACCGCCAGACCTCGTTGAAGGCCGCCGAGGAAAGCATCGTGCTGCTCAAGAATTCCGGGATTCTTCCCCTGAAATCCTCGCCTGGCCACATCGCCGTCATCGGCCCCACCGCGGACCTGCTGCCTTCCATTCTCGGCAACTACGTCGGCACGCCTCTCTCTCCCGTCACGCCACTGGATGGAATGCTTCGCCAGTTCCGCACCTCGCCGATCCTCTACGCGCAGGGATCCACGCTGGCCACGGGCGTTGGCGTTCCCGTCCCACGCTCCGCTTTCGGCCTCAACAAGGGCCTCAAAACCGAATTCTTCGCTTCAACCGAATGCACCGGCCGCCCCGTCGCCGCCAGCATGGAGCCCGCTGTGCAAACCGACTGGGAAAATGCGCGCCCAGTGCCGCAACTTGAAACCTCCAACTACTCCGTCCGCTGGTCCGGCTCACTCACCGTCCCCGCTCCCGGCCACTATGTATTCACGCTCGAAGCCGGTGACAGCTTCCCTTACTCGCCGGCCGAGACCTACCGCTTGCTGATCGACGGCAAGGTCGTCTCCGAAGGCAGCCTGCGCCAGAGCGGCGACGTCTCGAGCATGGGCAACTTCCATTCCGAAGCCGGAGCCTCGCCCACCGCACCCCCCATGATGCAGTTTCCCAAGGTTCCCTCGATTCCCTTCGATTTCACCGACACCAAGCCTCGCGACTTCCAACTGGAGTATTCCCATTCCGGCGATCAATCCGGCGGCGGACTCACGCTCAAATGGGAAGCCCCTGCGCAGGCTTTGCTCGACGAGGCTGTCTCACAGGCCAAGCAAGCCGATGTCGTGGTGGCTTTCGTTGGCCTCTCGCCGCAGCTCGAAGGCGAAGAGATGCCCATCAAGATTGACGGCTTCACCGGCGGAGACCGCACCAGCATCGACCTGCCCGCCCCTCAGCAGAAACTTCTAGAAGCCCTCTCCTCCACCGGCAAACCCCTCATCGTAGTCCTGCAAAGCGGCAGCGCCGTCGCTCTCAACTGGGCCAACGAACATGCCAACGCAATCCTCGAAGCCTGGTATCCGGGAGTCGACGGCGGCAACGCCATCGCCCGCACCCTGGCCGGCCTGAACAACCCAGCCGGCCGTCTGCCGGTCACCTTCTATGCCTCGCTCGACGGCCTGCCGGATTTCACCGATTACAACTTCAAGACCGCTTCCAGTGGCCGCACCTACCGCTATTACCCCGGCAAGCCTCTATGGGGATTCGGTTACGGCCTCAGCTATTCCAAATTCGCCTACGGCCCGGTCAAGCTATCCGCGGACACAGTGAAAGCAGGTGAGCCCATCACGGCCACCGTCTCCGTCACCAACTCGACCACGATCTCTGGCGACGAGGTCGTCGAAGCGTACGTGAAGACGCCGCAAAAGGACGGGCCCATTGACTCACTCGTTGGCTTTGAGCGCGTTACCGTTCCCGCCGGTCAAACCAAGGATGTCAAATTAACGATCAATCCCCGCTCGCTTTCCAGCGTCGACGATCAGGGTAACCGTTCCATTCTTGAAGGCAAGTACACCGTCACCCTGGCTGGCGCGCAACCGCAGGAAACGGAATCCAAATCGGAAGCCGCCTTCACCGTCACCGGCTCTCTGCCCCTGCCCAAATAGCCGCTCATCGCCGAGCTACATGTGCAATGAACGCCGTGCTGGACATCCCGAAAGCCAGGGTGCCCCATCCTTGACGCAGTTCTATCGCGGCAAGGGTGGGATACCTCAACCCTCAACCAACCCTGTTCATGAGGAGCACGACTCCCCGCGCGCAGCCTTCAAGCCTTCGGGAACGAAGCCGCCTTCAGCCGCTCCTCACGCTCCAAAAGCCGTTCTTCGCGCTCCAGCCGTTTCCGCTCCTGGCGCTCCGAGCGCCCCGTCCGGCCTCGATCCGTTCCAAACACCATGAACTGCCCGACGATTGCGCTCACCAGAGCCCAGGCCATGAGCAGAACTCCCAGCCCCGTCAGCGCCATGCCGCCGATTGCGGCTGGTCCAGCGGTAGCGATGGACATGTTCAGGTTGGCCGCTGCAAACGGGTAGGCAGCGTTAAATCCAGAAGTGCCGGTGCCATACGCAAAAATAATCGTCAACCCTGCTGCGAGAAACAAAACAGCGAGAATCAGGGGGCCATCGGATTTCATAATTGTCACCTCTCATCAGGTTTGCGGCGCAAAGTCAACGCCGGAGTGCTCGAACCCTCCATCGGGCTCATCGACTTAATGAGATGCAGTCTCGCGACCGAAAGCCGCCCGGTCGAAAACCTCCCACCCAGTGACTCGCGTCACAGGGGCACCCTACCCAATTCCTGAATAATCCCTAATGATGGGTAGACCCTCCTACCCTTCAGGTGCTATTCATCCCTCAACCCTTATCGACCCTACCCAGCGCGGAGGCACTTTGCTCTTAGGCATTCTCAAAGAAACCGCCCCCGGCGAAACCCGTGTAGCCCTGCTGCCGGAGAGCCTCAAATCGCTCCTCGCCCAGGGAATCCAAATCACAGTCGAGTCGGGCGCGGGTATCGCCTCCGGCGCATACGACCAGGCCTACACCGAAGCCGGCGCAACCGTCACTACGGACCGCGCATCCCTTCTGGCTACTGCCGACCTGCTGCCGCTGGTCAACGCCTCCGGAGCCGCAGACCAGGCCAGCCTCAAGCCCGGCGCCGTCGTCATCGGATTCCTCAAACCCCTCGACGCGCCCCACGCCCTGGCCACGGCCATAGCCCGGCCTACGACCCTGTTCAGCATGGAGCTGGTCCCCCGCATCAGCCGCGCCCAGTCCATGGATGCTCTTTCTTCCATGGCAACTGTATCCGGGTACAAGGCCGTCATCGCCGCCGCAGACCGCCTGCCGCGCCTTTTCCCCATGCTCATGACCGCCGCCGGAACCATTCCGCCCGCCCGCGTTTTTGTCATCGGAGCAGGAGTAGCCGGCCTGCAGGCCATCGCCACTGCACGCCGTCTTGGCGCAGTGGTCGAGGCGTATGACGTCCGTGCCGCCGCCGGCGAACAGGTTCGGTCGCTGGGCGCTAAATTCCTCGACGTCGACCTCGGCGGCATCAGCGCTGAAGGCGGTGGAGGTTACGCAGCCGAACTTACTGAGGAAGCGCTAGACCGCGGCCGCGACCTCATCACCCGCACCGCCGCCCACAGTGACGTCATCGTCACCACCGCTCAGGTCCCCGGACGTCCCGCACCGCGCCTTATCCGTCGCGCTGCAATCGAGGCCATGCGTCCCGGCTCCGTGCTCGTCGATCTCGCCGCCCCCGCCGGAGGAAACTGCGAACTCACCCAGCCCGGCGTCGAGCAGAACATAAACGGTGTCGTTCTTCTCGCGCCCCTCAACTTACCCGCCGAAGTCCCCGTCCACGCCAGCCAGCTCTATGCAAGAAACATCCTCAACTTTCTAGCCCTGATCGTAAGAAAAGGCGAGCTATCCGTCGACTTATCCGACGAAGTTCTAGCCGGAGCCTGCGTCGCCCACAATGGAAGCCCAGTAAATCCTCGCGTAGCCAAACTGCTGGAAGCCGCAACAACCAGCTGACTCGCTGACTTGCTAACCCGCTGACTCGCTGAATCGCAACCAATCTCGAGAAAAACATGAACCCCGCCGTTCTCATCGCTTCCGTTTACGTCTTCGCACTGGCCGCCTTTCTCGGCTACCAGGTCATCAGCCGCGTACCTCCGCTGCTGCACACGCCGCTGATGTCCGCCACCAACGCCATCTCCGGCATCTCGCTGATCGGATCGCTAGTGCTGGCCGGCGCGGTGCACTATCCCCTCGGTGCGCATATCCTCGGCTTCGTCGCCGTCACCACCGCCACCATCAACGTAGTCGGCGGATTCGGCATCACCGACCGCATGTTGAAGATGTTTGGCAAGCGCAAGCCGGATGCAAAACTCGAAGCAAAGAAGGAGGCCGCCAAGTGACCTCGGCCACCCTGAGTTTGCCCTCCTACTTCATGGAAGCCACTTATCTCGTCGCCTCCATCCTCTTCATCCTCTCGCTCAAGATGATGTCTCACCCGGAGACCGCACGCCGCGGCATGTTCCTGGCAGAAGGCGGCATGTTCGCGGCCATCGTCGGCACGCTGGTTGGCGCGCACATCGTCACCTGGGTCTGGATCATCGCCGGCCTCACCGTCGGCTCCATCATCGGCGCATGGATGGCCGTCAGCGTCCCCATGACCGCCATGCCCCAGCGGACCGCGCTCTCCCACGCATTCGGCGCACTGGCCGCGGCTCTGGTCGGCATCGGCGAATTCGTCGTCAAAGCCTCGGAGATGGGCGTAGTCACCCGCGGCGCGCTCGGCTTTGAAGTCATGCTCGGCGCACTCACCACCACCGGCTCGCTCATCGCCGCGGGAAAACTGCAAGGCTTCATCGCCGGAAAACCCGTTCAATTCCGCGGACAGAACGCCATCAATCTCATCATCGCTCTGGCCATGGTCTCCAGCTTCGTAATCTTCTGGATTCATCCCGAATTGGTGCCCGCCTTTTACACCATGCTCGGCCTGGCATTCGTCTTCGGCGTCATGCTGGTTATCCCAATCGGCTCGGCGGATATGCCGGTCGTCATGTCCCTGCTCAACTCGTATGCAGGTCTGGCCGCCGCCGCAACAGGCTTCGTTCTCGGCAACAACGTGCTCATCATTGCCGGCACACTGGACGGCTTCTCCGGCTTCATTCTTTCCGTGTTAATGTGCAAGGCCATGAACCGGTCGATCACCAACGTGCTTTTTGGCGGATTCGGCGCGGTGATCGCCGAAGCCGGCCACGCCAATGCTGGTGGTGTCATGCGCGAAATCTCGCTCGACGATGCCGCCATGCAACTGGCCTTCGCCAATCGCGTAGTCTTCGTCCCCGGCTACGGCCTCGCCACCGCACAGGCTCAGCACGCATGCCGCGAACTCGGCGAGTTGCTTGAAGGCCGCGGCGTCACCGTCAAGTACGCCATTCATCCGGTCGCCGGAAGGATGCCCGGCCACATGAATGTGCTGCTCGCCGAGGCCAACGTTCCCTATTCGTCTCTCTACGAAATGGAGCAGATCAATCCAGAGTTTCCATCGACCGACGTAGCCGTAGTCATCGGGGCAAACGACGTAGTCAACCCCGACGCGCGCGACAATCCAAAGTCGCTGATCGCCGGCATGCCGATCCTCGAAGTCGATCGCGCCAAGAGCGTCATCGTGCTCAAGCGCGGACAGGGCCGCGGCTTCAGTGGCCTTGAAAACCCGCTCTTCTTCAAGCCCTGCACAACGATGCTCTACGGCGACGCCAAATCGAGCCTCAGCCATCTCGCCCAGGCCGTCCAACACGTATAAATGCTTTTGAGAAAAACTGGAAGCTGCTTCATAACCCAGTTTTGAAATGGCACGGCTCTAGTTGCAGCAAGGAGCCGTGCTTTGAAAGGGCACGGCTTCAGCCGTGCCGCCTTGGAGCAGAAAAACTGTGGGCTTTAGCCCCTGAGGGAATGTCTTGCGGTGTCCCTCCCCCGGTTTACGAGACAGCTTCGAAGAAATCTATGCTTGAATAATCTCGGAGGCACCCATGTCGATTGAATCCCCTGACGACCTGGCAGGAATGGAATTGGCTGGAAGAGTCACGCGCGCCGTGATTGAAGCCATGAAAGCCGCGGTCCGCCCCGGAATCAGCACGCGCGAGCTCGACGAAATCGGCGCGGAAGTGATGCGAACCTTTGGTGCGCGGTCAGCGCCCAAGCTGGTTTACGGTTTTCCCGGTCACAGCTGCATTAGCGTCAACGACGAGATTGTGCACGGCGTCCCCGGCAATCGCAAGTTAGCCAACGGCGACCTGGTCAAGCTGGACGTAACCATTGAAGTGGGCGGTTACATGGCCGACGCGTGCGAGACCGTTGCCGTCGGCTCCATCGGCAAGCAGAGCAAGCAGCTGATGGATTGCGCAAGGCAAGCCTTCCAAGCGGGTCTTTCGGCAGTTCGTCCCGGCTCCCGCGCCTTCGACATCGGCAGAGAAGTCTCGAAGACCGTGAGTGCGGCTGGATATTGCGTCGTCAATGGCCTTTGCGGCCACGGAATCGGAAGAACCATTCATGAGCGTCCCACCATCCCCAATGAATTTGACCGCCGCTGCTCCGACCCGCTCACTGAGGGATTGATCTTCACCATCGAGCCTCTGATCGCAGTAGGAACTTCGCGGACGATAACCCTGAAAGATGGTTGGACGGTGCGCACCAGGGACCGCTCGCTCGCCGCGCATCATGAGCACACCGTGCTGGTAACGAAAGGCGGCGCGCGGTTGCTCACCGCATAATCTCCTCAAGAAATGCTCGGCGCAGCTCGCACCAAAAAATGGGCGGCAAAGGTGTTCACCTTTGCCGCCGCCCGTCCCTGGGTTGTCTTGAAATCGTATCAGTGTTGCTTTGCTCTTAAGACCTGTTCACTTCACAAGCCGCCTACTGCAACAGCTTGGTAACCTCCTGCTGCACGGTGTTGGCCTGCGCCAGCGCCGCAATGCCCGTCTGGCTCAAAATCTCATACTTCGACATGTTCGCCGTCGCCGACGCATAGTCCGTAGCCTGCACCGCGTTCTGCGCTGAGACCACATTATCCTGCTGCGTACTCATCACCTGGCTGACCGAGTTGAGCGTGTTGATCTGTGCGCCGATGTAACCATCCTGTGCCGCTACATCGCCGATAGCCACGTTGAGCTCGTTCAATGCGGTCTCCGCATCGGCCTGGTTCAACAGATCTGTGGTATTCAACGCCTGGCCGGCGCCGTCCGCGTAGCTCACCGTCGCCGCTCCGCTTGACGCGTGCGTGTTGGTAACGAAGGTCGCCAGGTCGCCAGGGGTAGTCGTCTGCCCGCTGATTGAATCGTAGACCGCCCTGTTCGTCGCGGCCGCACTGGAAAGCCCTGTGTTGTACGCGCTTGACCCGGTGTAGCTCAGGTTTGCGGTGGTGGTCGTGTCGGTAACCGTACTTGTTGCCGCGCTGATCTGCCCGCTCGTCCCTGCCAGATTTGCCGTCAGCACCACGCTCCCAAAGCCATTCGTACTGGGAACCCAGGTGGCTGTCACTCCGTCAGGATAGTTGGGGTTGCTCAGGCCGGTTGGATTGTTGATCTGATTGATCATCTCCGCAACCGTCTCTCCAGGCGACAGAGGCACCGTCTTCGCAGCGCCGCCCACCGAGAAGTCGAGAGCCCCGGAAACTATATCGCTTTCGCTGGCGAATTGGTTTCCCGCCGTGCCCAGCGTCATGGTTGAAAACGTCCCCTGAGTGGTGTCGACCAATGAGTTTGCCGACACGTTAATCGGATCGCCGTCATTGACAGTCGTCGTCATGGACAAGCCTGTCGTGTCCGCCTGCGCCGTAAGATCCATCGGTGCGTCCCAGCTGATTGCAGCCGCCAGGTCCGCCAGTGTGTTTCCATTTACCTGAACTGAATTGCCGGTCAGCACTCCCGCTGGGCCGGCAACGGCAGGCCCGGCGCCCATCACGAATGTATGCTGGGTTGGCCCGTTGGTCAGCTTCACGCTGCCGGTCAGCACATCCCCTGTGTTCACCGAGCCGCTCGCGGGAAGAATCTCATTGAAGGATTCCGTGCCCCCGGAAGGAGGTACCCCGGCAAAGGGAGTGGGCGCTTCGCTATACGAGTCCACCAGGGTGCTGGGACTCATGCTGATGGTGGTGTTGGTGGTGGTCGACTGCAACCATAGGCCGCCGTTTCCGGTGAGGTTTTGTGTAGCGACGATCCCCAGATCGGGACCGGCGATGGTAGTGCTGTTGATTGCGGCCAGCAGGGCTCCGATCGTGGTCCCGCCCACGTCGGTTGTTGAACCCGTTGTCGACGGACCGCCGACACCGCCCATGACAAACGTCTGTGACGTAATGCCGTTGGTCAATGTGAAGCTGCCTGTCAAAGTGTCGGTGCCGAGGATGTTGCCCTCCACCGCAGTCGAGCCGGCATCGTTCCCATTCATGCTCGTGATTGCCAGCAGAGCCGACCCATATACGGTTGGCGCAGCGAGCGTAGGCGAGTAGAGACCAAGCGCCGCATTCGTGTTCTGCAAAAGGTCGGAACCGGTGGTAATGTTGTCGCCGGCGTGCGCCGCAGTCACCACCAGGCCTGTTCCCGGAGTTACGGCCGCCGTGACGCCGCCCCCGAATGCGGTCTGAATTGCGGTCGCAAGCGCGCCCAGCGTGGTTCCGCCTACAGTAACAGCATTGCCATTCTTCAAATATGCGCCGCCGCCCATGGAAAACGTAAGCGTGCTCGGCGCGCCTGAGAGCGGTGTGTTCGTTATCTGAATGGTCCCGGTCACCGTATCGGCACTCTGGTTCATGGTCCAGGTAGGATTGGCCGCACTGGCCATGGCCAGCGTCAAAGTGCCAGGCCCGCCGCTACTGGCGCCCGTGCCAGTCACAGGACTACCGCTTATGCCACTCAGGTTAACTGTGTTGGCCGCAGTCGAAGGAGCGCTCAATACGGGTACCGCCGCGCCGCCGCCGGGCTCAGTTACCACCGTCAACGCCGCACCGCCGACCGCGGCGTCGGCCAGTGAGAGACTCTGCGTCCCATTGCCATTGGTGATCACCGTTGCGGTCACGGGGCTGTTGTTGCTGTTCCAACCGTTGATCGCCAGTGCGACTTCGGCCAGAGTGTTCACCAGTGGGCCGATCGCCACCGAACCAACGCTCGTGCCGCCAATGCTTACATTGATTGTCTGGCCCTGAGTCAGTAATTCGCTTGCCGGGATTCCCGCCGGATCAAGCGTGCCGCTGGTGCTCGCCGAACTCGGATCGACACCGGCCGATACCAGGCCGCCCGTGATCTGAATTCCGGTCTGGGTCCCTCCACCGCTCACTCCGGCCTGCGCCTGCGTGGCAAAACTGGCCGTCAGGCCCAATCCGGCGTTGTTGACCGCGCTGATCAATCCACTCGCCGTATTCGGGTAGTTGGTCGCTCCGCCAACGGAGATGGTTGTCGTTGCCGTGCTCGCCGTTCCGTTTCCGCCTTTCACCAGATAGGTCACGTCGATGGTCGTGGCGCCGCTTGCATTCAAGGTGTCGGTCGCCAACGCATTCTTGCTGCCGGTGGAAAGATTGAGGAACACATTGCTGGCCCCGTCGCTATACGACATCGCCCCGCCCGTGTCGCCCACGCTCGCCTCAGAAAGCGTGCGGATATTCAAATCGTCAACCGAAGATCCCGCCGCGGAAGAGTCGCCCGTGTAAATTGCCACGGTGTTGCCGCTGAATACCTGCTGCTGGTTGTAGGTCGTCGTCTGGCCAATGTTGTTGACCTCGGCCAATATCGACTGGTACTCGTTATTCGCCGCTCCCTCCTGGGTGCTGTTCAGCGTGCCGTTCGAGGCCTCGGTGGCGAGGGTGATAGCACGGTCAAGCATGCTCGTCACCTGAGAAAGCGCGCCGTCGGCCACATCAAGCAGGCCCACACCCTCCGTGGAGTTTGTCTCCGACTGCGTCAAAGCCGTCTGGTTCGCTTCCAGTCCGTTGACCAGCGAGAGCCCTGCCGCATCGTCGGCTCCGGAGTTGATCTTCGACCCCGATGACAGCTGCTGCAACACCGTCTGCAGGCTGCTGTTCGTGTTGTTCAGATTGTTCTCTGCGTAGATCGCCGAAAGATTGTTCAAGACTCCGAGGGCCATGGAGGTAACTCCTTCTCAGGATGACCAGCGCCCTTGGCCGCGGAGTTTCATTCCTTCCGCAAAGCCCTCCGCCGATTCTGGAGAGGCGTTTCTGCATCCACCCACTTCATCGGAGCGCCGCGGAATAACTTTAGTCATTTTATTAAGAATCCTTCTCCACCCCCTTTGTCTCGCTTTCGTGCAATCTGTCCCGCTTCGCTCCAAACATTGTCCCAATTCGCTCCAGTTGCTGTACCAATTCGCTTCACTCCATGTCCCATTACGCTTCACTCCGCTGACTCGATCCGCTGCAGCCAAGGCCACGCCGCACCCCCTCCGCCGCGCCGTCTTGACCACAAAAAAATCGGCGGCAAGAGGATCGCCTCTTGCCGCCACCGGTATTGACTTCAACCGTATTTGCTCTCTGCCTATAAACCTGTCCTGAAATCCTGTGTTGCAAAAATCCGGCTACTGCGCCGCGCCCGCACCCTCCTCAGGCGCAGGAGGCGCATCCGGGCCTGGCACCCAATCCATCGTGCTTTGCGGTCCACCCGGCGGGGTCGGCGCACCCTGTCCGTCTCCGGAAGGAGGCGCCATTCCCCGGCCGTGCTGGGCCCTCGGCTGCCAGTTGCCGCGCCCCGGTCCGCCCTGTTCGTGCGCCGCTTCACGCTCGGCCCGGTCGGCCTGCATCGTCTTCCACTGTTCCGGCGTAAGCTTGCCGCGAATCGCCAGCAGGAAACGCGCATTCGCCTTCTCCAGTTCCGCCCGCGCCTGCGCCACCTTGTCAATCTGCGCCAGAATCTGGCTCTCGTTCGGCTGGTCCTGTTGCATCATCGGCTCCAGCTCCAGTTCGGACTTCTCCAGGCTTCCACGCAGATCCACAAGTGTCTCGCGATGCTGCTGCAGCGTGTCGTCCATCGCCTTGCGCTGCGCGTCCGTCAGCTTCAGCTTCTCCGCTACCTTCGGATTGTTCCACCAGCGCCCATGCTCGCCCTGTCCCGCCATCGCCCGTTCAAACGGAGGCCGATGGTCTCCAAATCCCGGCCCCGGCCCGCCCGGCCCTGGCCCTGGCGCCGGTGCTTGTGCAAACGCTATCCCGGCAAACAAGACGCCGGCAATCGCCATCCCCAGTTTCACAGTCAGACTACCCTTCATTGTTGTCTCCTCCCCTCAGATCCTGAGGGCACTGTTTCGTATTCCGTTTGTCCAGCTTGCTTGGTTCTCTTGCCTTCCGCCTGCTTACTTGGTCTCGTCGTCGGCCATCATTTGAGCCAGCGGCTCCATGGCGCTCGGCACCTGCCGCGACACATCGCTGTCCACCTCGGCCAGCAAAACCTCATCCGTTATCTTGGCCCGTGCCTGCTGCTCGCGCTGCTGCCGTTGCTGCTCGACCGCCCGCTGCTCGGCGGCAATGCGCGCCAGGTCCAGCCGGTGTTGCCGCTCCAGCAATCCGCCGCTCAAGCTCCCGGCCACCAGCACGCACCCCATCGCCCAACCCGCCGCCAACCGCCAGCTCCGTACCCGGACCTCGCGTGTCACCGTCCGCGGACGGCTATACGCCGCATCGCTCCAGGCATGAACGCTGCTCTTGAAATCCTTCAGCGCCTCTTCAAACTCGGCATCCGGCAACTCCGCATCGTGCAAATCCACAGCCTGCTCCTTCAACCCATCCCGCTTGTCATCGAATCTCCGCATCATCGCCTGCCCCCGAGTTCCAGCCGTACCTTGGCCACCGCCCGCGAAAGGTGTGCCTTCACCGTCCCCTCGCTCAATCCGGTCGCCGCCGCAATCTCGCTCAACTCCTGCTCTTCCACATAGCGCAGCAGAAATACCGTCCTCTGCCGTTCGCTCAATCCCTTCACCGCCGTCCACACCTGCTTCACCCGTTCCTTTGCCAGAAGTTGCTGCTCGATCGAGCTTTCCCCGCTCGGCAGCCACTCGCTAGCCTCGTCCAGGTCCACTGAATTGGTCCGCGTCGTCCGCCAGAACTGCATCCGCCGGTTCCGCCAGTGGTCCTTCTGCAGGTTGATCGCGATCCGCATCAGCCACGTCATCGCGCTCGACTCGCCCCGAAAGCCGCCCCAGTTCCGGTGCGCCTTCAGAAAACACTCCTGCGTCAGCGTCTCCGCCAGGTCCACGTCGCGCGTAGACGAGAGCAGGAAACGAAAGATCTGTGGCCGGTGCCTCTCCACCACATGCGCAAACTCCCGCGCAGCGGCGTCGTCTGCCGTGGTTATCGCCATTGCATCCAATGCGGTGCCGGCTGCCATCACCCATGTAGACGCCCGCACCGGATGCAAGTTTACAACCCCGCCCACAATTCTCAAGCATTCCCGATTCAGGCCAAAGGACTGGGGCAATACTACCGTCCCAACTCCACAGTCCATATCAAACGACGCTGGACATCCTCCTCCCGGAGGGAGGATACGATAATAGCCCAGGATGAAATCCTGGGATCGCGATCCGATAGAGACCCTCAGCCCCGGAGGGGCGACTGAACGTACAACCGATCCGCGACGAAGCCCCTGACGCAAGACCCAATCCCGATCAAGAATCTTCCTCCCCGCTTTTGCAGTCCAATTGCCCTCCCCGGCGCACAATCGAAATACAGGTCCAAAAAGACCCACCCGGAGAACCCATCATGATCAAAGCCATCCGCCCCGCAACCGCAGCGAACCTTGAAGAAGAGGACGCCCCAGTTCTCAACAACCCCGCCGTCGCCCATTGCGCGGAAGTCTGGAAAACCACGCGCCAGCAATCTCTGGCAAACGGCAAGCCCGAATACAAGGCGCTACAGGACGCCGCCCTGGCCTATTGCGCCGCCATGCCGCTGCTCTCCGGCCATCAAAACATCTCCGACTTTATCGCCTGCGTCGGCTACTCCCTGGCCATTGAAATCATTTCGAAAGACAGAGCCGCCACGCTCCTCTCCGCCGCCCGAATCGCCCACAGCACCACCATGAAAGAGCCAAAGGAAGCAAAGAAACAAACCAACGCCGCCTGAAAAAGCACCAGTTTTCCCCGCTCTCTTCCCATCCCATTGAAAACAAACAGATTACGTCCAAAATGAGCTAACCGCCCCGCTGAAAACAAAAGACTTACGTATTTCCGCCTCCAAGCCATTCACCAAAACAAAGGAGTTAGATCGCACCCATTTCCCGCAAGCCGCTCCAAGACACAGCCTCGATGTGTCGACGCAACAAGGGCATTTAACAAGTGGTAACTGCCGGGTAGCCGGTGATACAGGCGGAACTCCAGAATTTGACTCTCAGACCCTCAGGGCGCGCCTTAAGAAGATTCCCTCCTGCAGTGCTCGGCGAGCGAGTTAGCGGAGCACTCGTTTTG